>OBWI01000314.1_pt1 | contig 34320 bp, 31 predicted proteins | sample 1495201 | NCBI WGS metagenome assembly OBWI01 (sample SAMEA2580050, study PRJEB22360) | human gut metagenome | biome: human gut; feature: human-associated habitat; material: faeces | place: Denmark | collected 2008/2010
GGAGCTACCTATGAAAACCGGCATCGTGACCACCTTGATTGCATTATGTTTGCCGGTATCCGTTTTTGCCACCACGCTGCGGCTTTCAACCGATGTCGATCTTCTGGTACTCGACGGCAAGAAGGTTTCCAGCTCTCTGCTGCGCGGTGCGGACAGCATTGAACTGGATAATGGACCGCATCAGTTAGTGTTTCGCGTTGAGAAGACGATTCATCTTTCCAATAGTGAAGAACGGCTGTATATCTCCCCACCGCTGGTGGTCAGTTTTAATACCCAGCTCATCAACCAGGTCAATTTTCGCCTGCCTCGCCTGGAGAATGAGCGGGAAGCTAACCATTTTGATGCCGCGCCGCGCCTTGAATTGTTGGATGGCGATGCGACGCCGATTCCGGTAAAGCTGGATATTCTCGCCATTACCTCAACGGCAAAAACGATTGATTATGAGGTCGAGGTTGAACGCTATAACAAATCCGCGAAACGCGCTTCACTACCGCAATTTGCCACGATGATGGCAGATGACAGTACGCTGCTTTCGGGTGTTTCCGAGCTGGATGCTATTCCACCGCAGTCTCAGGTGCTCACAGAACAACGGCTGAAGTATTGGTTTAAACTGGCTGACCCACAAACGCGAAATACTTTCCTGCAGTGGGCGGAAAAACAACCATCTTCCTGAGATTTTTGTGCCTGTGCGCAGGCTTTTTCGGTCTTTATCTTGCAGCGATAAGTGCTTACAGTAATCTGTAGGAAAGTTAACTACGGATGTACATTATGGAACTGACGACTCGCACTTTACCTGCGCGGAAACATATTGCGCTGGTGGCACACGATCACTGCAAACAAATGCTGATGAGCTGGGTGGAACGGCATCAACCGTTACTGGAACAACACGTACTGTATGCAACAGGCACTACCGGTAACTTAATTTCCCGCGCGACCGGCATGAACGTCAACGCGATGTTGAGTGGCCCAATGGGGGGTGACCAGCAGGTTGGCGCATTGATCTCAGAAGGGAAAATTGATGTATTGATTTTCTTCTGGGATCCACTAAATGCCGTGCCGCACGATCCTGACGTGAAAGCCTTGCTGCGTCTGGCGACGGTATGGAACATTCCGGTCGCCACCAACGTGGCAACGGCAGACTTCATAATCCAGTCGCCGCATTTCAACGACGCGGTCGATATTCTGATCCCCGATTATCAGCGTTATCTCGCGGACCGTCTGAAGTAATATTGCACAGGTGGCAAACGCCACCTGTTTCTTACGGTTTTCTCGCCACCGGCACATCCAGATTTTTCAGTATTTCCACAAAGGGAGAGGGATTCTCTTTGTTAAACAGTGCCCATACCCGATGGCGTGCCCGGGTCAGCGCCACGTACATTAACCGCCGTTCTTCAGCGTCCGGGAAATCCTCAACCGGTGGCAGTAGCGCCTCTTCCATAATCGACTCCCGCGCCTCAGCCGGAAAACCATCACTTCCCTCCTGCAAGCCAACGATGATGACGTAATCCGCCTGTTGCCCTTTGCTGGCATGAATGGTCATAAAGTCGATTTGCAACTTCGGCCAGCGTGTTGCCGCTTTTTCCAGGCTGGCAGGCCTCATGTGATGGTAACGCGCCAGGATCAGAATGCGCTCTTCCGGTTTGGCATAACCAGAGAGCTTATCCAGCAAAGCGTCAAGTTGACTCTCATCCAATAACGTGACGGCTTTTTTGTCTCCATTGGTTAAGCTGTTTAGCGGCTTTTTCAGCTGGCCTGGGTTCTGCTGAATAAACCGGTTTGCCACCTCACCGATACGACTGTTAAAACGGTAAGTCGTGTCTAAATCACAGCGATCGCCTTCACCAAAGTTTTCATGGAAAGCGGTGGTGAGCGACATTTGCGCACCGCTGAATCGGTAAATCGCCTGCCAGTCATCACCAACGGCGAACAACGTCGTCTGACTGTTTTGCTTGCGTAATGCCGCTAACAACGCTGCCCGCTGCGGCGAGATATCCTGAAATTCATCAACCAGAATATGCTTCCACGGGCTGATAAAGCGACCTTTCTCCAGAATCACAATCGCCTGATGAATAAGGCCCGAAAAATCGACAGCGTTTTCTGCCTTCAGCGCACCTTTCCAGGCTTTTAATAACGGGGCCATCAACTTGATACGTTTACTGAACAGATCGCGAATCTCTTCGGGTGCACTGGCAATCATTTCTGCCTGTGCACCACCGTGCATCCGCATCAGACTTACCCAGCGATCGAGGCGAGAGGCAAGGCGACGCTGTAATTTTTCATCATCCCAGAAGTTACCTTCTGGCACTGACCACTGCATTTCTTCCGTCAGCCATTGCCGCCAGCCCTTCGCCTGCGCTTTCTTTTCGCTGCATTGCTTGCGCCACTCAGCAATAAAGAGTTCATGACGGGCAGCGGTATCATTTTCCAGTTTGCTGACTATCGGAACTTTTTTGCTGCCCTGCTGAATAATATGCAGCGCCAGCGCATGAAACGTGCGTGCGGTAATGTCTTCGGTATGTAGCCGTTCGCGAATACGCTCGTCCATCTCTTCAGCGGCTTTGCGACCAAACGCCAGCAATAAAATTTGCTCAGGGGACGCTTCACCACGCGCCAGCAACCAGCCTGCACGGGCCACCAGCACCGACGTTTTTCCGCTTCCTGCACCTGCCAGCACTAACAGAGAATGCTCGCCATTAACGACTGCCCGGGCCTGCGCCGGATTCAGCGGTGAAGACTCGACCTGGCGGAAAAAATCCGCATACTCGGTAAGCATGGCTTCGGTATACGCCTGGTTATGCTGCAACCGAGCGCTTTCAATATCTTTCAACCAGGCCTGACATTTACGCCACGCCTCACGGCAGTTATCGAATTCTTCCAGTCGGTTAACCGGCAACGGCAACGCCGACAAAGCCTGGCGGATTTGTTGCTGAACGCCAGAGGTTTGCTCACGCGTCAGCCATTTATTTTCTCCAGTGCGCGTGGCAATCAAATCCAGTTGCTGGCGTAAAACACCAGACGCAATTTCGCTCATCTCGCCACTCCACCGCCGCCAGTGAGCATCAAGATGATGGTAAAAACGCTGCGTCTCGCCCCATTCGGTGCCGTGCAGACGCACCACTTTTTCGTCCGGCAGTACAAATTCCAGCTCGCCCCATACCAGACCGCGCTTACAGTGAATCGCCAGTAATTGATTGAAAGGAATAAGGTATTCGTGGCGATCGCCGGAGACTTTAATCCCGGCATTGAGGATCACCGCCCGATCGTAAGGGTGCTGTGCCAGACGTTTTCCAAGCGTTGTCGCTTTCAGTTCCATGACTCTGTAGATCCACACGAAATTATTTCTTATCAGTGTAACCGTCAGAGAAAACGTGCTCCAGCCCAAAAAAACGTTACAATTGCCGCCCATTACTGAAAACCACAGTAAAGCGAGGTTTTATGCGTACCGTTTTGAACATTCTGAACTTTGTGCTTGGCGGATTTGCCACCACTCTGGGCTGGCTGTTGGCGACTCTGGTCAGTATTGTGCTGATTTTTACCTTACCGCTGACACGATCCTGCTGGGAGATCACTAAACTGTCTCTGGTGCCTTATGGCAATGAAGCTATTCATGTCGATGAACTGAACCCGGCTGGCAAAAATGTGCTGCTGAATACTGGCGGTACGGTATTGAATATTTTCTGGCTGATTTTCTTTGGCTGGTGGTTATGCCTGATGCACATTGCAACGGGCATCGCACAATGTATTTCAATCATTGGCATTCCTGTCGGCATTGCGAACTTTAAAATTGCCGCTATTGCACTATGGCCGGTTGGTCGTCGCGTGGTATCGGTAGAAACAGCGCAAGCTGCGCGTGAAGCCAATGCACGTCGTCGTTTTGAATAATCCACTAATATGGCCTTTATGCTAAGTCCTTTGCTCAAACGCTATACCTGGAACAGCGCCTGGCTGTATTACGCGCGTATTTTTATTGCGCTTTGTGGAACCACAGCGTTTCCGTGGTGGCTGGGTGATGTAAAACTGACGATTCCGCTAACGCTGGGGATGGTGGCAGCGGCGCTGACCGATCTCGATGACCGACTGGCGGGACGTTTGCGTAACCTCATCATTACGCTGTTCTGCTTTTTTATCGCCTCGGCCTCAGTAGAATTGCTGTTTCCCTGGCCCTGGCTATTTGCGATTGGCTTAACGCTCTCTACCAGCGGCTTCATTTTGCTCGGCGGTCTGGGTCAACGCTATGCAACAATTGCCTTCGGTGCATTGCTGATCGCCATTTACACTATGTTGGGAACATCACTGTATGAGCACTGGTATCAGCAGCCGATGTATCTGCTGGCCGGTGCCGTCTGGTACAACGTCCTGACACTTATTGGTCATCTGCTGTTCCCGGTCCGCCCGCTGCAGGACAACCTGGCGCGTTGCTATGAACAACTGGCGCGTTATCTTGAGCTCAAGTCGCGCATGTTTGATCCTGATATTGAAGATGAAAGCCAGGCACCGCTGTACGATTTGGCTCTCGCCAACGGTCTGCTGATGGCGACATTGAATCAGACGAAACTCTCGCTGCTGACCCGCTTACGTGGCGATCGTGGTCAACGGGGAACGCGTCGCACGCTGCATTATTACTTTGTCGCACAGGATATTCACGAGCGTGCCAGCTCTTCTCATATTCAGTATCAAACATTGCGTGAACATTTTCGCCACAGCGACGTGCTGTTCCGTTTTCAGCGGCTGATGTCGATGCAGGGCCAGGCGTGCCAGCAACTGTCACGCTGTATTTTGTTGCGTCAGCCTTATCAACATGATCCGCATTTTGAGCGCGCTTTTACGCATATTGATGCTGCGCTGGAGCGGATGCGCGATAACGGCGCACCCGCCGATTTACTCAAAACACTGGGATTTTTGCTGAACAATTTACGCGCCATTGATGCCCAACTGGCAACAATTGAATCAGAACAGGCCCAGGCACTACCCCATAATAATGACGAAAATGAGCTCGCTGATGACAGCCCGCACGGGTTGAGTGATATCTGGCTGCGTCTTAGCCGTCACTTCACGCCGGAATCCGCCCTCTTCCGTCATGCGGTAAGAATGTCGCTGGTGTTGTGCTTCGGCTACGCCATCATTCAAATAACCGGAATGCATCACGGGTATTGGATCTTGCTGACAAGTTTGTTTGTCTGCCAGCCAAACTATAACGCCACGCGCCACCGCCTGAAGTTAAGGATTATTGGTACGCTGGTAGGTATCGCCATTGGCATTCCTGTGCTGTGGTTTGTGCCATCACTGGAAGGGCAGCTGGTGCTGCTGGTTATTACCGGCGTGCTCTTTTTTGCCTTCCGTAACGTGCAATACGCTCATGCAACGATGTTCATCACACTTTTGGTGCTACTGTGTTTTAACTTACTGGGTGAAGGTTTTGAAGTAGCGTTACCTCGCGTAATCGATACGCTGATTGGTTGTGCCATTGCGTGGGCGGCAGTGAGCTACATCTGGCCTGACTGGCAGTTTCGCAATCTGCCGCGCATGCTCGAACGCGCCACAGAGGCCAACTGTCGGTATCTCGATGCCATACTGGAGCAATACCATCAGGGGCGTGATAACCGTCTGGCGTATCGTATTGCCCGCCGCGATGCACACAACCGTGATGCTGAGCTGGCGTCGGTGGTATCAAATATGTCCAGCGAGCCGAACGTTACCCCGCAAATTCGCGAAGCCGCGTTTCGGTTGCTGTGCCTTAACCATACGTTTACCAGCTATATCTCAGCCCTCGGTGCTCACCGGGAGCAGTTAACTAATCCTGAAATTCTGGCGTTTCTTGATGACGCAGTTTGCTATGTTGATGACGCGTTACATCATCAACCTGCTGATGAAGAACGCGTCAATGAGGCATTAGCTAGCCTGAAACAGCGGATGCAGCAACTTGAACCACGGGCAGACAGCAAAGAACCTCTGGTCGTACAACAAGTTGGATTATTGATTGCATTACTGCCTGAGATTGGTCGTCTGCAACGCCAGATTACTCAAGTTCCGCAGGAAACTCCTGTTTCGGCGTAAGAGAGTCAGCCCATTCTGCAAGCTCCTGGCGGCGTGCCACCGGGAGCGCAGCTTCATGAATGCCGATAATGGCACCTTCAAGCATAAACAGAATCTTTTCTGTCACCAGACTGTTTTGCTGCCGCAGTCGCAACCAACACATTTTTGCCCCAAGTATACGTAACGCCCGTACATCCTTAATCCCCACCTCCCCGAGAATCGCTTCCAGATGAAAAGACATATTGGGCAAATCTTTCAGTCTTTCCCGGGTATTGCGCGTGCTTTTCTCTTTCAGCGCTGCATCGAGAGAATATTTCGACAGACGCACCAGCTTCAGTTGATTTCGCCATAGACTTTCATCAACCCGATAGTAATTGAGGGTAACGGATCGGCCACACTTTTTATATGTCAGCCAGACAGGCGGATGTTTTACACAGTACTGTGCACTTTGCTCACAAGCCCGAAGATACAACTCACCATCAGAAACCATCGCAAACACCGTGTCGTCAACGGTCAGGCTGTAACTGCCAAACAATGATCGGTATTCAATTGTGCCCAACGTTGCCAGGTATTCTTGTGATTTATAGATCCGCTTATAGGAGAGGCTTTTCATAAAATTCCTTTTAAAATCATAACATAAAAGAATGATTCACATTAACGGATCCGTTAACTACGAAAATAGGCAACTTATTCTTAAGGGGCAAGATTAATTTATGTTTTCCCGTCACCAACGACAAAATTTGCGAGGCTCTTTCCGAAAATAGGGTTGATCTTTGTTGTCACTGGATGTACTGTACATCCATACAGTAACTCACAGGGGCTGGATTGATTATGTACACTTCAGGCTATGCACATCGTTCTTCGTCGTTCTCATCCGCAGCAAGTAAAATTGCGCGTGTCTCTACGGAAAACACTACAGCCGGGCTTATCAGTGAAGTTGTCTATCGCGAAGATCAGCCCATGATGACGCAACTTCTACTGTTGCCATTGTTACAGCAACTCGGTCAGCAATCGCGCTGGCAACTCTGGTTAACACCGCAACAAAAACTGAGTCGGGAATGGGTTCAGGCATCTGGGCTACCCTTAACGAAAGTAATGCAGATTAGCCAGCTCTCCCCTTGCCACACTGTGGAGTCAATGGTTCGCGCTTTACGCACGGGCAATTACAGTGTGGTGATCGGTTGGTTGGCAGATGATTTGACTGAAGAAGAGCATGCTGAACTTGTTGATGCGGCAAATGAAGGTAACGCTATGGGGTTTATTATGCGTCCGGTAAGCGCATCCTCTCACGCCACGAGACAACTTTCCGGGCTAAAAATTCACTCTAATTTGTATCATTAAGTAAATTTAGGATTAATCCTGGAACTTTTTTTGTCGCCCAGCCAATGCTTTCAGTCGTGACTAATTTTCCTTGCGGAGGCTTGTCTGAAGCGGTTTCCGCGATTCTCTTCTGTAAATTGTCGCTGACAAAAAAGATTAAACATACCTTATACAAGACTTTTTTTTCATATGCCTGACGGAGTTCACACTTGTAAGTTTTCAACTACGTTGTAGACTTTACATCGCCAGGGGTGCTCGGCATAAGCCGAAGATATCGGTAGAGTTAATATTGAGCAGATCCCCCGGTGAAGGATTTAACCGTGTTATCTCGTTGGAGATATTCATGGCGTATTTTGGATGATAACGAGGCGCAAAAAATGAAAAAGACAGCTATCGCGATTGCAGTGGCACTGGCTGGTTTCGCTACCGTAGCGCAGGCCGCTCCGAAAGATAACACCTGGTACACTGGTGCTAAACTGGGCTGGTCCCAGTACCATGACACTGGTTTCATCAACAACAATGGCCCGACCCATGAAAACCAACTGGGCGCTGGTGCTTTTGGTGGTTACCAGGTTAACCCGTATGTTGGCTTTGAAATGGGTTACGACTGGTTAGGTCGTATGCCGTACAAAGGCAGCGTTGAAAACGGTGCATACAAAGCTCAGGGCGTTCAACTGACCGCTAAACTGGGTTACCCAATCACTGACGACCTGGACATCTACACTCGTCTGGGTGGTATGGTATGGCGTGCAGACACTAAATCCAACGTTTATGGTAAAAACCACGACACCGGCGTTTCTCCGGTCTTCGCTGGCGGTGTTGAGTACGCGATCACTCCTGAAATCGCTACCCGTCTGGAATACCAGTAGACCAACAACATCGGTGACGCACACACCATCGGCACTCGTCCGGACAACGGCATGCTGAGCCTGGGTGTTTCCTACCGTTTCGGTCAGGGCGAAGCAGCTCCAGTAGTTGCTCCGGCTCCAGCTCCGGCACCGGAAGTACAGACCAAGCACTTCACTCTGAAGTCTGACGTTCTGTTCAACTTCAACAAAGCAACCCTGAAACCGGAAGGTCAGGCTGCTCTGGATCAGCTGTACAGCCAGCTGAGCAACCTGGATCCGAAAGACGGTTCCGTAGTTGTTCTGGGTTACACCGACCGCATCGGTTCTGACGCTTACAACCAGGGTCTGTCCGAGCGCCGTGCTCAGTCTGTTGTTGATTACCTGATCTCCAAAGGTATCCCGGCAGACAAGATCTCCGCACGTGGTATGGGCGAATCCAACCCGGTTACTGGCAACACCTGTGACAACGTGAAACAGCGTGCTGCACTGATCGACTGCCTGGCTCCGGATCGTCGCGTAGAGATCGAAGTTAAAGGTATCAAAGACGTTGTAACTCAGCCGCAAGCTTAAGTTCTCGTCTGGTAGAAAAACCCCGCTGCTGCGGGGTTTTTTTTGCCTTTAGTAAATTGAACTGACTTTCGTCAGTTATTCCTTACCCAGCAATGCCTGCAGATCCTGCTTCAGAGAAGACATTTTATTCGCGTATTTCTCTTTGTTTTCCGCATCTTCAATCAGCTGAACAATCGTTTCAGAAAGCGTTTTACCGCGACGCTGCGCAAGACCAGCCAGACGTTGCCAGACAATAAATTCCAGATCGATTTTTTGCGCGTATGCTGGTGTTCCGCATTAAAATGGCGCTTTCGTCTTGCCCGAATGGTTTGCTTCATGCGATTGACCAGTTCCGGATTCATATGCTTGTCAATCCAGCCATTTACCAGCACGGGTTCATTTTCGAGCGAGAGCAACACATCGACGGCTTCCTGGGCGGCACTGGCTTCTATGTAACGGGTGATTAACTCCCCTTCGCGATGCTTCTTCACCAGATACTTCCATTTCCAACCGCTTTCAAGATTTTCAAGTTGTTGATATTTCATAGCGATCTCAATGTTACCGTGTAACTCTTTACAGAATATCAGCTTTTTAGGCCAGTGAAGAAAAGAATCTCCATCCTGTGAGCTTTAACGCCCATGCCAGGAGTATTGTCGGTGCTTTCTACGTGTGCTGTAGTGCCGGTTACGGTATAATCGCGGCTTTGACAACAGACTAAAAAACATCAACTTTGACCATTACGAAACTTGCATGGCGTGACCTGGTTCCTGATACCGATAGCTATCAGGAAATATTTGCTCAGCCACATTTGATTGACGAAAACGATCCTTTATTCAGTGATACTCAACCGCGACTGCAATTCGCACTGGAGCAGTTGCTGCATACGCGAGCATCCTCCTCTTTTATGCTGGCGAAGGCCCCGGAAGAGTCTGAGTATCTGAATCTTATTGCCAATGCCGCGTGTACGCTACAAAGCGATGCAGGCCAACTGGTGGGCGGTCACTATGAGGTTTCCGGCCACTCCATCCGCTTACGTCACGCAGTGAGTGCAGATGATAATTTTGCGACTTTAACGCAAGTTGTCGCTGCCGACTGGGTAGAAGCGGAGCAACTCTTTGGCTGCCTGCGCCAGTTTAATGGCGACATTACCCTGCAGCCTGGTCTGGTGCATCAGGCAAATGGCGGTATTCTCATCATCTCTTTGCGTACACTGCTGGCGCAACCTCTGCTGTGGATGCGGCTGAAAAATATCGTTAACCGCGAGCGTTTTGACTGGGTTGCGTTTGATGAGTCGCGCCCTCTCCCCGTCTCTGTGCCTTCGATGCCATTGAAGCTGAAAGTCATTCTGGTAGGCGAACGCGAATCATTGGCTGATTTCCAGGAGATGGAGCCAGAGCTTTCAGAGCAGGCTATTTATAGCGAATTTGAAGATACTCTGCAGATTGTCGATGCAGAGTCAGTAACCCAGTGGTGTCGCTGGGTGACATTTACCGCCAGACATAATCACTTACCTGCACCGGGAGCGGATGCCTGGCCGGTACTTATCCGCGAAGCAGCACGCTACACCGGTGAACAAGAAACACTTCCGCTTAGCCCGCAGTGGATCCTCCGCCAGTGTAAAGAGGTCGCCTCCCTGTGTGATGGCGACACCTTCTCCGGCGAGCAGCTAAACTTAATGCTGCAGCAGCGTGAATGGCGCGAAGGTTTCCTCGCTGAACGTATGCAGGATGAGATCCTTCAGGAGCAAATCCTGATTGAAACCGAAGGCGAACGCATCGGGCAAATTAACGCCCTTTCGGTCATTGAATTTCCGGGTCATCCACGCGCTTTTGGCGAACCTTCTCGCATTAGCTGCGTTGTGCATATTGGCGATGGTGAATTCACCGACATCGAACGCAAAGCGGAGCTTGGCGGCAATATCCATGCGAAAGGGATGATGATCATGCAAGCGTTCCTGATGTCGGAACTACAGCTTGAGCAACAGATCCCCTTCTCAGCATCGCTGACATTTGAGCAGTCATACAGTGAAGTTGATGGAGATAGTGCCTCGATGGCTGAACTCTGCGCCCTGATAAGCGCCCTCGCCGATGTGCCGGTGAATCAGAGTATCGCTATCACAGGTTCAGTCGATCAGTTCGGTCGCGCCCAGCCGGTCGGTGGTTTAAATGAGAAAATCGAAGGCTTCTTTGCTATTTGCCAGCAACGTGAGTTAACCGGGAAACAAGGTGTCATTATCCCCACAGCTAACGTTCGCCATTTAAGTCTTCACAGTGAACTGGTGAAAGCGGTAGAAGAAGGCAAATTCACCATCTGGGCAGTAGACGATGTGACTGACGCACTGCCGTTATTATTAAATCTGGTGTGGGATGGCGAAGGCCAAACGACGCTGATGCAAACCATCCAGGAACGTATCGCGCAAGCATCGCAACAGGAAGGACGTCACCGTTTTCCATGGCCATTACGTTGGCTGAACTGGTTTATTCCGAACTGATCGGACTTGTTCAGCGTACACGTGTTAGCTATCCTGCGTGCTTCAATAAAATAAGGCTTACAGAGAACATGGTAGATAAACGCGAATCCTATACAAAAGAAGACCTTCTTGCCTCTGGTCGCGGTGAACTGTTTGGCGCTAAAGGCCCGCAATTGCCAGCACCGAACATGCTGATGATGGACCGTGTGGTCAAAATGACCGAAACGGGTGGTAACTTCGACAAAGGGTATGTTGAAGCAGAACTGGATATCAATCCGGATCTGTGGTTCTTCGGATGCCACTTTATTGGCGATCCGGTTATGCCGGGATGCCTGGGCCTGGACGCAATGTGGCAGCTGGTAGGGTTCTACCTCGGCTGGCTGGGCGGCGAAGGTAAAGGCCGCGCGCTGGGCGTTGGCGAAGTGAAATTCACTGGTCAGGTACTGCCGACAGCGAAAAAAGTGACCTACCGTATTCACTTTAAACGCATTGTTAACCGTCGTCTGATTATGGGCCTGGCGGATGGCGAAGTGCTGGTTGATGGTCGTCTTATCTATACCGCCAGCGACCTGAAAGTCGGTCTGTTCCAGGATACGTCTGCCTTCTGATTATAATCAGACAGAGTATCAAAAGGCGAAACCTCCGCAATGCGGAGGTTTCTTTTTAAAGAGACAGAATCAGGCCATTACTACCCTGTCCGCCATGGCTTCTCGCCAGCCTCCCAGCCATTGTGACCTTTGATTCAGCGTCTGATAGGGACACATTTCTTTTGAGCGTCCGGCGATGCCGGCCTGATAACCACGTTGATGTGCCCGTTCCAGGCGATCTCGTTTTTGTCTCTTCATGCCTCGTTTCCCTCATACTGGTTTCTGGTGGAAAAGAAAACAGTGATTACTAAATGTGCAATCACAGTTAAGCAATACCGCGAATCATAACTGCCGTCAATGCGCAAAATTCACGCCACTGTCATATTTGTGAGCTACACGGGCATGTCGGTTGTACAAAAAATGTGAAGAGGAACAAATTTTTCCGCACGTTAGAAACAAAAAACCGCCTCAGGCAACATACCGGAGACGGTTATATTTACAAATCTTTATAATTAAGGTAGACGCTTTATCTCTTGTGCAATAGAAGCGGCTTCCTGACTCCAGACACCGGCCAGCACTTTAACCATCTCATCGTAACCATCCTGAGTTTGCACTCCTTCCAGACGGAACGGACGTTTGATCAGTTGTCCCTGGTGGTTCAACAGCCACTCACCACTGACAATGACCTTGCCATCATAGCGACCGTTAAACTCCGTTACGGTAACATTGAGCGTGTCCTGGGCGCTTCCCAGAGGCTGGGAGGCAACCACCCAGCCGGGCAGTTGCGTACTCAGGTTGGCAACCAGGGTGTTGCGCAACTGTTGATCCAACGGGCTGGCCCACAAGTTGTTGTTGGCAATCACATACTTCACATCACTGGTTTGATAAACCACACCATCCCCCGCCAGATAGTCAGGAACAGTGACCTGCTCTACCCATAACAGACGATTGCCCTGGCTGGCGGTACTTTGTGTACCGCTCTGCACCACAGGTAACTGGTAATAGTTTTTATTAATTTCGCCGGAGCTGCATCCGACCAGCCACAGTGCTGCAATCGTCACTAGCCACTTTTTCATTGTTTCGCCCTCTTCGGCTCTGGATCTTTTTTGTCCTTCGCTTCAAATACCAGCGCGTTACTCTTCTCATTGAGCGTTTTCAGCACCGGTTGCAGTTCTCGCAACACCTGATCAAGGCGCTGCATATCCGCCACCATCTTGTTGTAGGCTGCGGAGCCAGGCTGGAAGCCCTGCATGCTGCGATTCAATTCACGCAACGTTGACTGCATATCCGTCGGCAACTGCTGCATCGACTGGCTAGCGAGGATCTTGTTCATGCTATCCAGCGTCGTTTGCAGGTTTTTCATTGTGCGCTGACTTTCAGAAAGCGTACTGGTTGCCTGTTCAATCATCGGATTCAATGGCAGTTTGTTGATCTTATCCAACGCTTCCATCAGTCGTTGCTGGATTTGCGCCAGGCCGCCGCTAACGGTCGGGATAATCTGATAACCATTAAATTCACGAATACCGGTTATTGCAGGCGTATTTGGATAGAAATCGAGATCAACATACAGTGCACCAGTGACCAGGTTTCCGGTTTTCAGCGATCCGCGTAAACCACGTTTCAACAATTCGCCAAGGTGCTCAACAACATCCGCATTTTCGCCAAGCTGCATTTTCAGCCGCTCTGGCTCGATACGAATCAGTACCGGAATACGGTAATCATCGTTAAATGTCTGACGCATATTCGGCGCAAAGAATGGCACTTTGCTTACGGTACCCAGGCGAATACCCCGGAACTCTACCGGAGCTCCCGGTTGCAGACCGCGTACCGAATCTTTAAAGAACATCAGATAATCAATGTGATCGGTGTACAACGAATCCTGAATGCTCTTCTGATCATCATACAAAACGAAAGCTGTTTTAGGTGCCACTAGCTGCCCTAAATCCAGACCTTCCGGCACATCAAAGCTGACACCGCCACTCAGCAGCGTTGTCAATGAGCCCATCTCCACACGCATCCCTGCTGACGTCAGATCAACCGCAATGCCACTATCTTTCCAGAAGCGAACATTGTTGGTCACCAGTCGGTCATAAGGTGCATTGATGAACAGTTGATAGCTGATATTGCGTTTTTGTGTATCGAAGGTGCTGGTTTCAACCGAACCTACCCGATAGCCACGGAACAGCACCGGATCTCCTGGCGAGAGCTGCCCGGCTTTTTTGCTATCGAGAATCACACGGATACCTTTCGCATCAGGCGGGGCCAACGGTGGCGAGTCCAGCAAATCGTATTTATCCATTTTGCTGCCTTTCGCGCCTGGCTGCAGTTCGATATAAACTCCAGACAGCAGCGTTCCCAGGCCGCTAATCCCTTCGCGACCAATCTGCGGTTTCACCACCCAAAAGACGGTGTCTTTATGCAGCAATTTTTCCATACCGGAATTCAGCCGCGCTTTGATTTCAACGTGCGTCAAATCATCAGCCAGTGTGGCGCTTTCAACCACGCCGACGTCAACGCTACGGCTTTTAATGGTGGTTTTGCCACCTTCAATTCCTTCCGCATTCGCGGTGATCAGGGTCACTTCCGGTCCCTGATGGCTGTAATGATAAAAAAGAACCCAGGCCCCAATGAGCGCCGTGACGATAGGAAATATCCACACGGGAGACCAGTTCTTCACTTTCTGGATTTTGGCTTCCCCATTATTAGATTCCATACTGTCAGGACTCCTCATGCTCTGATTCAGGTTGACGATCCCACGACAAACGCGGGTCAAACGTCATAGCAGAAAACATTGTCATTATGACGACTAAAGCAAACATTAATGCACCCATTGCCGGATAAATACTCATTAAACCTCCCATACGCACCAGCGCCGAGAGCACCGCGATAACGAAAACGTCAATCATCGACCAGCGGCCTACAAACTCAACAACTTCATAAATCAAATGCATTCTTTCACTGTCGCGCTTGCCATGCCCTTTGGCATCCCAACACAGCCACGCGATGGCGATCATCTTTAACGTTGGCACCATAATACTGGCCAGAAAGATCACCGCAGCGACGGGATAAGAGCCTTCGCTCCATAACAGAATGACCCCAGCGAGAATCGTCGACGGCATCTTCGAGCCTAATAAATCCGTCACCATGATGGGCAAAATATTAGCCGGAAGATACAGCATGATGGACGTTACAAGCAGCGCGAGTGTCCACTGCAGGCTGTTTCTACGCCGAACGTACCCTTTGGTACTACAACGCGGGCACACGGGTTCATCAGCAGGAAGGATTGCCGTACAACAGGAGCACGAACGCAGCCCCTGACGTATCCCCGTGACGCCTGGTTTTAGCGGCTGGCGCAGTTCTGGCATCGGGGCGATGTCGTCCCATAACCAGCGACGATCAACGCACTGAAAAGCGCGCAGTTGCAGGACACAAAATAAACACCAGGGGAGAAAGCTGCTGCCTACCCCAATGCTGCCGTAAGCCATCAGTTTAACGAAACTGACCAGCACACCAGCGAGGAAAATCTCCGCCATTCCCCAGGTTTTGAGTTGAAAAAGCACCCGTGCCAGTTGCTCTTTTAAACGGACCGGTAATTCCGCGCGATTCACCAGTAACAGAATGGTTATCAGACAAAACGCGGGAACCAGTTGCACAAACAACAGGAAAAAGGTGCCGAGGCTGGCGTAGTCCTCAGAAAAAAGCACGCCGGGAATTTCCAGTAATGTAATTTCACTGGTAACTCCTGCAACGTTCATATTCACAAAAGGAAACAAGTTGGACAGCAACAGCATGAACAGTGCAGCCAACGCATAGGCGGTGGGACGCTGCCGAGGGGCATCCCACGCCACGGTTAACGTTGTGCCACACCGGGGACATGCCGCTTTCTGACCATGCTCAAGGCGCGGTAACGCCACCAGCATGTCACACTGCGAGCACAGGATGTGCTTCGCGGCATGATGATGTTCGCACATTGGTACTCCTTAATGATGCGCTATTTTACAGATGACTAACAAAGTGTTGGTTTTCATGCCTGATAAACCCAGTTCATCAGGCAATTTTACCGTTGTCAGCTGTCTCTGTTTAAATCGACTATTTTGCGCTCAGCCACCATTTTTTAACGCTTCAAGATACTCCCAGCGTTCAAAGGCTTGCTCCAGCTCCTGCTCTGCAGCAGCCATATCGGCGAGCACTTTTTGTGTCTGCTCATGTGGCTGACTGAAGAAGGAAGCATCCGCCACCTGCGTCTGTAGGGCTTCCAGCTTCGCCTCCAGATCTTCGAGCAATTGCGGTAGCTGCTCCAGTTCGCGCTGCAATTTATAGCTTAGTTTGCTACTGCTGCGTTTTACAGTTTCTGCTTTTGCCGCGGCGGCTTCTTCGGTTTTTTTCACCGCAGGCTGTTTGAGCGCCACATACTGCTCTTGCTGACCACGGGCATCATGATAACCGCCGACATAACGACCAATTTTACCGCCGCCTTCGAAGATCCAACATTCTGTAACGGTGTTATCGACAAACTGACGATCGTGGCTAACCAGCAATACCGTGCCCTGATAGCTGTCGATCAGTTCTTCCAGCAGTTCCAGCGTTTCGACATCAAGATCGTTGGTCGGTTCGTCAAGAATCAATAAGTTGCTTGGTTTGAGGAACAAACGCGCCAGCAGCAAGCGGTTCCGCTCACCGCCAGAAAGCGCACGTACCGGCGTCATCGCCCGTTTCGGATGGAACAGAAAGTCCTGCAAATAGCCCAATACGTGGCGTGGCTTGCCGTTAACCATCACCTCTTGCTTACCTTCGGCAAGGTTATCCATCACCGTTTTATCGGGATCCAGTTCCGCGCGGTGCTGATCGAAATAAGCCACTTCCAGTTTGGTGCCAACGTGAATACGCCCGCTGTCCGCTTGAAGCTGACCGAGCATCAGTTTCAGCAGCGTGGTTTTGCCGCACCCATTCGGACCAATCAGGGCAATTTTGTCGCCACGTAGAACCTGGGCCGAAAAATCTTTCACCAGTTGCTTACCGTCAACCTGGTAGCAAACGTCTTCCATTTCGAAAACGATCTTACCGGAGCGGCTGGCCTCTTCCACCTGCATCTTTGCGGTACCCATCACTTCGCGACGTTCACCACGCTCGCGACGCATCGCTTTCAGGGCGCGTACGCGGCCTTCATTACGGGTACGGCGTGCTTTGATCCCCTGGCGGATCCACACCTCTTCCTGCGCCAGTTTGCGATCGAACTCGGCATTTTGTAATTCTTCCACGCGCAGGGCTTCTTCTTTTTCCAGCAGGTACTGGTCGTAATTCCCTGGATAGGTCACCAGCTTGCCGCGATCGAGATCAACAATGCGCGTCGCCATATTGCGGATAAACGAACGGTCGTGGGAGATGAAAATAATCGTCCCGTTGAAAGTTTTCAAAAACCCTTCCAGCCAGTCGATGGTTTCAATATCCAGGTGGTTTGTCGGTTCATCAAGCAACAGCACGCGCGGATTACTCACCAGCGCGCGTCCTAATGCCGCTTTACGCAACCAGCCGCCGGAAAGCGACGACAGCGCAACGTTAGGATCTAACCCCAGTTGCGCCAGCACTTCGTTGATGCGGTTTTCCAGCTGCCACAGGTTGTGGTGATCCAGCTGTTCCTGAACCTTCGCCAGTTCGTTGAGATTTTTCTCGCTCGGGTCGTTCATCACCAGGCGCGAAATATCGTGATAGCGTTTCAGATATTCCGCTTGTTCTTCAATGCCTTCGGCAACGAAATCATAAACGCTACCCTCAACGTTACGCGGCGGATCCTGTTGCAGACGAGCTACAATCAAATCTTGCTCGTAAATAATGCGACCGTCATCCAGCCCTTGTTCACGGTTGAGGATTTTCATTAACGTCGATTTGCCCGCGCCGTTGCGGCCCACCAGACAAACACGTTCGTTATCTTCGATATGCAGTTCTGCGTTATCGAGAAGCGGCGCGTCGCTGAACGACAGCCATGCGCCATGCATACTGATTAATGACATTACTATTCCTTTAGGCTGCGGTAATCAGCCAGCAGTTGTGGATCTGGCGGTTACGGGCGAAATCCTGGGAGAGCGTTTTTTGCGTAATTTCTTGTGCTTTCAGTCCCAGTTTTGCCAGGCCGTCGAGATCCATACGGAAGCCACGTTTATTGTTCGAGAACATGATCGTCCCACCTGCACGCAGCAGACGTTTCAAATCTTTCATCAGCGCCAGATGATCGCGCTGAACATCAAACGCATCTTCCATTCGTTTTGAGTTAGAGAAGGTTGGCGGATCGATAAAGATCAGATCGAACTGTTCATTTGCCTCACGCAGCCACGCCAGGCAATCGGCCTGAATCAGGCGATGCGCACGCCCGGTCAGGCCATTCAAACGCAGGTTGCGTTCTGCCCACTCCAGATAAGTACGCGACATATCCACGGTGGTGGTGCTGCGTGCACCGCCTAATCCCGCATGCACGGTGGCGCTGCCGGTATAAGAGAACAGGTTGAGGAAATCTTTGCCTTTGCTCATCTGACCGAGCATACGACGGGCGATACGGTGATCGAGAAACAGACCGGTATCGAGGTAATCCGTCAGGTTCACCAACAAGTGAGCGTTATATTCGGTAACTTCAAGAAACTCGCCCTTCTCGCCCAGTTTCTGGTACTGATTTTTGCCCTTCTGGCGTTCACGGGTTTTCAGCACCAGTTTGTTTGGCGCAATCCCCAGTACCGAAATGGTTGCAGCGATAATATCGAACAGACGCTGACGCGCTTTGTGAGCATCAATAGTTTTTGGCGGCGCATACTCCTGCACCACCACCCAGTCGGCATAACGGTCAACGGCAACGTTATATTCCGGTAGATCGGCGTCATACAGGCGGTAACATTCAATTCCTTCCTGGCGAGCCCACTTCTCGAATTTTTTGAGGTTCTTACGCAGGCGGTTGGCGTAGTCTTCCGCTACCATCGCCGGTTTGCTGTCTGGAGTGCTTTCGGCAACGTGGTAATTTTTCTGTACGCAGTCCAGCGGGCCGTTTTTCGCCTTGTACTGTTTGTCTGCACGCAGCTGCAAGCAGCTTAGCAGATCCGGCGAGGCACTAAACAAAGAGAGATTCCAGCCACCAAACTGGTTTTTCATGATCCGACCCAGCAGGCTATGCAGCGCAATCAGCGCCGGTTCGCTGTCCAGACGTTCCCCGTATGGCGGGTTGCTCAACACTGTGCCGTACGGCCCTTTCGGCAGCGGATTGGTCAGTTGCGCGACATCTTTCACCTCAAAGGTGATCAGTTCACCAATCCCCGCAAGACGGGCGTTAGTGCGCGCACGTTGAATCACCCGTGCGTCGCTGTCCGAACCGTAAAAATGAGAGCTATACTCAGCCAGGCCTTTACGGGCACGAGTTTGCGCTTCCGCTTTCACTTCCTGCCAGATATCTTCATCATGCTGCCCCCAGCCGCTAAAGCCCCAACGCCCACGGTGCAAGCCTGGTGCGCGATCGGTCGCTAGCATCGCCGCTTCAATCAGCAACGTACCGGAACCACACATCGGATCGAGCAGCGGTGTTCCTGGCTGCCAGCCGGATCGCATCACAATAGCGGCTGCCAGGGTTTCTTTGATCGGCGCAATACCAGCACGATCGCGATAGCCACGCAGATGTAAACCATCACCACTCAGATCAAGAGCGATACTGGCGGTTTCTTTATGCAGCCAGACGTTAACGCGGATATCCGGCGCATCGCGATCAACATTTGGACGCGGCAGATTTTTCCGCGTGAAAGCATCGACGATCGCGTCTTTCACTTTCATCGCGCCGTACTGACTGTTGCGGATGGTGTCATTCAAACCACTGAAGTGGACAGCGAAGGTCGCGCCAGGATTAAACATCTCTGTCCAGTTGATCGCCTGAACACCGAGATAGAGGTCTAAATCGCTGTAAACCTTACACTCGCCCAGCGGCAACATAATACGCGAGGCCAGGCGGCTCCACATCAGGCTCTGGTAAACAAGCCGTGTGTCGCCCTTGAAATGGACCCCACCCTGAACCACCTGGCATTCAACGGCCCCCAGGTTTTCCAGTTCAGTTTTTAACAGCTCTTCCAGCCCACGGGCCGTACTGGCAAACAGAGAATTCATATCGTCACTTTTACTCTAAGAGCCTACCGCAGTAGGCGTAATTGTTGCAGTCAGTCTGGACATGGACAGCGCGGAGAAACCGGAGCGTACACAAGTACGTGAGGATTTCGAGCACAACCCAGGGCCAAACTGACAAATAAAATAGCCTAATGGGACAGGCGCTAAGAAAATTGTTGCGCATTATAGCTAATAAGCGCGTCATGTCATAAAGTTGAGGGCTTATTTTCATTTGAGGACCGCACCGTGGTGACATTAACCCGGCTTTTTATTCATCCTGTTAAATCGATGCGCGGCATTGGTCTTACACATGCTCTGGCTGATGTCAGTGGTCTGGCCTTCGATCGCATCTTTATGATCACGGAACCTGACGGTACGTTTATTACCGCTCGCCAGTTTCCCCAGATGGTACGGTTTACTCCTTCACCTGTGCATGATGGCTTGCATCTCACCGCACCAGATGGCAGTAGCGCATATGTTCGTTTTGCTGATTTCGCCACACAAGACGCACCAACCGAAGTTTGGGGCACACATTTTACCGCGCGAATTGCGCCAGACGCGATCAACAAATGGCTAAGTGGATTTTTCTCCCGCGAAGTGCAATTACGCTGGGTGGGGCCACAAATGACCCGGCGCGTGAAACGCCACAACACTGTACCTCTGTCATTTGCTGATGGCTATCCTTACCTTCTTGCTAACGAAGCCTCGTTACGTGATCTCCAACAACGTTGTCCGGCCAGTGTAAAAATGGAGCAATTCCGCCCCAATCTGGTGGTTTCCGGCGCGTCAGCCTGGGAAGAAGATCGCTGGAAAGTGATTCGCATTGGTGATGTGGTGTTTGATGTGGTTAAACCTTGTAGCCGCTGTATTTTCACCACCGTCAGCCCAGAAAAAGGGCAAAAACATCCGGCAGGCGAACCATTAAAAACATTGCAATCTTTCCGCACTGCCCAGGATAACGGCGATGTCGATTTTGGTCAGAATTTAATTGCCCGTAATAGCGGCGTGATTCGCGTTGGCGATGAGGTGGAAATTCTGGCAACGGCTCCGGCAAAAATTTACGGCGCAGCTGCCGCTGATGATACCGCCAACATCACGCAACAACCGGACGCAAATGTAGATATTGACTGGCAGGGACAGGCATTTCGTGGAAATAACCAACAGGTGTTGCTGGAGCAATTAGAAAATCAGGGAATTCGTATCCCTTATTCTTGCCGCGCGGGCATTTGTGGAAGTTGCCGTGTTCAGCTTTTAGAAGGCGAAGTCACGCCGCTGAAAAAATCAGCAATGGGCGATGATGGCACCATTCTTTGCTGTAGCTGTGTACCGAAGACTGCACTTAAGTTGGCGCGTTAGACTGCCTGTTCGAGGCTGAAGCTGTCAACATTAACCTGCGGTTTCAGCCTGTCGTTCATGATTTTAATGGCGTCGCCCAACTGCATCGCGCGACCCGCAATAACAACGCAGGGTTGTGCCAGCAGGCATAGTGCGGCATTTTCGCCAGATTCAACGACCAGCAAATTGACCTGCTCGTGAGTATCGCTCAACCAAACGCAGGCCGCATCGCCCGGCATGGGCACCCACATTTCACCATGGGAAACAAAATGCCAGCTTTTCGGCATTTGCGGTTTGAGATAGCGAATTGCTACCAGTGCATTCAGCACCAGTTCGGCTTTTTGTTCTTTAGATAAATTAAAATCGCGGCACTTTTCTTCAAAAGAGAAATAGAGCGCGGCGTCGTCAACGCAAAAGCCTGCGGGAGAAAAGGCATCTGGAGTCAACATCTTGCGCGCAAAACGTGAGCGAAATAGCATACCATTGGCTAAATCGAGCATCATTCGATCGTGCTCTTCATCGTAATACCAACGCCAGTTATCGTCTGGTTTAATTCGCATCTGCCTCTCCCCTACCCTATAAAACCGCAGCAACACAATCCATTGTCGCTTCGCTTAATAACCTCAACAATAAAAGTACAAAATGTCTAAATAAGCAACAGCAATGAATATAAAACAACCAGGGCTGAAAATAAAGCCCTGATTATCTTATAAAGAGGAATTCGAAGAAATAATTAGATATGGGTAACGATTTCTTTAATCAGCGGCGGACCTTTAAAAATAAAACCAGAATAAATTTGCACCAGTGAGGCACCCGCAGCAATCTTTTCACGCGCAGCGATAACCGAGTCGATGCCGCCAACACCGATGATCGGTAAGCGACCGTTTAATTCCAGTGACAAGCGGCGAATAATTTCGGTGCTTTTTAACTGAAGCGGACGACCACTTAAGCCACCGGTTTGATCGCAATTTTTCATTCCCTGAACAAGAGAACGATCGAGTGTGGTATTGGTTGCAATAACGCCATCAATATTATGGCGAACTAAACTATCGGCAACCTGGATCAATTCTTCTTCAGAAAGATCCGGCGCGATCTTCACTGCGATCGGCACATATTTATGGTGCATCGCTTGCAAATCATTTTGCTTATTTTTAATCGCGGTTAAGAGATCATCCAGCGCTTCACCATATTGCAGTGTGCGTAATCCTGGGGTATTCGGCGATGAAATATTGATGGCGATATATCCCGCATAGGCATAGATTTTTTCCATACAAATCAGATAGTCATCTTTGCCCTGCTCCACTGGCGTATCTTTATTTTTGCCGATGTTAATACCCAGGACGCCGTCATAATGGGCCTTTTTTACGTTCTCTACGAGGTTATCAACGCCAAGATTATTAAAGCCCATACGGTTGATCAAACCTTCGGCATCTACCAGACGAAAGAGACGCGGCTTGTCATTACCTGGCTGTGGACGTGGCGTGACGGTACCGATCTCGATCGATCCAAATCCCATCGCGCCTAACGCGTCAATGCACTCCCCGTCTTTATCAAGACCGGCTGCCAGACCAAGCGGATTTTTAAACGTCAGGCCCATGCAGTTAACAGGTTTCGCAGGCACTTTCTGCCGCACCAGTGCTTCAAACGGCGTTCCTGTAATACGGCGTAATTGCTGAAAAGTAAACTCATGAGCGCGCTCTGGATCGAGCTGGAAAAGGGCTTTACGAACGAAGGGGTAGTACATGAACTCTCCTGGATTCCCGGTGTGCAAACCGGGGGCGTATTATGTGCGAGTTCGGACCAAAAGGGAATTGACCTGCGGCAAAAAAAACGCAAACGTTTTCCGAACCTGTTTCAGGGCAGATTTTGCTCCTTCTTTGCACTCAACCCGCCGTAATCATTTATCGCCCGCCAGGCGACATGACACGGTGCGATTGCCTGACACCAGCTTGTCTGACGCTGGCTTTTAGGCGGCACAACTCCCGCATTACTTAACGCTTTACCATTTACGCTCACCTGAATCAGGTTAATGTAGTAAGGCGTTGGGTTAGTGAGTTGTACACCCTGCGAATTCCATGTCCAGCGTAATTGTTGATAAGCTTCCAGCGGGTCGCCCGGCAAACCTTCGGGTCGCCAGAACAGTTTAAATACCGAGCGTATCGCCACTTTTACGCTCTGATTTTCAACTTTGCCGGATGGCACGCTGGCAATGCTTAACTCAAATAGCGTTTCGCGATCCACAGGCAAGATGTCGCTTTCCGTTCTCAGCAAGCGCAACGTGCCTGTAGTACCGGGCTTCAGGAGAATAAGTGGCGGAGCGGCCAGTAATGGTGCTGGCACTGTCGACGCTTCCCCCCCGGCCCAACGCGTTGGGCGGTTGATTTTGCTGTTAATAAGCCAGGATTCCTGACTGGTATTAGTCAGTAAAATAGATATCGATTCTCTGTCTGCCGGAAAGATAAATCGCGTTCCGCCGACCACCACTCCTGCCTGCAATTCACCCGCCACCAGCAGCGATAAAACGGCGAAAATCAAGAGCGCCAATCTGTTCCACGTATTAGTCATAATGAAGTACAAATGTCGCGCTGGCATTCACTTTACCCGACTGCACATCGCTATTGACAGGTCGCAATTGCGCATAAAAAGTTAATGGCACCTTACCGCTATGTAGGCTGTAGTCTTTACTCGCCTGGTTAAGCGGAATCAATATCTTCGCATCATCCAGAATCGCAATTGCCAGCCCGCTGGCTGCATCCGTACCACTTTCAATGGACAGCATTTCGCTCTGCACTCCGTCGGGGGTTCCTGAAAAGGTGACGTCAACCGTGCTGACATCAGTTCCGCAATCCTGCAAATTAATGATGAAAGATTTCTCCGGGCCATAATTCCCATGAGAAAAACGTGTCAGCGAAACATCGCCTAACTGCACATTGATTTGCTTGCTATCCTGTGCCAGCACGCATGTATTACGGCGAAACGATCCGCTAATGTTGACCGTGCCATCATGGGCAAATAGCTCACAGCCCCCCGTTAATCCCAGTAAGAACAGAATCCAGATTATCCATTTCAACATCACTCCTTCACTGGTAAACCAGATCAAAATAGAGAACCGCCGTCGCATTACCGCCCGTTGCTCCCGCCTTTGTGGACTTATAACGAAGTTGATATTTGAGTGTGTTATCCCCGGCTTTTAAGGGCGTAAGAGGCTGGACCTGATTGAGCGGGATTTCTTGCTGACTTTGCGCATCAAGAATTTGCACGGCAATCCCCGTTGCCATACCACCGCTTCCGCCTGTGTCAGTTAGTTTGAGCAGTGTCGGCGCAAGGGTGTCAGCCTCGCCGCTAAAAAGGACGTCCGCGCCAGTAATACCAGCGGCACAACCGGTGATATCGATATTCAAATCAGCAGCAGTGCTTACGGTATTCGCGGCCTGAAAATCACTGATATTAAAATCACCAATATGAATATTTTGTAATGCACTTTTGGTGGCGACATCACAGCCCTGATCGACCACATTCCCATAAATATGCATACTAACTTGTTCAGGCCCAGCCATCCCGACATGGATGTTAAGAATGCTAAAGAACAAGATAACGCACTGAAATATCGTTTTTTTCTTCATACGTTCACGCGTTAATCAAAATTTATTCTCACCGTTGCCGTGGCTTCAAATCGCCCGGTTTCTGGTGGTACACCTGTCGTGCTGACTGGATAGACATTCATTCGCGCGATACTGTCTGCATCATCAGGAATAGAGAGCGGTAATGTTCCACCAGCAGGGGAAATAATGTTGTTCTGGCTATCGGTCACCACCACGCCCACGCCAGGACGTGACGTCTTAATCGCCTGGGGATAGCTGGGGTCTGTGGTTGCCGTCAGACTCAGGTTGACGTTAACTAACCCCGCGTTTCCCGTGTTACACCTGACTGGAATTGCGAGTTCTGCCGTTCTGGCCCCAAGGGGTTTATGCCCTACAACACGAAAGTTAGCCGCAAATACGTCGCCCAGATCGACCTCGATAGTCTCTCCGGCATTGACGGAACATGAGCCAAGTGAATTGATCGTACCAGACAGGTAATACACTAAAACCGATGTACCTGTAGTCGTGCAGGAATCACCTGCGGGTATGTTGTAGCATTCAAATAATCGCGCCAGCGCCATAGGAGGAATGACGACCGAACCAACGAACGGCTGCAATATTTTCAGGGAAAAGCTACCGCTATTACCGCTAGCCCCCTGGCCACCTAAACGTTGACCGCCGGGATCGCAAATATGCCATCGTGTATCTGCCCCTGTGCCCACGTTTTCGAAAGGAACCGCAGTAGGAGAACTGCCTTTAACCTGCAATAAAACTTTGGCGGCAAGATAGTCATTAATTTTGTACCAGTTGTCGCCTAAATAGACTAACGGTGAATCCGCGGCGAATGCCCATCGGCCACTTCTGACATTGTCTTTATCGCAATCACAGGAAACATAATAATCATTCGATTCGTTCCACTGATAAAATTTGTCTTTAACTACTCCAGCCGTATTTTCTTCTTCCTCCAGGGTTTTAACGCCAAAATTGACGCCAATATACGGATTCCCCTGAGTGGTATGACACTGCCCGCTATAAGCAGCAGTTTGAGCGCACCATAGCATTAAGACGGCGGCAAAAAATAGTCGTAGTAATAACACGCATTTTTCTCCAAAGATTATCTGCATATGGCATCCATTCGCGTAATCGCAGAGTTAATTTGTTGTTCGGTAAGCTGGTAACTGATATGACAAATTTGATCGGGAGCTTCGCCCCAGCGTACAGTTATCGCTCCCTGAGCGGGCAAACCGGACATATAGAGCGAGCCATCATCATCAATAATGCCGCTATTAGTCTGTATGCCGTCCAGCGTCGCTATCGCGCCAAAACGCAGCGGTATACCCTGCTTTGATGTTTTCATTAATACCCTTGCTCCCGCATGGGCATTGAACTCCGCCAGAACCAACGCCCCTTTGGTGGGAACCACGTTGACTACTGCATTTTCAAGATCCACGTTACGTTTTAACGATGCCGCATCAAGTGCGATTCGATTTTCCCGATAAGAAGTGGCATAGGGGACAACGGTATATCCGCGCCAGTCAGTTTTCAGCCCGGTGCTGTTCGCCACACGAGTATTCTCTGCGCCTGGTGCTGCAATCAGCACGTTAGTTTCCCCCAGCGATTGCCCCAGGGTAATGCCCTGTGAATGGGCAACTAAACTGCCTGAAAGAGCGTAGTTCAGTTGTTGTTGACTGCCGTTATCGCTGTAGTTGTAGCCCACTCGGGCATCTGCAAACGCCCCTTTGTAGTCCATGCTGGCGCTACCATTAGCCGTTTTCCCCTCGCTGTTATATCCCTGTTGCACGCTGTAGCTCAGGTTACCGTCATCGAGTAGTGTCTCCGTTAAACCCAGGTTTTGTGTAATGTGCCCTTCGTTATCGATACTGGTGTTAGAGGTCATCCAGGCGTAATTTTTTTTCCTGGTATAGCTATCATTACTTCTGGGGAGCAACAGATTGAGCGGCAGGGAAAAATTTAGTGCAAACACCTGATCAGCATCAGGTTGACCACGGGACTTACTGTAGTTCCAGGAAACCCCCAGCGAGAGATCTTTAATTTGCGTGTTGTAGCCAAACTGTAATAGCCGATCCTGTTGATCGGTATGCCAGTAAGTTTGCTGGCTACCACTTAAATAAAACGAACCGTACTCGCCTAATTGCTGGGAGATATTGACCTGCAGTTTGCCACGTTTGGTGTAAAACAAATTGTAATAACGCGACCACATCGGCGTATCTTCATCATCACCGTCATTAAATTCGTAGCCATCCATATGTTTATACATGGTGTCGGAAAGGGTGTAGAAACCCGACGTCGAATAGCGATAGCCCATCAATTGAAAATTAGTGCCCAATTGGTTGAGCGTTTTGGCATACAGAAAACGATATGACTGACCTTTATGTTCGCTTTGGTCTGCCAGCGTACTCTTCGCCTGGGTCGCATCGAACGAAATTGCTCCGAAATCGCCAAGGTTAAATCCCAGACCAAACATGGCGGCACGGTAATATTCAGCATATTGTCCACCACCATACCATGTCGTTCCCCACGGTCCGCCCCACTGCAACGTGGCCTGGGCAAATTTGCTCTCCTGCTGTTCATTACTATTGGTTCTGTATTTCGCCAGTGTCACCGCGTATTTGATTCGCCCCTGACGCTGGAGTAATGGCACGCTGGAAAACGGTACGCTGTAGCTATTGACGCTGCCGTCCGCTTCTTTGATTTCAACTAACAAATCACCGCTCGACGACGTGGAATAGAGATCACTAATTTCAAAAGCACCAGGCGATACATAAGTTTGGTAAATGGTGTAACCATTTTGCTTAATCGTTATCTGGGCATTGCTTTTGGCGATACCACGCACCACAGGCGCAAACCCTTTCAGGCTGTCTGGCAGCATGTTGTCATCTGACGCCAGCTGCACACCACGAAAGCTGACACTATCGAAAAAATCGCCTGCAGTATAATCATCACCTACGGTCAGTTCGCCTTTTAGTGGAATAACCGCCCGCTGCAAATAGCTGCTGAGATTCTTCCATTCTGCGGTTTGGCCACTACTGCGACTCCATGTTGAATTGTTGCGCAATCTCCATGGGCCTAAATTAACGCCACTGTTTAAATTCAGAAAATAGCTGTCGCCAGAATCACTGTCTGCGCTGCTATGAATACTGTTAGCCCCGCTAAACGAATATCCCAGTAATAGCGCGTTGATCCCTTCATCCCAACGTTCAGGGGGGACATAACCACGGGCATTACTTTTGATGGCGATTTGCGGTACTGAAATTTCCAGACGGAGTTTATTCACATTAAACGTTACGCTGGCATCCGGAATAATCTCCGCCAATGGCACACACGCTTGTTTGTCCAGTTGTTTAAAAGCCGGAAACGCATCAGTATTAACACCCATTGCATCCAGGCTTTCAGTCGTCAAACAGGCGGCAATCCCCTTCTCTGGCGTTATCTCAACAAAATTGACGTTGCGCGTATCTACAATTGTCTGATTCAGAACAATATCGACACGATAAACCCCTGGCGTTATTTTTTGTCCTTTTTCGAAACGAGACAAATCGGCTACCATTGAGGGATCATCTTTGAAAAAAGCAGGATCGAACCAGGGTTCAGCTTGGGCATTGAACGCTGCCGACACAAACACCACCAGCCCACCAATAAACGATGGCACTCCACCAGAGCTTAACAGGCTGTGTTGTCGATGAGTTCTATACATCTCGCTCTCTTAACTGAAGACGGCTTACGATTTACAGTTGAGTTGCGGCGTTTCCGCCCCGTAGTCATTGATGGTTCGATACGTTACGCTGCTATTTTTGGCCCCCTTTGGCAGAGAAAATTGGTATTTATCAAAGGGGGAAATCATTTGATTTTTAACTACTTTTTCCACCTATTTTCAGGTCTGTCAGGGTAATGAAATAAGGTGTTGGGTTACTGACCGTAACCATGTCAGCTGACGAAGTGCAACGCAGTTTCGCCGGAGCCTCGCCTAAGGGATACGCTAAACCTTTTGGTCGCCAGAAAAGTTTGATGACGCTTTGTGTGGCAATCTTCAGGGTATTTCCCTCTTCCCGCTTCGTTGTTGAAGGGACTGCCCGTACGCTAGTGAAGAAAAGGGTTTCTCTGTCTTTCGCCAACGGCGCACCAATGTACATAATGCGTAACAGATTCTCATTAGCCGGATTCAGCACAAATAGCGGTGGTGTAATAATAAAATCTGCTGATTTTTTATTATCTGGGGTCATCACCCATGACTGAATAAGATAAGGAACATCCGGACTGGTGTTACGTACACCCAGTGAAATTTGCTCTTCACCTTCTGAATAAACAAGACGTGTTGCTGCAAGTCCAATCCCGCCTTTACCTGCCGCCCATGCGGATGAGCAGCTGAGTAATATTGCCGTTAAACTTACGGTCACAATTCCCTTTGTTATGCAAGTTTTCATAAATAGTCACTCTTAAAAAATATGAATATCCCCTCCAGAACACTGGAGGGGTACTAATTAATAAAACAATTAATGAGTTCTATTAATAATAGTTAATATGGAAATTTGTTACCGCATTCACATTACCAGAAGTCGCTTTCCCCGTAGCGATATAATCAACTTTAAAGGTCACTGTTTGCTCAGCAGAATCCGCTAACTGAATATTCGACGTTTCGGTACCGGGAGTTACCGATGTAGAACCATCTGGCAGATACATTTGTAGAGCAACATTCGTCGCTGCATCGGTGGTAGCCTGGTTGGCAAATGCTGTAGGTTGCACGCCGTCAGCCGTACCACTAAAGGTAAACGTCGCATTTTTAGTTACAGTAACATCACAGCCTTCTAAGGCAATTGGTACATCAGTTTTAACGCCAGAGACTGCTCCATTAGTTTGCAACTTGGTGGCGCTGACATTTGGCAATGTGACTACTGAATCTTTCGTCGCAGCTACCAGGGTACAAGCTGGAGCAATAACTTTACCATTAAATGTTACTTTGCCATCCGTGATAGCATTATCATCAGCTGCCATAACGCTGGACGTTGCACATACCACAGTTATAAACGCCGTCAATACACTTTTTTTCATCGTCATCATCCTGATCTCTTCGTAAATATGATAATGCCTTTAAATGACATTAGACTTAATAATAACAATAATTGACCGCCATTTAAATCAAGCATACTAAATCCAATAAGTGACAAATCTTTAATTTATAGATTTCATCAATATTTAAATATTAACTGAACGAGTAATTCATTGATTCAACATCTAATGACTATCCAACAAATAAATATGCGTGATATATAAAGCCCTTTCTTTAGTTTATTTTCAGAAAAAGATACACAAAATTTATATTTGGCATTTTCTTGTCTCTCCGACAGACTGACCGAATTGTTATCAATGTTAACAAAAAAAGAACAATTGGTTATAAGGAGAGAGTATGCGTGTCATCACCCTGGCGGGTAGTCCTCGCTTTCCTTCTCGCTCCAGCTCCTTGCTGGAATATGCGCGGGAAAAACTAAATGGCCTCGATGTAGAGGTTTATCACTGGAATCTGCAAAACTTCGCCCCGGAAGATCTGCTTTATGCTCGTTTCGATAGTCCGGCACTCAAGACCTTCACCGAACAGCTGCAACAGGCTGATGGACTGATAGTCGCTACACCTGTGTATAAAGCCGCCTATTCCGGCGCGCTGAAAACCCTGCTCGACCTGCTGCCAGAGCGCGCTTTGCAAGGCAAAGTGGTGCTACCGCTGGCGACGGGCGGTACCGTGGCCCATCTGCTGGCGGTCGATTATGCCCTTAAACCAGTTTTAAGCGCACTGAAAGCTCAGGAGATCCTGCACGGCGTGTTTGCCGATGACTCACAAGTAATTGATTACCATCACAGACCCCAGTTCACGCCAAATCTGCAAACCCGTCTTGATACCGCGCTAGAAACTTTCTGGCAGGCATTGCACCGCCGCGATGTTCAGGTTCCTGACCTTCTGTCTCTGCGAGGTAATTCCCATGCGTAACATCATTAAACTGGCGCTGGTGGGATTGCTTAGCGTCTCTACGATTGCGGTTGCTGCAGAATCCTCGCCTGAAGCGTTACGTATAGGCTATCAGAAAGGCAGTATTGGTATGGTACTGGCAAAAAGCCACCAGTTACTGGAAAAACGCTATCCGCAATCAAAAATCTCCTGGGTGGAGTTCCCCGCGGGTCCGCAAATGTTGGAAGCGTTAAACGTTGGCAGTATTGATCTCGGCAGTACCGGGGATATTCCGCCAATCTTTGCCCAGGCTGCCGGGGCTGATTTGGTATATGTGGGCGTCGAGCCACCGAAGCCCAAAGCCGAAGTGATTCTGGTGGCAGAAAACAGCCCGATCAAAACCGTAGCCGATCTTAAAGGTCACAAAGTTGCCTTTCAGAAAGGTTCCAGTTCACACAACCTTTTACTGCGTGCACTGCGTCAGGCCGGACTTAAGTTTACCGATATCCAACCCACTTACCTGACGCCCGCTGATGCCCGCGCCGCGTTCCAGCAAGGTAACGTTGACGCCTGGGCTATCTGGGATCCCTACTACTCTGCTGCATTATTACAGGGCGGCGTGCGGGTGCTGAAAGACGGCACCGATCTCAATCAAACTGGATCGTTTTATCTGGCAGCTCGTCCCTATGCAGAAAAAAACGGCGCTTTTATTCAGGGCGTACTCGCAACCTTTAGTGAGGCCGATGCGTTAACCCGCAGCCAGCGCGAACAAAGCATCGCTTTACTGGCAAAAACGATGGGCTTACCGGCACCGGTGATTGCCTCTTACTTAGATCATCGCCCTCCTACCGCCATCAAACCGGTTAACGCCGAGGTTGCCGCCTTACAGCAGCAAACGGCAGATCTGTTTTATGAAAATCGTCTGGTGCCGAAAAAAGTCGATATTCGCCAGCGCATCTGGCAGCCCACTCAACTGGAAGGAAAACAATTATGAGTCTGAATATGTTCTGGTTTTTACCGACCCATGGTGACGGGCATTATCTTGGAACGGAAGAAGGTTCACGCCCGGTTGATCACGGCTATCTGCAACAAATTGCGCAAGCGGCGGATCGTCTGGGCTATACCGGTGTGCTGATCCCAACGGGGCGATCGTGTGAAGATGCGTGGCTGGTGGCGGCGTCGATGATCCCGGTGACGCAGCGGCTGAAGTTTCTTGTCGCCCTGCGCCCCAGCGTAACCTCACCTACCGTTGCCGCTCCCCAGGCCGCCACGCTTGACCGTCTCTCAAATGGTCGTGCGTTGTTTAATCTGGTCACAGGCAGCGATCCACAAGAGCTGGCAGGCGACGGCGTGTTCCTTGATCATAGCGAGCGCTACGAAGCCTCGGCGGAATTTACCCAGGTCTGGCGGCGCTTATTGCTGGGGGAAACCGTCAATTTCAACGGTAAACATATTCATGTGCGCGGAGCAAAACTGCTCTTCCCGCCGATTCAACAGCCTTATCCTCCGCTTTACTTTGGCGGATCGTCAGACGTCGCCCAGGAGCTGGCGGCAGAACAAGTTGATCTCTACCTCACCTGGGGCGAACCGCCAGAACTAGTAAAAGAGAAGATCGAACAAGTGCGGGCGAAAGCTGCCGCGCATGGACGCAAAATTCGTTTCGGTATTCGTCTGCATGTGATTGTTCGTGAAACTAACGACGAAGCGTGGCAGGCCGCCGAGCGGTTAATCTCGCATCTTGATGATGAAACTATCGCCAAAGCACAGGCCGCATTCGCCCGGACGGATTCCGTAGGACAACAGCGAATGGCGGCGTTACATAACGGCAAGCGCGACAATCTGGAGATCAGCCCCAATTTATGGGCGGGCGTTGGCTTAGTGCGCGGCGGTGCCGGAACGGCGCTGGTGGGCGATGGTCCTACGGTCGCTGCGCGAATCAACGAATACGCCGCGCTTGGCATCGACAGCTTTGTGCTTTCGGGCTATCCGCATCTGGAAGAAGCGTATCGGGTCGGCGAGTTGCTGTTCCCACATCTGGATGTCGCCATTCCGGAAATTCCCCAGCCGCAGCCGCTGAAGCCGCAAGGCGAAGCGGTGGCGAATGATTTTATCCCCCGTAAAGTCGCGCAAAGCTAAGGAAGAAATAATGGCAACGCCAGTGAAGAAGTGGTTATTGCGCGTTGCCCCCTGGTTTTTACCGGTGGGCATCGTGGCGGTGTGGCAACTGGCCTCCTCAGTTGGCTGGCTGTCGACGCGTATTTTGCCCTCACCGGAAGGGGTGGTGACGGCGTTCTGGACGCTCTCCGCCAGCGGCGAACTGTGGCAGCATCTGGCGATCAGTTCCTGGCGGGCGCTGATTGGCTTTTCAATTGGCGGATCGCTGGGGTTGATTTTGGGACTGATTAGCGGGCTATCTCGCTGGGGAGAACGGCTGCTGGATACCTCAATTCAGATGTTGCGCAACGTACCGCATCTGGCGCTGATCCCGCTGGTGATTTTGTGGTTTGGCATTGATGAATCCGCAAAAATCTTTCTGGTGGCGCTCGGCACGCTATTCCCCATTTATATCAACACCTGGCATGGCATCCGTAATATCGATCGCGGTCTGGTGGAAATGGCGCGTAGCTATGGATTATCCGGCATACCGCTGTTTATCCATGTGATCCTGCCTGGTGCCCTGCCCTCAATTATGGTCGGCGTGCGTTTTGCGTTGGGCCTGATGTGGCTGACGCTGATTGTTGCCGAAACCATTTCTGCCAATTCAGGCATTGGTTATCTGGCGATGAATGCGCGGGAGTTTTTGCAAACGGACGTGGTGGTAGTCGCTATTATTCTTTACGCCCTGCTCGGCAAACTTGCTGACGTCAGCGCGCAGCTGTTAGAGCGCCTCTGGTTGCGCTGGAACCCGGCTTATCATTTGAAGGAGGCCACGGTATGAATACTGCTCGTCTGAACCAGGGCACACCATTGTTGCTCAATGCAGTAAGCAAACATTACGCGGAAAATATCGTCCTGAACCAACTGGATTTACATATTCCGGCAGGTCAGTTTGTGGCGGTGGTGGGCCGCAGCGGTGGTGGCAAAAGTACCCTGCTGCGCCTGCTGGCCGGGCTGGAAACGCCAACCGCAGGCGATGTGTTGGCAGGCACCACACCGCTGGCTGAAATTCAGGAAGACACGCGAATGATGTTTCAGGATGCGCGTCTGCTACCGTGGAAATCGGTGATTGATAACGTTGGGTTAGGCCTTAAAGGCCAGTGGCGCGATGCCGCGCGTCGGGCGTTGGAGAATCGCGCCGGGGAATGGCCTGCCGCACTTTCAGGCGGGCAGAAACAGCGAGTGGCGCTGGCAAGAGCGTTGATTCATCGACCGGGTTTATTGTTGCTTGATGAACCGCTCGGGGCACTGGACGCCTTAACGCGACTCGAGATGCAGGATTTGATTGTGTCACTTTGGCAGGAGCACGGCTTTACCGTACTGTTGGTGACGCATGATGTGAGCGAAGCGGTAGCAATGG
>OBWI01000321.1_pt1 | contig 33510 bp, 28 predicted proteins | sample 1495201 | NCBI WGS metagenome assembly OBWI01 (sample SAMEA2580050, study PRJEB22360) | human gut metagenome | biome: human gut; feature: human-associated habitat; material: faeces | place: Denmark | collected 2008/2010
TGGAATAGCAGTTCCGCAGTAGCGGAACTGGCATTCCGTTTGAGCGTAATTTGCAAAATAGTGCCACATTTAATATGTCTGCTTCTTCTGCATATGCCAACCATTGTAGATTTTCCCTATAATTTATCTGTGGAAGCAAATAATTCTTCACTGCATCTGTCTGAATCAAATAATTACTTTTGCTGAGAAAACGTTTCGCATTCCATTCTATCTGTCTCGAGTTGTTTTCTTCTTCCTTCAAGCGTTGGAATTCTTTTATTAGATATAATTTAAACACCGGACTAATTGCAGCTGCAAACTCAAAAGCAAGATCTTTATGGGCGTAGGTTCCTCCATACTTTCCACGTTTTACATATAATCCTATAGCGTTTGTTTTATTAATCCATTCAGAAACACTGGGAGTAAATGTCAATAATCCCGCTTGCTTTTTAAAGTGTTCAGATTCGAACACTTTAAATTCCGGATTATATATTTGTTCCCATACAGACAGATATTCTAATGTTCCACGATTTCTCAACCAATTTCGCACTACATCTGCCGCTCTGGCAGAATTTGACTTTGCCTTTGCAATATCTGTAATGCAGATATAATCATCTAATTCTTCTTTTGAAATAGTAATTTTTACATTTTGAACATCTATAATTCTGTTCTTCATGCGTCATATCCTCTCTTACAATCCTCGTTTTATCTGTAGTACTTCTGCATATTTTAATAAACGATTATACAAATATTTATTTTCCTTTATGTTCTTTACGATCCCTACTTCTATTTCTGTTTCTCCTTCTAAGCGATACAAGTCACAAACTGAACGTTCAATATCATAAATATTATATGTTCCAAACTCCGTTTCTTGTTTTCTTATTCCAATATTAAAATTTCTATTTGAAAAATAATGCCTTTGTATCATAAAGTCCATTTTCATCATACTTCGATCTGTTCTTTCTGTAGCTACAGATAAATAATCTGGTTCAGCAGACAATACTCCCTGATAGTAAAGTGCACTATTCATACAAATAACTGCATCAGGATTGCTTAGACTCACTTCGATACATTTATAATCAAACGGCTTCTTACATTGTTTACCTGAAAGCCAATAATGTCCATAGCACACCTTTTGTAAATAACCTTCATTTACTAAAGTGGAAATCTGACGATTGGAAAATCCTTCTGCCAAAAGATTTTTTGTCTCTACATAACCTCTGTATTTTCTATATAATGTTTCAATTTTTATATATGTATTCTCTCTCATATTTTCTCCAATGCATTTCTTATTACACACATTATTGCATTTTCCCTTACACATGTCAATGTCATTTTTAAAATGGCAGGCTCTCCTCCACACACAGCACCCCCGAGGATGTCAAGTCATTGCTACAAACTTTTTTGCCACTTTTTCCTCGATTTTTCCCATAAAACCGTTGTTTTGGAACAGAGGACGTTATATTGTTGTCACAAAATCAGCAGGGAGGATGTAACGTCATTGCTACAAGTTCAGTAGTAGTGGACGTTACATTATTGCTACAAATCAAGCCAGTGATTTCCATTCCACCTCCACTCTCCCATCATCATACACATATATCCCCTGCACATATTCTTCCAGCATCTCTCGTGTCAGCTTTTCATAGCCTAAATACATCAACATCTGCTCCACCGGAACATTCTTTTTCATCAGGATTTCTTTCTCACCGTTTATCAGTTCTTCCAACTCCTGTATACGTTTCTGCAATCGTTCTCTTTCTTCTTCCAACTGCTTCTTGGCTTCCATGAACTGTTTCTGGTTCATCTGTCCCTCATGATACTTCTCATAGTTCTGACGGTTCTGAAGCTTTATCTGCTCCTGACGTTTTTCACAGTCCGTACTTTCCAGCTCATAGGCTTCTATGCTGTCCGTATGCTGTTTTCTCATAGATTGCTGCATCTGTTCCTGGCTGATATTCTGACGTAAATATGCCTTAATTTCTGCCAGCACGATATGCTCTAGCATTTTGTTATCAGCTTTTCCGGCAAAGCATCCTGTATCTTCTTTTCCTTTACTGTAAGCACAGCTATAAAGGATATGACCATGAACCGGACTGCTTGAAGTCAGGCTTCTGCGACAATTTCCGCATTTCACATAGCCACCTAACAATGTTGTTTCCCTGTCGAATTTGCTTTTCTTGGTGTATCTGATCTGCAAGGACTGTGCTTTTTCAAAAATTTCTTTTGATACGATCGGCTCGTGATGATTTTCCATCACTTTCCACTGATTTCTCGGTACCGGTACTTCTTTCCCTGTTCCGGGATCTGGAATTTTTGTCTTTCCATAGACCATACAGCCTATATAAGTTTTATCATCCACAATCTTCCGTATCATATCACTCGTCCACTGCAGTCCTCTTGATGCAGCTTTCTTGCTGTCTGATTTCTGTCGTCTGCTCATGGACTGCAAGGGAGTCAGTACCCCCTCTTCATTAAATAACCGACAAATCTCCATCTTGGAATACCGCTGATTTGTCAGTTCAAATACTCTGCGAATCACTTCTGCTTCGTCCTCTACAATCACCAGTTCTTTCTTATTTTCAGGATTGATTCGATACCCATAAGGTGCAGATCCACAGCAATACTCACCTTTTCCTCGTCTGGTACTGACTGCCGATTTTACCTTTACAGACTGGTCTTTCACATAAAAATCTGCGATCAGTCCTTTAAACTGTACTTCGATGTCGGAACTCTTTCCTATATAATCTTTAGAATCATATCGGTCTGAGATAGAAATAAATCGTACTCCCAGGAATGGAAAAATCTGTTCCAGATAAGTTCCCATCTCAATATAGTTTCTGGCAAAACGTGAAAAATCTTTTACCACAATACACTGCACTTTATTCTCCCTAGCAAGTTCCAGAACCTGCTTAATTGCCGGACGCTCCATACTGGAACCAGAATATCCATCGTCGTAGAACTCCTGAAATGGCATAGAAGCCAGTTCCGGGATATTGGAAATATAATCTTTTACCAGTTTTCTCTGATTGATAATGCTGTTACTTTCTCCCTCTGAATCATCTTCCATGGAAAGACGGTAATATCCAATAATCAGTTTCTGATCACTCATGTTCTACCGCCCCCTTAAACCCGAAGTTGATTTCCAGTCTGCCATCACCATACAGATACATACTTTCAATCAAGCCCTCCGCAAGTTCCGCATTGATTCTGGTTGTCCCATCCAGTTCCAACAGACTTCGTAAAAATCTGGCTTCTTTTTTCTGTTGTTTTTCCAGCTTTCGTATGGTCTGCTCCAGAGACTTCTTTCTCTCTTCACAAAACTCTTTCCAGTTATTACGGTCATCTTTCATTTCTATATAGGCTTCTTTGGAAAATTCACCCTCTTTATATTTCATAAATGCCTGTGCCAGTTTTTCTGAACGTCTTTCCATATCTGCATCCAATTTTCTGATCTCAGTTTGAATCTCATTGATTTTGGAAAGAAATACCGCACTGCTTATAGCAGACATATCCTTTTTCCGCAATCCAGATAACTGAAACTGTCTGGTTAGCTCCGAACGGACAATTTTCTGCAGCTTCTCTTCGGAAATAGATTTGTGACTACATTTTCTTTCATCCCGATACCAGGCAGCATTGCAAAAGTAATACACATTGCCTCTGTATCTACGTGTACACATTTTCCGCTTACAATCACCACAATAGAATACATTGTAAAATGCTCTTTCATCATCTTCCCACCCTGCAGTAGTTTTTGTTGCTTTCTGTTGTGCTGCTTTTAGCCTGACCTGTGCTTTTTCAAACAATTCTCTGCTAATAATTGGCTCATGGGCATTTGGCGTAATAATCCACTGGCTCTCGTCCAATATGTCACACCATTTTTCACCTCTTTGAAATCTGGATTCATATTTTCTCTGAACCAGATCGCCATAATAATTATTCCGGTTCAGCACTGCACGTATCGAAGAATTTCCCCACTGATGAAGGTTCTCTCCGTCCTGACAGTACACATGATGATATTGGTTATAATCTGAAATCCGATGTACCCTATCCTCAAACAGCCTGTCAATAATGCTCTGTACGCCATCTCCCGAAGCATATTCTTCAAAAATCCTGCGGACAATCTTTGCAGCTTCCGGTTCCACCATCAACTTATAAATTCCATTTATCTTTTCCACACAATATCCATATGGAGCTGTAGATCCCACATACTCACCATTTTTCTGTGCAATACGTTTCGCTGCCCGTTCTTTTGCGGAAATGTCTTTCGCATAAGCATCATTCACCAGATTCTTGATATTCATGGATAATTCCTGATTCTTGGCATCCGGTGCAAATGAATCATAGTTGTCACATACAGAAATAAACCGCACTTTCATAAAAGGAAGAATCTTTTCCAGATAGTTGCCAGTTTCGATATAATTTCTTCCAAATCGTGAGAAATCCTTTACCAGAATACAGTTTATTTTACCTTCCCTGACATCATTCATCATCCGTTCAAATCCCGGTCTGTCAAAATTTGTTCCGGTTTTTCCCAGATCAGAATAAATGTTATATACAGCAATTTCATACTCTCTGTTCGGATTTTCATTGTGCTTCTGAATGAACTCTTTTATCAGCGTAACCTGTGTTTCAATAGGTTCTGACTTTTTTTCATCACTGTCTACGGATAATCTGACATAAATTGCAGCCATACATACCGGAATCCCAAGAACTTTCTTCTCTGTGTTTTTCTTATATCTTTTTGCTGTCCTTGCCATTTATCCCACCTCTTTCCTGCACTCTGTCCGGTGTTCCGCATAAAACCGTCTTATGACTTTCATTTTCTCAATCATATCCTGATAACGGATATGAATTTTGATCTGTTTGTTTTCATAAATATAGATTTTATCTACAGTCAGTGCCAGCAATGTGCGATCCAGTTCTTTGATTTCCAGTGATTTCTTCCAGTCCTCCAACTGAACAGTTGCAGACACTCCACCCTCAAACATTTGCTTTACCAGTTTTTTCTGGTTTTCAATCATCTGCTCCAGTTCTTCACATTTTCTTCCGTAACTTTCCCGAAAATCATCGAACTCCTCTTTGCTGATCAATCCCTCTTTCAAGTCATCACCCAAAGATGCTTTCAGGCTGTAATAACGGTTATATTCTTCCTGCAACTTACTAATCTGCGTATCATAACCGATTACCTGATCGTAACTGACTTTCATTTCACAAAGTTCTTCCATAATCATCTGATAGTCTACGAAAAGTGCCGTATATGCCTGAATCTCTTTCAATACAATCCTTTTCAGCACCTCTTCCGGAATACTGTGTCTGGTGCAATCTCCACCTTTATTTTTTGTCTGGCAAATATAAAAGGCTTTTTTCTTTCCCTTATACTGATTTACCCTGCGTATCATCGGTGTATGGCAATCTCCGCAAAATACAAAACCCGAAAAAAAGTTTGCACTGTCCGATGTTTTCGATGCCCTGCCATCATACTGAAGTAGCTTCTGCACCACATCAAAATCATTCTGCCTGATTATTGCCGGATGCGTATTTTCTACTTTCACCCACTCTGATTCTGGCTTATCCAGACGTTGCTTTACCTTATAGCTGATTCGTTCCTGCTTGCCTTGCACCATGTTTCCAATGTAAACCTCGTTGGTCAGAATCCTTTTAATCTGCACTGCCGACCATTTCGGTGTGTCTGAGCTGTGAAATCCAGAATTGTAATTCTCGCCATTTGCCTTTTTATATTCTTTTGGCGACTGCACATGACGTACATTCAGTTTTTCTGCGATTGCTCCAAGACTGAATCCATCAATTTTCCACGAAAATATTTTTCTTACAATATCTGATGCATAAGAATCAATCACCAGACAATTCTTATTCTCTGGATCTTTGCAGTAACCATACGGGGCAAACGCTCCAATAAATTCACCTTTTTCACGTTTGATTTTCTGGTGGCTTCGCACTTTACCGGAAATGTCCCGACAATAGCTTTCATTTACGAAATTTTTGATTGGAACTACAAATGACTTCTCTGAAAAATCTGCTGTTTTACTGTCAAACTGGTCTGTAACTGAAATAAAACGCACATTTAAAGCCGGGTAGGTCTTTTCGATCCATCGCCCGGCTTCTATATATTCTCTTCCGAATCTGGATAAGTCTTTTACAATCACGCAATTTACTTTTCCAGCTTCTATATCAGTTGTCATTCGTTTAAACTCAGGTCGATCAAAATTTCCTCCTGAGTATCCGTCATCCACATATATATCAAAGATCTGAATATCCGGCTGGCTTTTTACAAAGCTCCGAAGTAACTCTCTCTGATTTGCAATGCTGTTGCTCTCTGACTTCGCACCGCCCTCTTCCATATCATCTTTCGATAATCGAAGATACAATGCAGCATCGTATATATCTGGCATATTCATTTGCATCTGTTCCATTTTACATCGCTCCCAACTTACTTATTCCATTGAATTTGAAGTCAGAAACCATGTATCACGTTCATTTTCCCTGACCTCACATTAACATAACATCTGTACCTTTGCAAGACATTTTAATACATCAACTCCGTCCTTTTTCTCAGATAATCACTAATGGCATCTGTGGCATCCATTTCTCCTGTCATCTCCACAACCACTACATATCCTTCATTCATGTGAGCATACGGCTGATCGCCGGATTTATCCAGAAAAGTTTCCACTTTCTCAGAAATAGCTTTATCCATATCAGGAATTAAATCTTCAATGTCCTTTAACTGCTCCAGATCAACACTAGAATCTATTACCGACTGATTCACCATGATGCTCACCTCTTTTCCAACATATTCTTTGTATCAGTTGTCCTATACCTACAATTTTCTCAATCACATCACCTTACCTTTCACATTTTGTTCTCAAATTTTATCTATTACTATGGCATTGCATATTCTGTTCGGCGTGTTGGCTTCCATTTGTATAACCCGTTGTCAACGTCACAGTCAACCTCTATCAGAGTATTTCTGAATACTGCCAGCTTCTTCGCAAGCTTACCAGTCGTTTCCGGAGTATCTTCGACGCTCGCCCATAAAATCATTTACAGGGTTATGGCATCTGTGAGATCAGATTATACAGCTCATGTAATTTTCAAGGTACAAAAGAGTTTTTTTGAATATCCTTTCACTTATTACAGCCTGGAAACACCAAAATGTTGTTCACTTCAAAAAAATCCTCTCACTAATAAAGCCTGACAGAAGGATTTTACCAACCTCATTTTGCAATAATTTGCAAAAAGTATTTATCCTCATCTGTACATTCGCTTTCATGCGAACCTTTATCGTACTGTCATTTTAATTCGCATTCATGCGAATGTCAAGTGTTTTGTTCGCTTCAATGCGAATCTTTCTGTTTACATTCACTGTTTTTGGTAGTAAAATGGATTTATCAAAAAGAAAGTGGGAAATCTGATATGACAATCGGTGATAAAATAAAAAAAATCCGGACATTCCGGAATATGACACAGGCAGAACTTGGTGCTGCCCTCGGTTGGGGCGATAAAGGTGCAAATCGTCTTGCCCAATATGAAACGAATTACCGGGTTCCCCGCAAAGATCTGGTAACTGAAATGGCTAAGATTCTGGACGTAAACCCACTGACACTACATGAGCCAACCACGATGGACGCCTCTGAACTGATGGAAATTCTGTTCTGGATTGATGAATTTAATCCCGGCATGATTAATCTCTTTCAACTAGAGACATATCCAGGTGAAAAATCAAATTCCAGTGACGATGCCGCTATCCGCTACCATGATTCTGATAGCTGGCCTGCACATTCGCCTGTTGGTATGTGGTTTAATTATAGAGTTCTCAACGATTTTCTGAAAGAATGGACTCTTAGAAAAGAAGAACTGAAATCTGGTGCGATTACCAGAGATGAATATTTTGAATGGAAAATTAACTGGCCACAGACTTGTGATGATTGTGGAAAACGGAAACCCTCAAAACAGTGGCGGAAATCAAACGAATAGAATTTAGTGAAACTTAGCAAAACTTAAATTCACTGTATTTTTTCTCTTTGCTCAAAAAAGGCACTGCAAACCAATAATTCTATGGTTTTCAGTGCCTTTTGTTCTATACACTAAGTTTCCAATTTGCTGCTTCCGTCTGCAGATCAACCAGCTTACGATATAGACCATTTTTCTTCATAAGCGTATCATGGTTTCCTTTTTCTGCCACAACACCTTTATCCAGAACAACGATCTGATCCGCTGCTTCAATCGTTCTCATCCTATGAGCGATTACCAGAACTGTCTTCCCACTGACTAGTTCAGATATCGCTTCCTGTATCTGTGTTTCACTGTCCACATCTAAAGAAGCAGTTGCTTCATCCAGTAAAATAACAGGTGCATCTTTTAAAAGTGCACGGGCAATGGAAAGACGTTGGCACTCCCCGCCAGAAAGCGTAGAACCATTTTCTCCGATTACCGTCTGATAACCCTGCGGCAATTTTTCGATAAAATCATGACATTTTGCAGCCTTTGCTGCAGCAATAACATCCTCATCACTTGCACCTTTTCGTCCGAGACGGATATTTTCCATAATTGTATTATTGAAAAGAACAACATCCTGAAAAACAATCGAAAAATCTTTCATCAATGCGACCGGATCAATTTTTGCGATATCTGCACCACCAAGTGTAATTTTCCCACCATCCACGTCATAGAATTTAGCTGCCAGTTTTGCTATGGTGCTCTTACCACCGCCGGATGGTCCTACTAATGCAGTCACCTGTCCCTGTTTTGCAGTAAAAGATACATCTTTTAAAACTGTTTTTCCTGTTTCATAAGAAAACTTCACATGGTCAAAAATCACATCATATCCTTTGGTGTGATACTCTGTCTGCCCGTTTTCTAACGGATATTCCTGGATTTCTTTCAAGCGTTTTACCTGTAAATTCACACCAAAAAGTTCTGCCATATTCGCCATAGCTCCAGAAAGTGGATCATACAGACGGGAGGCTGCGATCAAATATAGAATATAAGTAAACAGATCAATTTTTTCCTTTAAAATCAGCGAACTTCCCACAACAATAACCGTTGCCAGTCCAAGCCGTAAGATCATCTGACCGGTTGTAAGAAGACTCGCACTGACCATTTCACTGGAAATCTGCGCTTTTTCTGCTGCATCCAATTTCGCATCCAGTTTCTCCAGATAAGTTTTCTCCTGATTACATGCCTTAATATCCTGTACCGTTTCCAGACATTCCTGTATTCCTTCTGACAGATCAATTCTTGTTATCATATATTTCTTTGCAAGCAGTTCCTGCCACTTGCGTGAAAGAAGAACAATTGCAAATGCCACCGGTGCAACCCACAAAAGAGCAATTCCCATTTTCCAGTTCATAACAAGAAGTACCAGACACACAATACTTGTAGAAATAAGTGCTCCAAAAAATTGCGGAACTGTATGGGAAAACGCATGCTCAAAACTGGCACAGTCGCCCATAATTGTACTTGTCAGATCAGCAAGGTCACGTTCATGGAAAAATCCAAGCGGTAACGTCCTGAGCTTTTCTGCAAGTGTAATGCGTCTACGTTCACTTTCCTCATAGGTACCAATATAGGCTTTTGTATACTGCAGATAATGAAGGACAAAAATAATCACTAAAATGATAATTCCAACAACTGTATATCCTGCAAATCCTGCCACTTTTTCTTCCATTCCAAGAGCCATAGGAAGCATCGTATTTAATACTATTGCAAGTAGGGCAACCGGGAGCATCAGACTGATATTTGCCAGTACAGAATAAACAATTGCTTTAAAAAGATCCTTTGCACCCTGGACACTCAGAGCGTATTTTTTCTGTAATCTGTTAATCATGATTTTCCTCCTTTCTCACAGTCGTTCCAACCTTCCAGATAATCTGTGTCTGATATTCTTTCCACATGGATGCGTAGACACCATTCTGTTTCAGCAATTCATCATGATTGCCTCGTTCTATTATTTTTCCATCACCAAAGACCAGAATCATATCTGCATCCTGAATCGTGGACAGACGATGTGCAATCATAAGTACTGTTTTTCCGCTGGTCAGTCCTTCAAAGGCAAGCTGAATCTGATGCTCATTTTCCGCATCTGCAAAAGCTGTCGCTTCATCAAGTATAATAATTGGTGCATCTTTCAGAATTGCACGTGCTAATGCAATCCGCTGATTTTCACCACCCGACAGATAGGTTCCTCCACTTCCAACTATAGTATCCAAACCATTTGGAAGTCTCTCTATGATATCCTGACATTGTGCTGCTTCTGCCGCTCTCATCACTTCTTCACGTGTGGCATCTGGCCTGGAAGCTCTGATATTTTCAAGTAAGGTATCATTGAAAAGACGGGTGTTCTGGAACACAAATGCAATCTGATCCATGAGGTCATTTTTAGCAATCTCACGAACATCCACACCACCCACTAAGACGTCTCCTTCCTGCACATCATAAAAACGTGGAATCAGACTGGCCGCTGTAGATTTGCCACTACCGGAAGCTCCGACTAATGCAATTTTCTTACCATCAGGGACTTCGAAGCTTACATGATACAATGCTTTTTTCTTAGCACCTGGATAAGTAAAAGAAACATCCTCGAATACAACAGAAGCATCCTTTGGCTGTTTTTGTGTATTTGATTCTTTAAGCGGTTTTTCCTGCAAAATTGCTTCTATTCTGCTTACTGCACTTTTTGCCGCCATTAACTGTTCGCTTGCAAACATGATTCGATTCATCATTGTTGTACAAACTGGCGTAAACAGACTGTAAAACAGGAAATCTAAAAACAGTTTCTGACGATCCGCCTGTCCACTTGCTGCCGAAAAAAGCATCAGTGCAGTCGGGATCAGCAAAATAAAAGTTCCATTTAAAGTAATGTTAAATCCCGTCAATGGGATACGACAGCAGATTGCATATCCACTGGCATATTTTTTGTATTCTTCAATCGCTGCATGAAAGTTTTTGAATGAGTAAATGGTTTGCTGGAATGCCTTTACAACCGGGATTCCACGAACGAATTCTACCGCTTCTTTATTCATATTTTCCAGTGCGGTCATGTATCCCGACATAAAATCGGCATTATCTCCACCCATCATTTTCTTTAAGAAAAATACACTGATTGCCAGTGGAATCAAACAACAGATTCCAAGTCTCCAGTCAAAGACAAACAACAAACTGATGACTGCAACCGGCATAACAACTGCACCGGTCAGATCCGGCAACTGATGTGCCAGAAACCCTTCAGTCAGTCCAGCATTGTCATCAATAATTTTCCGAAGTCTGCCACTGGCATTCTGACTGAAATATCCAAGCGGTAACGTGACAATATGGTGCATTGCCTCTTTTTTCATATTGGTAGCTGTACGAAATGCTGCCAGATGCGAACAACATAATGCTACAAAATATAATAAAATACTAAGTAACGAAAATGCTACTGCAAGCCACGCATAATGCCCACTGGAAGCTGCCAGTGACAAATCTCCCTTTTTCATCGCATACAAGATATCCCGAATCACAAACCAGATACAGACAAATGGAATAATAGAAAGCACCGTGGATATTCCTGCCAGAATGCAGCTGGCAATAGTCAACCAATGACGTTTCCCTGCAAATCCCCACATCCGGGATAACTCGGCATTTTTCTTTTTGCTCATGACCTTATATCCTCCTCAAAAAGCCGGTGGCATCAGAATCTCTCCGATTTCCACCGACTCAAATTTATTTTCACTATTCAGACAGATTCTCTTTACAGAATAACTGTATACAGTTCTCAACATCGGCTTTCGTATAGTCAACAGAAATTCCTGCTGCCAGCCAATAAGCATATTCACCTGCATCATATTTTTCCAATGCATCCAGGTCACTTCCATATCTGAACTCAATGTGCCATGTAGTTTTCATCGTATCCGGAGCGATACAGAAATAGGTAAACTCGCCGGAATCAGCATCATCACTTTCGTAGATGTACAGACCACGCGTTTCTTCCATACCTACGTAATGATAAGAATGACTGAATACATCATTCCCCTCTTCATCCACACCAGATATTGTTGTTCCGTCAAACGTGAACTGATCTATATTCTGTAAAAATTCACAGTCGTATGCCATATTTCCATCCTTGTAGGTTTCCACTGCCTCTTCACCGGTGACTGTTCCAGTTACCATAGAAGACATTTTTTCAACAGCCGCCTGAGCATTATCCTCTCCTACAATTGCAGCACTGTCATCGAGCCACAGCTGATCGTATTCATCTGCCAGAATAACCGGCCACAGTTCCTGATAAGTACCTTTCAGATCGCATAAAAGCTGATCTGCTGCCTCCTGATTCTCATCAGTTTCACTTTCCTTCTGTACGCTTGTAGTCTGTTCTTCTGTAACACTGTTTTCTGTTTGCTTTGTTTCAGATGTGCTACTGCTTGTATTTCCACATCCCGTCAATAAAGAAATAGACAAAGTTGCTGCTAAAAACAAACTTGTTAATAATTTTCTCTGTTTCATTATAATCCTCCTAAATAAAAAATATGTATTAGTCAGTCTTATCTAACCAATACATATTTTATCTGGTACTAATATGAAACTCAATGACCTGGCAGACTAGTTTCTATCCAATCAGACATTCTTTTTATACTCCGTTGGTGTCATTCCATATTCACCTCGAAATGCCGAAGTAAATTTATTGGGATTTGTATATCCGATTTCTGTTGCGATTTCACCTACAGATAAATTCCCCTCCCGTAATAATTTTTCAGCAATTTGTAAACGATAAGTCCGGAGATACGCATAAACAGGTGCACCATACATTCCCTTAAAACAACGTTTCATTGCCGTAGGTGATATTTCAAAACGCTCTGCCAACTCCTCAATTGTATAATGTTCTTTGATATGTCCTACAATAAAATCATGAATCTGTCTGGTACAGTTCCTTTGCGATTTTGAGAAATAAACATAGTCGTTCTTAATCCTGTCAAAATCCATTTCTGTTAGTATCAATAAAAGCTCCAGAAGCTTTATTCTGATATAACTAGGCTTTATATGTTCCTGAACAGTATATAATTCCGAAAATATATGTTGGACAGTTTCATTTGCACGAACCATATAAAAATCCTGTTTTCCTGCAAACTCTGAAATTCGGGTAAGATTAATAGAAAGAAGTTTCAAGATTCTTCTCATCTCATCTGTAATTTCTTCCAACTCAATCGTTATCGTTATCCCATGATAATGGGAAGTAGGAAATGTTGATGTATGTGATTTCTTATGCAAGGTACAAATGGATAAATTTCCCGCTGCCATATAGCAATAACTACGCTCTCCAAACGCACACTCACACCGCCCCTCCCGACAATAATTAATTTCAATAAATCCAGGACGTGGACTCTGCATCTTATTACAATATTCCATATGCATATCATTATAGACCAGCTCCATTCCTGGAAATGTCTGATATACGGCGATATCTCCTGTACCACTTTCATTCTCAAGATGAAATCTTGAACATATAGCATCTTCTTTTTTTCTCCGGACAGAATATCCATATAAATCAACACTTCTGAAATCCGATTCCACTTCCGAAGACGCAAAAAGTATATCTCCAGCAACCTTATATGGATTGTCCTCTGTTGTTACTGTTCTCATATTACACTGTCCACTTTCTTCCGCTGCTTTTCTTACTTTTGTCTCCTCTTTCATAAAACATCATAGCTTATCTCCTTCAGTAATTAGTTTTATCTAACTTTCTCATATAAAAAAATGTTACCTTATAAAGCTCCAGTCCCTACAATAGGTAACATTGTTTGAGTTTCTATACTCTTTCAGTGTAACACCGTTAGGACTGACTGACAAGAAAATATAGAAATTCATTATAGCAAATAAATTCGATTTATTGTTCAATAGCCAACATTCTTATTATTCAAATATATTCTAATCAGAACAGTCCCTACATTTATGACAAAAATCACAAACAGCAGATTAAATGGCAAATATTCCCGTATCAAGTTTCCTAATACCGCAATAAAGGAAAAGCTGGCTATCAAAACCATTTTATAAATATCATCCCATATCTTTCGATACCATTCAATTCCGCCCCATACAAGAAATACACCCCCGACAATTCCCGCCATAATCACAGCACTTGAAAATATTCGTTCAAAAACTACCTCTCCCGTAGAATATCCCATATAATCCAGCTGTTCAAACCATATCGCATACTTTCTGCACCAATTAACTGGCAACATGATCAGTTGCATTAAATCCCTTTGAAATGCTCCATTCTGAATAAGTGAAAAGAATATGACACAAAGATATCCCCAAGTCCAGAAAAACTGTATTTCTTTCATATCCTCCATTTCCGATTTTGCTTTTCTCCTGGCTTTTTGTATCTCCATATCTGCCCGTTTCTTTTCCCTTTCAGCCTGATACTCTGCCTGTCTTGCCTGTTTTTCTGCTTCTTCCTGTTTTTGCTGTGCCTGTTCAACCGCTTTCACCGACGATTGGTTCACCTGTGTCTGTAATTTAGAGTTCCAGTCCCGAACGTCTTTTATTTCTTCTTCGAGATGCTCTTGCTCGCTCCTGCTCATCAATCCGTTTCTGTTCCTCAAGTCGTCGTTGCTCTGCTGTAAAGACTGATTGAGTTTCCGCATTTCGAACAGTTCTGCTGTCATCCGCTGAATTTCGGCGTTCGACATTTGCATTTCTTCTTGCATTTCGTGATTCTCGAAGAACAACTTCTGTTTTTCCATTTTCAACTTGTGCGTCCTTTCCTGAAATTCCTGAATAAACTCGTTCATCTTCTGATTTCTCACCTGCAACTCGTCCCTCTCTGCCGTCACTTTCTCCAGCGTTTCTGCCTGCTCCTTCGCAAGCTGCTTCCACTTGTCGGTAGTATCCAGCGAATACATCGTCTGATCCATTTGTTCGTTCTGCTTCGGCTTGTATCCTTTCGTAATTTCCATTAAATTCATTCTCTAACCCCTCCTTGCTGATGTCCAAATGAAAGGTTTTGGACAGATTGCTGTCACGCACTTTCTTTCCATCCTGATTCTGAAACGTGATGTGCTTCCTCTTTTCTGTCCAGTTCACACTCCATCCAAGCTGTTTCATTTTTTCTATAAACTTTTCTTTACTGATACAATTCTCCAGTGCTTTTAACACCGCCATTGCACAGTCCGCTACAAAGCTGTCCTTTACCTGCTGTCGGAACAGGTTATATTTATCTTTACTCCATGCAACAACTTCCCCTTTTTCAATCTGGCTTCCATCAAAGTGCTTTCCTTTCTCGGTAACTGTAAGTCCACGTTCCCGGCACATCTGGTTGGTAAGCTGTTTCATACGTTCCAGATCTTTTCTGGTATTATGCAGCTTTCTCCCATCTTCATAACTCACTGAATTGGTAACCAGATGGCAGTGGATATGGTCTTTATCCTTATGCACAGCCACTAAGGTCTGGAATCCACTGAACCATTTTTCTGCAAACTCTTTTCCAAATTCTAATGCCTGATCCGGAGTAATCTGCTCGTCCTTATGCCAGGAAATAATGTTGTGGGCATACATTCTCCCAGTGTCTTTATCCCACATCTTCTTTTCTTCTAGAAAGGTTCTGTACACTAGATCATAATTGATTTCATCGTGGCGGTACGGGCCTGTTACATAAGTAAGCAGCTCACTGGTCTTATCTGGTCGCAGAACATATTCGATACAGTTTCTCATTGCTCCGTGTGAATTTGTCCGCTTATTAATCGTCTTATTAATAGCCATATCTTTTCACTCTCCTTCCGGTACTTAAGAATATTTTTATTGAGGAAATACAGCGTACTGTCATTTGGAACTTCTCCATCTGTATGCATCTTTCTTGCAATCTGATTGATATTTGTAGTAGCTCCACGAAGCTGACTGAGAATATCTGCAAACATCTGGTTCAATCTTTTCAGTTCTTCCACTTCCTCTGTAGAAGCTATCTTCAAATCTGCGATTGCTTTTATTACAACTTCCTGCTGTGTTCTTCCGGATTCTTTCACTTTGTTTTGAAGCAGATTATATTCCTCGTTATTCATCCGTATGGTTACTGTATGATTTCGTTTTCTCATAGGCTTTTGTCTCCTTCCTTGCTTCATTTTCATTCTTTATCAACAGACACAGCGTTTCGGCTAAAATTTACAGGGATTCCATAAGGGGCAACGCCCCTTTGGTGGGTGCAGGGTGAAACCCTAGTCAATCAGTAAGTGTTCCGTAGGAATGTCCGGTGGACATTTCGCAGGAATACTTACGCCATTAACGTGCCGGGGTTCCAAGGGGCAGAGCCCTCTGGCAAGTTTAGGAGCAGCCCAAAGGCTGGCTCCGGTGCAGAGTGGCTTGCCACTTTGCGAAACTTGCCTGTCATCTCCCCACCACTGAACCAGCACCAAGTAAGCAACATTCTCCTCTGCGTTATTAAGCCAAAATTGAGATGACAGTGGTTTTGTGTTGCAGGAACTGACTGTAAAAGAAAGAGAAAATCTCCACATTCCATAGATTTTTCCTTTCTGAAACAGGCTAGTCATGCACCACTCCGATGCGAAGTATCGGACAATCATGTGCCGTATCCGGCACTCTATATTTCTTCTTTGCCTTGCTTATACAACGTTTTCCATCTGCAAATGCCTCTCTGCCATATTTCGCTGTTATTTCTGCTTTTCTTTTTCTGAATCACTTTCCATTTCTGCTGAAAAGCATAAAAATAGCAGTCATGAACATTTCACTGATTTTTACCAATAGAAATGCCATCACTGCCATTACCTTTTTCTGCTATTCTGTTTCCGTAAAGCTTTCCTTACTGTCAGTCTATTTTTCTATTACTGCTATTTTATTTTGTCGCAAATTTCAAACAGGTCATGCAATAAATTCTCCAGTTTCATAAGTCTGCGATGCTGATACCAGATCAATCCGGGAAGTCCCACTGCAAGGAAGAACGAAGCACATAAAATCTTTATTGCCTGTCCTCTGCTGCTTATCCCTCCATATCCAAATCCACATACCAGATTCACGAATAAAACATAGAAATATCCACAAAATAAAACAAATTCAAAAATCCACACCAGCACCTTTTTCACTTTCTCTTTCACTCTGTACTTCTCCCTCCTGCATTTTTAAATTCAGTGTAGCGAATTTCTCGCTATATTTCAATAGTGAATATCTCGCTAAGTTATTATTATGCTAGAGGTGAAACGCATGTATCAGAGAATACGGGATCTGCGTGAAGATCGTGACCTTACGCAGAAGAATATGGGTGAAATTCTGAATTGCAGTCAGCGTATTTACAGTAATTATGAATGTGGTGATGTCGATATCCCTACTCACATTCTGATTAAACTGGCTGAATTTCATAACACCAGCGTTGACTATCTGCTAAACCTGACAGATGATAAACGTCCTTACCCAAGAAAAAAGAATAGCTCCACTTAAGGCAGTCCGATTTATTTTATGCAAACCGGACTGCTTTTCCTTTTTACAGACAGCTAAAAACTATCCGCAAAATCCAGTGCTGCATCCATATCAGCTTCTTTCTCCCAGTCCAGATTATCTTCTGCGATCTCTCCATCCTTTTTTTCCATTGTTAGTATTCTGTCCGACAGCTTACTTTCTCCTACCGATTCTTTTACAAACGGTACAAGCATTTCCATCAGATTCTTCGCTATAGCCATCGGGGCAGATTCTTTCACTCCATCCCGGACAGCTGTTTCCACTCTTTCCAGAAAAGCATCTTCCTTTTCTCTGGTTTCCAGATACGGATCTGCTTCATTCCTGTACTCTCTGGAAAAATAATCGTTTAAAGCAACTACAACTGCTCTGGTGTACGATTTATATTTTTCCCTGTCCATCGTCTGCAAATATTCCCATGCCTGCCTGTCCTGTTCATCACAAAGATTCAAACGGATATTTGTATTGATGATTTTCCGTTCTTTTCTCATACAAGCATCCCTCCGTTTCTCTGGATTTTCCTTACGGTCATTGCTTCATAGCCTTTCGCCGTGGCACAGATGTCCCGTACAATTGTCACCCGGCTCTTGTCATATTCTCCAAAATTCTGGATCATACAACCGCCACCGCCGACCACATACAGACGCATCAGTTCTGGATTATATTCCCGTTCTCTCAGCTTATGGAAAATTTCTTTCGTATAATCTCCGGCAGCTTTACGAATGACTGTCAGATATTTCTCACCAATATCTGCTGTCCCGGTACGGATCACCTGCTCAATCACCAGATCGTCCACCACTGTTCCCAGTTCTTTCAGCAGGGATTCCCTTACAGCAAGCACACACTGATGCGTTCCATATTTCTCTGTAAAGCATTTCTTCTCTAATGGACGGGAATTATTGATATACATTATATTCATAGTTCCATTTCCAATATCTGCCAGCATATTGATTCCTTTGAAATCCTGTAAGCGGTAGAAGGCTGCTGCAAATCCCTGTGGGTAAATATCAGCTCCTGCAAACTCTACATGGTAGTCTTTGTTACGGAATGTAAAATCCACACTTTCATTCTGGAGAAGATATTTCTGAAAGTCTTCTTTCTGTGTAGCTACCCAGGTAAGGGGAAGTCCGGCTGCGATATGTACCGTTGCCCTGTTCATACCTTTCCCATCAAGTTCTCTTGCGATAGCCGCCAGTGTCAGCACATAATAGTCCTCATCCTGCGTTTTCTCTGCACAGAACTCCTTGTGTTCCTCTCCGATCTGGTAATACATGCCATTGTAAACAAGAAGATTATTCTGAAAGATTGGCTCCTTGTCATATCTGACTACACCGGATGGAAAGCATCTGGTGGCAGTTTTCATGTTTCCATAACCATGATCAATCCCGATCACCATAACTGTTTCATTATTGTTGTTTTTCATCATTCTCATAATCATACCTCACACTTTCTTAATTTTTATTTTTTTACTTTTTCCCAAATTCGGGAAAAACCTATATTTGTATCAGCTAAAACGTTGATACCTGAAAAAGGGCAATCAGTGTAAAAAAAGCAAAATTTTATGTACTCTGGCAGCTATCTTTGTTATTTTTCCTGCTCCGGTAACATTTCTTTTTGCTTATTTTGCCCTAAATGCCCTTAATTCCCTGATTCATATTTAATTGTAACTGTTTATAATCTATATCTGTTTCTTCAAAAGGTATTCTTTCTTCTGGATCTACAGGACAAAAATCTTCTTCCTTAACTGCAATATCCTGATAATAGAACTCACCATTGTACTGCTTCAGAAGGAAACCTTTATCTGTCATATTCCTGAAAAAGTTGGATTTACCATGCCCCTGTCTGCCATTCTCTTTGCAGTATTCCTCATACATATGGAACACTTCACTTCGTTTCAGACGTTTCCCTTTGGCACGCACCAATGACTCATCAATAAAAGCACAGATACTATCTGACGTCCGTTGCACTTCTCTTACACATTCTTTGCTGTGTTCGCTCTCCGTGAACTTTCCCTGTTCGTACAGATTTTTCAATGCAATCATCGCCATATGAATTGCATAATCGGATTCTGCCTGTACCTTTTCCTTTAAGTGCAGATCTTTTTCAGCACTTTTTACTACTCGGTTCATATCAAGAATCAGTAGTCTACGATAAAAAGCATCTGATTTATCCTCAAGATTCTGCGGCATTTCATTGGTAGAAAAAAGTAGCTTCGCATAAGAGTGAAAATGGATTGCATCCTGCCCCTTTTTCTCATAGATCAGTGTATCTTCACCGACTGCTTTCTTTAATACATCTGTGTTCTCCATTGCTTTACATGGAATATCCGCACAGGCATTTAGTAGCTTTCCGTACATTCCAGTCGCATAGAATCGTTTGTTCAAATCCTGTAAAGAAATGCTGGACATATTGGTGATTCCAACCACATACTGGATCAGTGATACTGCCACAGACTTTCCGGTTCCACCATTTCCTTTCAGTGTAAGGAATTTCTGAAACTGCGTATCCTGTGTCATGCAGTATCCAAAATACTCCCAGAATGTCTGCTGTTCTTCTTTATTTGGAAGAGACGATGCAAGATACTTTTTGATATTTTCTCCACCTTGTAACACCTGCTCACAATCCTCTGGATAATAGGGAAATGGAATCTGATTGATTGTCAGATAATCCGGATTGTGTTCCAGCATTTCACCCGTAACCGGATCATAATATCCATTTTTGAAGTTGATCCACCTCACAGGTTGTTTATTTAGTTCATATGCCTCTCGGTGAACTTTTGGCTGTGCGATCAGCAGATTATAGATTCTTTTGATCACTCCACTCTGTACCTGGTCACGATAGATCAGCTTCTGGATACGGTATTTCATTCTTACCCCATCATGGTCTTCCAGGAAAACACCATGCTCATAATAATACGGTGTGATTCCCACCACAAAAAACTGAACATTCTCCACCAGGTAATCTACAATCTCCATATCCCGGACACCTTTCACATTTCCTTTTGCATCAAATAAGTGAAAACGGCTCAGTTCCGGTTCTTCTTTCGGATCTCGCTCAAACCGAAGAATATACTTTTCCAGTAATTTCTCAACTTCTTTCTGATTATCCAGTTTGCCAAGGTACTCCTTCTCTTTGAACAACTGCCAGCCCACTTTTCCATCAAGACCAGCGTCTTTGAAAAATGTCTGTAACTTATCATTCATCCACTTCACCGTACAGGCAGTCACATAATGATAGGCACTCTGACAGCTTCCAGTAAACTGAATAGATCTCATTTCCTCTATAAAAGAATCTGCACTGAAATAATATCCATCATCTTCCTGCACCAGACAAAGTGCCTGATAACCTGACATCACAATATTCAATGCGATATCCTGATTGTCCACCAGAAAAATATAGGTCTGTGCTGTCCCTTCCGGATTGGTTTCCATATAATGCTTCAAAAACTTCTTGTTCAAACTTATCACTTCCTTTCAGACAAAGAAAAAGACGCAAGCCATATTTTATGACTCACGCCTTACTTCACTCACAATATTCTATTTTTATCAGTTACCTGCCAGATTGGTTACTGGCAATTCTTATGCATAAATCAATTCTTTCAAGATAATCTCCTCTGCAATCGCTCTGTTCTGATTAGCTGCTCTTACCCATGCCATCTGATCTTTCTCCTTATCTGGCAGTGGTTCTTTTTCTTCCAACTGCTCCAAGATTACTTCTTCCCGTTCTCTTGCTGCCTTGTCCACTTCCAGAAGATGCTCGCCAATCGTATCCTGTAAAAGCATCACCTGATACGTTGAGTTTCGATGGTTCTTCAGATAATCTCTGCGAAGAAATCCATATTTGCCAAGTTGCTCCATCTGCTCACCGGATTTATAGGTGAGATTCGGAATCAGGTATCCATTTACATTTGTATAAGTCAGTTTCATATCCCTATGACCTCTCTTTCGTTTAAACTTTTATCTGTAACAGAACCAACTGTTCATGTTACGTCATTGCTACAAATCTTTCTTTCCATATCATTTTGAATCCAACCCGGGCAGATTTTCTTCAAAATCATGGTAAAAGTGCTTCGTTTCTGTGTTGGGAAAATGAACGGAAACACTTGATTTTACTGACTTTCTTCAATGTAACCTTATTATAACGTCCTCCCCATACCCCAGCTGATTATTCGGCCACTGCTCATACCCCGGCAGATGTCTTGCCCCTCTTCTCAGATACGCTTTCACCTTCTCCCCATACAGATATGGATCATTCCCGCGGATAATTCCCCACTCCATCAACAATGCCGCACTTCCTGTCACAAACGGCACTGCAAATGAGGTACCTGAATATTCTCCGTAACCGCCTCCTGCCTTGGCTGTCGTTACCCGCACTCCCGGTGCTGCAAGATCGGGCTTTTGCACCCACATCTCTGCATTCTTCTCCAGTGCGCCGCGTCCGGAAAAATCTGCATAGGAAAAACTTCTTGCATCGTAAGCTCCCACTGTTACTACTCTGGATGCAGTTGACGGAATGGTAAGTGTATCACTGCTCACAGGGTTTAAAAAAGCTGTGCCCTGATTCAAAACACTCTGACTCGGAAGCCACATCTGATAAATTCCCGTCACAACTTTTCTCGGAGTCAACACAATCTGCCAGACTCCACTGTCAATATAAGAACCCGTTGGGATGAAATCAAAATAAATCTCCTGATTGGTCTGATATGGACTTGGTTTGCCATAGTAAAGCAGGATTTCTGTTCCCCCGATTCGAAATCTCTGCGTTCCGAGCCTTTCGGAAATTGGCCCTACACGAACCCCTGACGGCCCGATCACCGAAATATCCACCTCATCTACATAAGATTTCCAGAGCTGTACATTCAGAGCAGGTTCTCTCTGCTGCACTCCCAACTCTACTCTTTGCTCTTCCCGCTCTTTTAACATGCCGGAAGTATGCCCTGCGGATGTTCCCTCGTTTCCGCTCCCAACACAGATCACACTTTTCCAGTAATTCGACATATCATCCAGATATCGTTCCAACAGAGAAGTTCCTTCATGTGTTCATTATAACTAGGGGAAAATTACTGTAAAAAAATTTGCAGTCTTTACACTGCCTGTTTTTCTACCGGATAAGGCGACTGATACTTAAATACAATATCAATGCTCTTATCTCCATTCACAACAATTTTTTCAATCAATTCTGTCACAATTTCTCTTGTCACTTCGGATAATGTTCCATACTTGATAAATTTCTCTATCCAGTTTTCATAAGATTCTTCTGCCTCTCCAAAGCTGTCTTTCTCTTGTTCTGCCAACTGAATCTTCGCCCTGATATCTTTATCCTGCTTTTCATATTCTGCCTTATAGGAGAGATATTCTTCTTTATCCAGAACACCATCTACATAATTTTCGTAAGTTTTCTTTTTATACTTTTGGACAGCCGCAAGTTCTTTTTGTAACCGTTCAATCTGCTGGTCTGCTTCTGCACATCGTCTCTGCACCTCCTTCTTCCTATCTGCTACTTTTAATATTTCATCCTTATCACTTTCTTTCAGTGCCAGTTCCGCTTGTCTTTGGATTTCATTTTTTACAATAGAATCCAATACTTCTTTTTTAATGAAATGAGAATAACAAACTGTGTTTCCTTTTTTGTGATAGGTACCGCACTCATAACCGTCCCGACAAGTAACCCTCTGGAAATTATATCCGCAATCTCCACAAACAATAATTCCTGCGTATGGATTTACCTTTCTCACTTCGCTATTAAATCCCGGTGTCCGTGTTCTTTTCTTCATAAGTTCCTGTACCTGCTCAAAAGTATCTTTGCTAATAATTGCTTCGTGCATTCCTTCCACAATATACTGCTGTTCCTCTGGAATATATTGATACTTTTCCACTTTATAGGATATCTTTTCTGATTTATGCTGTACCATAGCCCCTGTATAAACTCTGTTTCGCAAAATTACATTGATCGTAGGATATGCCCAGCCCTTTGCACCCGCTTTTTCTAATGCATTGGCATATTTCAATCCCTGCACCTTTCTCTTATACTCTGACGGTGTCAGAATTCCTTCCTGATTCAGTTTCTTTGCAATACCATCCCTGGAATATCCTTCCAAACTCATATAAAAGATTCTCCGTACCACTTTAGCTGCTTCTTCATCTACAAGAAAATGATGCTTATCTGCCGGATCTTTTACATATCCATATGGGGCAAACCCAGACATAAACTGTCCCCGTTTCTTCTGGGCGGTCAATGCACCTCTGATTTTCTTAGATATATCACGACTATACATATCATTAAACAACGTCTTAAACTGTGCCAATTCTTCATTACTGTGATGAACAGAATCCACGCCATCCAAAATTGCAATATAACGCACACCCAAAGATGGAAAAACACGCTCAATATAGTTACTGGTTTCAATATGTTCACGCCCAAGCCGGGAAATATCTTTCGTAATAACGCCTTGAATTTTCCCTTTGTAGATATCCTCCATCATCCGCTGAAATTCCGGTCTATTCGCAAAATAAAGCCCCGAATAACCGTCATCAATATAAATATCTGCGATTTCCAGATCCTCTGATTTAGTCACATACTCACGAATCAGTTTCATCTGATTTTCAATACTCTCACTAACTTTATTCTCTCCATCATCCTTCGACAGACGACAATATACACCCATCTGATACATCATATCACCCCATCTTTCTCAAGTATTCTATCTGGTGAACTCTCTACTGAAGCAAACTTAAAATATATATCTATTTTCTGCTCTGGATATACATAAATTTTATCAACTAACTCCACAAGCGCTTCTCTGGTAAGCTGCTTTACCGTTATTCTTCTGCGATTAAAGTGCTCCAACCATATCTTTGTTTCATTGACCGCCGCCCGCTGCCTTTGCTCTTCATGGTTCAGTTCTGATAATTCTTTTTGATATTTCTGATTCTCTGTTTCATACATCTGTTTTAATTCCAGATATTCCTCTTTGGAAAGTACTTCATCCATAAACTGTTCATATGCTCGTTTCCGGTATTCCAGATTTCTTTCTATTTTTGCCTGCAATTTTGCAATTTTACCATCCAGTTCCGGCTGTTTCTGTCTGATCTGAGTTTCCAGATTCTTCATATCCATCTTCATCTGTTTCAATTGCTGGTTGATTGCAAATACAACCAGTTCATCCAGCTTTTCAAATGTAATATGATTCAGCTCACAGTAATTCTGCCCCTGCTTCTGATGAAAACCACACATATATCCGTCATAGTCTTTATGAGATGCCAGATAACGTTTTCGCATGGCTGTTTTACATTTCCCACAAAAGAGCAGTCCCACATATTTATGTGGTTCATTGTTTTTATCAAAATAGGAAACTCTGCGCCCCTTTCTTATTTGCTGAACCCTATCAAACTCTTCTTTAGAAATGATTGCCTCATGTGCATCCGGCACCAGCTCCATTTCTTCCAGGGGAATTGCCTTTTTGTATTTCAGCTTATAAGACGGTCTTTCATGTTTCCGAATCACAACCGCCCCAGTATAGACCGGATTCTTTAAAATTCCACTTACAGTAGACGATGTCCACAGACCTTTTCCCGAATCCCATACATAATTGGTTTTTAAAACTTCCTTTTTATATTTTGCGGGACAAGGGATTTCATCTTCATTCAAAGTCCTGCAAATAACCGTACAGCCAAATCCATTTTGATACATTCTGTAAATTCTTCGAACAACCTCGGCTGCATAAGGATCAATTTCCAGATGATTATGAATTGTTTTACTTTTCACATATCCAAAGGGGGGCTGTTTCGGAGTATATTCGCCCATACTTCTTTTGGTCTGAATCGTTGTCTTAATCTTTCTGGATGTATCTCTCAAATACATATCATTCAGCAAAGTTTTTATTTCTAACATTTCATCATAAGTTCCAACGGCTGAATCATAATTATCCAGAATCGAAACAATCCGAATCTGTTTCTCCGGGAAATATTTGCCTAGATAATAGTTGGTATCAATATGTTCTCTTCCAAGTCGAGATACGTCCTTAAAAATCACCATATTGATAACACCAAGCTCAATATCTGCCAGCATCCTCCGAAATTCAGTTCTTTCAAAATTACTTCCAGAAGCCCCATCGTCTACATAAACTTTTTTCTCTGCAATATCTTTATTCTCTGCAATATAATCTCTTGCCATCTGAATCTGAGAGTGAATACTATTGCTGTATTCACCCTCTTTATTTTGCTCTTCAATGGAAATTCGGCAATAAATTCCTGCCTGATACATTCTATCCCTCTTTTCATCGGTCTTGCGTAGTCATTGTCTTTAATTGTCTTTATTTTACAACAAGAACTTAAGAAAATCAACCTGCAATTTTTCGTTCAGTAAGATTCTGAATGCACTGGATCAATGTCTTTTCCCCATTAAAATGCACTCGAATCTGATATCCTGCATGTTCATAGCTTACATTCTCTTTTTGGATTTCTTTTTTTGTATCCAGAACTTCTACAGAATCAAATAACGTATTCATGCTATATGCCTCCTTCAGCATACAGTTCTCTCTACATCCTATGCCGGCAGGATTGTACAAAAGTTCTGTATGAATTGAATTCGGCTTTCGAAAGCCTGATTACATTCTAAAATTATTCTGCACCAATCACATTGAATTGAAATTGACCGCAGATTGAGTTTTTAAGATTCATTTTCTTCCTATACAGTATCAATTCCTATTGTCCGGAACATTTGTTCGTGTTATAATAAAAAGACTTTAAGAATATAAAACACGAAAACCAAAGGAGGGATTTCTGTTGGAACGATGTGATTTTTCTTCTATTAGCACATGCCTAAAAAATCAAATCAGTGAAAGCAATCAGATGAACCAACCTGATTTTTTATACGAATTATTTGAAGATTTTATGAATGATCCGATAAATGAAGATTTTTCTATGGATAATGGTCTAATTTGCCGCTGGATAACCGGACAAGCAAAAATCAGTCCCAAAATAACCTCATATTATGCAAAACCCAGCAATCAGAAAAAACTGGCAACAACCATTCAGCGGAACTTACTTCCCTTAATGGCAGACTGCAACATGGTTATACAGGACATTTACACGTTATTCATACAGGACGATACGATTTCGGATACAAAAAAGCAGGAACTTGTATCTCTATATAAACCTTCTGATTCAAGGCTGTTGTTTTTAGCAAAAGTACTTTCTTTTGGTATGGAACGGCAATTTATTAAACGTGATACAAGAAATCAAAAACTGATTGCAGGAGGTGTTCTATCTCCGATTGTTCTGGATTACATTATGGACAGCGAAGTCCCAAAACCATGCCGTCATTTTCTAGGAAGAGAAGAAGAACTGGATGAACTCCATACTTTGTTTGAAGAGAACCGACATATATTTCTTTATGGAATTGCCGGAATTGGAAAAAGCGAGCTTGCTAAAGCCTATGCAAAGCAATACAGAAAACAGTACACCAATATTCTCTATATGGAATACACCGGTAATCTATATCAAGATATTGTAGACATGGATTTTATTGATGATCCACCAGAAATCAGTGAGCAGGAACGTTTTCAAAGACATAACCGTTTCTTACGCTCTTTGAAATCTGATACACTGCTGATCATAGACAATTTTAATGTCACATCCACACAGGACAGTTGCCTGTCAGTCGTATTAAAATACCGTTGCCGGGTTTTATTTACAACCAGAAGCCAACTGTCTGAATACTGTAGTTTTCAATTAAAAGAACTGAAAGATATACCCACTCTTTTTCAACTGACATCTGTATTTTATTCAGAAGCAGAGGAAAACCGGGCAATCGTAGAAAAAATCATAGAAACTGTACACTACCATACTTTTGCTGTCGAACTGGCAGCCAAACTTCTGGAAAATGGAATTTTAACTCCAGAGCAATTATTGATAAAACTTCAAGAGGAAAAGGCTTCTCTTCATAATGAAGATAAGATTAAAGTAATGAAAGATGGTCAGAGCAAAAAAGCCACCTATTACAACCATATCCATACCCTGTTTTCGTTATACTCCTTATCACGGAAACAGCAGGATATTATGTGCAATATGTGTTTTATGCCTTCATCTGGTATTTCTGCCCGTATATTTTCCAAATGGCTGGAGCTGCCTACTTTAAATGACGTGAATGATCTGATCGAGACAGGTTTTGTACAGTCAAGTCTCCGGCATACTATTTCTCTGCATCCAATGATTCAGGAAATTGCAGTTTCCGAGACCGCACCTTCTGTTACAAGCTGCCACACGTTATTGGATTCTCTGCAAAAAATATGTTTGATGCATGGCATTGAAGTTAGCTATTATAAAAAATTATTTCAAACAGTAGAAAACATCATGCTTTTCATTGAAAAGGACGATATTCCCCAATACCTGTTATTTTTAGAAGATGTTTTTCCATATATGGAGAAGTACCACTATCAAAAGGGTATGAAAAAAATCATCCAGGAACTACAGCATTTTATAAAAGCAAATACTTACGGGACTGCATCTGACCGTGCCTTACTATTGGATTATCAGGCAACTCTGGAACCCAAAACAGAAAAAGCGATAAAATTAGAAAAAGAAGCACTTGCTCAAATAAAAGAAACCACAAAAGAAAATGCCCACCTGGTTTCCAACCTCCATTCCAATCTTGGAGGGCTTTACCGAATCAACGGACAACTTGATCTCGCTAAAAGGCACATGAAAATGGGTATCTCTCTTTTACAACAATACCAGCTTCTTTATACTAATGACAGTATTCCTCAGATTAATAATTATGCTGTCCTCTTAATTGAAATACAAGAACCTGACCTTGCCCTGTCTGCTCTTCAGAAATTAGCACAGATTATCAAAGAATATAATTCAAACCACTGTTTGGATTATGCCCAGGTACAGGAATCCCTTGGAAGTATCTGCCTGATCACTGCAAATATTTCGCAAGCGAAAACCCATTTTAAAAAAGCCTTGAAAATTTATGAGGATATATGGGCAGACGAACCCGAATTGATTGAAGAAAAATATCAAGCAATTCAAGAATTGTATCCACAAGCTGGAATTGCTCTGGCAAAAAGTATTCTTCTCACCAAGCACTAACGGTTCCTACAAACACTTGTAAAATATATTGCCTCAATAATGTAAACGCCTAGTTTTGAGATACACTCCAAGACTAGGCGCTTGTCCATTTCCATTTTTTCTTAGACATGGAGCGTTTACATAAGGATCACTTTTCTTTTTTTGACACTTTTCGCTCCTCCTATCTCAAATTTTTTATAGTCTAGGTATATTGCCTTCATCAATGCCTGAGAACTTGTAAATATGCTCCTCTGCTTGTTCAATCTGCGATACATTACAATCATCTCGTCATCAACCTACTGTTTGATACAATATGTCAAATGCATAGTGGCTCAGTTCTATTAGAAATTTATATCTCTAACTCCGCACCAATTCTAAAATTCCTTTTGAAAGGCGATATACTTTATCAACACTTTCCAGTTCTTTATACTTATGCGTAATAAAAACGATAGTCTTATTTTTTAATTCACTATGTAATAACTCACGTAAAGCTTCATTTGATTCAACATCAAATCCTTCTGTAGCCTCATCCATAAGTAAAATGTCTGCATTTTTCAGCAGAGCCCTAGCTACAGCTATCTTTTGTCTTTCTCCTCCAGAAAGTTTTGCACCATCTTGTCCAATTTTTTGTCCAAATCCATGATCCAATTTTTCAATAAAACCTAAAGCACCACTTTTTCTACATGCTTCAACAACTGCATCTCTTGACGCCTTTCCATCGATATTAACATTCTCCTCTATAGTCCCTTGGAATAGATATGGTCTTTGGCTTATAACCGCAATTCTATTTCTCATATCTTGTATATCCATCAATTCCACAGGAGCTCCATACAATTTTATTATTCCTTTTTGTGGCCGGTAGAATCCCGCCAAAAGGTTCAAAAGTGTTGATTTGCCACTTCCATTTTCTCCTACGATCGCAATTCGTTCCCCTTTTTTTACACATAGTGAAATACCATTTAAAATAGGGTGTCCTGGTTCATAACCAAAGACAAGATTTTTTACTTCAAAAACCATATCCCTATCTTGATAAATTTTCTCAGGTTTCATTTCACATAATTTCATTTCCAATTCTTCCGGTTGTCCCCATAACTCAAAAAGACGTTTTGCCGATGGCTCAATTTGCGCAAAATAATATTTAATGTTTATCAATGCTGAAATTGGATTTACAACATATGCACTATATGTAATAAAAGCAAATGCTCCGCCTATAGTGAATTCTCCTTTTATTATAAAAAGCCCACTTAATATATATAATAACGCATTTACAACCGTGTCTATTACTACAACACTGACAGTACTATATTCATCTAGCATTGCGTTCTTTTTATATGAATCCATCAAATCTTTTTGCAGACCTTCAAATTGAGATTTTTTTACCTGAAACAGATTCCAGAGCTTCATTTCATGAATTCCATTTATACACTCGGCAAACCAACTCATAAACTTTCGTTTATCCTCAATCCACTGTTCAAACACTTCCCGTTTCTTGTTTGCACAATAGGACACTATTATAAATTTCAGTGGAATAATTGCTTCTATCAATATTGCTAATTTCCAGTCTAATAAGGACAGCCCAACTACTCCTCCTATTATTTGGAGAATTGATGATATAGAAAACTGAGTAATCTGATCCACAACAGATGACACATTATCAATATCCATACCAATTGTATTTATAATCTCTGCACTTCCTCTTTCAGCAAAATACTGTATTTTCATCCTATTGATTTTCCAGTAAGTCTTTTTATAGAGAGAATGTGTAAACTGATTATGTACATTTGAAAATAATTTTGTTTGGATTATATTTAACTCTTGCTGGGTTAAAGAAATTATTATTAATATAACAGAAAATAAAAGAATGTATTTCATGTTTTTCTGCAATATACCACAATCTGTTATTTGTCTTATAAGCAGTGGGTGTATAAACGTTATGAATGATGAACCCAAAAGGCAACAGATAATCCCTGGAAAATACTTTTTATATTCACACAACATTTTACAAATTCGATACCATGTTTTCCCATTTTCTCTCATATCCAATTGCCATCCTCACTATTCGTTAAGCAAAATATTGACAAACAAGCTCATATATATCCTCTATATTGTAAGTTATTCCTATTCGATCTTCTGCATACAATTCATACATATTATTTTTACGCACAATATACATATCTATATCTGATGCCTTACTACTTTCAAATATTTCTTCCTCTTGATTCAAAAGAATAATATCAGGTTCATAAGCTATATATACTGTATAAAGGATATCGTTCAATGACTCATTGGAATCGTCATAATATTCTAAAGGAATTACATTTTCATCTAAAGGATTTTTCTGCAGATTTATTGCGTAATAACCGTTCTGACTAAACATCACTTTTAGCTGTATCATTTCCTCGTAATCTAAATCAATACCGGCAATTACCGGTATCTCTATATTGGTTTTATCCCTTATTACATTTTCTAGTATATCCGGATAATCAGATTTATGCGTTGCTATAGTCATCAAAAAGTCCATAACATCATCAAATCCTGCTGTGGGCTTTCTGTTTAAATATGTAGCAATATGTCCAGTGACAACAGGAGCCGCATAACTATTGGCTTGATTTACGATCCCATTCCACGAAAAATTTGCTATAATAGAATTCTCAATATTATAACCTTTTTGTTCTTGAAACAGAATTTGACCATTTCCCAAAAGACCATAACGATCCTGCCTGACACCAAAAACACCTGGATATGCAGCTGGATAAGTCTTTATATTTCTGTTATGATATGCTGCTACTATAATCGCATCAGCATCAAGTAATCTTTTTATTTGAATCCATAAGGGTTTAATATCAAAATAATTGATTGTTCCAAGACTCATGTGAATTAACTTTATTTTATTTTGAATACACCATTCCAAAGCTTCCAGCAAAACTGTGATCTGTGTTGTTCCTGCAGAGTCAGTCACATTCAAGTCCCATAATTCTATATCACTACATATGCTTGTGATAATTCCGACGCATACAGCGCCATGGAATGATTTATCGTCTTTATACTCACTTGGATCGCATTTAGAAGCCAAAAAAGATTTATGAACAATCCTTTGATTCCTGTTATTTCTCATATGATAAGGTATACCGTTATCAATCAATGCGAGCTTAATCATTTGCACTATTCCTATTCTTACCTGTTATATATCCAAGCCAAATATCGCATATTTATTATTCTCATGATAAACCTTGTAATTCTATGGTCAATATAAATTCAAGTGTCGCTGAACCCTAATATGCTTCTCCAATCACACTGCCATCATAAGCATTGATCACATAAGAAAGCTCCTGTAGAGAATTTCCACCAATACTTTCCCTGACAGTAAAAATCCATGCTGGAACCAACCATGCGTGTTTCGGCTCCTGATAGGCTGTGGTATAAGTATACTGCAATTTTGCGTTTACCACATCATACTCCAGTGCGGTAGTGTCGTTGGCAGACTGGCCTTTTCCGGAATACCAATAAAAAATCTGATCTGTCAGCTTTGCCTGTATTTTTTCAAAAGGCAGAAGCTTTGTATTTTCCGTCACCGTACAGACTTCTTCCGATATCCCATCCCATTTAAAATATTTAATTCCTTCCTCTGTTATCAGAATAGAGATTGTTTCTACCTGGAACGGAGGCACATAACTATCCACTGTTTCTTCCGCAACCACGCCATCAGGAACTGAAGTAATACCCTCTACACTTTTCGAAAAACAATACAGATATCCCGGTAATCCTCTATCCAGATCTCCCTGCCACAAAGCATCACTACCAAGTCCCAGACCATTGCGCTCTGAACATGCACCATTCGGGAACCACACGGTACGATCAGAATCTACAAGGCCCATTCCATCGATACCTAAATCCTCTAAAACTTGTTCTGCCTGTTCCTTTCCATCTTCCTCTGTAAAGGTGATCTTGTCCATGCACTTTCGATACGCATCTGCCAGTTCATGAAATTTCTCTGTATAGCCGTTGGTATCCATGCCAAAGCTACTGTAATACTCACTCTGCATTTCCTCAGTTTCTATTGTTTCTTCTTCTATAAAATTAGAACCCTCCATCCAGAGAAAACTACTGTCATTGTCAATTTCCTGATTATACCGCTCTGCTTCTATATATGCCTTCCTGTCCTCGCCCACATCTGCAGTAAAATAATCCTCTGTATCTGTGTTTTCCAATTCAGTACTCATCCAACTCCGTGCCGCTTTCACACCGTGATCCTCTGTTTTTTTTTGAAATTTTATCTCCATCTTTTCCGGTGCAGACGCTTCATCCGGTGCAAGCTCCATCCCCTCTCGGGTTGCGTTTTGAATCCCTGCAATCGATGTAGAATATGCTGATTGCAAGTAACTTCCTTCCTTGCTGGAAATCCTGTCTAACACTTCCTGATACGCATCCTTTGTCACCATCTGTGGCATATATAGTTCCTCACCGTCCGTAAAATAATCAATCAATCCATTCAGTTCTTCCTGCGTTAACTCGTGATTTTGCATCTCTATGACTGGAAGATTGCCAATGCTTTGTTCGCCCAACTTAATATCTGCCTGGATAACCACACGGTCGTTGCTTTTCTTTTCTTCAAATTTCCAATGCGTTGGAACATTTGTCTCTCTCTTTTCTCCTTTTTTAAGAGGTTCACAGACAGCCGCCTCGCTAATCCCATCCACTTTGCTGACTACCGAACTCTCCTCTGGTGTTTCCTGACAGCTGGAAAGAATAATACACAACGCACCTACCATAATTGCTAGAACACTTTTTTTCATTTTTCCTCCATATATCTTATAGAATTGTCGCTTTTTCACGAAACTTCAATTATAAACTCTTTAACTTATAAATACCTTCCTGACACTATTAACGTTTTCGTATATTTTTTAGAAACAGACTACCTTATTTATTTTAATGTATAAGGCAGTCTGTTCTATGTACTAGTATAACGAATATTAAATAATTGCTATATTAAATTGATACTGCTTCCTCT
>OBWI01000328.1_pt1 | contig 33051 bp, 40 predicted proteins | sample 1495201 | NCBI WGS metagenome assembly OBWI01 (sample SAMEA2580050, study PRJEB22360) | human gut metagenome | biome: human gut; feature: human-associated habitat; material: faeces | place: Denmark | collected 2008/2010
TTATTGTAGCTGACTTTAGTGCTATTGAAGCCCGTGTTATCGCCTGGCTTGCTCACGAGCAGTGGCGCCAAGATGTATTCGCTCAAGGCGGAGACATCTATTGCGCTTCTGCATCAAGCATGTTCCACGTACCAGTTGAGAAGCACGGTGTTAATGGGCACTTACGGCAAAAAGGCAAAGTAGCGGAACTGGCACTCGGGTATGGTGGCGGTGTAGGAGCTATGAAGTCGATGGATACAAAAGGTGAAATTCCTGAAGAGGAGCTACCAGGAATTATCGAAGCTTGGCGACAAGCTAGTCCACGTATTACGCGATTTTGGAAAGATGCAGATAATGCAGCCAAGCAAGTCGTGAAAACCGGAGAACCGGTGCGGATTAGGCAAGGTAATATTAAATTCTTTAAATCGAAAGGCTTTATGTTCATCGAATTACCGTCTGGCCGGAGACTTGCCTACGCAAGACCTCGAATTGGACTTAACCGGTTTGGTAGTGAGTCGATTGAATATGATGGAATGGATCAGGTTAAGAATACCTGGGGCAGAGTTGAAACCTACGGCGGAAAGCTCGTCGAAAACATTGTACAAGCCGTTGCGAGAGATTGCTTAGCAGCAGCCATGCTAAGACTCTCTAAAGCAGGCTATAAAATTGTAGCCCATATCCATGACGAAGTGGTTATCGAAGCGCCTATAGGCGAAGGTAGTTTAGATGAAGTAATCGATATTATGTGTGAGCCTGAGTCCTGGAACGAGGGCCTTATATTAAATGCAGCAGGGTTTGAGAACCCTTACTATATGAAGGATTAGGAGGATAATTCTTATGAAACTTACAAAACAACAAATTCAACAACAACGCGAAGCTATTGACGGTTTGTATGAACTCGTAAAAGAAGCTCCTGCAAGCGAACGCAAAGACTCCGCGATGGCGTACTGCGAAGGCTGTATCGCCGCTTGCGATTTAGGTCTTAAAATATTAAACGGTAAGAAAACAGAAGATACACCTAAGGCGGATAAAAACCCAACAGTAGAAGAACAGGTTACTACTGAAGAAAAACCAAAACGTAAACGTGTATCTAAGAAGAAGGAAGCCCCTGTAGAAGAAAAGTTACCTGTAGAAGAAAAGTTACCGGTTGATGAAACTCCTGAAGAAGACGATTTAGACGATTTGTTATAGATGAAAGGATAGCGCCTTATGAAGGTATTATTTAGTTTGTCAGTCAAAAAGCTGTATGACCTAGTACGGCGCAAGCAAGTGAACACTTGGTCACCTGCTGTACATTACCACGTAGATTGTGGACAATCATTTGCCTGCTTGTGGCCTTCGGTATCTTCTGGAATGGGTAGAATAGTAGACCCTTATATATCAAATGAGTTCTATTGCCCACAATGCGGAGAACTCATTCGTACAAGAGGCGCGGACGGTGATTGTGTAGCTGATGCTTCCGGTAGCGCTAATGTTCCATTAGAGATAGAACTATCAGTTATTGATCGAGGTACAATTCTTGATGTTAAATTCGATTATTGCACAGTGTATGTCGATAACGATACACAATCTATTTACCCCGGCTACAAGCCCCATCTTATCGATATATTGCGCTTCGATTTCAAGCAAGGAAAAGTGTTCTTAGTTCAAAAGAAGCGTACTCGTGCGGATATAATATCAGAAATTGAGCCTAATATATCGGTGTTTTACTCAAAATCATTGCCCCTATACTGGCTAGTAGCAACTCCTAATTGCCGGTTATCGCAATATAAAAAGGAGCTACAAACTTTTGCTAAAGTGCTAAAACAAGCTTACTTTGCTAAATTGTCAAAACGAGTTGGCTATCAAGTTAAACCAATCAGACAAGGTGTGTTACTATCGTCCAAATACGGCGCGCTCGATAACTTACTCCATAATCTAGTGTGGAAGATGCACGCGCCGGATGCGCCTGCATTAAATGACACGCTAGTTAGAGACCACGATAACTACTTCAGACCCTTCGGGGCTAAGTTAACAAGTACTTCAGCTATTACTGATTTAACCAGTATTGGTGTTCCTTTTATCAAAGCGCTCATTCAGCTTTATAAAGTACCGGATAAGCGCTGGGTTAGAAAATTACTAACTATCCGTCCTTTCTTCTATATCAAAGTGATCCAAACTGCTAGCAAGGTATTCAAAAGCATGGATTATCAGAAGGCATTCACAGACCTTGTGGCAGAGGAAGGCGGTAAAACTGGGTATATCCAATCCTGGCCAATATGGAATGATGGGCAAGCTTTGCTTACTGTTACTGATTTTCTTAAGCTCATGCGTCACCAATACGGTGAACGCCGAGTCCTATTATTCTTAAAAAACGCTGACTCCTATTCGGAAGTAAAAGATACTGCGGATATGTATAACAGGTTATCAAGAGCTAGGAAAAAGGAGATTTGGGCTAGACGTATTCAAATTAAGGATCTGCATGATGAGATTGTGTGTATATCTAAATTTGAAAAAGCCGAAAATGTCCCAGTACAGCGCAGCTTGCTTCATAAAAAACTAATAGACTCTGTTGGTGGTCTAGATTTTACTGTGGTTAAAACAACACACGACATAATTCGACTAGGCGTTCAACTCAATAATTGTGTGGGTACCTATGTAGAAAGAGTTAAAGATCAAAAATGTGCTATTGTTGGTGTGTTTGAAAACAGTCGTCCAGTAGCATGTATTGAGGTAAATCCTACAGATACCTCTGAAGCATTTACAGTAATACACCAGGCTAAGCTAAAAAACAACAGAGGTGTACGAGATAATCACAACATTAATTACGCTGTATGCCAATGGGTTAAAAAGCATAGATTACAAGTACCTAAATATTTAGGGGATATTCATTTTGCGAAGGGAGGAGCGATGTAACATATGGATACAAATATCATCATAGCTACGGGCAAAAGTCGCTCCGCCCGTAGCTGGAAGTCTCAGAAAATGACTTGGAGTGCTTTGGCCAACAAATTGGCCGAGCCTACTGTAACAAATGAAACGGCTGCTGAATATGTCAAAATGTCTAAAGCCGAGAAAGGCCAAAAGAAAGACGTTGGCGGTTTTGTTGGTGGCTATATCCCCAAAAATGGTAGACGGGTTAGAGGAGCTGTTAAGGAGAGATACTTAATCACGCTTGATGCGGACTCGCCGAGCGATGATTTCCTCTTAGACCTAGATATGGAATTAGGCGGTATGGAGTACGTGCTATATAGTACGCATAGCCACACGGCTGACAATCCTCGCTATCGCATCATCATTCCTGCCGATAGAGCGATGACTCCTGATGAGTACCAAGCTGTATCAAGACGTATCGCCGATGATATTGGCATCGACTCTTTTGACCCATCCACGCACCAGGCTGAGCGCTTGATGTATTGGCCAAGTTGTCCGAAGGATGTGGGATATGTATATCAACACAGTGAGGGTAACTTAGTTTCTGTTGATCAATATCTCAATACGTACAGAGACTGGCGAGATACGAGCCTTTGGCCAACATCAAGTAAGGAGTCACAGATTCGCCTTGATGCGGCCAAGAAGCAAGGTAACCCTTTGGAGAAAAAAGGTTTACTCGGCGCCTTTTGTAGGTGCTATAGTATCACAGAAGCTATCCAAAAGTTTCTCCCTGAAGTCTATGAGCCGACGCAAGTCGAGGACCGATACACGTATACCGGAGGTAGCTCAGTAGCAGGTCTTGTCATTTACGATAATGACACGTTTGCGTACTCCAACCATGCGACTGACCCTATCAGTGGTAAGCTCGTTAATGCGTTTGACCTGGTCCGCATTCACTTATTTGGTGCTGAAGATGCCGATGCTGATCCACAAACAAAAGTAACGGATTTACCAAGCTACAAAGCCATGATTGATTTTGTTAACGATGACGGCGCAGCACCGATTCTGCTCGACAAGGAACGCATGGCCGATATGGACTTCGAGGACATCACAGAAGACGAAGAGGATTTCCTCGAAAAGCTCAAACGTGACCGTCGAGGTACACCAGAGTCTGACGTGTTTAACTGCTTAGTAGTTCTTAAATACGACCCCGCATTAAGAGGACGTATCCGCCTTGACGAATTCGCGCACCGCTTAGTCGTGATAGATGATTTGCCGTGGCGCGGTAAAGATGAAACACCGTACTGGACTGATACAGACGATGCGTGCTTACGCAATTACTTTGCTACGAAATACCTTATCAAAGGTAAAGGCATTATCGACGATGCCCTGCAGGAAGTCACGCAAGATAACAAATTCCATCCCGTACGTGAGTACTTAACCGGTTTAAACTGGGACGGTACTTATAGAGTCGATACTCTATTTATCGATTACATCGGTGCTGAAGATACCGAGTACATTCGAGCAGTTACACGTAAATGGATGTGTGGCGCCGTAGCTCGTGTTATGGATCCAGGCGTTAAGTTCGATACGGCAATTGTATTATACGGCTCGCAAGGTCTTGGTAAATCGTTAATCTTGGAGCGGTTAGGCCGTAAATGGTTCAATAATTCACTCGTGGATATCAAAACCAAAGATGCCCTAGAACAAATTCAAGGCTCTTGGATTAATGAGCTCGCGGAACTCGCACCTACCTATAAGAATGATAATGAAATCGTAAAAGCTTTTATCAGCCGTACCTCTGACCGGTTCCGCTCACCGTATGGCAGAAGGACCGAAGAGTACCCTCGCCAGTGTGTATTCGCTGGCTCCACAAATAATCTTATGTTCTTAAAGGACCGGACCGGTAACCGCAGATTCTGGCCAGTCACAGGCGACAAAGATCGTAAAACTAAGAACGCCTGGGAGCTATCAAAAGAGGACATAGACCAATTGTGGGCAGAAGCCTATTACTATTGGTCCGAGGGTGAATCATTAGTCCTTGAAGGGGAACTTGAAGAAGAAGCCCTTAGAATTCAATTATCACACACAGAAGGTGGCGAACTCGTAGGCCTCATTGAAGAATACCTTGATATGTTATTACCGGAGAATTGGGAGTCGCTTGATATCTTCGATAGACGCGATTATATCAGAAATTATGGCGATGACGATCATTGTGGTTCAGTGCAGCGGGAGCGAGTGTGTGCCCTTGAGATATGGTGTGAAGTGATGGAGGGGGACAGGAAGAACCTGCAGAACGCAAAGGCGAGAGAAATCATTGATATCTTGCAATCCATAAAAGGGTGGAGCCCTTATTCAAAGAGCGTTGGTAAAATGCGATTTGGAAAGATGTATGGCGTGCAAAGAGCGTTTATCAGAGATGACACGAAGCTTACCGAAATGGCAAAGAAAAAGGGTAAAAAATGATGTTGCCGATTTTTGTTGCCGATTAGCTAATTTTAAAATATCGAAATACATCGAAATAGTTTTTATACAGGCCTATACATCGATATATTTTGATACAGTGAAAATAATCGGCAACGGCAACATGTGTGGCAACAAAATCGGCAACACGAAAAGTGCAGATAATTGTTATTCTAAATACGATTTGTTGCCAATGTTGCCAATTATTTACAATTAATAATAAATAATAAATATATGAATAAATGGGTGTATACATATACACGTAAAAAACGCGAATACGCGTATATATATGTTTACGAAAAAAAACGCCAACATCGGCAACACAATCCCGATGGAGCCAGTATTCATATAGGTTTGGGCGTGTTGCCGATTATTTATTGATAATGGAGTGAGAACATGGAAAAAGACATCGAGCGTTGGTTGGGAAATCAACTCAAAAATCTGGGGTGCATATATATGAAATTCGTATCGCCGGGAAATGACGGGGTGCCGGATAGAATTGTAATCTTACCGGGTGGCCTAGTCGTGTTCGCTGAACTAAAGGACGAGAAAGGGCGATTAAGGCCCAATCAACGCGTGCAGATAGAACGGATGCGAAAGCTGGGTGCCAGCGTTTCCGTAGTTACCGGCAAATTAGGGGCTACATTATTTGTTGATGATATAAGAAGGGCGATTCATGAACTTTCATCCACACGAATATCAAAAAATAGCAATTCAAAGAATCATTGACCATACACACTATGGGCTGTTACTTGATATGGGATTGGGCAAGACCGTTTCTACATTAACTGCTATCGAGCAGTTAATGTATGATCAATTCGATATTAAGAAAGTGCTGCTTATTGCCCCTAAGAAAGTAGCTGAATCAACATGGGTACAAGAGGCTAACAAATGGAATGAAACAAGCTGTTTGAAGATAGCATCTGTACTAGGTCCTGAAAAGGACCGCATCAAAGCCCTTCAAAGCGATTCTGATATCTATGTGATGAATCGGGAGAACGTGCAATGGCTGTATGAGTACTACTTTAATAAGCCAAAACAACCTTTTCCGTTTGATATGTTAGTGATTGATGAAAGTTCATCCTTTAAGAATCCGCAGGCTAAACGATTTAGGGCTATGCGTAAAATGAGACCTCTCTTTAAACGAGTTGTCATTTTAACTGGTACACCAGCACCGAATACATTAATGGATGTGTGGGCGCAGATGTACCTATTGGACGGCGGTGAGCGATTAGGTAAGACTTTGACTGAGTATCGCACCAGGTATTTTACGCCAGATAAAACAAATGGGCATATCGTGTATAGCTACCGATTACTGCCCGGCGGCGATACTGCGATATTCCATAAGATGCAAGATATCTGTATGAGTTTAAAAGCTAAAGACTACCTAACATTGCCAGAACGTATCGAGAATGTAATCACGGTAGAAATGAATCCCAAAGAATGGGCGCTTTACAAAGAAATGGAACGCGATCACGTTCTAAGCTTAGTTGATGATGACGATGTAAGTGCACTCAATGCAGCATCCTTGGCCGGCAAATTATTACAACTGGCTAACGGGGCCATCTATACTGATGAAGGTGAAACAATTGTCGTCCACAATGAAAAAGTTGAGCGATTAAAAGAATTAGTAGATACCAACGAAGGAAAACCAATGTTAGTATTCTACAACTTCAAGCATGACCTGCAGGCGATTAAGGAAGCCTTCCCTAAAGCAGTAGAGTTAAAAACTGATGACGATGTAGCCGAGTGGAATAAAGGCAATATCCAAATGTTATTAGCCCATCCTGCATCGGCGGGGTACGGCTTAAATCTCCAAGCAGGGGGAAATATCATAGTATGGTATGGACTAACTTGGAGCCTAGAACAATATCAGCAGGCTAACGCGAGACTTCATAGACAAGGACAAACACAACCAGTGATTATCCATCATCTAGTCACCAAAGGAACTATGGACGAGCAAGTCATGAAAGCGCTAGAGCGTAAAGAAGTAGGGCAAGATGCACTACTCGAAGCTATCAAATATCGTAAAGAATTGTATAAGGAGTAGAACTATGCAAAGAAAATGTAGCAGATGTGGCGAGAAATATACCTTAGTTAAGGACGAAAAGTATTGTCCTAATTGTATGGAGGTTATGACACCCCCTATGCTGAAAGTAAAACAGGACCTTAAAACTACAGAGTGTGAAGACTGTGGTATTAAATTCTCGGTACCCGCAAGCAGACCTGGGCGCCCGCCAAAATATTGTCCAGAATGTGCAGCTAAACACGCCAAAAAGTCTAAAGTAGAAAAGCTTAAGAAGGTGAGCCATGACTTACAAAAAGAAGAAGTGGCCAAACAGGAAATTATAGCTACGATTACTAAACATATGGAAGCTAAGCCAGCTACAAACAAGGCGACAATTAAGGAGGAAAAGATAGTGACACCGGCTAAGGTATCTAATATCGAACACGATGTTGTTAATCACCCTTCACATTACACACGTGGTAATATCGAAGTAATCGATTTCATCGAAGATCAACAATTACCATATCATTTAGGAAATGTAGTGAAGTACATAGCGCGTGCTGGGTTCAAAGGTGATAAAGTAGAAGACCTAAAAAAAGCACAATGGTATCTCAATCGGTATATCCGTACACTTGAAAAAGGAGTTAGTAATTAATGGTAGTGCAAATAAGGGGACTTGTGAATGACTGATAAAGAGTACATGCTTCAGATATTACGAATTGATGATAGGATTGAATCCATCAATCGTGATATTGAAGCACAAATAGAACGTAGATCGGATACTCTGTCAGCTACCGATTATAGCAAGGACAGAATATCCGGAGGCAGTTGTAGCGATTTATCAAATATCGTGGCAGGTATTGAGCAATGTGTCGAACAGCAACGAAAAGAAATAGAAAGACTCAAAAATATTAAGTCCGAAGTTCGTTGGGTGATTAGTCAGGTAAGGCCAAATGAGCTGGCTGTTCTCTTGACAGAGCGATATGTACAAGGCCGAAGTTGGAAAGAATTGGCGCAAATTTTGTACTACAGTGAAGCACGAGTACGAGGGGAGCTACACGACAGGGCCTTGGCAGAAGTAGGGCAGATAAGGACCAGATTGAAAAAGCGTGAACAGTACAAAACGATACAAAACAGTACATCGACATGTGGTATACTGTAAGTGTGAAAGTTGGGAAACTTCACAGGAAATGAACAAGAAAAGGACGCCAGTTATGTTTGGCGTCCTTTTACGTTATGCAGATTTAATCAATATCATCATAGGGGAGGGCCTACTTGTTAGGCAAACAAGATACTTTCATAATATTTCTGGGCTGTAAAAAATCGCGACGTTTCATAAATGTTATCCTCACATAAGAACACACTTAATCTACACAACCAACAATAAAACCTATGTACTTAACTATAACAACTTCCCTATGGTGATATTGATTAAGCCTACAAATAGAATCTGACTGCCAATAGAAAGGAGAGAATAGTATGACAGATATTACTTGCCATATTAAAGATTGTTTACATAACAAACGTAATAAGTGTACTGCTAATGCTATTGTCCTTGGCAGTACAGGTAATTGTAAAGCCAAAGCCTTTGCTAAAGATATGATGAAACATTCACGTAAACAGCACTGGCGAGGAGGCATGTATGGGGGCTAGTACCTCAGACATACCCGGGGTCATTAAGGTACTCCAAACAAAAAATATTTTGCGTGGGTCATCCGAACCCCGCGGAATAGCTAGTTAGTTATTTTTCCGAACTGCAGTTCGGCTTCAAAAACGGTCAACTTTTGAAAGGAGGCGAGACTGTGACGAACGTAACAATCGTTGACGAATTAGTATCATCTAAAATTGTGGCAAAAGTGCTTGGAATCAGCTCTCGACGGGTTCAGCAGTTGACCGAGGACGGTATATTCGAAAAGGAAAAACGCGGACAGTATAATATCGCGAAAACAGTACAAGCATTTGTTTCGTATAAAACCGGAGAAAGTAAACTCGAAAAGAAAGCCCGTGAGGGCGGGTATGATGCGGAACGAACTTTGTTAACCAGAACTAAACGGATGATTGAAGAAAACAAACTGAAAATCATGAATGGAGAATTGCATCGTTCTAACACAGTTAAAGCCGTAATGAATCGAATGTTGAATAACTTTAAAAGTAAGCTCCAGGCGTTACCATTAAAAGCAGCCCCTAAAGTACTAGGGGAGACGAATCTGTTAGTCATTCAAGATGTACTTCTTGATGAGGTGAATGAGTGCTTAACGGAATTGTCTGAATATGACCCTAATATGTTCCACGATGAGTCCGATGATATCATCGTGGATGACGACGAGGCGGGTGAAGGTGATTGAAGCACACATGCAACCTGTTCAAAGGATTGGCCAGTGTATTAAAGCCGCCGCCAAAGTTTACTGCGTCGGAATGGGCCAACGCTAATGTGGTGCTTTCCACTGAGGATAGCGCCGAACCTGGGAAGTATTCCACCGATAGAGCCCCTTATCAAAAGGAAATGCTTGATGCGGTGAGTGACCCAGATGTTGAGAAAGTGGTATATATGACCGGTTCGCAAATCGGTAAAACCCAGCTCATTAAAAATGTGTTGGGTTATTTTATTGACTACTTTCCATCACCGATTATGTTCATGCAGCCAACAAAAGATATAGCCAAGGAGTTTTCTAAAACTCGTATTGCTCCCTTTATTCGTGACACAAAAGTACTGAACGATAAAATGGCCGATGTAAAATCTCGGGACAGTGGCAATACGGTATTGAATAAGACCTTTCCAGGCGGCTACCTGACATTAGTCGGTGCGAACGCTCCAGCAGATTTGGCATCCCGGCCAATTCGTGTATTACTAGCGGACGAAATTGACCGCTATCCAGCATCAGCAGGCACGGAAGGGGACCCTTTGAGCCTAGCAGAAAAGCGTACTAATACATTTTACAATCGAAAGCACGTGTACGCATCTACGCCATTAGCTAAAGGTACAAGCCGAGTAGAGAAATTGTATCTTGGCGGTACCCAAGAGGTATGGCACATTAAGTGCCCAGCGTGCGGCGAATATGTATATCCTTCCTGGGATAAATTCCACGCAGATGAAGACACGGGCAAGTACTACATGGCCTGTGATCACTGCGGAACGCTATCCGAGGAATTCGAGTGGAAGAAACTGTATCGTGAGGGCAAATGGATTGCGGAAGCTCCTGAGAATTTGAAAAAGTATAATTGCCGAAGCTTTCACATGAACGCGTTTGGCTCGCCTTGGGCATCCTGGGGGAAACTTCAAGATAAATACGAGGAAGCCACTAAACTCGGCACGGCAGGCGTTAAGACATTCTTTAACACTGAAATGGGTATTCCTTATGAAGAGGATACAGAAACATTACAATCGGAAGAACTCTATGAACGTAGAGAAGATTATGGAGCTGAGCTACCGGACGGCGTTCTACTCTTAACATGTGGTGTCGATACGCAGGATGACCGCTTAGAGTGTGAAATTGTAGGCTGGGGGAAAGATTATGAGAGCTGGGGTATACAATACTTCAGATTGTATGGAGACCCTGCCTATGACGCCGTATGGAAAGAATTGGACGATATTATTTTAAACCGTACATGGTCTTATGCTGACGGTAGAAGAAGGGGCGTATCTGTTACATGTATTGATTCTGGCGGCAGTAAGACTCAGTCAGTATATAAGTACTGCTCAATTAGATGGCATAAACGAGTTTACCCTATTAAGGGTGTAGGTGGCGCCGGCAAGGATTTGATTGACGGCTTGCCTACTAGGTTGAAAAAGTACAAGACTAAGCTCTTTAAGCTAGGTGTAGATACTGGCAAGGAACAAATTTATAGCGATTTGAACCAGGAAAAGGGCCAGCCGAGGTATTGTCATTTCCCAAAAGATCACGAAAAAGGATATGGGAAAAAATACTTTGAGGGCCTATTGGCAGAGATGAAAGTATCTAAATTAGTTAATGGCCATTTTAAAGAACAATGGGTGCTGCGCCCAGGACGCAAAAGAAATGAGCCGTTCGATATTAGAAACTACAATCAAGCTGCTATTGCTATTATGAATCCGAACTTTGAAGCTTTAGAAGCCCGGAGTAGTAAAGAGGACTATACACCGTACCAGAATACAGCTCGTGTAGTTAAAGTAGGAGACACGACCAAGAAACGAACGAGACGACGTGTTAGAGGTGGAGGGATACGATTATGACAATCCTACAAAGGATTATGGGAGAATTAAATATTCGTGAAATGCACGAAATACCTACAGCTCTAACAAAGGTATTGCTAGATTCGAATAGCTGTTCGGAGCTTTTAAAGTCGATACAGCCTTACTATTCGTATGAGGCCTTACTTACTGAATTCGAAGAACATAGTGCAGATAGAAAAAACTATATGCAAGATTACACGCCACAATGCGTGCTAGATATAATCGGCGGTATTACCTCCGGCGGTGATGTTCGCGATGTATGTGCTGGGATAGGCGGATTATCTTTGGCTAAATTTAAGTCGGATAATACCGTGACACCAAGGCTTGAAGAGTATTCAAAAAATGCGATAGCCTTTATGCTACTCAATCTACTAATAGCTAATATCGACGCGGAAGTAGTAGAGAAGAACGTTCTTACTGGTGAAGAGCTTGCGTACTATAAAGTGGAATCCGCAGCATCTGGCTTTGGCCAAGTATCTAAAGTAGATATGCTAGAGAGTAAAAAATATGATACCGTGATTAGCAATCCGCCATATAGTCAATCTTGGATTCCACAAATGGATGAACGCTTTGAAGGTTATAAATTGGCACCAAAGAGTAAAGCCGATTTTGCTTTTATACTTGACGGACTTTATTCGTTAAATGCTTCTGGCACAGCTGCCTTTATCCTGCCACATGGTGTGTTGTTTAGAGGGCAAGCAGAAGGCGATATAAGACGTAAGCTCATTGATAATAATCTGCTTGATGCTGTAATAGGGTTACCTGCTAATCTGTTTACAAATACTGGAATACCTGTGTGCATATTGGTATTTAAGAAAAATCGCGCTAACAAAGACGTATTATTTATCGATGCACAAAAAGACTTCGTTAAGCACAAAAATAAAAATATAATGACCGCCGAACAGGTGGAAAAAGTAATTAAAGCGTACAAGAACAGGGCAGATATAGAGCGATATGCTAGTAACATTAGCATGTCTACTATTTTAGACAATGACTATAATCTGAATATTCCACGCTATATTGACAGCTTTGAGCCGGAAGAAATACCAGATGCGGTACAGCTTGCTAAAGAACTTAACGAAATTAATCGAGAAAGTCGGACGTTGGGCTTAGAAATTGCGGAAATGTTAAAGCAACTAGTTTGTACAGATCCTGACGCGCAGAAAGAGCATGATGAATTTGTAAAAGAATTTACAGAATTTTTGGTATCATCTGATAGCGCGTGTACAGTTGAGGAGCAAGAAGCCGTGATAAAAAAAATAGAAGATGTTAAAAAGTATTTACTTCAAAAGATGTTCGCGTAATGTTAAGAAATTACAAGAAAATTAAAATTACGGAAGTTGCGGATATACTGGGGCGTCCTAAGAAGGAGCAAATATATCCGTCGGGCTGTATTTGCTTGCAAGTATCTGCTAGTAAAGGGGAGTTGGTGTATTTAGCTGAGGCGCAACAAGTTGACGCTAAATATGTAGTGATTCAACCACGAAACGTAATCCCTTATTATTTATTTTTAATGATAGAAAAGGCAATGCCTGAATTTCTATATAAATATAGGCAAGGTCTAAATATATCAGCTCATGACATCAAACATATGGAGATATTGTGCCACACGGATGTGGAAACACAGGCTTTAATAAGCATGATGTTCCAATCTATGCATGGCACAAGTCTAAGCGCTCAACATGGGCGCTTTTTTAATGCGTGAAAGGAGGTGAAAGGATGGCAGAATGGACAATATATGAGGCGAAAGAGCATTTACAGGCGTGGCTAGAGGCGGATTTAGCATTGGCAACGGGCAAAGAGTACACCATTGGTAATCGCCGGTTAACTCGTGCGAATGTGCAAGAGGTGAAAGACCGCATCAACTTTTGGCGTAATGAAGTAGCAAGGCTCGAGAATAGACCTCGACGTCGTGCATATCGTGTCATTCCGCGGGATATATGAGTAAACGTAAGAAACAGTTTATGAAAACCGCAGCTAGTAGGCACAAAGCAACGCAATATTCTGGGAGTAAAACAAACTCAGGCTATTCTAATCATGGCGCTAATAGTTTTAAATCTAGCGCCAAAGGGTACCAGGTTAACTCTCAGGATGCAAGGCACGATATCGATGCTAACTTTAGGATGCTACGGGCAAGATCTGTAGACCTTCAACAAGGTACACCAATTGCAGCTGGCGCACTGAAGACGAATAAAACCAATGTTATTGGCCCTGGGCTAAGGTTTAAAGCTAATATCCGTTATGAGGAATTGGGGCTGACGTTTGAAGAAAAGAACGCATGGGAACGTAAGACCGAACGAGAGTTTGCGATGTGGGCCAAGCACTGCGATGCACGTGAACAGACTGACTTCTACGGAATTCAGGCCCTAGTGTACTATGAAAAGCTATTGTACGGCGATTCATTTGTAAATTTACCGCTGTTGCTTAGTCAAACAGATAAGAACCCATATCCGTTGCGCTTGCAGATTGTTGAATCGATTCTTGTAGCTTCTCCGCCCAAATATACAGGACGAGAAGAAGACGAGAATAACGACGTAATTCACGGCGTTAAGTTCAATAAATATGGCGCCGCGGTCGGCTTTTATGTACTAAATAAACTGTACAACGGCTTTAACGATGATCATGACTACACATATATTCCGAAGTACGGCACACAAACCGGGCGGCGTAATATTATCCAGGTTATGACGATTGAGCGAAGTGGCCAGTTGCGTGGCATCCCTATATTGTCTCCGGTAATCGAGGACTTGAAAGTACTTAGCCGGTATAATGACGCGGAAGTCATGAAGGTATTAGTCAATGCCTTGATGGCCATCTTCATTGAATCGGAGGCACCAGATGATATGTCACTAGGGACTGCGATTGACGAAGACGATCAAGTGGATGCTGATAACGACGAAACAATCGAATTAGGCAATGGCACAGTTAACGTATTGGCGCCAGGCGAAAAAGTGAATGTGGCTGAAAAAACGCCAATACCAACGAGCTTTGCGGACTTTACGTCCTCACTTATTAGCCACGTAGGTGCGGCGCTAGAAATTCCATATGAGATTTTAGTTAAGCACTTTGGTCAAAGTTACTCCGCATCAAGAGCGGCGTTACTCGAATATTGGAAGTCTGTTGAAACGCAACGTGCCGAATTTATTACTCAATTTTGCAATCCTATTTACGAAGAGTGGCTTACGATGGCTATTCTATTAGGTCGCATTGATGCACCAGGCTTCTTCGATGACCCAATCATGCGAGAGGCGTGGCTAGGCGCTGAGTGGTACGGGCCATCACAAGGCCAATTAGATCCACAGAAGGAAGCTACCGCGGCAGAAATTCGTGTTAAGAATGCATTTAGTACTCGTGCTAAGGAAGCCGCAGAGCTTACCGGTATGGATTATGAAAATGAAATCTTACCACAACGTATTCGTGAACACCAATCTATGGATGAAGGAGGCTTGTTGAATGAACAAGGACAACAAATTTCAGTTCAAAATTCGAACTCCGCTAAATCTGATCCAGGAAGCGGAGACGATTGACGTCGATATTTACGGCGTAGTCATGAATGGAATCGATTATTGGGGCGAAAATACTGGCGTTTCAAACGTACTATCACAACTCCAAGGGTTGGATCCATCTCAAAACATCGTTTTGCATGTTAACTCGGTAGGTGGCGAAGTGTCAGCCGGCGTTACACTTTATAATCGATTACGCGCATTGCCAAATAAAAAATCTGTTATCATCGAGGGCTTGGCGGCATCTATCGCGTCTATTATCTCAATGGCTGGCGATGAAATCCATATGGCGTTAGGTAGTGAGATGATGATTCACAACCCAAGCTCCTATGTATATGGTGAAGCCGATGATTTTGAAAAAGCTGCTGAATCGTTACGCAAAACCAAAGAAAATCTTATCGATATATACGAAGCCCGCACAGGATTAACTCGCGAAGAAATTGCAGCTATGATGGATGAAGAAACTTGGCTAACAGCAAGGGAAGCTTTGGAAAAAGGCTTCTGTACAAGTGTTGATGAGTCTTTACAAATGGTTGCTTGCCGTAAAGGCACTGATTTAATTGTCAATGGTTTACCGATGAGTATGGACGTACTCAAAGGGTTGCCTGTTGATAAATATGAAGAGAAAGGAGAGGAGCCAATGGAAGTAACTGCTGAATTGTTACGTACAGATTATGCGGAAGTATATGATGAAGTATTTAATGCGGGTGTTGCTGCTGAACGTGCACGTTTACAAGCCCTTGATGGGATTAATAACGAAGCACGCGCGGAATTTATCAATCGTGCTAAATACGAAACATACGCTACTGTTCAAGATGTAGCTGTTGAGTTACTCAATATGCCACAATCTGAACAACCGACAAATCAATTACAACAACTGGTGCAAGATGCTAACAATGCATCTAATCAAGTTGACACGGTCCCTGGTCAAGTGCTTGACGAGGATATCGATGATTCTGAAAAGACAATGCAAATTGTTGATCGTGTAATGAAAGCACGCAATAAGAAATAAGGAGGGCAGATAATATGCCATACGTGGAAGAACAAAAATTAGAGTACAAACCTCTAATCGCTGGCACACAAATGCCAGTCGTTACTAAAAAAGTAACAATCGGACAAGATGCTGCAGTAATTAAGGCAGGCACAGTATTAGAATTAGAAGCTACTTCTAAAAAAGCTAAACGTGCGGATACAGATGTATACGGTGTAGCATTAGCTGATATTGATGCTACGAAAGGCGATGTAGTAGCCGAAATTGCTGTAACAGGTGAATTTGCTACGGCGAATTTAGTATTTGCTTCTGGCAAAACAGCGGAAGGCTTCACAGCAAAAGCTGAAGCCCGCAACATTTATTTCCGTTAATAAGGAGGATACATGGATAATATTTACGCACCAAAAACACTTGCTGCGGTGGTTCGTCGTACTCCCGATGTGCCATCTTTTTTGAAAGACTTATTTTTCAAAGATACAAAAACATTCTTAACAGAAACAGTTTCATTTGACATTGTAAAAGGTCGCCGTACTATTACACCTTGGGTGGCACCTAACTCTACAGCACCTTTATCTCAACGCACCGGCATGACTACAACCACGTATAAACCTGCGCAAAAGAAAGAAAAACGCCCTATCACAGAAAATGATATCAAGGTTCGTTTAGCAGGTGAACAGCCATTTGCAGGCACTGTAACTCCTGAAGAACGTGCTATCCAACTCTTGGCGCAGGATACACAAGAATTAAAGGATAACTTGGTACGTTCTCAAGAAGTTATGGCGGCAGACGTATTACTCAATGGTCAGGCACACATCAAAGGCGAAGGCATTGATGACGTTGTAGACTTTAATTTTACAAATAAAGAAACATTATCTGGTACTGCGCGTTGGGGCCAATCTGCTGCAGAAATTGTGGCTAACATTATCAAATGGAAAAAGAAATGCTTGAAAGCATCCGGCTTTAATCCAAATACGTTGGTCATGAACTCTGAAACATTAGAAGTAATGCTTTCTGATAAAAAAATCTTGGCATTATTTGATAATCGTCGTACAGAAATGGGTCTTTTGCAATTCGAACAAATGGCGGAAGGTGCTGTATATGTAGGTTTCATGGGTGGCCAAATCCAATGTAACGTATTTACTTACGATAATTATTACGTAGATCCAACAGATGGCCAAGAAAAAGAAATGGTACCTACCGGTAAATTGTTGGTAGCTTCTGATATGGCTAAATTTACTAAATTGTATGGTGCGAATACAATCATCCCTGGTGAAGGTATGGACTTTGTAACCTATGAAGGCGAATATGTATTACGTCGATTGGTTAATCGTGACCCAGATGCGGTATTTTTAGAATTACAATCTCGCCCTATTTACGTTCCATTTGATGTAGATTCCTACTTCGTAGCGGACGTATTGTAATTGAAAGGGGGTAAGACTAATGCCTGTACAAGCTAAGCATGCGATTAATACCGGCGATTATGTGTATAATCCCGGTGATATCATCTCCGATTTAACTGTAGAAGAAGAACAGCGCCTAATTCGTTTAGGCGCAGCTGTTGTAGTTGGTGATGATAAAAACAATGCAGAAGACTCGTTAACCGTAGCTCTTGGCGTTATGACAAATGCGGATATCGCAGATTATGGTAAATCTATTGGGCTTGATTTTGCAAGCAAAGCCACAAAGGCGGACATGATTTCCGATATTCTTGCTTCTGATGCGGACGTCAACTTGGAACTTTTATCTGATGAAGCACTCCGCGTAATGGCAATCGCTGAGGAATTGGATGTCCCTGGCGACGCTACTCGTGAAGAACTCATCGACGCTTTAGGTGAATAATCATGGGATTTAAGGACTTTGTGCAAAATGACATTGAAAAGGTGTTTATCAATTCCAATGAATTTGCTGAAGTGCATAATCTAAACGGTACGCAGTGCTATGCAGTGGCGGAAGGTCTTACCGATAAGCAGCATGTCGAAATCATGGGCCAGGATATTGACGGGTTGATTTACGATACGATTATAGTACATGTGGCCAAGCGGGATTTACCTGAAGTGCCAGAGTACAATCAAATCTTTCGCTTTAACGGCCGCATTATGATGGTCCAATCATGTGAAGATGACATGGGTGTGCTAAGCATTGTCCTTAGGGGGAATAACTCGTGAGTGTAACTATTGACATAAAAGGGCTGAAAAACGGGTTGGCTAAGATAGACGCATTAGTTGTTGGTACTCCGAAGACTACTGCAAAAGCTATCAACAAAGCGTTACCTAAAATCAAAAAGGCTATAGTTGATCGTGTTAACGAGGACTACCTGATTACTAAAGCGAATATTAATAAAACCATAAAGGTGGATAAGGCAGGCATGACCTTATCTGCCTTTATTCGTTCTAAAGGTGGCCCAATAGCCCTAACTAAATTCAGAGTTACGCCAAAAAGTCCGCCTAAAAGGAGAGGGCGTATAGTCAAAGCGCAAGTAATGTGGAATGGTGGCGGAGGGCCAATCCCTAATGCTTTTATTGCTCGTATGAGAAGTGGACATATCGGGGCGATGTATCGTAAAGGTGCAGACAGGTATCCGATAGGGCAATTTCATGGCCCCTCAGTACCAAGCATATTGGGAGATGCCAAGATATCCGCTTTTGTTGGGGATAAAGCAGAGCAGGAATTGCAAAAGCAAATGGAACTCGCACTTGACGCATTAATAGGAGGGTAATCGATGACACCTACGCAATTAGCAACCGATTTGGGGGCGTTCCTAAAACAAGTGCATGCAAACTATTTTAGCGACGATGCACAGGTAAAGGGGAATCCTTTATTGGTTGTACCTGGATTTTTAAAAATGAAAGAATCATCCAAGGAGGACCAATATCCACATCTTGTTATTCGAATTAATAAGATAGAGGATACCTTGCAGGGGTCAACTGTCCAACTATTTCTAATCCATGGCGTGTACTCCGAGGACGTGGAAAAGGGCTGGATGGAGATTACCAATTTCTTAGAAACCACAAGGCAAGCGCTACTGGCCCATCCCGTTATTGCTAAGCGATACCGTTTAGTGATGGATGATAAACACGGAATTGATACCGATATCCCTCCGGATCAAGCGTATCCGTATTGGGAGGGATTTATGACGGTTAAATATGATATCGAACAAATACGAGAGGAGATGATTATTTAATGGCAAAAGCTGATGCACCAGTTGAAGTTGTAAATGAAACAACAGAAATTATGGAAACAACAGTTAAAACTAAGGATGCTAAACAAGTAATCTACTTAGGACCTAATAGTGCTGAATTAGGTCTTTCCACAGGTACCGTTTATATTGACGGCATTCCTGCTACTGTAGGTGAAGATAAAGCAATGCTACGCTTATTGTTTGTACCGATTAATAAGATTGCAGAAGCACAACAAGAATTAGCAACAGAAGGTACGGCGATGAATACCGCTTACCTTGAATTTAAAAAAGGAGGTCGTAGATAGTGGGAAACTATAGACACGGAATTTACACAAGAGAGGTACCTACTTCTCTTATTTCTATGACAGAAGCTACGGCAGCCTTACCGGTTTATGTCGGCACCGCGCCTGTGCATTTGGCCACGGACCCAGCGGAAGCTAATAAAGCCGTATTGTGCTACAATTACGCATCTGCCACTACTCAATTTGGGTATTCTAAAGAATGGGATAAATACACATTGTGTGAAGCGATGTATTCCCAATTCTCTTTGTTTGGGATGGCGCCGGTTGTTTTTATCAATGTTCTTGATCCGAAGAAACATAAGAAGACGTTAGCGTCTACACAAAAACAAATCCAGGATAAAGTCGTAACAATCGAAGACCCAGTATTACTCAACACGCTAAAGGTATCTGCCACAAATGGCGGTACCGCCTTAACTATTAACGTTGATTACACAGCAGTATTTAATGATGAAGGCAAGTTGCTTATCGGTATTGTATCTACTGGAGCGCTTAATAGTGCAACATCTGTTTGGGTGACTTATGATTATGTAGACCCATCTATGGTAACTGCAGATGATATCGTAGGCGGTGTTGATACAGAAGGTAAGCGTAAAGGTTTGGAACTTATCAATGAAGTATTCCCTCGCTTCGGCTTAATTCCTGGCAATTTATTGGCGCCAGGCTGGTCTCATAATACACTTGTAGCGGCTGTAATGAAAGCAAAGGAAACTACTATTAACGGTATGTTCCAGGCTATGTCCTTGTGTGATGTCCCTACAGATGAAATCAAAAAAGCAACTGCAGTTAGTGAGTGGAAAAATAAAAAGAACTACGTCGATGAACGTCAAATCTTATGTTGGCCAAAAGTAGCGTTAGCTAATCGCCAATTCCATTTATCCACACAACTCGCAGGTCTTATGGCTAAGACAGACGCTAAGTATGATGATATTCCTTACAAATCTCCGTCCAATGAGTCTTTGCAAGCGGATAGTGCTGTGTTGAAAGACGGTACTGAAATCTACTTAGGTCCAGATGAAGCAGCTTACTTGAACGGCCAAGGCGTTGTTACTGCGCTTAATTTCATTGGAGGCTGGAGAGCTTGGGGCAATCGTACAACGGCTTATCCATCTAATACAGATGTTAAGGATTCTTTTATCCCTGTACGTCGTATGTTTAACTGGGTATCCAACACGTTGATTACTTCCTTCTGGTCTAAAATTGACGACCCGGGGAACAAGCGATTGATTAATAACATCGTAAATAGTGCTAATGCGTGGCTAAATGGTCACGTAGCATCTGGCGCACTTCTTGGCGCTCGTGTTGAATTTTTGGAATCCGAAAACCCTACAACAGATTTGTTGAACGGTATCCTTCGATTCCATGTATATTTAGGCGTTCCAACGCCAGCTCGTGAAATCGATTTCATTCAAGAATATGATCCGGCATACATGAGCACGTTATTTAATTAAAAAGGGAGGTAACTAATGGCTAAACATAGAGATAAGTTGATTGACTTTGCCATTTTTAGCTCTGGCAGAGAATTATATGGTTACGCCGATGTAACCTTACCTGATATCGAATTTATCAGTGACACAATTAAAGGCGCAGGCATTGCAGGTGAAGTTGATTTGGGTGTACTCGGACAAACAAAAGCAATGAATATGTCCATTAAGTGGAACACCATTGATAAAGATGTGACCGACCTTGCTAGTCAAAAGGTACATGATATCGAAATTCGTGGCGCACAACAATTATATGATTCCGCAAAAGGTGAATTAGTGCCTGAAGCGGTCAGCGTATATGCAAAAGTTATGCCTAAGAAAATCGGTCTTGGCAAATTTGAACAGGCAAGTAAAACCGATACTTCTACAGAGTTTGAAATTGTATATTTCAAAATGACTGTCGGTGGTAAAACTCGTACTGAAATTGATAAATTCAACTATGTTTGTGTAATCAATGGTGTTGATTACTTAGCATCCGTAAGGGAGGCATTGGGTAAATAATGGCTACATATGATCGCGAAAAGCTAATTGAAGGCTTACATAATTTAACTGGGTTTGACTTCACAAAGGCGGAACTTAGAGTCCGCCGTGAAGGCGATATGACCCCAGATGTTACATTCTCTAAACGATTTCAGGCAGAAGTTGCCGCCATAGCATTAAAAGAAAGTGCAAAGGTATTAATGACAATGCCAATCTCTGAATTCACTGAAATGTGTGCTGAGGTAAGCGTTTTTTTATTGCGTGGTTCGGTAGAGAAAATGGGACTTCTCCCGGACAACAATGCCGAAGAATTGCCATCCGCCTTAGAGAATGTGGAGGCATAAACTTTTGGATGTCTACTCCAATTGCTGAAATAGCAGATTGGATAGATGATTTAGAGTTTGTTCTTGAAGATGAAAAGCGCTTGAGGGAAGAGGAGGACTAATCCATCAAGCGCTTTTTGCGTACATAAATTTAAAGGAAAGGAGGAATCATGGCGGGTAAAGTATTTGAGATTGCTTTTGCTATAAACGGCGCCTTAGCACAAGGGTTTAAAACATCTATGCAGCAAGCCAAAGGCACGTTGACGCAGTACGGTTCACAAATGACCGAGTTGAAAGCGCAACAAAGGGCTTTAGATTCTGCATTAAAGCAAGGCGTTATCTCCATGGACTCTTACCGCAATGCAACAGAGAAGGTTGGCAAGGCCTTAGACCAAACGGCAGCTAAAGACGCTAAACTCAGAAAAGCAATGCAAAATAAAATAGCCGCCGATGCTAATGCCAAAAGTGCTCGTAGTGATTTAGGTAGCACTATGGCTACTACTGCTGTAATGGCCGCTCCACTCGTTGGAATGCTGTCTAAAGCGACAGACTTTGAAGCAGTGATGTCCAAGGTAAAGGCAATCACCGTATCTGATGATAAGGCAATGCAACAATTGACGGCCACTGCTCGAGAACTCGGCGAGAAAACAATGTTCTCCGCCACACAAGCAGGCGAAGCGATGACATATCTAGGCATGGCCGGTTGGAATTCTCAACAAATCATGGCCGGTATGCCGGGACTTTTGAACTTAGCTGCAGCCAGCAATACGGATTTAGCGCGTACTGCTGATATCGTATCTGATGACCTTACTGCCTTTGGATTAAGTGCAGAACACGCAGGCCATATGGCGGACGTATTTGCTAAGACCACCACCAAGACAAATACAACTGTTGAAATGTTGGGTGAAACAATGAAGTACGCAGCGCCAGTAGCACACGCCTTTGGCGCAAGTTTGGAAGAAACGGCCGCACTTACTGGCCTTATGGCCAATAGTGGTATTAAGGCATCTGCTGCAGGTACGGCATTACGTTCTGGTTTCTTACGTTTGGCAGGAACTTCCTCAAAATCGACTAAAGCGATAGAGGAAATGGGGCTTTCATTAAGTGAAGCCACGGCACAACAAGAAGAAGCAAGAGCCGCATTAGACAGCCTGGGTATTGCTATGAATGATACCAATGGACCACGCAAGATGAGTGCAATTGTTCGAGATTTGGCTGATAGGACTAAAAATATGAGCAAGGAGCAAAAACTTTCTACACTTGCGACTATCTTCGGCACCAATGCTGCATCAGCTTGGGTAGCTGTAATTGATCAAGGACCGGATGCGTTAGATAATTTAACGAAAGAACTTGAAAACAGTGACGGTGCAGCTGCTACTATGGCTGAAACAATGCAGAATAATGCCCATGGTGCGATGACACGATTACAGTCCGCAACTGAATCGGTGGCAATTTCAATTGGTAGTACCATGCTACCCACACTTGCAGACCTTGGCGATTCACTTGCTAATGAAGCGGCGTATGTGTCAAAAGTAGCTAGTGAACATCCTGAACTTACCGAAGCTATTATCAAAACAAGCGTTGCTGTAGCTGGGATGGTAATTGCCTATAAAGCAGCTCGAGCGGTTTACTATAGTGTAGTAGCAGCACAAGCAGCTTATAAGCTTATGATGGAATCAGAACGTGTAGCTACGATTAGAAGTACTATTGCATCAGGCGTCCATAGAGCAGGTATGGTAGCAAGTAGTATTGCCATGTATGCAACCGCAGCTGCGCAATGGGCGTTGAATGCGGCAATGAGCGCCAATCCAATAGCACTTGTAATTATTGCCATCGTAGCGTTAATAGCTGCATTCGTTTGGTTAGGTACACATTTTCAAGCCGTATCCGATTTCTGCACATCGATGTGGGAATCCCCTACAGCTGCCATTATCGCGTTCATGGCCGGTCCTATAGGATGGTTAATTTATGCGGCAATGGGGTTAATTGCTAACTGGGACCAAGTAAAAGCCTGGTTCACTCTATTATGGGAAGACCCTAAAGCAGCGCTTGGCCAATTCTATGACTGGGTTATGAGTAAACTCGGGGGTTTATTTGATTGGATTAGTGAAAAATGGGAATGGGTTAGATCCATTTTTAGTAAACCAATTCAAGCAAGAGTAGAAGGCACGGCAACAGCTAATGGGCAAACGGTGCAACGTAACGCAAAAGGCGGTATTTATGGGAAAGGCGCGTTCCTTACTACGTTTGCCGAAGAATCTGATGAAGCTGCCATTCCTATCAATGGTACACCTAGGGCCGAAGCCTTATGGCGTCAAACTGGTGCTATGATGGGGCTTTTCCCTGGCGAAGGCAACTCTGCAGTATCTGTATCAGCACCAATCAACATCACTATTAATGGTAATGCGGATGCAAGTGCTGTACAACAAATTAAAAATGCTGTAGGCGGAGCGTTGGATGACCTAGAAGCACGCCTTGCCGAAATCCAAAACCGGAAAGGACGTGTAAGTTATGCCTAGTAATTTGCGTTATGTTACCGTCAAACTGCAGTATGATCAAAAGGACATCACACAAGATCTGGTTCCTTATTTAAAGGATTTCAGCTTTAACGATGTAATGTCCGGAGAAGCTGACGATATATCAATCACTTTACATGATATAGAAGAGCTTTGGATGTCCGACTGGTTTCCTGAAAAAGGGGCGAAGTTAACCGCATCAATCGTATTCCATAATTGGAATGAATCCGGTGACGAGATAGAGATGAAATGCGGACAATTTGAGATTGACGAGATAACTTGCAAAAATCCACCGCACGAAGTCACTATTGGGGCGGTTAGTGTTCCAGATGAATCCAAGTTAAGAGGGGAATTAAAGAGTAAGTCATGGGAGAAGACTACGCTCAAATCTGTTGCGGAGGAACTAGCGAAAGGTGCAGGCCTTGAGTTATTTTACGATACACCTGAGACGATTAAATTAGATAGGGTCGAGCAGTCGGACCAATCTGATTTAGAATTCTTGATGAAAGTTTGTAAGGATAACGGGCTGGCGTTAAAGGTTTCAGATAAGCAAGTGATTATTTTTGATGAAACAAAGTTCGAAACAGAAAAAGTAGTCGCATCGCTAATTAAAGGGCCAATGCCTACAGACCTTACAGAAGAACAAATTAAGGAACTTGGGGAAGTCATTCCTTATCAGGGTAGCTATTCTTTAAAGACGTCATTAAAGGATGTGTATTGGGGATGCCACGTGAAGCATAAGAGCACTAAGCAAAAGAGTACTATTGAATATACGTTCAAGGACCCCCACAAAACGCAAGGCAAGATATTACAAGTTAACCAGAGCTGTGAAACACAGGCGGAAGCGGAACGTTTGGCCAAGAAAAAGCTACGCGAAAAGAACAAGAATGAAATCACCGGTTCCGTTGCTATGCTTGGCCATATCGTGTTGGCCGCATCAGCCACAATCAATTTAAAAGGGTTTGGTAAATTCGACGGTAAGTATATCATTAGCAAATGCTCCCATAAGGTAGGGGGCGGATATACACAAAGCCTAGATATAAGGAGGTGCCTAGATGGATATTAGTGTAGCGTTAAAAAATTTAATTCGTGACGGCATCGTATCTAGTACTGACCCCGCTACCATGACGGCAAGAGTAACATTTCCGGACCGCGATGATTTAGTATCGTATCCACTCGAAGTACTTTCACACGGATCACAAGATAATAAACATTACTGGATGCCAGGTGTTGGCGAACAGGTGTTGTGTTTATTTCTACCTCAAGATAATAATTTGTCCCAGGGCTACATCTTAGGCACTACATATAATGCCAAGGATAAGCCCTCTTTTAATGGGCAAAATATCCACGGCATCAAATTTGCGGACGGTTCGACCGTCTCCTATGATGCGGACGGAGGCGGTCTTGTTATTAATTGTACCGGTAATTTAACTATTAATGCTCCTTCAGGGGACGTAGTGGTTAACGGAATTAGTTTAGTGTCACATACGCACGGCGGCGTCGTTCCAGGTGGCGGAAGCACAGGCACGCCGAATGGATAGGAGGTGAGTAACATATCTTTATTTAGTAAATTAGGTAGTACTGCTGCCAACTATAAGAAGAATCTTAATTCGCAAGGATTAAAGAATTTACAAAATACACAATTAGGCGATGTGGCTTACTCTCGCCTATCTAATTTAGCTGATAAGTTTGGCCTGGGAGGATACCTACCGCAACGCCAATTAGGGAGCTTTGGAAAAATTGTGTTTGTGGCATCATCCCATACGGTGCGTACGTTCGATGCATTGGCACGGAATATCAACGCTCGAACAGCGTCCCACGAAATCATAGGACAGAAACCAATACTTGAATTCTTGGGACCTGATGCGGATGATATTTCTTTTACGATGAACTTTAATAAGCTATTGGGCGTTGACCCTCTAAAAGAAATTGAAGAAGTGGCCAAGATGTGCCGAGAAGGACAAGCCGAACAGTTGATCATTAATGGTAAGCCCTTTAGTGAACACAAATTACTGATTACCAGCATAAGCGCAGCTATGAATACAATTGATAATCGAGGTAATGTATTGTCCGCATCCATTAATGTGACGCTGAAGGAGGCCCCGGATATTCCTAAAGTTGTAATCACACCTAAACAAGGAGGCGATACAAATGCAAATTGATGTAAGCGCTCGCCTTGATGGCATTGATTTTGCGCCGAAGGATGTTCTTACCGAAATCATTCAAAATGTGCGAACTATTATTTCTACAACGCAATTTTCCGTACCACTTGATAGGCGATTTGGTATTGATGGAACTGTTATCGATTTACCACTACCAGTAGCAATGGCCAGAATATCTGCAGAGGTGATTCGGGCCATTACTGAATATGAGCCACGATGTAGAGTTGTGTCCGTTGACTTTGAAAGTACAGAAGCAACTGGTGCGGAGGAAGGGCACTTGATACCCAAGGTATCGATTGCCATAAAAGATGAATGGCTAGAAAGTGTAGGTGGCTATGAATCAGTATAGAACAATCCAAGGGGATATGTGGGATGGTATCGCATTTAAAGTGTATGGTAGCGAAGCCTATATGAATGTGTTGTTAGAAGCCAATCAAGAGTATGCTCAATATGTGATATTGCCCGCTAACCTTATTTTGAAATGCCCTGATGTAGATATAAGGGCGACTATTAATTTACCACCGTGGAGGCGATAATAATGAATTTACCTGAAATTAACTTTGTCACGACGGATAAAGAAGCCGTTGAAAAAGAAATATTCGCTCTCTACACTTCCGTAACTGGGCGAACACTAGCTCCGGCCGATCCAATTCGTTTATTTCTATTGGTAATTACTAACGTAGTAATCCTACTGCTTAATCGTATCAATGATACCGGCAAGCAAAATCTTCTGGCGTATGCTAGGGGAAACAACTTAGACTATATAGGTATTGCATTAGGAGTAGAACGTTTACAAGCCACAGGTGCAGTTACCACAATGAGGTTAACCGCATCAATGGCAAGACCCGAGGGCATAGCCATCCCCAAAGGCACACGATTTACTTCAGGAGATGGTGCATTTTTTGCACTAACTGAACCTTACTATCTGTCAGCTACGCAAACAACAATAAGTGTAAAAGCAGTATGCACAGAAGCTTCAGCTAAAGGGAATGGCTACCCGATAGGGTCGATTACCACTCTTGTAGATCCTATTCCATATATCGCTAGTGTAACTAATATTACAATCTCTGAAGGCGGTGCCGATACGGAGACAGACGACGCATTTCGTGAACGTATTCGAGAAGCTCCTGAAAGTTTCTCTTGCGCTGGTGCTGAAGGAGCTTACGAATTTTTTACAAAAAAAGCGTCCGCTCTTATTAGTTCTGTAAAAGTAGTATCACCTAAGCCGGGGGATATAGTAGTATATCCCGGGCTTGCATCTGGTGAAATAGCCAAAGAAGAGATTCTTAAATTAGTGCAAAACGCACTTACTGATAAGAAGGTGCGGCCACTCACTGATAATGTATCAGTAAAGGCGCCTACAGCTAAAAACTATAGTATAGACTTGCAGTACTACATTGATTCCGATAACGCCTATTATGCGGATACAATTAAAACTCGTGTTGATGAAGCTGTCACAGATTACATAAAATGGCAATCTGCAAAAGTAGGTCGTGATATTATACCGTCTGAATTAATTCGTCGAGTTATGGAGGCGGGGGCCAAACGTGTTACCGTAACTTCGCCTACTTTCACAGTTATTAAAGACGGACGTAAAGAGGATGGTTATCAAGTTGAGTTAGCGCAATGTACCGGAAAGACAATTACCTATGGGGGTGTGGAGCATGAATAATCTCTATGATTTTAATTTAAAGGATACGTTGCCTAGCTCGATTGCTAGCGATACAAAAGTCCAAGCCCTTGCAGAAGTCGTTACATTACGGCTTATCGACCTTATGCCAATGGTCGATAAGTTAACTATACTATCTCATTTAAACGAGTTAAGCACCCCTGTTTTAGATGAGGTAGCGTGGCATTTACACGTTGATTTTTACGACGAAGCGGCAACTAGGGAACAAAAAATTAAGCTAATTCTTAATTCTATTACCTGGCACAGGAGAAAAGGGACAGTTGGATTAGTAGAAGAAGCTATAGGTGAATTATATTCGGAATGTGAAGTCATCGAAAATTGGAATTACGAAGGCGGTCAACCTTACCATTTTAAACTCCAGATGTCTGGTTATATGATGACACCGAATATACGAGAGCGCGTGCTCCGTATATTAGAATTTGTCAAGAATAAGCGGTCCTGGCTAGATGGTATTGAGTATGTGCACGCTATTAATTCAGGCGGTGTGTATGTCGGTGGTATTGCAACAGCTGCAGGCAGTGCCATAGCTGAACCTAGCTTGAAAATCGCGATAGGCCCACAAACGCAACAGCTTTATGTCGGTGGCGTAATTACCGTTCACCAATTTATTCATATATAGGAGGTATACATGGCGAAATATCCTGCCGTCATTACTACAATGGCGGGTACAAATACTATTGCGGAAGCTAATGCGAGTAAGCAGGCTTTGATTTTTACAAAAATCGTTATTGGTGCAGGCGACATGCCCGCATCAATTCCACGTGCTACGGCGTTGACTGATAAGCGCCTGGAATTGGCGATTACTAAAAGTGTTAAAACAGGTGATGGACAATTCATGGTGCAAGGGCTACTCTCGAATAAAAACCTTGAAGCCGGTTTTTATGCACGAGAAATAGGGCTCATGGCCAAAGCTGGCGAGAATGGGCGAGAGGTGCTTTTCTCCTATACAAATGGGGGCAACTACGTTGACTACATCCCTGATAAGAATACGCCAATGGATAGCTACACATTTACGATTACTACTGTGGTTGGCAATGCGGAAAAGGTGCAAGCGGTTATTTCTGACAATGGGGTAGCCTCTGTGCATGATTTGGAAGCACATAACTCCGATGAACACGCACATGATAATCGCTTTAACGATATCATTCAAAAAATCAATAATATGATTACACCGACAGATGATGCTAATAAGCAAAGCCTAGCACCTACATTAGCATTGGTAAAAACATTGCTATCTAATTTGAATATTAAAAATTCAAAGGATGTAATTAAAGCAATAGATACAGAGACTTTAGCAAGTTTGGGAGTACGATACGATTTCAGCAATGTAAATGCTTGGTACATCAGCTTTGGCAAGCTATTTGGGGGGCTTATTATTCAAGGTGGCAAAGATAGCAAAGATAGCAACTCAACGAGTGCTTGGGTTAATTTTCCTTTATCATTTAATCATTGCTTTACTATTGTCGCTACGATTATAGGTCCATCTAGCGATAGCATTAAAGTATATCAATACACAAACACGGCTTTTGAGAAAGTATCGTATTACAACTTTAATACAAATCAATCGGTAATAAGGCCTTGTATGTGGATTGCGATTGGAAACTGATATAGATTTACTTCGTTAAATAAGAAAGGGCAAGTATATGTATGTATTTATATTAGATAAAAATGGTGTTCGCCAAACATCTTACTTGGTAGGAGTGCATGCGGATACATTAGAAGAAACAGAACAATTGGCCAGACAAACGTACCCAAGCGCTAACATCGTAACAGGTGATAGCGATATGCAATCACAATTCATAAGTGGTAAAGCATATGTAAATGGTGAATTTGTTGATATTCCTGTAACAGTATATGTTCCAACGAAAGAAGATAAAATTAATGCTATTAAAGCAGAGTATGAACCTCGATTTAAAACATTAGAAGAAGCTCAACGCAGATTACTACTAATGGGAAAACCTACTACAGCTATTAGCACACAGTACATCAAATTGAATAGTGAAATGGTAGCTCGTATTAAGGAGGTGCAATAATATGCCTAAATATATCGGTGATAGTAAAGTTCCTGTCATGGAGTTCTGTGAATACTGCTGGGAAGTACTCAACGATGACGGTACATGTCCAACAGAAGGATGCGTGCACAATGATTTAATGGCTTTAGATGAAGAATCATAAGGGCATGGGGGAGTGAATGGATATTCTTAATGATATTTTAATCATGCTCATCAGTGGTATATCGCATGAACATATAGTCAGTATGGGGGTAGTGATTATTTTAACCACTACATTGTTATTTGTGGACACAATACAGCGGATTGCTGCAGAAGTGTTGCGGTATAACAAAGATAATCACAGGCCTAATAATCCTATTACACTACTAACAACATTGACCTGGTATGGATGGGGAAAAGGTAGGTATATCGATGAAACTACCGGTGAACGGCGTAGATATTTAATGAGTGAGCGCCTTAGAGGTGATCTATTAAAGAAACTATGCATACAATATCCGGCATGGATGATACTATCCATTGTATTTATTTCATTACCTGATATCCCAATACCAAACACCAATCTATTATTAGACCATATATTCTCTTATGCATTTATGCTGATACCATTCTTCGCTGAGTGTTGGTCTATTATTGAAAACCTACGTGAAATGGTTGAAGATGACCTAATTGATATAGGAAAAATATTTCAATATACGATTGAAATCATAAAGGCATGGAGGGGTAATGGATAAGCTAGCGATTATTAACCGCATTAAGCGGTCATATAAGTCCATTCGAATAGCTGGCATACGGCCAACAGGTGTATTAGCAACGAGGGCATTGGTCCTCGTCATGCTAGTACCGATGATATTAGTCGTTGCCCAGTATGTGCTATCGACGATTAAGGGGTATGTATCCCCTGAAGAGAATCAGCTTATCGATAAGGGTATTCTTATAATTGACCATATATTCGTACCATCAGTGCTTATGACCATTGTTGGATTGTGTGGCATGTTCATCGATAAGAACCATAACGGGATTCCAGATAAGCTTGAGGAACCAAATACATTGCCTATGAACAGACCTGGCATACAACAATTAGAGGATGATATTAACCATGACGAGAGGGGGAAATAAATGTTTAGACAAATTACAATGGACGAGTTAAAAGACCTAGCGCTAGATGCCTATGGCCAAATTGAAAAGGCGTACTATCATTGGACAGGGGTAAAAGGTGGTAAGCACTTCACAGATTACCATATCAACATCGACCGAGCAGGTACAATGTGGACCGATATAGAGGCCTTAACCGATTATAAGGAACACACCTATATGCGCAATAGTAACGCTGTAGGCATTGCCATTGAAGCGTGTTGGGATGCAGTCAGTGAAAATAACCTAGGTAGTGAACCACCAACAAAAGAACAGTTGGCCACTATGACACAAATTATGGCGGTGCTTACTATTAATGCAGGTGTGCCACTTGACCTACAACATCAGATGACGCACGCCGAAGCAGCAGATAATCGGGACGGATTGGACCTCTATTATTTAGATCCGACGGGCTATCCAAATAATACGTACGGCCCAGACTCCAACGTTGACCGATGGGACCTCTTGGTGTGCCATGAGGGCGACGAACGATGGAGTGGTGGTGACTGGTTACGTGGCACCGCTCGATGGTGGGGTGCTCAGTGGGGTAGTACAATTTAGGAAGGAGTTACCATGTATGAAACTATCAAGAACAAAGTTATATCTGCGTTTACTCTTAAGCGTGTTATTTGTGGTGTGCTTAGCATTATTTCCATCTATTTCGCATGCAGCCTCATCGGAGGGTACCTCGACACAAGAGCCGACTATCAGCGTACCCGTGAGCAGTTGGAACGAACTCAAAGGGCGCTTGATGAAAGCAGAAAGCTCAATCAACAACTCCGAGAAAGCATTGCAGCAAGCCAACAGCTTAACCGCGACGCAGGGAACAGCATTAACAGAATTGAAGATTATCAACGAAGAACGGACGAAGGAATTGAACGCGCTCAAAGCAATCAACGAGAAACAGGGGCAAGAATTAACGAAAGCCTCCAATCTCTTGACAACGCAAGAAGCGAAATTGAACGAAGCCTCGACCTCATTAGAAGAATTGACAGAACAAATCAAACGCAACAAACGAACCGAACAGCGCCTTAAACGGCAACGTGACACATGGGCCGTGGTAAGCGGTGTATTTGGATTGGCAGGTGCAATTCGTCGATGACTGAGAGGTGATCCATACATCTCCTGAGCATGAGCAGGTGGACTCATGGATTGACTATATAAAAGACCTTACCAGGATATAACTTGGTAAGGTCTTTTTTTTTATATTTAATTTATTGCATACAATCTAAAAATATGGTGTAATTAGGGTAATAATAGGAGGTGGGAGTAATGCTGAAAATTCTTAATTGTAATCCACATTTTATGAGGGACCCAGTGCCTGTGTCGAACTATGCTGAAGCGTGGGACGTAATATGTTCCATGCAAAGGGAATTAGGTCAAGGGATACTTGCTGTTGACAGAGAGGCTTGGGAAGTTTTGGGATTAGCTGAGCATTTCCCTGAATTTGTTTGGGAAGAAAATGTAAAGGCGGTATACATTAATAGCGATAAATCGTTACTGATTCCTGCCCCAAGGAGATATTGTAGATCTAATGTTTTGAAGCTTATCAAATTCTTTGGACTCCACTATTCTATCCGAGAAATATAAATGTATATATGACATCATTTTGACATCATATTATATAAAAATATAGTGAAATATAAATAGATACGCTAGTAATCGAGCTAGATAATTGCTGTATTTATAAGTTTTGTGTGTGAACTTTAAATGCCACGCCATCTTGAGGGGGTGGTGAGCTAACGCTCGTGCGGGTTCAAGTCCCGCCA
>OBWI01000336.1_pt1 | contig 32285 bp, 23 predicted proteins | sample 1495201 | NCBI WGS metagenome assembly OBWI01 (sample SAMEA2580050, study PRJEB22360) | human gut metagenome | biome: human gut; feature: human-associated habitat; material: faeces | place: Denmark | collected 2008/2010
TGCAGGATGCCCCGATTGTTTTGCTAGACGAGCCGACTGTCGGATTAGATCCGATTACGGAACAAGCCTTATTGGATACCATGTTCACGGTCTTAAAAGGCAAAACGGTTCTGTGGGTTACCCATCATCTTCAAGGCGTCAGTCAAACCGATCGTGTCATTTTCCTGGAAGACGGGCGGTTAACGATGAATGACTCGCCACAACGTTTAGCTGAACAGAATAAACGGTATCAAAATCTGTATGCATTGGATGCAGGGTTAAGATAGTGCTTGATAGCGGTATGTCTATGAGCCGGAGATTGTTAAGACTTTTGCATTCAGTAAACAGCTTAGGACTATTTCAAAATAGTATCTAGGCTGTTTTTATTTTGCCTTATTGAACAAAACTCGTTTCAGCAGATAGTCTTGGCAATAATTTGACCGTCAAAAACATTTTTCAAGCCAATTGGCACCTTCCAAGAAAAAAATATGCTTAAAAAGCCGCACTATAGGATAAATCATTGAAAACGATTGCAATACCCTGCATACTGGAGCTATATCCAGTGAAATGGGGGAGTTTATATGACAAAATTGAACCAGCCATATGGGATTGGGCTTGACATTGGTTCCAATTCGATTGGCTTTGCGGTTGTGGATGCGAATAGTCATCTCTTGCGGCTGAAAGGAGAAACAGCCATCGGTGCACGGCTATTTAGAGAGGGGCAATCAGCTGCTGAACGGCGGGAAAGTCGGACGACTCGGCGGCGTTTGAGTCGAACTCGGTGGCGCTTAAGCTTTTTACGCGATTTCTTTGCCCCGCACATTACAAAAATTGACCCGGATTTCTTCTTGCGGCAAAAGTATTCCGAAATTTCGCCCAAAGACAAGGACAGGTTTAAGTATGAAAAGCGTCTGTTTAATGATCGAACGGATGCTGAATTTTACGAGGACTATCCGAGTATGTATCACTTGCGTCTGCATTTGATGACGCATACGCATAAAGCCGATCCGCGTGAGATTTTCTTGGCAATCCATCATATTTTGAAAAGTCGCGGGCATTTTTTGACGCCCGGTGCTGCTAAAGACTTTAATACGGATAAAGTCGATTTAGAAGATATTTTTCCTGCCTTGACAGAGGCATATGCGCAAGTTTATCCCGATCTTGAGTTAACTTTTGATTTGGCAAAGGCTGATGACTTCAAGGCAAAATTGCTAGATGAACAAGCGACGCCGAGCGATACCCAGAAGGCCTTGGTGAACTTGTTATTAAGCAGTGATGGTGAGAAAGAAATCGTCAAGAAACGCAAACAAGTGCTGACAGAGTTTGCCAAAGCGATCACAGGGCTAAAAACCAAGTTCAATCTTGCTTTAGGTACAGAAGTAGATGAAGCTGATGCGTCAAATTGGCAATTCTCGATGGGGCAGCTGGACGACAAGTGGAGTAACATCGAAACTTCCATGACCGATCAAGGAACGGAAATATTTGAACAAATTCAAGAACATTATCGAGCACGATTGCTAAATGGCATTGTGCCAGCGGGGATGAGCTTATCCCAGGCAAAAGTTGCTGACTATGGGCAACATAAAGAAGATCTTGAGCTGTTTAAAACCTACCTCAAGAAACTAAATGATCACGAATTAGCTAAAACAATTCGAGGTCTTTATGATCGATATATTAATGGCGATGATGCTAAGCCTTTTTTGAGGGAAGACTTTGTTAAAGCCTTAACCAAAGAAGTAACCGCACACCCAAATGAAGTGTCGGAGCAGCTGTTGAATCGAATGGGACAGGCAAACTTCATGCTCAAACAACGAACTAAGGCCAATGGTGCGATTCCTGTCCAACTGCAACAACGTGAACTAGACCAGATTATTGCTAATCAATCCAAATACTACGACTGGCTTGCCAAACCGAATCCGGTAGAGAAGCATCGCGCTAGCAAACCTTATCAGCTAGATGAACTGTTAACTTTCCGAATCCCTTACTATGTAGGACCACTGATCACGCCAAAAGAACAGGCCGAGTCAAGAGAAAATGTCTTTGCATGGATGATCCGTAAAGATCCTTCAGGCAATATTACCCCTTACAATTTTGATGAAAAAGTCGACTGTCCAGCTTCGGCAAACATGTTTATCCAACGCATGAAAAACACCGATACTTATTTGATTGGCGAAGATGTCTTACCTAAACGAAGCCTGTTATATCAAAAGTATGAAGTTTTGAATGAGTTAAACAACGTCAGCATTGATGGTAGGAGGCTTGGCGCAGATCAAAAACAACGCTTGATCCGCGAAGTGTTCGAGCGACATAGCAGCGTGACCATTAAACAAGTCGCCGAAAATCTAGTTGCTCATGGAGATTTTGCCAAACGCCCAGAGATTCGTGGGCTGGCAGATGAGAAACGCTTCTTAAGTTCGCTTTCAACCTATCATCAATTGAAAAAGATCTTACATGAGGCAATTGATGATCCGACCAAAGAGCATGATATCGAAAATATTATTACGTGGTCGACAGTTTTTGAAGATGCCGCAATTTTCAAGACCGAGCTGGCTAAAATTAGTTGGTTGGATTCAGATACAATCAAGGCATTAAGCAACATCCGTTATCGTGGCTGGGGTCAGTTCTCGCGCAAGCTTTTAGATGGGTTGAAACTAGGCAATGGCCACACCGTAATTCAGGAATTAATGCTTTCGAATCATAACTTAATGCAAATTTTGACCGATGAAACGTTGAAAACAACGATGGCGGAATTAAATCAAGACAAACTGAAGGCAGACGACATTGAAGATGTCATTAATGATGCATATACTTCGCCAAGCAATAAAAAAGCTTTGCGTCAAGTGTTACGGGTTGTTGAAGACATCAAGCATGCAGCAAACGGTCAAGATCCAAGTTGGCTTTATATTGAAACGGCAGACGGACCAGGCACTGCCGGTAAACGCACCCAGTCACGGCAAAAGCAAATTCAAACAGTTTACGCTAATGCTGCCCAAGAGCTGATTGATAGTGCTGTTCGTGGTGAATTGGAGGATAAAATTGCTGACAAGGCCAGCTTTACCGATCGGCTAGTTCTTTACTTCATGCAAGGCGGGCGGGATATTTATACCGGCGCACCGCTGAATATCGATCAACTCAGCCATTATGACATCGATCACATACTGCCACAATCGTTGATCAAGGATGACTCTTTAGATAACCGTGTGCTCGTTAACGCCACCATTAACCGCGAAAAGAACAATGTATTTGCTTCAACTTTGTTTGCAAGCAAGATGGCAGCAACTTGGCGTAAGTGGCACGAAGCCGGTCTAATCAGTGGGCGTAAACTCAGAAACTTGATGCTGCGTCCTGATGAGATCGATAAGTTTGCGCACGGATTTGTCGCGCGTCAATTGGTTGAGACACGTCAGATCATTAAATTAACCGAACAGATTGCCGCGGCGCAATATCCCAACACCAAGATCATCGCGGTCAAAGCTGGCTTATCACATCAACTGCGCGAAGAACTAGACTTTCCAAAGAATCGTGATGTGAACCACTACCACCACGCATTTGATGCCTTCTTAGCAGCGCGGATCGGCACGTATCTGCTTAAGCGGTATCCGAAATTGGCGCCATTTTTCACGTATGGCGAATTTGCAAAGGTCGATGTTAAGAAGTTCCGCGAATTCAACTTCATTGGTGCACTAACACATGCTAAGAAGAATATTGTCGCTAAAGATACCGGCGAGATTGTTTGGGATAAAGAACGTGATATCCAAGAGTTGGATCGGATATATAACTTCAAGAGGATGTTGATAACGCACGAGGTTTACTTTGAAACAGCTGATTTGTTCAAGCAGACAATTTATGCTGCCAAGGATTCGAAAGAACGTGGCGGAAGTAAGCAGCTGATTCCTAAGAAGCAGGGTTATCCGACTCAGGTTTATGGGGGTTATACACGGGAAAATACGGCTTATTTGGCGGTGGTTAAAACTGTTGAAAAGAAAGCAGATGTCTATAGAGTTGTCAGAATTGCAACTTCTCAAGTAGCGGCATTGAAAGAAGCTAGAGCGCAATCGACTGTCAAAGAACGAGAATTATTAAAGAAGTTTTTGACAACAAAATTCACAAAAATCGGGAAGAACGGTAAAAAAGCAATAACGCCATTTGATATCGTTATTCCACGAGTACCACGCGAACAACTCTTTCATAATAAACGTTATGGCTTTTTCATGGTTAATTCCGATACGCTGATGCATAACTATCAGGAACTGTGGATGTCACGCTCCGATCAGCAAATTTTGTCAAAACTTGTAAAGTCTGCGAAAACTGTGGAAAATGGCCAAGTCGGCAGGCTGTTTGAAAATATAGTGGAACAGATTAATAAGTATTTTCCTCTGTATGATATTAATCAATTCCGAAAAAAGCTTGATCAAAGCAAAGATATATTTTCAAAATTACCATTGGAAGGAAATGGTACAACCTCAGGGAAGAGAGAAACCATTCAGAATATTCTAACTGGAGCAGGAACTGGTGCAAAGAATGGTGACTTGAAGAACTTGGGCATAAAAACACCTTTTGGTTTTTTGCAAGTTCCAAGTGGTATTGTGCTGGATGACGACACCACATTGATTTATCAATCTCCAACAGGAATGCTTAACAGAATTGTTCGATTAAGCGAACTATAACAAAAAAGCCACCCGACTTGCACTCGGGTGGCATATGTATGGCCCAACATGGGCTCAGAAATTGAAACTCAGCCGAAGCTTTGTTTGATCTCAACTTGTAGATGTCAGATCAATCAATTCAAGTTGTTGAGGATGTCGTCTCAACAACTGTATTAAAGCATATTAGGGAAGCGATTACAAGGGGTGATTTTATGGGATGGCGATCGTTCATCATCACGCAGCATTGTAAAGTGACAACAAAGCAGCATTCGCTTGTTGTTCAAACTAATGGTGACGTGTATACGATGCCAATAGATGATCTAAATCAAGTTATTTTTACAACGACACGTGCGTTGATTTCGGCTGATGCGATTGCGGCGTTAGCGGACGCAAACGCAAAAGTTATTTTCTCTGGGCGGGATGGGCAACCAGTAACTGAAACTAAGAACTTGTATTCTGATCGACGGCGAGCTGAACAGGTCCGATTACAAGTTAATTGGCCACTCGATTTAATCGAAACCGTGTGGACAAAAATTGTCGCGGCCAAAATCAGTAACCAGGCGCAAGTGGCTAAGCTTTGTGGACATGATGCTCAAGGACTATTGGATGATCTAGATGCACTTGAAATAAATGATGTGTCTAATCGAGAGGCTAGTGCCGCACGTCGCTATTTTAAGTTGATGTTTGGTAATGATTTTTCTCGCTCCGACATCTGTGCAACTAATGCGGCATTGAATTACGGGTATTCAGTGCTACTTTCGACCACTAATCGAGCAATTGTAAGCACAGGGCATCTGACAGAGGTTGGGTTGCATCATCACAGTGCTTCAAATCCCTATAATCTCGGCTCGGATTTAATGGAGCCTTTTCGTCCCGCAGTCGATTATTGGGTGGCACAGCATCGGATTAAAGAGCTGACGCTAGATGTCAAATATGGCCTGATTGATTTGTTAAACCTAGAGATTACGTTCAACGGTAAGAAAGCCTTACTCCAAAATGCAGTGGCTGATCATGTTGAAAATTGTCTGGCCTTTTTAGATGGCAAAGCTAAGGTGTGTCGAATTGAGGTGAAGTTTCCAGATGAGGTATCGAGCCATGCGATTAATGATCATGTTTGATTTACCGGTTGCAACTTCAAAAGATCGTCGAAATTATCGAAGGTTTCGGCGAGCACTCATTGATGAAGGCTTTTTGATGATTCAATACTCGGTTTATGTGCGAGTTTGCAAAACTAAAAAGTCAGCTGCTTATATGGAGCAGCGAATAGCAACGGTTAAGCCGCCGACTGGTACCGTTCAAACACTGATGGTCACAGAGGCACAGTATCAGTCCATGCATTTTATGGTCGGGACAGAAAAGCAGGATATTCGCAACTCGGCTGATAGGACGGTGATGATTTGAACTTGGCGTATTATCCCTTTCAGCTGATCACTACGAAGCCCTCCGTCATAACAGTAATAGACACAGGGTTACCCAAAGTTTTGCTTGATCTGGTTCAGGCTTTTCGCAATGACGATGACGGCATTGTCTTGAGCAACGAGCAAATGCAAATTCAAGAGCTGCGCAAGGCATCATTATGGATTGGTGACCCGGTTTTAGAGCTGGATTTGGACAAGTTATTTCAACGCTTGATCATCAAAAAGGTAAGCCAATTGATAGAGGATCAGCGGCTGATTGAGTTGATTGAGCAGTCACAACGACTGGCAATGAGCTTATTGAGAGAGCCGTTGTTAAGTGAACTTCCAGTCACAGTCGAACCTGGTGGAAAACTTGAACAAATCATGAAATACTGTAATGTTCATTTTGATGAGGAAGTACTCACGGAGCCTTTCTCGAAAGTTGAAGCGGCAATTCAGACTTTGGCGAAACTTGAGGAGAAACGTCTTGTCATTTTTGCCAACATCAGTCATTATTTAGATGTTGAAAGTCTGAGCAAGCTGTTAGATCAGGTTAAGAACACATCGTTGGAATTACTTCTCATTGAATTTTCAGATGTCGAACGCAGAAAGTTTTTTGAGAAGTGCCAGTATATCTATATTGACAGAGATTTTATGGATAGCCGAGAACTGATTGATTAAGAGGCTGTGTGAAAACACCGGTCTCAGGTAGATGTCAGATCAATCAGTTCAAGAACCTAGGTTGTTGAGCAAAGGAATTGCGTCACGTCTCAGGTAGATGTCAGATCAATCAGTTCAAGAACTACTGAAAATGATATGCAGAGTAGAGACTAGTCTCAGGTAGATGTCAGATCAATCAGTTCAAGAACTAATTGGTTGACACATATTCCGTCAATGTTGTCTCAGGTAGATGTCAGATCAATCAGTTCAAGAACTATGACGACACTTTTGACACCCTGGTCTTAGTCTCAGGTAGATGTCAGATCAATCAGTTCAAGAACAAATCGTCAAGGGGAAGTTGCTCTAGCCTAGTCTCAGGTAGATGTCAGATCAATCAGTTCAAGAACACTGATCAGGAACAAGCAGTCAATGAGATGGTCTCAGGTAGATGTCAGATCAATCAGTTCAAGAACGATTCGTACTGTCGCCAGATGTGAAGTCGCGTCTCAGGTAGATGTCAGATCAATCAGTTCAAGAACGCATACGGCTTGGATAAAGACTATTAACGTGTCTCAGGTAGATGTCAGATCAATCAGTTCAAGAACGAGTATTGTCGGTACTCTTAGCAAACTTGCGTCTCAGGTAGATGTCAGATCAATCAGTTCAAGAACGCGGTTAAGAAATCGACTGCCATTCAAGCGGTCTCAGGTAGATGTCAGATCAATCAGTTCAAGAACCAAACGCACATGTTGAACGCACGTTTAAGGGTCTCAGGTAGATGTCAGATCAATCAGTTCAAGAACAAGTCATCTAGTGACCCTCCTTATTTTTTGGTCTCAGGTAGATGTCAGATCAATCAGTTCAAGAACTCAATAACTTCGAATCCTTCATCGGTTGGCGTCTCAGGTAGATGTCAGATCAATCAGTTCAAGAACCGCACCACTGCGTCCACTCCTTATGGTATGGTCTCAGGTAGATGTCAGATCAATCAGTTCAAGAACCCTCACGGCTAATGACTGGATCCCATACGGGTCTCAGGTAGATGTCAGATCAATCAGTTCAAGAACTCAAATGCTTTCAGAGACGATGAATCGTCAGTCTCAGGTAGATGTCAGATCAATCAGTTCAAGAACGCATTCAGCGTTGGGACAATCCTTCCAGAAGTCTCAGGTAGATGTCAGATCAATCAGTTCAAGAACTAATTCGCAGCTAAAACGTGTCACCGAGCAGTCTCAGGTAGATGTCAGATCAATCAGTTCAAGAACTAATGTGCCGGTGGGAGCAATGGTGTTATCGTCTCAGGTAGATGTCAGATCAATCAGTTCAAGAACAGTAAGGTAGCCAAATACAACCATAAGGGTGTCTCAGGTAGATGTCAGATCAATCAGTTCAAGAACAACTATCTAACACGCTATACACAGAATGGCGTCTCAGGTAGATGTCAGATCAATCAGTTCAAGAACTTTAATATGCAGGCGGCGACTGATTTATTTGTCTCAGGTAGATGTCAGATCAATCAGTTCAAGAACTGATTTGCGAGATGTCGCGATAAGAAGTCAGTCTCAGGTAGATGTCAGATCAATCAGTTCAAGAACGACAACAGACTCCGTCAACATCAGTCTTAAGTCTCAGGTAGATGTCAGATCAATCAGTTCAAGAACATAAACATCGTATGCGAATCGTAACAACGTGTCTCAGGTAGATGTCAGATCAATCAGTTCAAGAACAGTTGATTGAGGCGCGGATGTACATTCCTGGTCTCAGGTAGATGTCAGATCAATCAGTTCAAGAACCGGCACGCTATTCCATCCGATTAGCTACTTGTCTCAGGTAGATGTCAGATCAATCAGTTCAAGAACCCGTTTTGGTTGCAAAACGAACCGATTACGGTCTCAGGTAGATGTCAGATCAATCAGTTCAAGAACGAAAGTTCTTTAAGTTGACCACTCATTTCAGTCTCAGGTAGATGTCAGATCAATCAGTTCAAGAACTCAGGGTGCCGGCTACATATACACGACTTTCGGTCTCAGGTAGATGTCAGATCAATCAGTTCAAGAACTCTGGAAGCCCGCAATAGTCAATTGAAGCTGTCTCAGGTAGATGTCAGATCAATCAGTTCAAGAACAAATGGTTTGAATACCCTTATCCCGCCATTGTCTCAGGTAGATGTCAGATCAATCAGTTCAAGAACTAATGACGCTTAACGCTCTCCGGTTGGTCTGTCTCAGGTAGATGTCAGATCAATCAGTTCAAGAACAGTCGTGCAAATCCACGTGCGCGCGTTGCAGTCTCAGGTAGATGTCAGATCAATCAGTTCAAGAACTTTTATGATGGGCTTGTATTTTCCCAAATAGTCTCAGGTAGATGTCAGATCAATCAGTTCAAGAACGGCAATTTTAAAGCCGTGACCGATGCCACGGTCTCAGGTAGATGTCAGATCAATCAGTTCAAGAACCGGGCGAACGCAATGGTCTTCGCTGACAGCGTCTCAGGTAGATGTCAGATCAATCAGTTCAAGAACAATAGCAACCGAAAGCGCTCCAGTGTCGCCGTCTCAGGTAGATGTCAGATCAATCAGTTCAAGAACGTAGTGCATACCATCATCACGAGTGCCGTTGTCTCAGGTAGATGTCAGATCAATCAGTTCAAGAACTGAACACGATGACGTAAAAGAAATGTATGTGTCTCAGGTAGATGTCAGATCAATCAGTTCAAGAACGAATGTTTTACCATCGGAACGCGTGGTAATGTCTCAGGTAGATGTCAGATCAATCAGTTCAAGAACAATAGCCAAGTAAATACCGGCACGATTTACGTCTCAGGTAGATGTCAGATCAATCAGTTCAAGAACCAACATCAACAACAGCCGGCAATTGCTGCCGTCTCAGGTAGATGTCAGATCAATCAGTTCAAGAACATGACGCAGTTGGCGAAACCTTTGCACGTTGTCTCAGGTAGATGTCAGATCAATCAGTTCAAGAACTCGCTGACATTGACCATCAACGGCGCCGAGGTCTCAGGTAGATGTCAGATCAATCAGTTCAAGAACGCGTGTTAGTCGCTTGTGTGGCTTACCGTTGTCTCAGGTAGATGTCAGATCAATCAGTTCAAGAACGCGGCATCTTCAAAATCAAAACGACGCGCAGTCTCAGGTAGATGTCAGATCAATCAGTTCAAGAACAAGTTCGGCCTCAACGGTGTACCACTTTCCGTCTCAGGTAGATGTCAGATCAATCAGTTCAAGAACTGCTAATGATACCTATCCGGACTTGTTTCGGTCTCAGGTAGATGTCAGATCAATCAGTTCAAGAACTACAAGGATGGCGGCAAGGTTTGGCAAGACGTCTCAGGTAGATGTCAGATCAATCAGTTCAAGAACCAATATTTTGCCCCTTGTTCCGTTGCGCCAGTCTCAGGTAGATGTCAGATCAATCAGTTCAAGAACGTTGACGCGTTGCGCTGTCGCTGGCCGTTGGTCTCAGGTAGATGTCAGATCAATCAGTTCAAGAACAAGCAACATATCAATCAAGCCGAAAAAAAGGTCTCAGGTAGATGTCAGATCAATCAGTTCAAGAACTGATGACGAAGTGAGTTTGCCCACCGCTTGGTCTCAGGTAGATGTCAGATCAATCAGTTCAAGAACACTCGGGTATTGACAAAGATCGACGCGGCAGTCTCAGGTAGATGTCAGATCAAAAACCTTCAGTGAAGACTCACCTCATAAATGCTATGCAAATCCCAAAAGAAGGCAACAGCAATGTCAAAAGCGAAACTAATCCTTTCGCCAGTATTTTACACTGATCTCAAAGAAATCCGTCACATGTACCAACAGGCGTTCAAATCACTTTACGGCAAATATCAAGATCGGGAAACCAATCCCTACTGTGAATCGTTGAAAAGCTTACAGAAAAAGTTCAAACGGCCTAACAATGCCTTCTTCTTTATAACCGTTGAAGATAAACACATAGGCCTGATTCGCGTTGTAACAGATCTCAAAAATTCGGCAGCCCGTATTTCACCATTTTTAATCTTGCCGTTTTATCAAGGAAAGGGATACGCTCAGCTCGGACTACAGTTGATTGAAGAACAGTTTCCGCTCATTCAAACATGGTATGTAGACACGATTGCGGAAGAACCCAAGTTGGTACATTTGTATCGCAAAGTCGGTTTTCAGCAGCTACCAGATCGGGAAACGACGATTAATGAGCATATGCATATAATTTATTTCGTGAAAGTTCGGTCATGATAACGAAGCTGATTGTCCTAAAGCAGAAATTGGCATATCGGACTTGTGTGGAATGTGCGGGAAAACAATTGATTCGGGTGGTATGGCTGGGTTGGTTTAATATACTAATCTAAAAGACTTTAACATCAAAAAACGTGTACTAACACAGCCGCCTTGTGCTAAAATTCATCATATAAATGTAAGCGATTTCAAACAAGGAGGTACAACATGAAAAAAGTTGCGATCATCGGGGCAACGCTTTTACTTAGTGTTGGGTTAGTAGCATGTAGCGGTGGGTCTGGGTCTAGTTCAAGTAAGAGCAGCAGCACCACCAGCCAAACGAGCAACGCCAAAGTCAAGATAAAAACGGGTGCGGATGCGAATGCCAAAGTTCCAGCCGCTGGTACTTTGGTGATGCGGCAATTGTATGCGGCACCGCATGGTAAACAATCTTTTGCGGCGGTAAATGTCACGCTGAATGGTGATACGATTGTGTCCGCTAGAATCAATGAATTCCAGTATGTCAAAAAGAGTTCGGATTGGACTGGGGTGCCAAATTCCAATAAAGACTTTGGAAAAAATTATCCGTCCGGTCAGATTTTGATTGCTAAGGCGGAAAATAGCAAACCATACTCAGCGTTGATGAAAAAGGAAGCAAAGGCAACCCACACTTGGGAAGAAAACGAAACGGCGATTACGAATTTTGTTAAGGGTAAGAAGATTAGTGATCTAAAGGCGGCTGTGGCTGAAGTGAAGGGCACTAAGAAGGTCAGCGATGTTGTTTCCGGTGCGACCTTTGCTGATACTGCCGGCTATCTGCAAGCGATTTACGATGCGGCAACGACGGGGATGGTTGCGGAAGGGATTCAAACGACTGATACGAATCTCACGGAAGGACAGATTCTGGCGGCGCCGCATGGGACTCAGTCGTTTGGCATCGTGACAGTTGCCATGCAAGGCGATAAAATTGCTAACGTTTTCTTGGATGAGTTCCAATATATGCCAGCCAAAGACTTCGGTGCGGTTCCTAATTCGAATACTGATTTTGGTAAGGGCATTAAGGCCGGCACGGTTTTGGCTTCGAAGCGGGCAAACTCTGATGCTTATTCGGCCATTATGAAGTCAAAAGGCAAAGCGACAAAGACCTGGCAGGAAAATTCAACGGCTATTGATGAATTTGCTAAGGGGAAGACCGTTGCCGAACTTGAAACAGCAGTTAGTGACTTAAAAGGTAAGAAGAAAGCCAGTGACGTTGTGTCTGGCGCTACTTTCACCGACACGGCCGGTTACTTAGCGGCAATTATCAAGGCGGCAAAGGCTGCAAAATAGTCGTGTTCTGAAAATAATCGTGCGGTCAGAATAAGAAGAAAGCTGCGAATGGAAGTTCGTGGCTTTTTAGTTGGCCTGAATAACTGGACTAATCCTAATGGGCGGCACTGACGGGCAGTGGGCCGTACTTACGACTTGATAACGTGTAAGATAAATGTTGAAGGCTTAAATTGAGGTGAAAAGAATGCCCTGGCTTAAACGTTATGTACGACCGCTGGATTATGTCATTGTTGTCTTGCTATTTATCGCCTGCTTTATTCCGGCGGGGATTTTTTCGCTGACCGAAGCCAATGTGAATACGAGTCAAAAGGTGGCGGTAATTTCAGTTAATGGTCAGGTCAAACGGCGAATTAAGCTGGGAGCGCACACCCGCCATCAGCAGTTCACGCTTTATCCGGCAAAAGGTCAGTACAATATCATTGAAGTTGAGGGTGAACGTATTCGGGACAAAGAAGATAATTCGCCTGACCAGATTGCGGTGCATACTGGCTGGATTAGTCGCATTGGCCAGCAGAGTATTTGCTTGCCGCATAAGTTGCTCATCGAGATTAAGCCGGCTCAGGGAAATCATGGTTCCAATGGCGATGCAGGCGGACTGGTTCACCCATAATACAAACTGGTGGCGGCCGATCAGTGTGCGAGGGATCGGCTTTTTTGAAAATGGACAGACAACTGACAGATCGGTTTTGACGGCTTGCACTAAAAATTGCTGCAGTACTGATGACTTCCCGTGGTAAACTGTAACAACAATCTGCCATTGCGCTGAGGGCCAGCGGTAGGTTGAAACGCTGCATATTCAAAGTGAGAAAAGAGGCAAGCCTTTGTTTGGATTACTGAAATACGGACGTGATCAGCGTTGGGCTGGGGGGATTGAAGCGCTTTTTGATTGGTTGCCAACCTTACTACCGATCTTGATTGCACTTAATTTGGGTACTGGGCATCAGGTTGCGGCGCTCGTGACAACACTGGTGTTAATGGCGGTGTGGGTGGGTTACGTGGTGGGTTATGAACGGCACCATCGCCACGCATGGGCCATGAGTGCGAAACGGGAGCTGCGGGATCGCTATTTTGCAGCGCTTTACCAACGCAATGATGCAGTCGCAACCACTGCTGCGGATCATGCGGTGATTCAGCGTGACTTGGGTGGTCTCAATAATTTAGATATGTTTTACAGCACGCTATTTCCAACCATTTTGCAGGCGGGCATGACGTTTTTGGTTTTAATAGGCCTTTCGTTTTGGTACCGCTCGTGGTTGGCACTTTTACCGTTTGGCTGTGTGTTTTTAATTGGTCTGGCCATGATGTTTTTAGGCAAGCGGATGTCGGCACAGAACAAGGCCCATCTCAGTGGGTTTTTGAAAATGGGCGGCCGGTTCATGGATGATTTACGCGGGATGACCACCTTAGTGATGTACGGTGCCGCAGATCGTTATGCCCAGAAGTTTGCCGATGATAGCGAGTTTTTTCGGCAGGCGACAATGAATCTTTTGAAAACGCAATTGCAGACCTTGTTTGTGATTAACGGCTTTGTTTATTTGACGGTTTTTGCTGGCGGCTTTATCACGGCAGTTCAGCTGGTGGCCGGTCAATTACCGGTGGCAGGCGCGTTTGCCACTTGGTTTACATTGGCGATGATGATGGTGAATGCCCGGCAACTCGGTTATTTTGTTCATGTGGTGAAATCAAATGGCCCATCATTGGCAGCAATTTTGGCCACGATTGCCAAGGCTAAAGAGGTGCCAGACACCGTCAAAATCACGGATAATCGCCCGCTTAGCCAAATTACTTTAGATCAGGTTAGCGTTGGATATGCCGCAGATGCGCCGCTGGTAACGGGGATTAATGCCACCCTGGTTCCGGGTAAGCTTTACGGTTTGGCTGGCGAAAATGGAACCGGCAAAAGCACGTTAATCCAAGCGATTTTGGGACGATTGAAACCTTTATCCGGCGCCATTATGGCTGACCAGACTGCGGTTTCGGCTCTAAGCAATGTGCAACAAGCGGCCGTATTCGGTTATGTCTCTGCCAATGAATATCTATTTTCCGGCACCATTCAGGAGAACTTATTGTTAGGCAATCGCTTCGGTGATCAATGGCAAGCCAGACTCGCATCGTTGGGATTGATGCAGTTTGTGCCATCGCTGGAAAAAGGTTACGCGACCCAAGTAGGCGAAAACGGACGGCTGCTTTCACCTGGGCAGCGACAACAGTTGGCGTTTGCCCGGATGTTGCTGGCGGACAAGACGGTTTACTTATTAGACGAAATAACATCGAGTATTGATGAAGCCAATGCGGCGGTCATCCTTCAGGCGGTTAAGAAGTTGAGTCGCCATAAGATTGTTTTGTTCATTTCCCATGATCTCAAGGCAATGACGCAGGCTGATGAAGTCTGGTTCACTCATGACCATCAGCTAACGGTTGCCAATCACCAGACGCTATATCAAAAACAGCCTGCATATCGGCAACTGGTAGACAACCCGGAGATGATGGAAAACGAGGTGAATTCCAATGATTAGAGGCCTGTTACGCTATACGCATCATCTGACCGGCGCTATTTTTATTAGTTTTCTAATTGGTATGCTGGCCGAATTAGCTAAAGTCGTGGTATTGGTTTTAGCCGCTATGATGCTTTTTGATCCGCACAATGCTGGACAATTGCTGTTACCTGGATTGATCGCCATTATTTTATTAGGCTTAGGCAGCTTTGGCGAGCAGTATTCCGGACATTATGTTGCGTTTCACGTGTTGGCAGACTTACGTGGAGCGGTTTATCGCCAATTGGTCAGACTGGCACCGGCTAAACTAGATACGCAAGCTAGTGGTAAGTTGCTTAAGCTAATTGGCAGTGATATTGAAGCCATGGAAATTTTTTACGCGCATACCTTGGTTCCGGTTGCGATCGGGTTGGTATACGGGCTCTTGGTAGTTGGCATTTATAGTCAGCTAAATTGGCTGGCTGCAATCATCGCACTGATTAGTTATGTTGCTGTCGGGATGGTGGTGCCATATGCGCGTCATCGGCAACTGACAGCCAAAACCCAGGCAGCCGATCGTTTGAAAGCTGCCAATCAGCAATATTTACTTGAATCAGTGCGCGGCATGGCGGTAGTGCGGCAATTAGGGATCGCCAAGCAACGCATGACAAAAGGCAATGAAGGTTTTGATCAGGAAGCAGCGGCTTTTCAGCAGGCGCAGTTTAGCCAATTGTTGAAAAATATGGCGGCAACCGCTGTGATTGTTGGCGGTTGGTTGTTGATGATTTGGCTTAGTGGTTGGCCGCAACCCACGACCATTCAGCAAGCCCTACTCGCCATTTTTCCGCTTACTTTTGGACCGTTACTGGCGCTAAATAATCTGCCGGGTTCGTTGCTAAACGGTTTTGCGGCGGCGAAAAACTTGTTCAAGCTGTTACAGGAACAGCCGTTAAATGCCGCATTACCCAACGCAACCCAAACAGTCACGACCATTGACCAAATTCAAGTAGATCATGTCGGTTTTAGTTATCCAACTCGGCGGGAAGCAGTATTAAAAAACGTCACGCTGACTTTGAATGCCGGTGAAATCGTTGGTTTTGTTGGCGCGAGCGGATCAGGTAAAAGTACCTTGGCCAAGCTGATCATGGGTTGGTATCCGGTTAGTCATGGGCAGATTTTGATTGACGGTAACGATTTGGCGACCATCAAGCCGACTGCATTACGCAATCAAATGAATTATCTGCCGCAGACACCGGTATTCTTCTCCGAGTCGGTACGGGATAATCTCACGCTGCATGACCCAGCCATCACGGATCAGCAGATTTGGACAGTCCTCGATCAGGTTAAGCTCCGGGCGCGACTGGAGCAAATGAGTCACGGCTTGGATACCGTCGTTGCGGCTAGTCACGTGCCATTTTCAAGCGGCGAGCAGCAACGACTCGAGTTGGCACGGGCGTTGCTGCACCCAAGCAGTGTGCTGGTTCTCGATGAGCCGACAAGCAACTTGGACACCGAAAACGAACGGCTGATTTTAGAGACGATTAAAACTTACTATCATGGCATTGTGATTCTAATCTCGCACCGGCCTGAATCAGCAGCGTTTGCGGATCGGATTTATCGGTTTTCCGAGCATCAGGTGGTCTTAGCAACTGAATAGTTAGCCTTCTGAAAAAAGTGTGGTGAAAATTGAAGCCAAGTCGTTTACGTTGTCATTTTCTCGAAAAATTGTTAGCCTGAATCTGGATGCGGATTGAACCGTGATCTGACCGCCTTGGGGGAGGGCTAGCTATGATCATTGATGCGATTCTTAATAACAATGCCGTTGTCGTGCGGCGTGATAAGCGCGATATCATTGTCGTCGAACGCGGTATTGGGTTTCATGCTAAAAAAGGCGACCAGTTAACGCTGCAGGATTCGATGAAAGTTTATGTGCCTGAAGATCACGCCAAACTAAAGATTGCCATGGCGACGATTGCCAGCTTGCCGGATGAATATTTAACGATTGCCGCGCGGATTATTCAGGAAGCTGAAGTTCAGTTACACACAAAATTCAACAGTTATTTGTTAATCGAGTTAGCCGATCATATACATTTTGCCGTGACGCGCCTGCATGAACAGCTTATCCTGCATAACAAATTGCTGTGGGAGATCCAGATTGCCTATGAGCCGGCTTTTCGCATGGGTGAATGGGCGTTGACGGAAATTGCTAATCAGATCGGGGAACAGCTTCCCGAAGATGAGGCGGGATTTATCGCGTTGAAATTTGTCAGCAACGATTTGAGCCAGCAACATCCCGTTAACTCGGTGGCGTTCACGCAAATGCTGGCTAACATTACCAAAATTATTTTCTATCAACTCGGACTGAACATGAACGCTAAGACGCCAGAGTATCAACGCTTGGTCATTCATCTTAAGTTCTTTCTTCAACGCGTTTATGCAACTTCAACGGCGAAAACACCGGTATCACCCGAGCCATATGATCAGGCCTTGCTGGCACATCTGCAACAAGACTATACGCAGGCATACCGGTGCATGGAAGATGTGGTTAAGTTTATGCAGCAAAAATTACCCGGACCGATTTCAAAAAACGAACAAATTTATCTAACCCTCCACATCGCCCGTTTAGCCAAGAGTCAAGGACAAAGTTTAAAAAGTAGTTGACGAACGCTAATCCATCAGATAAGATGGTGATGTTGAAAGCGAATACATTTTAATTGGGCTTGTAACTATTGAATTAGGCAAAACCAGAAAGATACGACTTGTGTGCACCACAAGTCATGTCTTTCTGGCTTTTTTTATGTGAGCGCGAGCCGGCGCGGTTAGGGACCGGAGTGTAAGCGGCCTCAGACGTGATGGCCGGTCTTTGGCCATTGCGGCTGAGGTCCTTACACGCAGACTTCTGCGCCGGGGAGCGCGTTAAAAAAATGAGCGTGGATCCGGCGCGGTTAGAAGTCGGAGTGTAAGCGGCCTCGGGCGTGATGGCCCGGGCTTGGCCATCGCGTTCGAGGTCCTTACACGCAGACTTCTGCGCCGGGGAGCGCGTTAAAGCCGGCATCAGCAGCGGGTGCAACTGCAGGTGCTGAGCGTAAACTAAAGGAGGCAGTTTGAAATGGGCGAAACAGCATTAGCCAAACAGTTGTTGAAACTGGTTGGCGGTAAGCAAAATATCAATCAGGTCTGGCATTGTGCCACCCGTTTGCGTTTTACGTTAAAGGATCAAGACAAGGTACCCAAAGAAAAAGTTGAAGCCTTGGACGGCGTTATCACCGTCGTGGAGGCTAGTGGACAGTTTCAGGTGGTGATTGGCAACAATGTCAGCGATGTTTATCAGGAAGTTGTGAAACTGGAACCATCGTTGAGTGATGGCACAGAAGGACCGGCAACCGTGACCCATGAAAAAATGACCTTTAAGCGCGCTTTCAACGGCTTGCTAACCTTTATTTCCGGCGTTTTTACCCCATTTTTGGGTGCAATGGCCGGTGCCGGGATCCTGAAAGGCCTGTTATCGCTAGCAGTGGTGCTTGGTTGGTTGACAACGAAAAGCGGGGCCTATCAGATTTGGTGGGCCGCGGCGGATGGCATTTTCTATTTTCTGCCGTTAGCCTTGGCGTTTACGGCTGCCAAACAGTTGAAAGTCAATCAATTTGTTGCGATGGCGATTGCAGCGGCGATGGTTTATCCCAACATCGTGGCGTTAGTCGGCAAGCCGAGTATCGACTTTTTGGGCATTCCGGTGGTGGCTGCCAACTATACGGCAACCGTGCTGCCAATTTTGCTGGTGGTCGTGGTGCAGAAGTTTTTGGAGCCATTTTTCAACAGGATCTGGCATGAATCTGTGCGAAACATTTTGGCGCCGCTGTGTCTGTTAGTCGTGATTGTTCCGTTAACCATGCTGGTGGTCGGTCCGGTTAGTTCGATTCTCAGTAATGGCTTGGCAACTGCGATTGTGTCGTTGAATAAGAGTGTGCCGGTCTTGGCAGGGATGATTCTTGGCGGATTCTGGCAGGTGTTTGTGATTTTCGGCGTTCATTGGGCTTTGGTTCCGGTGATGATGAACAACATTGCGCTGTATGGCACCGATCCGATGATGCCGATTCTTCTTCCTGCTGTGTTGGCGCAAGCGGGAGCAGCGTTTGCCGTGTTCCTCAAGGCGCGGGATGCCAAGATGAAAAGTCTGGCGGGCTCCAGTACGATCACCGCACTTTTCGGGATCACGGAGCCAACGATTTATGGGATTACGTTAAAACTGAAAAAGCCATTCTACTGTGCCTGTGTTGCCGGTGCAGTTGGCGGCATTATCGTCGCCATGTCCGGTGCTGGCGCTAATGTGGCCGCACTGGCAAGCATTTTGTCACTGCCGACTTATTTAGGCAAAGGGTTTGGCGTTTCGGTGATTGGCGATGTGGTTGCCTTTGTGCTAGGCGTTGGCTTGACGCTCGCATTTGGTGGCATCAATGCACCGGCTAAAAATCAAGCTGCGACTGCGGTGGTTGCCGATCACGCCGAAACTTTGGCCGCGCCGGTAAAAGGGACATTGGTCGCCCTCAGTGACGTTCCTGATGAAGTGTTTGCTTCGGGTACCATGGGTCAAGGGATTGCGATTGAACCAGAAGAAAATGTCGTCAAATCCCCGGTTGCCGGTACCGTGAGCCTGGTTTATCCAACGGGGCACGCAATCGGCATCACATCTGACAAAGGGGCCGAAATTCTGATCCATATTGGGATTGACACGGTGAACTTAAAAGGCAAACATTTCAAAGCTTTAATTGAACAAGGCCAAAAAGTTACCGTTGGGACGCCGCTGGTTGAATTTGACTACCAAGCGATTCAAGCGGCCGGGTATGCGCCGACTGTGATGATGATTGTGACGAACTCTGATCAGTATCAGGTTGAGACCCGATCAGATGGTGCAACTGACGACGATGCATTAATGACACTGGCATAGAAAAGGTGGTATTGGACGATGACTAACTTGAAATTTCCAAAACAGTTTATGTGGGGCGGGGCAACCGCAGCCAATCAGCTAGAAGGTGCTTATCACGAAGATGGCAAGGGTTTATCAATTGCCGACGTGTTACCTCAAGGAAAAGACCGGTTTGCGATTGTGAACCAACCGGACTTTGACTGGACGATTGATGAAAGCAAGTATCGCTATCCGAATCATTTGGGCATTGATCATTACCATCATTTTAAAGAAGATATTAAGCTATTTAGTGAGATGGGCTTCAAATGCTATCGCTTTTCTATTGCGTGGTCGCGGATTTTTCCAGAAGGTGATGAGCAACAACCAAACCAAGCCGGCTTAGCTTTTTACGATGCGTTGATTGCGGAGTGCTTAAAGTATGGCATCGAACCGATCGTGACGATTTCTCATTATGAGATGCCGCTTCACTTGGTAACCAAGTATGGCGGATGGAAAAATAAAGCGTTGATCACTTTCTACAAACGGTTTGCGGAGACTGTGTTGACGCGATATTTTAAACAGGTTAAGTATTGGATGACCTTTAACGAGATTAATAGCGCGTTTTCTTTTCCTGTCATGAGTCAAGGACTGGTTGCAAGCAATGGTGCCGATGATAAACGCAATATTTTTCAAGCGTGGCATAATCAGTTTGTTGCCAGTGCATGGGCGGTTAAGATGGGTCATGAATTGGATCCGCAGCTGCAGATCGGGTGCATGTTGCTGTATGCGACCACCTATAGCTATGATGCCAATCCTGTCAACCAACTTGCAACTTTGCAACAGAATCAGGCGTTTAACTTTTTCTGCGGCGATGTGCAAGTGCGCGGTGAATATCCGGCTTATACCGATGCCATGATGGCTGAGTACGGCGTTAAGTTCCAGGAGCTTGAATTTTCCGCAGCTGAATTGGCGCTGTTGAAGCATTACCCGGTTGATTATATCGGGTTTAGCTACTATATGTCAGCGGTGATTGAAACCACGCAGGAGCATCATGCAGAAGTTGGTGGTAATTTGTTGAGCGGTCTGAAAAATCCGTTCCTGAAGGCGAGTGAATGGGGCTGGCAAATTGATCCAATCGGCCTGCGTATTGCCTTAAACCAACTTTATGATCGTTATCGCAAGCCACTGTTCATTGTGGAAAATGGTTTAGGCGCCATTGATCGGCCTGATGAAAAGGGTGAAGTTCAGGATGATTACCGGATTGATTACTTGCGGCAGCACATCGAGCAAATGGGTGCGGCGATTCATGACGGTGTTGATCTGATGGGTTACACACCATGGGGCTGCATCGACTTGGTGAGTGCCTCTTCCGGACAGATGTCAAAACGCTATGGCTTCATTTACGTTGATCTTGATGATGATGGGGAAGGGACGTTGGCGCGCAGTAAGAAAAAGTCATTCGATTGGTATCGGCGCGTCATTGCTTCAAATGGCGCGGATCTGGCTTAAATCTTGGCGCACATGGATTAGCTAGTTGAAATTCGTACGAAAAGGGACACCACTCGAATCCATCCGAATATTCGGTGGAATCAGGTGGTGTTTTTGGATGCATGAAGGTGGTAGTGACTGAGCTTGACGTTGGTGATGTCGTTTGGGTGATGCAAAATTGTCATTGACAGCTACTTTTTGTTTCTGGCGCAAAATTTTAAAAAGTAAGTGACCGACGCCGCTTGGTTTGTGACGAAATTAGGAAGAATTTGTTATGCTTGATGAGTCAGAATCAATGCCATTAATGTGTCGCAACAAACTGGTCTCTAATAAGTCGTGATTAAATGTGGCAATGGTGCACATTTTTCCAGTTGAAGCAGCGGCGGCGTGGTGTAAGATTCGGTAAGGCTAGAGCAAAGCGGTTGTGTGAAGTGTGAATCCAGCAAGCTGAATTCCTGAATTGATGAAAGGAAGACGGATATGTATCGAGATCTGAATGGTAAGGTTGCAGTCGTGACTGGTGGCTCCAAAGGCATTGGCGCGGGCATTGCAGAACGGTTTGGCCAAGAGCATATGGCCGTTGTGATTAATTATTTAGGTGATCACGAAGGCGCGCGAAAAACAGCCGATACAGTGATCAAAAATGGCGGTCAGGCAGTCAGTATTCATGCAGATGTTTCGACAGAAGCGGGGATAGCGAGTTTGGTTAAAACTGCCGAGTCCGAATTTGGCCGCCTTGATGTCTGGGTCAATAATGCAGGCATGGAAATTAAAGCACCGACGCATGAAGTGTCTCTGGATGACTGGAATAAAGTCATTGCGATTAATCAAACCGGGGTCTTTTTAGGCGCCCGGGCTGCTTTGAATTATTTTCTCGACCATCACCAGCCAGGCAATATTATTAACATCTCATCGGTCCATGAACAGATTCCCTGGCCAACGTTTGCCAGTTATGCTGCAGCTAAAGGGTCGGTTAAGCTTTTCACGGAGACGATTGCGATGGAATACGCTAACCGCGGAATTCGGGTCAACGCTATCGGCCCCGGTGCCATTGAGACGCCGATTAATGCGGAAAAGTTTGCTGATAAGGCGCAGTATGACCAAACAGTCGCCATGATTCCCCAAGGACGGCTAGGCAAACCGGAAGATGTTGCCGCCGGAGCAGCCTGGCTGGCATCGACAGAGTCAAGTTACGTCACTGGCACGACCCTATTTATTGACGGCGGGATGACATTATATCCTGCGTTTAAAGACGGACAGGGCTGATCAATGTTGCGAAGATGCAAAAAGTCGCCATCTCGATTATGAAATGGCGACTTTTTGTGTACGGGTTAGAATTCGCGTTTTTTATACAGCACGGTGCTTAACCACCAAGAGAAGATGAAAGCTGAAATAAAGATTGCCACAATTACTCCGAACCAAGGCTTGAGGGCATCTAAGTCTACTTGGAAGCTTCTTTCAAGAAAGACGGCAATTAAGAGAATGGCAAGTGGAAAATAAGCAGCAAGAGGCGCGCGCTTAAACCCCAAGCCAATCATGAGTGGAAACGATAAGATAATTTGAAAGAGCATGAGCGCAGTACCAAAACAAAGCATCCACCCGAAAGCTTGTGAATCACGGATTGGATTAACGCGAGCCATCCAACCCAGACCAATGATAAGCATGCTGCACGCGTCAATTAAGCCCACTGTCATCAAACCGAACAGATAATGGCCGGCGACAATGGTAGTACGGCGGACCGGTAACATGGTGTAAAGATTCTCCATTCCTTGGCGATCAACACCGACAAAAGGCATCATCAATAAGCCAATGCTAAGACCCGTAATGCCGCCTGCAAGCGGGGTTGCTAAGTCACCGTTCAAGAAAGGGAGAAGCAACAAAATGATACTGATCAAAGTACCAAACCAAAAATACTTCTTACTATTAGTATGAAATACAGCCAGATCCAAGCCAACAAGTTTGACCAAATCACGCATGTGCACGCCTCCCTTTGCCAAAAGCAATCATCAAGGTTTCCAAATCAACTGTTTCCTGAACAATACTGTCAGGCAGTTGATCGGCTTGATCGGCAGGCCAAATACCGGAGAATCCGACGCGGCTTTGTTGCAATCCGATAATCGTTGCTTGAATGCCCGGGGTTAACTCACTTGGACCACCCTTAATCATGATATACCGATCAAGCAGGTCACTTAATGGCCCAGTGAAGGTTACTTTACCTGCTAACAAGTAAGTGACATAATCGGCCACTTTAGCCAATTCGATAATACTGTGGGTTGAAATCAAAACGCTATGTTGATCGTCGCTGATAAAATCCTGCAAAATGGCAATGAGTTCATCACGGGCAATCGGATCCAAGCCAGACGTTGGTTCATCTAAGATTAAGAGCTGCGGATGATGGGCTAAAGCCGCGGCCAGTTGCAGCTTGATTTTGGTACCCATTGATAAATCACGATATTTGGTTTTTTCAGGAATCGCAAAATCGTGACATAACTGTTTAAAATAAGCCGCATCCCAACTAGGGAAAAAAGGACCGACAAACCGATTCACTGCGGTTGATTGCCATGAGTCTGGATAAACCATCCCATCCAGAACAACACCAAGCTGATCCCGAACCTGTTTTCGAGCTGCAACGGTGGTTTGACCCAGTAAACTGATATCACCACTGTCAGGTTGAAGCATGTCGAGAATCGCTTTGATCGTTGTTGTTTTGCCTGCGCCATTTGGACCGATGAAACCCATAATATAACCGGCAGGCAGGTGAAAACTGACGTCAGCCAAGTGAAAATCCTCATAGTGTTTGTTGAGGTGCGAAACTGTGAGTAAATCAGTTGTCATGATCGGCTTCTCCTTCTGCTTGCAGTAATGTATCTAACATAGTGTGCAACTCGGCGGGGGTGATTTTGGCCATTTTAGCCGTGTCGATTGCTTGAGTCAGGGACGCTTCAATGTCGCGCAGTGCATTTTCCCGGACCAAAGCGCTATCTTGGCCCAGAACATAAGCGCCTTTACCCTGAACGTTGGTAATGAATCCGGCTGCTTCAAGTTCGTGATAGGCGCGGGTCGTTGTGATCACGCTGATACGTAAATCTTTAGCAAGACTGCGGATAGATGGCAATTGTTCATTCGCCTTTAACTGGCCGGCGAGGATCGCGGTTTTAACCTGGTCTTCGATTTGTTCATAAATCGGTTTGCCCGATTGATTTGAGATGACGATCCGCATGGTTAACCTCATTTCGTGTCATGATTTGACCGGATGACGCTTGCGGGCGGTACGTTGTAATTGTAACGAACGCTTGAACGCTTTGAAAATCCCGCCATCAGAATAGCTTAACACATTCGTCTGATAAAGCTTGACCGTTAGCCAGGTGAACGCGATTAAAAAGATCACATTAATGCCGAATGCTGACCAGCCGGCCGCAGCACTGACTTGGCCTGCTCCCAGTCGTACGGGCATCATCATGGTTGATAAAAATGGCACATAACTGGCGATATTAAGAATAGGCGAGGCGCCATTGGCAACAATGATAGCGCCAAAGTAGCCAACCATTCCCAGCATCACAATCGGTGTGGTAGCCTGGCCGATCTGTTCCTGATTCGCAACCAGCGAACCAGTTAAGGCGGCCAAAACGGTATAGGTCAAGGTGCCGACAAAGAAGAACGCAAGACTAAACAGAATCATGTTTGGACTCACACTGCTCAGGTCGAGATGGCTGATAAGCGTGGACAGGGGATTTTGCGGTAGCTGGCGTAAGGCGACGAGACTGGCTAATCCGACGACACCATAAATAATGATTTGTGTTGCCATCAACGCCAGAATGCCAAGCAGTTTGCCAAAGAACTGAGCTTGCGGCGTAATTGCAGTTAAAATCGATTCTTCTATCCGTGATCCTTTTTCCGTACCAATTTCCTGCGCCATCATTGAAGCATAACTGATGACAAAGGTGTAAATCAAAATACCGACGATGAAACCAGCAACCGATCCGGACGCTTGGGATTTGGCAGAACGGATGACAAGCTTGCCATCATCTACTTTGACACTGGTGGTGGCCAAGGCGGGAGTCGCAAAAAGTTGCTGCAGTTGAGTGGTCGATAGCTGTAGTTGACTGGCAACTTTTTTGGTGTGGGCTTGAGCCAGCACACCTTGTAGTTGGGTGCGGTTGATGCTTTGCCCATCTGTTCGCTGAATGAGACTTGCCTGTTGGGTCGGCTGACCGGTGACTGTCAAAACTGCATCAAGTTTTTCGGCCGCCAATGCTCGTTTAGCTGCAGCCGTGGTGGCGTAATGCGTATAACGCTGATCGTTGTCGCTGCTGCTTTTAAACGTTTGAACCAATGCCGGGCTGTCCGAAACCACGCCGATTCGGGTTGTTTGGTTGGTTTGATTCATCAACCAGAAAACCGCGCCAAAGATAGCGGCTAATACTAACGGACCCAGGACAATCCATAACCAGGTTTTACTTTTAAGATTCTTGATGAAGACTTGGCGAAAAATGACATCCATTTTTTCCATGATTAGGCCTCTACTTTCATGCGGAAGATTTCGTCTAAGGATGGTGCTTGTTGACTAAACTCGGGAATGTAGCCTTGGTGTGTGGCAGCGGCGAAAATATCATGGCCAACTTGCGGATCGGTCAGTTTGACTAAGAAGCCACGAGAACGTGGCGTCACCGTGATCACGCCGGGGAAAGCCTGTAGCTCCTGTTGGGTTAAGGGGGATTGAACATAGAGTCGGGTTTGACCAAACTGTTCGCGAATTTCGTCAAGCTTGCCGGATAAGACAACGGTACCGTTTTTTAGCATGACCAACCGATCGGAAATGGCTTCAACGTTGCGCATGTCGTGGCTCGAATAGATAATTGCGCTGCCTTGATCACGCAACCGGCGAATCCCGACTTCTAGCAGATAGGCATTAACCGGATCCAGACCGGAAAAGGGTTCATCCAAAATAATAAATTGGGGTGTATGAATCATCGCGGCAATCAGTTGAACTTTTTGCTGATTACCTTTCGATAGATCTTTGACGAGGTCGGTGGGCTTGCCTTTGACTTGAAATTGGTCGAGCCATTGATCAAGGACTGCCATGACTGCTGGACGTTTCATACCGTGAAGTTCAGCGAAGAAACAAATTTGATCCGCGATGGTCATTTTAGGATACAAACCGCGTTCTTCAGGTAAATACCCGATTGTCTCGCGACTCAGTTTGGCCAATGGTTGCTGGTTCCAAGTAACCGTGCCTTGATCCGGTTGCAGCAAGTTCAGTAACATGCGGAAGGTCGTGGTCTTTCCGGCACCATTTTGACCGATAAGTCCGAGAATTTCTCCGGGTCGAACCGCAAAAGAAACATCGTGAACGGCGGTGGTATTTCCAAAACGCTTGGTAAGGTTGGTGACGTTGAGCATAGCGAACATCTCCTTTGTGTGTTTATACTGTATATGTAATATATGCACAGTATAAACAGCGACTATTGGAATTGCAAGCAGCATTTTGGAAATTTGATGACGGTTTGTCAGCTGCGGCGATTTACGTGGGTTGAGCGGCTATCATTTGTGTGAATATAAGGCAACTTTTTTGAACCCAAAAACGCCAGAAGTCAGGCAGCATTTGCTGTAATGACTTCTGGCGCATTCAAAAAGCAGTGATTCAATTGTTAAGGCAGGTTGAAGATCAAAATCGGATTCATTCCGCTTGTTGGGCAACTTGGCTTAATGACATAACATCCCGGACAATCATTAATTCCTCGTTTGTCGGGATAACGAGGGTCTTGACACGTGCATCGGCTGCCGTAATATCGCCGGCGTTATCGTGAATCTGTAAATTACGCTCAGGATCAATCCGGGCGCCCAGATAGCCAAGCGATTGCATGATGCGGGCGCGAATATTGCTACTGTGCTCGCCGATGCCGGCTGTGAAGACAAGCACGTCAACGCCATTCATTAAGGCCGCGTAAGCACCGATATATTTGATGATTCGGTTGACGAAAATATCCAGCGCTAGTTTTGCGCGCGGATGTGTCGGGGCGGCGGCTTCAAGATCACGAACATCGTGGCTAATGCCGGAGATCCCACGCAATCCGGATTCGGTGTTTAAAATGTCAATCATTTGATCAACATCGGTTATGTTTAACTTTTTCATGAGGTAGGCAATCAATGAAACATCCACATCACCGGCGCGGGTTCCCATTGTCACGCCGGATACAGGGGTGAACCCCATTGACGTATCCACGGATTTACCATTTTGGATCGCCGTGATGCTGGAGCCGGCGCCAAGATGCATGACAATCATACGCATGGATTCAAGCGGTTTGCCTAGCATTTTGGCTGCGTGAGCACTGACATACCGAACGCTGGTGCCATGTGCGCCATATTTACGAACGCCGTATTTTTGGTAATATTCATAAGGAATACTGTAAAGATAATTGACCGGTTTCATAGTCTGATGAAAGGCAGTATCAAAAACCGCCACTTCAAGCGCCCACGGCATCATCTTACGGAAAATATCAATGCAATCGGCTTCGACGGGATTGTGCAGCGGCGCGTAATCCCGCAACGCCCGAATTTGAGCCAACACCCGATTGTCGATGACGATAGGCGCGGAGAATAGTTCACCACCCGCAACAACGCGATGGCCGATGCCGGTAATTTCATCGAGGCGGTTTACCAGACCTAAAGATTGCAAGTGACTGAGCAAATCACTGACAGCTTCCCGATAATTGCGAATCGGAGTGGTACTTTCATAAACCTGATCAGTACCATACTTGATTTTAACCGTCGATTGACGCAGGATATCAGTTGCGCCTTCTGCTACTTGTCTTTCGCTGGGCATGTCAAACAACTTCCATTTAAGTGAGGAGCTGCCGGCATTGATAGAGAGGATTTTTACCATGTTTGATCACTCTTTCACTATTGCTATATCTGTATCATACCACTTAAAAAGCACAATGTTTGTGAAACATTGTGCTAATTGTTAATTTTTAAAAATTAAATGAATTATTATTTTGGCATGATTTCTTGGAATATGCAATGTTGGCGGCGATTCTTTAACAATTTTTGCACTGACAGGCAACCAAAATTGAAGCTGGGATCGCTAAAGAAATCACAAATTAGTTAATGCGTTCGCTGCAAGAGCTGCTGCGTGAGCTTGGTCAAGGCTGCTTTGGTAGGCGATGAAGGCAGTGGGTTCAAAGCTGCAATTGCTCGGTGTGTATAGGTAAACGCAAGCTGATGTGCCTGTGGAAGACCGTGTTTACGAACAATCGCAGCGATTTCATCAGCATTGGCAGCGATTTGTTCGGCTGTTTTCGTTAAAGGCTTCAACTGGTCAGGCACAGTTTGATAGGCGTAGATGAGCGGCAAGGTGACAATGCCATTATTTAAATCCTCAAGCGCCGGTTTATTCAATGTTTTGGCAGTTTGGGTATAATCAAGTAAATCATCAATCATTTGAAAGGCCATGCCGAGCTGCCGGCCAAATCGGTAAGCGGCCTTTTTCTGGGCGGCAGAAAGGTGACCAATCGTTGCGCCTGTATAAGTTGCCAACGCAAACAAAGCGGCTGTTTTACCGCTGATGGCACTTAAATAAGCATTGACGGTTGGAATAAGCGGTGCGCTGGGGCCGTTTTGATCCACTTCACCCATAAAGATGCGTTTCATGATGCGGGCGTTGGTTCTTAAATCAACGGTTTCGGGATCCTGTTCGCTAAGCAATTGAAAATAGATTGCAAACAGGAAATCACCGGCATAGATGGCTTCACGATTTCCGGACTCGGCAGAAACCGTGGTCATGCCGCGACGAATATCGGCATGATCCAGCACATCATCGTGAACCAGTGTGGCTAGGTGTAGTGCTTCAATCGCAGCACCAGCCGTCACAAGCTCAGCGTTGTCAGGTTCGCCAAAACGCGCTAGCATAAGCATAAGCCCGCTTCGTAACATCTTGCCGCCTGCATTGATTTGTTGCTGAATCAACGTATGCACTTGTGGTTCGCGTAAAGTAGCGACCTGTTCCAGCCGCTGCTGAATCTGTTCGAGTTGGTGATAGACCATGGGGAATCGGTGCCACAGGGGATGAATCATGCATTTTCTCTCTTTCCTAAAGACATATTTACTCTACTGTACCTGATTCTTAAAAGTCAATTGTTGGAGGTTGTTATGTCAATATCTGTATTTCTTGAATTAGTTGAGATTAAGGCGAAAACAGCATCGGTTTTCCCCTTTTTGTTGGGGACGTTGTTTGCCTGGTACCATTATCATACGTTACATATTCCGGAATTGTTGGTTTTCTTTGTTGCCATGCTTTTGTTTAACATGGCGGTTGATGCGAATGACAACTATCAAGATTATCGCCGGTCAGAAAAGACAGAAGCCCTACATTTTCGCGAAAAGACCAATATCATCGGCGTCAATCATCTGAATCCAAGTATGATTGGCTGGATGGTGGTGGCAATGATGGTCACCAGCGCAGTGCTCGGCTTGTGGATGGTAAGCCGTACCGGATGGCCATTGTTAGTGATGGGACTGTTTAGCTTTGCGGTGGGCTATGGCTATGCGGGTGGTCCGCGGCCGATTTCCGCCACACCGTACGGGGAATTCTTCTCGGGATTTACGATGGGGTTTGTCATTTTTCTGATCGCGGTTTATGTCAACGTCTTTAACGTGGTCGACTTTTCGTGGTCATTAATTGCGTCGGTTTATCTGGCAAGCGGGTTGGCACAATGCGCAATTTCGGCGTTGTTACTGGCCAACAACATTGCTGATCAGGATGAAGATGAGACGCTTAAACGGCGCACGATTGTCCATTATCTCGGACGCCAGCGCAGCATTGTTTTCTTTTATAGTCTGTATACGGCAGGATTCTTGATGCTGATTATTTCGGTATTACTCGGCCTGTTGCCAAAATTGACGCTGCTGACATTGATCACCGTGCCGCTGGTCGTCAAAAATGCGCGTGGATTTGCTGCTAATCCGGTTAAAAAGCTGACGTTTCCGAACGCCATCAAAAATCTATTCGTCACCACTTTAGCGCAGGTAGTCTTTTTGGCGCTTGGGGTGTGGCTCAATTTCTAAGCGGTAAAGCGTACGTGTGAGGAGGTTAAGCAGGCCATGACAATTCGTCCTTTTGTTAAAAAAGATTTGGGTCATTTTATTGATGCGGTGACACCATTATTGTCGCCTTCAGCCTTGAATTTCGCCTTGATTACCGATACCCACGATAAAGCCAAATTCTCATCGACTTATTATGGCCCGACTGGATTTTGGCATGTCCGTGAGCAGCAGTGGTTGAGCACCCGGATGCCACTTGACTTGCGGGTTCATCTTGGCGACTTGGTTGATGGCTCGGAATTGCCATGGCTAACCAAAATGCGCTTGCGCAATATCATGGTTGATTATCGGCGGGGTGCGGTGCCGTTTTTGGTTACTAAAGGCAATCACGATGATAATGATAAATTCGCCGAAAAGCGGCCCGGTCACAAAGGCAGCTTCTTGCCGGATGTTAATCGTCAGCTGATATTTGCGACAGATGCGTTGCAGCCTGATGTTGCGGTTTCGCATGAAGGCTTATTGGTACGGGACTATCCGGGATTACGCGTGATCGTATTAAATACGGCTGATGTACCGTTACATGCCGGACATAAAATTTACGATGTCAAGAAGACTTTAGCGGTTTCGTTTGCGCAGTTACGCGACTTTGCTTTAGCGTTAAAAGGCGCGTTGAACCGTGATGTGTTAATCATGAGTCACGCGCCGGCGATGAATCAAAAAGGCCAACCAGCCTTAAAGTTTAACGGTCGGGCCGTCCATGAGTTGTTGCGGGCTTTTAATTTGCATGCCAGTGGGGTGTTGAATACAGGTAAAACGCCTGAATTTGGCGGACAGTTAAGGTTTGATTTCACCCAAAACACGGGTCGGATCATTGCGTATCTCGCTGGACACTATCACTTGGAAGCGGACTATCAGGTGAATGGTATTCATTACAGCCTACAAAATACCAGTGCACTGATGGGTCGCCATCACGGATTGACGACTAAATTTAATCGCCGGTTTGATCGGCATTTTGGCACTCCTAGCGAATATGCGGGATATGTTGTCAGTGTTGACCTTGATCGCCGGCGTTTAAGTCTCTATGGCTATGGCGCAGCAAGCCGGGTTCGCCGATTTGCTTTTTGACGGTTTAAAAATTTTTTTGTAAAAAAGCAGGTCATAGGGCTTGCCAAGATAGCGCTTACATGATACACTTTATTTGAAGTTAAGGAAAAACATCAAGGTCGATGCAGGAACCAAGAATCACGATCCTTCGTTCAGTAACAAGCAAACGAACTGGCTCGAAAGTGTGTGTCGCAAAGCACGAGTAAAACGAATAGAGCGTTGGTGCAGTAAGTATCTGCGCCACCTATCGTCAGATTCATGTTCCATGAGATCTAAAGATGAACACACATGGAGGTATGAGGCTAATAACAAGACTCAGTAATCCAAGCGGGACAATGAGCTTCCCATAGATGTTCAATCGGGTGTGTCATAGAACCACCAAACAACGCCAAGTTATCTGGCAACATCATTTCAACACTCGTCGTTCCGTACAAGTGAATAAGATTTTTGTAGAGGTGTCGCAGTATTAGGTTTATTGAAGAGGGTTTTACAATTAGTACCAGTCAATGTAACAACATGACTGCATCGGTCAAATCCTTAACTTAGGAGATCCAAGTTCGACTGTAGGAACTTGGATCTCTATTTTTTTGCCGTTTTTGGTGGTGGGATTCGGTGATGGTGCCGGCTTTGAGGGTGGTGTGGGTGTGGTCGGTCTGCTCTGAAACGCGTTCACCAGCCCAGAAACCTGCACATAAGGACCTTGAGCGCAATGGCCAAGCCCGGGCCATCACGCTCAAGGCCACTTATGCTCCGGTTTCTAACCGGGCGGGCTCACGCTCTGTTCTGAAACGCGTTCACTGGCGCAGCGATCTGCGTGTAAGGACCTCAACCCTAAATGGCCAAAGCCCAGCCATTTAGGGTTGAGGCCACTTACACTCCGATCGCTAACCGCGCCAGTTCACGCTCTGCTCTGAAACGCGTTCACAGTCGCAGAAATCTGCGTGTAAGGACCTCAGTCGCAATGGCCAAAGCCCGGCCATTGCGGCTGAGGCCACTTACACTCCGATCGCTAACCGCGCCAGTTCACGCTCTGCTCTGAAA
>OBWI01000337.1_pt1 | contig 32151 bp, 45 predicted proteins | sample 1495201 | NCBI WGS metagenome assembly OBWI01 (sample SAMEA2580050, study PRJEB22360) | human gut metagenome | biome: human gut; feature: human-associated habitat; material: faeces | place: Denmark | collected 2008/2010
GGCCCGTGGGTTATACCCTAAGAGCAAACCACCCTTTTTAAGGGTGGTTCTGATTTCGACTTTGTAAACTAGAACCTCCAATCTCTTTACGTTCCCTTTACGATTGCCTCCAGCGCAGCAGGTATCCTTTTAGAGAAGTATGACAGCCGTATAAACGCGGGCTGTAGCGGCGATGCCGCGGTACTTGTGTTATTAGGAGGCTTTAGTATGGCAGCACGTGCGGACAAAGTTTCGCGTGTCGACCATGATGGAGTTACGTTGGTGGAGGGCGCGACATCCGATGTTCGCTTTGCCTTCACCGAGCGTGCCGGTGGCGTTTCCGAAGATGCGTACTCCTCACTCAACTTGGGCTCGCATGTTGGCGATGACCCCTTTGCTGTTCAAGAAAATCGTCGTCGTGCGCTCGAGGCTATGGGTGCCGCCGAGTGCGAGCACAACCTGCTCGTTCCCAATCAGGTCCATGGTGATCATATCGTTGCGGTGACCTCGAACGGCGCCGATGACCTTGAGGACGTTCGCGAGCAGATTGCCGAGGGCTGTGATGCCATCGTCTGCACGGCGCATAACGTGCCCGTGCTGCTCTGCTTTGCCGACTGCGTTCCCGTGGTGCTGGTGGCCCCCGGCGGATTTGCCGTGGTGCACTCCGGTTGGAAGGGCACGATTGCACGTATTTCCGCCAAGGCGTGCCAGGCGCTTTGCGATGCTGCCGGTTGCGATGCGAGCGACGTTTCCGCCTATATCGGCCCCCATATCTTGGGTGACGAATATGAGGTATCCCAGGAACTCATGGATCGCTTTGCCGCCGAGTTCTCTTGCATCGATGCGAATACCTCTCGCATGCTCGATCTTTCCGCTGCCATTCGCGAGGCGCTGGTAGATGTCGGTGTCGACGCGGATAATATCGTGGATACCCAGCTTTCGACCGTGCGTCAGAACGACCGCTTTTATTCCTACCGTAACGAGGACGGCACCTGTGGGCGCCATGCTGCGATCGGCGTGATGCTATGAGAAAGATCGTATCGGTCCTGAGCGCCGCTGTGCTTACGCTTACGCTGTGCGCCTGTTCTTCGGGATCTTCTAGCTCTTCCATTACCGTGGCCGGCTCCACGACCTGCCTTCCTATCGCCGAGATTGCGGCCGAGGGCTTTAAGGAGGAGACCGGCATCGACGTGCTCGTTTCCGGTTTGGGTTCTTCCGCTGGGATCGAGGCCGTCAGCGCCGGCACGGCCGATATCGCCAGCTCCTCCCGTGGACTCAATGCCGACGAACAGGATCTGGGCCTGACTCCCATCGTCATTGCCCACGACGGTATTGCGGTCATCGTGAACGACGACAACCCCGTCGATAACCTCTCGACCGAGCAGCTCCGCGATATCTACGCCGGCAAGATTACCAATTGGAAAGAGGTCGGTGGCGAGGACCTGAGGATTCAGGTCATCAACCGAGACGAGGCGTCCGGTACGCGCGAGGCCTTCCGTACCATCGTGATGGATGGCACGCCGTTCGATCGCCGCTCGGCTGTTCTTTCGGGTACGGGCCAGGTGCGCGACGTGGTATCTCGTTCGCGTGGGGCCATCGGCTACATTTCGCTGGGCTTCGTCGATAGCCTCAACGCCAAGACCTCGGTCAAGGCCGTCTCGGTCAATCATGTTGAGGCGTCCGAGAAGACGGTCGCGAGTGGCGGCTATCCCATCTCGCGCGACCTTTACTTCTTTGTGAAGGGTGTGCCTTCGCAGCAGGCGCAGGATTACATCGACTATGTGACGTCCGAAAAGATGGACAAGCAGATTCGCGAGGCGGGCTTTATTCCCGTCACCAACGACGAGAAGGGGAGTGAGTAGCATGGAAGCACAGGAAAACTCCCAGACTGAGCAGAATGTTCAGACGCCCAAGAAGCGCGAGCTGGCGCTCGTATCGCGCAGTACCTATATCAAGGAGAAGGCGCTGCAGTGGATCTTCTTTGCCTGCGCGTTCTTGGCGGTCGTTACCGTCATCCTGATTTTTGTCTTTACCACGTACTCGGCGCTGCCCGTCTTTACTGACATCGGTCTGGCTGACTTCTTTAGCTTTACGTGGGCGCCTTCCGAGGGCCACTACGGCATCTTGTCGCTGCTTGCTGGCTCGGGTCTGGTGACCGTCGGTGCGCTCGCCATGGGCGTGCCGCTGGGCGTGGGTACGGCCGTTTACCTGGTCGAGATTGCCAGCAAGCGCGTGCGCAAGCTCATCAGCCCCGCCGTTGACCTGCTGGCGGGCATACCCTCCATCATCTACGGCTTCTTTGGCATGATCATCATCCGCCCGTTTATCGCACAACTGACCGGCGGCCTTGGTTTTGGTGCGCTGACGGCGTGGTTTGTGCTCGCCATCATGATCGTCCCTACCATCACCACGCTCACCATCGATGCTCTCAATTCCATTCCCATGGGCATTCGCGAGGCATCGTATGCCATGGGCGCCACAAAGTGGCAGACCATCTATAAGGTCGTGCTACCTGCCGCGAAGCTGGGTATCGTTGATGCCATCGTGCTGGGTATGGGCCGTGCCATCGGCGAGACCATGGCCGTGCTCATGGTCGTAGGTAACGCCCCGGTTATTCCCGACAGCATTGCGAGCCCCATCTCGACGCTCACGAGCCAGATTGCGCTCGACATGAGCTATTCCTCGGGTCTGCACCGCTCGGCGCTGTTCGGCATGGGTGTGGTCCTGTTTATCATCTCCGCCACGCTGGTGGGTATCGTTCGTCTGATTTCCAAGAAGAAGAGGGGGTAGGCTATGTCCGATTCCGTTGACACGACGGTCGATACGACCTCGTCGCGCGAGCGCATCAAGCGTGCCCTTTCCCACGGCAAGAAGGGCCGCATCAACAAGGACCTGTCCAACAAGATCATGCTTGGCGTGTTTCGTGCCGCTGCCTACATCACCACGCTGGTGCTGGTCGCTATCATCGCCTACGTGGTCATTAACGGCCTGCCGCATATCTCGCTCGACTTTATCTTCGGTTGGCCCCAGGGCGTCAACGCCGAGGGCGGAATTTGGCCTACGATCGTCTCGACCGTCTACGTGACGGCGCTCGCCATGCTTATCTGCACGCCGATCGCTGTGCTGGCAGCCGTCTATCTGGCCGAGTACGCCAAGCAGGGCAAGGTCGTCGAGCTCATTCGCTACGCTGCTGACGCTTTGGCCTCGGTGCCCTCCATCGTTATGGGTCTGTTTGGCTACGCCTTGTTTGTCGAAGCCATGGGCTTGGGCCTTTCGATGGTCTCTGCCGCCCTGGCACTCGCGCTCTTGATGCTTCCCATCGTCATGCGCACCACCGAAGAGGCCATTCGCGCCGTTCCGCGCTATATCCGTTGGGGCGCGTACGGCCTGGGCGCCACCAAGTGGCAGGTTGTCTCCAAGATCGTGCTTCCTTCTGCCTTTGGCCGTATTGCCACGGGCATCGTCCTCGCCATCGGCCGTGCCATTGGCGAGACCGCGGTGGTGCTCTACACCATGGGGCAGGCCATCAATCTACCTATTTCGCCGCTCGATTCCGGCCGCCCCATGACGGTTCACCTGTACCTGCTTGCCAACGACGGCATCAACATGAACGCAGCCTACGGCACCGCGCTCTTGCTGATGGTGATCATTTTGGCCTTCAACCTGTTTGCGCGCTTCCTGTCGCGCAAGCGTCGCTAGTTAAGGAGTCCCATGTCCGTTTATCAGTCCGCTCCCACGCTGGAGCAAGCGGCCATTACGGCCAAGGATTTCAACTTTTGGTACGGCGACTTTCATGCGCTGACGGGGCTCGACCTCAACATCGCCAAAAACGCCATCACCTCGTTTATTGGCCCTTCGGGCTGCGGCAAATCGACGTTTTTGCGCTGCATCAACCGCATGAACGACCTGATCGAGGGCACGCGCATCGAGGGCACCATGACGCTCGACGGCAACGATATCTATGCCGAGGGTGTCGACCCGGTCGATCTCCGTCGTCGCGTGGGCATGATCTTTCAGCAGCCCAACCCGTTTCCCAAATCCATCTACGAGAATGTCGCCTTTGGCCCTCGTCTGCAGGGCGTGACTAGCAAAAGCGACCTCGATGACATCGTGGAAGAATCGCTCAAGCGCGCCAACCTCTGGAAAGAGGCATCCAATCAGCTCAACAAGGATGGTTTGGCGCTCTCGGGCGGTCAGCAGCAGCGTCTGTGCATCGCGCGCGTGCTTGCGGTGCAACCCGATGTCCTTCTGATGGACGAGCCCTGCTCCGCCATCGACCCCACGTCCGTCTCTAAGGTCGAGGATTTGATGGCCGAGCTGGCGCCCGAGATGACGATCATCATCGTCACGCATTCAATGCAGCAAGCAGCTCGTATCAGCGACTACACCGCATTCTTCTTGCAGGAAGTTGCCGGCGAGCCCGCCACACTCATCGAGTATGGTCAAACCGACGCGATCTTCACCAGCCCGGTGGACTCGCGGACGGAAGACTATATCACCGGCCGCTTTGGCTGATCGGTGCGACTAGTCCCAAGCCGATCGGACCTGGACCGGTGCGTATTCACTGTGCGGGCGGCATGACCGCACCCAACTGATTGGAGTGAACCATGCGCAAACTGTTTTCCCGTCAGCTCATCGAGGCCCGCCACGAGATGCTGAGCATCTACGAGGCCGTCGATCTGGCCCTCCACGATGCCGTGAAGGCCTATGTGACCGACGACCGCAAGCTCGCCACCAAGACCAAGAAGCGCACGCTTTCGATTGACGCGCGCTGCGCCAACCTAGAGGCCGTCTGCTACAACCTGATTGCCACGCAGTCGCCGGTCGCCTCCGACTTCCGCCTGCTTCAGACGATCATCTACGTCGACTTTAACCTGCAGCGCATGACCGATAAGGTCCGTCAGATCTGCCGCGCCACGCGTCATATGATCAAGGCTGACATCTCGCTGCCCAAGGAGCTTGTCGGCACGGTCGAGGCCGAGGCTGAGGCCGTCTACCAGGTGCTGGGCTCTTCGCTTTCTGCGCTCGTCACTAACGACATGTCCATCATCTGCAACCTGGCCGTCGAGGACGAGCCGGTGCACGCGGCGTACGAGAAGTTCTTCCGCACCTTTAACCGCATGGACACCGGCGATTTTATGGACGATGACAGCAACTATGACGACCTGCGCCGCGCTATCATGGTTTCGCGCTACCTCGATCGTATCGCCTCGATTTCCATCGATGCCGCCTGCCGTCTGACCTTCCTTTTGACCGGACAGCGTATGACTGCCGGCGATATCGCCCGCACTGATGAGGATGAGCTCGAGAGCATGCGTGTGCCTTCGGGCGAGGGTGTTATCATGAGGCCCGCCGTCGACGCGCGCTACGTTGCCAAGGTGCCCGTTAACGAGGTCAGCGAGGGTCTTCGCTACCTGCTCGATCATCTTGAGGACGAGGACGATGGCGAGGACGACGAGGAGTAAGCGATCCCGTTCGTCGAAAGATTGTAAATACCTAAGTGAGCGCGGCCTTGCACATGCGGGGCCGCGCTCTTGCGTTAGCATGGGGCTACTTGTTTGGCTGTCAGCGGAGGCGATTGGCAATGGATAATTATTTGGACTTGATGCGCGCTCGCCGCGAGCAGATTCTGGAACGTTTTTATGCGGCGCTTGATCGCGCGGGCCGCCCCCACGACGCCGCGCGCCTCATTGCCGTGTCCAAGACCGTTGGTGTCGATGAGACCGTTGCCGCCATCCAGGCGGGGTATCGCCATTTTGCCGAGAACCGCCCGCAGGAGCTGGTTCGCAAGCTCACGGGTCTGGCGGAGCATCCGGAGCTGCCCGAGGTGCGCTTCGATATGATCGGCAACCTGCAGACCAATAAGATAAATGCGGTGCTGGGCTCAGCCGAGCTGATTCACTCGGTGGGTTCGCTGCATCTGGCGCAGGCGATCTCGAGCCGTGCTGTCCGCAAGATTGGGGCAGGCGAGCTCGCCGGCCCTCAGCGTGTGCTCATTGAGGTCAATGTGAGTGGTGAGGAGTCGAAGGGAGGCTTTTCGCCCGATGAGATTCGCGCCGCCGCGGGTGAGCTTGCGGAACTTGAGGGAATTTGCGTACAGGGGCTTATGACTATGGCGCCCCGGGGGAATAAGGATGTGGCACGCCGCACCTTTGCGGGGCTTCGTGAACTGAGGGATGAGCTGGAGGCGGCGCATCCCGATTTGAACCTGCCTGAGCTTTCCTGCGGCATGAGCGAGGACTTTGAGCCTGCCCTTGAGGAGGGCTCTACGCTCGTTCGCCTGGGCAGGGTAGTATTTAGCCCGGAGTTTGCAGTAAAATAAGGCTCTGAAGTGCGCACTGATTATCGGGGCGCCTGCACTAAACCGCGAGAGGACACAACCATGGGCTTCCTTGACGAGATTAAAAATAAGATGCACCTGGGCGGCCAGCAGGGTTACGAACAGGGTTATGGCCAGGACGACGACTACGGCTACGATGACGGCTATGACGATAGTTATCAGGGCAACGGCTACAGCGGTGCTTCGGGCGAGGGCTTCTACACCCAAGACGAGCCGAGCAACGGCTTGCTTGGTCAGACGCGCCGCGGTGAAGCTGAGTCGGTTGCCGTGTATACGCGCTCCGGTCAGCTGGTCGGCGATGACTCCCGCCATGCCACGACGTATAACCCGCCTTCGCGCTCGCAGGACAGTGTTGCGAGCGGTTATCGTCCCGGTGCCTATGACACGCCGTCGAGCTACGCCGAGAACACCCGCGCCCGTGCCGCCGCTGCACCCGCGCCTGCACCGAGCGATGCCTCGGCCTATGCGAGCAATATCATCAACGCCACGCCGCAGCTGCCGGCCTATGTCCTGCGCCCCGAGAGCTATGACGACGTGGAGACTGTGGTGCGCCGCGTTCGCACCAAGCAGCCTGTCGCACTGATTTTTGTGGGCGTACGCACCGAAGTTGCCAAGCGTGTCTTGGACTTCTCTTACGGCTTTGCCTGCGGTCTGGGTGCCACGGTCAAGGAGGTGGGTGACCGCGTGTTCATGGTGCTGCCCGCCGGCTGCGAGGTCAAAGATTCTGACCTCAAGAAGCTTCGTGCTGACGGCTATCTTAAGTAAAGACAAGACGAGGAGATTCCCATCAACATCTACACTATCGTCCAGCTGGTCAACACGCTGTTCAACTTCTATTCCACGCTCATAGTCGTCTATTGCTTTATGACGTGGATTCCCATGAAGCAGGGTGGTTTGCTCCAGGATATTGCCGCGGTGCTCGATAGCGTGTGCGGTCCGTGGCTTAACCTGTTCCGTCGTTTCATCCCGCCGATGGGCGGTATCGATTTTTCGCCGGTCGTTGCGATTATTGCGTTGCAGTTGGTGCAGAGGCTGGTTCTGCAGCTTCTTATAGGTATACTCGTATAGAACTGGCTTTGTAACTTACGTCGGGCGTGTAGCGCCGAGGCGATGAAAAAGGAGACTTGTTATGGCTATTACCCCTGCAGACATCCAGGCTCAGACTTTCTCTGAGGCCAAGCGTGGCTACGATCCTGCCGAGGTCGACGTCTTCTTGGAGACGCTGTCTTCCGAGGTTGACGCTATGCTCGCTAAGATCGTTGACCTTAAGGGTCGTCTGACTGCTACCGAGCAGCAGCTTGCCGATGCACAAGCTCAGCTTGCCCAGGCTCAGGATACCGCCGACCAGGCCGTTCCTGCCGCCCCCGTGGCTGCTCCCGCCCCTGACTTCTCCGCTCAGGAGCGCCAGATTTCCGCTGCCCTGATCGCTGCCCAGCAGACCGCTGAGACTATCGTCAACGATGCCAACGAGAACGCTGAGCGTATCCGCAACGAGGCTGACGCCAAGGCCCGCGAGGTTATCCGCCAGGCTCTGACCGAAAAGCAGGCCGAGCTCGAGGAGATCGATCGTCTCAAAGCTTCCCGTGAGGAGTTCAAGGCCGAGTATCTCAAGCTCATCCAGCACTTTATGGACGATGCCCAGAACTCCTTCCCGGCCGATCTGATGGCCTCCACACCGGTCGGTTCTGCCGCTTCTCCTGCGGTGACTGTTCCCGCCGAGCCGCTGCCCGTCGCTGACCCGGTTGTCCCCGTGGCCGATCCCTTCGCCCCGATTGACAACTTTGCTGCCGACGACCTGGACTAACATTCGGCCTACAATTTAGTGCCTAGAAAGGACCCGCAGCTTGCGGGTCCTTTTTTATGACTGTGCCGGGGTGCGTAACATAAAAACCGAGCCCTGCACATAGTGGCGCAGAACTCGGCGAACGGGTGAGCGGTCAAGGGTAGGTTTTAAGGCATGTCCCAAAAATCTACTTGAGGAGGAAGTCGGGGAGGGGAATGGTGCGTGCCTCGCGATGCTCGGGATTGGCGATGTGGTCGGCAGGATAGCCACAGACGAGCATGTGATAGGGATAGACGCCCTTGGACAGATTGAACTGCTCCTGTGCCACCTCAGGCTTGAAATGGCACACCCAGCACGTTCCCAGGCCCTGCTCGGTGGCCTCCATCATCATCTGATCACACACGATGGACGTATCGATTTCGCTGGAATTCATCTGATCATACGGGCGCACCCAAGCATCATCGGTAACGCTGCAAATAAGGAAGACAAGCGGGGCCCCAAAGATAGACCCATCACGAGCAAACCGAGGCTGACAAGCAGCAGCCTTCTCCAGAAGCTCAGGCGTATCCAACACCATCACACGGGTTGGATGGTTATTACAAGCAGAAGGAGCAATACGCCCAGCCTCAACAATGGCATCCACCACAGCCTGCTCAACAGAACGATTCTCAAACTCGCGACAAGAATACCGACCCCGAGCCAGATCCAAATAACTCACAACCAAGCCCTCCAAATTCAGTGTATCAACCCAAAACAAAACAAAGGGCACCCAAAGCCCCATCCAGCCAAACGTTTAAGGCGGTCCCAAAGTTCCCGATCGGGCCCAAAGGCCCTGCCAACAAAAGCCCCATCGCTTTCAAAGTATCAGCCAAAGTTCCCAATGGTGGTACGTAAGGCGAAGGGCCGGCCACGGTTTACTTTCGAACGACTCTGCAAAGCAGCCGGAGTGAGAAAGCAAACCGTGGCCGGCCCTTCGCCGCCGGGACACGTACCCCCAATTAACTGTTCTTCATGACAATCGAATCCACGACATCGGCCACATTCTCGCAGCAGTCAGCGCAGTACTCCAGGAAGGCGTACACGTCACGCCAAGCGATGACCTCGAGCGGGTCCTTGCCGTTAACGTGCAGGTTGCGCATGGCGTTGATGTAGAGCTCGTCGGCCTCGGACTCGATGGTGTTGATCTGGATGACGAGCTCGCGCAGGGTCTTGGACTTGCGGTAGTTGGGCAGCTCGACCATCAGGTCCTTCATGGCGCGGCAGGCGTCGGTCACCTTGTGGGCGATGACGATGGCATCGGGGTGGATGCTCTGGATGTTGGTGAAGTAGACGCGTTGCACGACGCCCTCGATACGATCGAGCACGGTGTCGAGAGAGCAGCTCATCAGGTCTAGATCCTCGCGCTCAAGCGGGGTGATAAAGGCGGTGAGCAGGGCGTCTTCGAGCTCGTGGTGCTTCTTGTCTGCCGCATGCTCAATCGCATGCATCTTATCGAGCATGTCGTGGATCTGCGCAGGGTCAAAGTTCTCAAAAATCTTGGTGAGCAGCTCTGCGGCCTGGACGGCGAGGTCGGCGCAGGCGACGTAGTTGTCAAAGTAGAACGAATCGGGTTTCTTTGCCATGAGTGGTCCTTTCGAGGTGAAGATGGGCGGGCGAGGTAATGCAGTCCGGATGGACGTTCGGTTTGACTAGAGGAACATCATGAACAGCTTGGCCATGACAAAGCTGATGAGTCCGCAGGCGGGGAAGGTGAAGAACCAGGTGAACATCATGTCCTTGACGACGCCGAAGTTGATGGCCGAAAGGCGCTTGACGGCACCGACGCCCATGATGGCGCAGGTCTTGATGTGGGTGGAGGACACGGGGATGCCGGTAAGGGTGGCAAGCAGCAGGTTTGCGGCGCCCGCCAGGTCGGCGGAGAAGCCCTGGTACTTTTCGAGCTTGACCATGCTCTGGCCGACGGACTTGATGATGCGCTCGCCGCCCACGCTGGTGCCGATACCCATAGTGGCCGAGCACAGCAGCATAATCCAGATGGGGATGCCTGCATCGCCGACGCTCGTCTGGCCGCTGGCAAAGGCCACGCCTAAAAAGAGCACGCCGATGAACTTCTGTCCATCCTGCGCGCCGTGCATAAAGCTCATGGCCGCAGCGCTCGCGATCTGAGCGTATTTAAAGAAGACATTGGCACGTCGCCTGTTGGCGGCGGCGAAAAGAATCGAGACGAGCTTGCACAGGACCCAGCCCATGACAAAGCCCAGGCCGATGGAGAGCGCCAGGCCGTAGATGACCTTCATCCACTCGTGGACGTTGACGCTGCTCGCGCCGCCGAGGGCGATAGCGGCACCGGTCAGGCCGGCGATAAGGCTGTGGCTTTGCGAGGTGGGGATACCAAAACGCGACGCTGTGGCGCCGTAGACGACGATGGAGAACAGCGCCGCGCAGAGGCACGCGAGCGCCATGGTGCTGTTTCCGCCAAAGTCGACGATATGCGAGATGGTATTGGCGACGCTCGCGTTAAAGTGCGTCATGATGAGCACACCGAGGAAGTTGAATGCGGCGCTCATGAGAATGGCGGCGCGGGCGGGCATGCAACGCGTAGTGACGCAGGTCGCGATGGCGTTGGGCGCGTCGGTCCATCCATTGACGAAGATGGCGCCCAACGCGAGGATCACGGTGACGGCAAGGACTGGGTTCGACACAATTTGGCCGAGGAAGGTTGAGAACGTTACGTCCATATATGGGCTTTCTCGAAGTTTGCAGACACGTTACAAAAACATGATAAATCGTATCACCTCCTGTGGGTTTCTTTACCGAGTTCTGATGGGAGAAGTGAACTTTTTGGCACTAAAATTGAATATTAGCCCTGTTGACCGCGGGTGTTCTTTTTGCTAACACGCCATGCGGACACGTGCGATTACTACGACACTCCAAAACCACAGTCTGTTCGCTTTACAACATGCAAACATGCGTTCGATAATAGGAGGCATGGAATATCGACAGACAGATGGCAAAACTCGGCGCGTGCACAAGCAGTATGTGGACGTCGTGGCTCGCATCCTCGCGGGCGGACAGGTCGTGCCGGTCACTGTCTGCTGGGTCGACGGTCGTTGCTTTACGATTGACGAGATTGTCTCGACCACTGGGTTTGGCCTGACGGTTCACGGCATCCGTACGGCAACCTATAAGGTGCGTTTTGGCGGGCACGCGACCGAGTTGTATCTGGAGGACCAGACGCGCGAGCGGGCAGACGGCTCGCAGGCACACGTGATGCGTTGGTGGGTCTGGGCCTTTGATCGTACGCTTGAGGGCGAGCGCCGTAGGTAAGGACGTGCGGCATTCGGGTACAATAGCAGGAATCTTGTCAGCTACTGCGCCGTTATTTGTGGCACTTTTTGAAAGGACGAACCTATGAACGATATCCAGGGCTATCAGAACGGCCCCGTCGAGAGCGGCGCAAGCCGCGCCAAGGAGATGTCGCCGCGCGCGTACAATCTCGCCATGTCTGCCCTGATCTTCTTGGGCTTTTGCGCCATGGGCGCCGGCGCCTACTTTACGAGCACCATGTCGTTTGCGCGCATGATGATGAGCGGCGCCGCCTTGCCGCTGGTCTTTGGCTCGTTTATTTTGACCATCGTCGGCATGGTCATGATGTCGGCCGCCGCCAGCAAGCAGTCCGTGGGCCTGTCCCTTGTGGGCTACGTAATCTTTGCGAGTACCTTTGGCCTGACCGCGTCGTTTGGCCTTGCCAACTACGACCTGCCCACCATCAACACTGCCTTTATCGCCACGGCCGCCATCACCTTTGTCTTTGGAGCCTTGGGCGTGACGTTCCCCAAGTTTTTCCAGCGCGTATATGGCATCGGTTTTGGCATTCTGCTCGCCACTATTCTGGTTGAGATCGTGCTGATGTTCATGGGCGTCTCGCAGACCATCACCGATCTGATCGTGATCGTGGTGTTCGCCGGCTTTATTGGCTACGACACCTATGTTGCCACGACGGTGCCGCCTACGCTGCCCAACGCCGCGCTTATGGCCTCTAACCTGTTCGTGGATATTATCAACGTGTTCCTGCGCATTTTGAACATCCTCGGCCGTCGCGATTAAAACGCGGCATTGCGACGCTTCCTGCCGGACACGGTAAAACGATGCGAAAGGCGGTCCTTCGGGGCCGTCTTTTTTGTGCGCGGCGGGGTATCATGGATGGGAAAAAGCCGATAGCGGCAGCGACAGGAAAGGTGGCCACGTATGGCAGACGTCGACAACAGGAACCGTAACCGCAGGTCCAACCGAACGGGTCAGCCCAATCCCAAGCGCGAGGCGCGTGCCAAGGCCGCCGAGCGCCATGTGGCGGCTGTGTCCGAGGCCTGCGCCAAGGACATCGAGCGTTCGCTTGCCGGCGTGTGCGAGTTCGATGGTATGCCTGCCGGTTTTGTCGCGGCGATGAAGGCCAAGGCCCAGGTGGCTGCTGCTGCCGAGGAGCAGGTTGCCGAGGAGCCCGAGGCCGCCGAGGTCGAGGCTGCAGTCGATACCGAGGTGGCGCCCGAGCCCGTCGAGGAGGCCGCCGAAGCCGAGTCCGAGCCCGCCGAGGAGCCCGCTCCGGTCCTGCCCGAGGTCACCGTGCTTGACGCCTCTGCCACGCAGGCCATTCTGGATAACGGCCGAGGCTACGCGCAATTCTGCGACATGGCCGTACTCGCCTTTGCCTCGTTCACCAACCCGGGCGGCGGCTACATCCAGGGCTATCTGGGTCAGGAGGCCACGCTCTGTGCCGATTCATACCTGTACAACGTGCTCGATAAACAGCGCAAATGGTACGGCGAGAACCGTCGCCGCAACATCAACTGCGAGCTTTACCGCAACCGTGCGCTGGTGGTGCCTGCGGTGCGCTTCGACCGCAACCACGTGCATGCGTATGCCGACGTAATCGTCGCCGCTGCACCCAACGCCAAGCGTGCTCGCCAGGAGTACCGCGTGAGCGACGATGCCTTGCTGGACGCTCTGCGCGATCGCATCCGCTTTGTGCTTGCCATCTGCGACGAGCTGGGTCGCGAGAAGCTCGTGCTGGGCGCTTGGGGCTGCGACAACAACGGCTTTGACGCCGAGGCCGTGGCCGAGCTCTTCCGCAAGGAGCTCGCATCGGGCGACTTCAAGGTCAAGCAGGTCTTCTTTGCTGTGCCCTCTACGCGCTGGGACGAGGACTTCGCCAAGTTCGAGCACGTGCTGGCAAACTTCCCCGAGCGCAACGAGGAGTCCTATGCTCAGGTTGCCGCCCGCGCCGCAGCAGCCCGTGCCGCCGAGCAGGCCCAGGCTGCTGCCGAGGACGACGAGGATGACGACGACTGGCGCAAGTACCTGTAATCGGTACGCGCTGACGGATATGTCGTGCCGACGGGGGAGGTTGCTCCCGTCGGCTTTTTACCGAGCGAGGGGTTTACGATGAAAAACGTTCTATGTTTTGGCGACAGCAACACCTATGGTTATGATCCGGCGGGCATGCGCGACGGCACCGCGGTGCGCTATGCGCAGGATGTGCGCTGGTGCGGCGTGGCCCAACGTGACTTAGGCGAGGGCTGGCATGTAATTGAAGAAGGCCTCAACGGCCGCACGACGGTACGCGACGACATGTGCCATCTGGATACCAATCTTAACGGCATCCGCGCGTTGCCGATGCTGCTCGAGGCTCATAAGCCGCTGGATGCGATCGTGATTATGCTGGGCACCAACGACTGCAAGACGGTCTTTAGCGTGGGGGCTGCCGATATCGCTGACGGTGTCATGGCGCTGATTCGCACCGTCCGCGCGTTTCCCTGGACCGAAGCCGCGCCCTGCCCGCGTATTCTGCTGATGGCGCCTATCAAGATTAAACCGCAGATCGACGATGTGTACATGACCGACTTTGACGAGCGCTCCGTCGAGGCCTCGGAGCATTTTGCCGAATACTATGCGTATGCTGCTAAACAGTTTGACTGCGACTTTTTGAATGCCGCCGAGTTTGCCGAGCCGGGCGATATCGACTATCTGCATATGATGCCCGAAAGCCACGAGAGCCTGGGTCACGCCGTGGCAGCCAAGCTCCAAGAGATGCTCGGTGAGTAGCGCGACCCCAAACCACCGCAAAGGGGGCGGGCGCCTTTGCGGTGGCTTGGGCTGCGAATCTTAATATTGCCACAACTAACGGCGCGCCATCTACCTGCGGCTTTGCGGGGGAATATCCTAACTTATCCCAAGCGCGTCGAAGGCGGCGCGGACGACCTGCTCGGCGGTGGGGCGGATATAGTGCCGTCCCGATACGCCGGGAAGGGCGTGGCCCATCAGCATCTCTATGAGGTCCCACGGCAGGCGAAGCTCGACCTCCGCTATCGTACGCCACGAGTTGCGGAGGTTCGACCACGGGATGTGCTCGATGCCGCGGGCGGCGCAGAGTTTCCGCCAGCGGTTGTTGCAAATGCTCCGGTTCATGGGCAGCCCGTCGCCGCGGTCGCACATCCACTCGCGGCCCTCGGCGGCGCGCGAGGCCGCTATCTCGACGAGGCGGTCGGCGGCCTGCGGTAGGATCACGACGGTGCGGGCGGACTTGGCGGTCTTGAGGGCGCCCACCGGCTCGGTGCCGGACTGCTGCATCTGGCGGCAGATGTCGGCGGAGGCGAGGACGGTGCCGCTACGCTCCCAGCGCAGCACCTCCTCGGTGCGCACGCCCAGCGACTCGCCTGAGCGGCAGGAGCCGAAGCACGCGAGGATGAACGCGGGCTCCAGGGGGTTGCCGCGCAGCTCGTCGAGGACACCCAGGGCCTCGTCGAGGGTGTAGACGCGCTTTGAGCGCTCGCGGGTCTTGCGGGTGGGCATGGTGTACCTGACGCTGGCGGCGAACGGGTCGAGCGGCAGGCGGATGAAGGTCGAGACGCAGGCGTAGACCTTGCGCAGGGTGAGCAGGGCGGTATCGGCGGTGGCGGCGGGAAGTGTCAGCAGCCAGTCCTGCAGCTCGACGGCGCGCAGCTGGTCGACGGGCATTGCGCCCCAGCGGGGCCCGACGTAGTTCCTCCACGAGCGCAGCACGAGGTCGCGGGTGTTGGGGGCGAGCGTCCCCGCCTCGACCTGTGCGGCCATCTTGGGGACGAGCCACGTCTCGTAGGCCTTGGCTATGGTGGGCACGGGCGCGTCGTCGGCGTGCTCGACGTGGATGCGGTCCAGCTCCGCGCACGCCTCGCGGTAGGTGCCGTACACGGTCTTGGTCTTGCGCCTGCGGCCCTGCGGCGTGTTCTGCATCCAGCGCAGGACGTACTTCTTGCCGCGCCTCATCTCGGTCACGGAGCCCCAGACGCGGCGGCGCTGCTTCTTTGTCATATAATCAGATCCGTTCAGATCGCGGGCTTATTCTCCGTTTCGCCCGGTTCTGACTCCGGCCCCGTCTCACGTTCCAAAGTGCAGGGGCCGTCTCCTTAGTCTCGGAACCTCGGCATCAGCCTGCGGTCCCGAGATTTTTTGCTTTCATGGGCATCACCTCCCTAGATGTAGACGCATGGAATCTCGCCCTTGGCGGCCCCCAATCTCCACAACGTGTTCGGTTTACATTTCGCCGCGATGGGGCGATAATCGGGATAGCTCATCCACCGTGTGTGTGAAGGAGTCCTCTGGAGGCGCCCAAACAGCGCCTCCTGCTTTTTCGGCGTGGTTTCTCGCCATCTCGCGCTCAATCATCTTCCTGCTGTGGTCGTTGTCGACGTAATATGCGGTTATCAGCAGGCAGTAGTGCTCTCTCGGCTCGAATACGACAATGTAGCTCTCTTCCTCAAGGTAAAACTTAATCCGTTCTCTTATCTGGGTGCCATTGCGGCTCTTCCTTGCGCGATGCTCCGCCTTCCAGGCTATAACGCCTCCGCAGTCGGGACTTTTGGGGCACCTCTCGGCATTCTCGATGAACGCTTTCGGCCATCTGATGCGCCTGCACCTTTCGAGATCTGGCACACGGTCCTCTGGCAGCCCCGACTTATGATCGTAGTCCCTGCAGGTAAGGTGCCAAAAGGCCTCGGCCCGTCCCTCCAGCATGGGCTGGTACCGTATCTTTACCGGTTTCCCGTGGTAGACGGGCCTGCCATCGATGAAATCACGCCTGAAGACGCTATAGACAAGAGCGTCGTATTCGCTCCAGGGACGCGAGCTGTCCCTTTCGACTAGGGGCGGTATCCAGCAGCAGTTCATGATGTGATTCCCCCGGCCTGCCAGACCAGTAGGTTCATCTTCTTTTCGCTGAGGAGCGAGGTCTTGACGAGGGAGAGGCCCGACCTCTGGATAATTCTATTGATGAGCCTGATCTTCGTGACGCTATCCGATGGCGTGATGGCGTCGTGGTTGTGGCGATACGCGATGGCGCCGGTAAGGATGTCAACGAGTTGCATCAACTGAACCTCGTCGGAGCGTATGGGCTGCACCCTCCTCACGATCTCATGGTTGAAATCGTACGCATCGTTCGCGAGCACGTTCTCGAGCTTCTGGGCGTTTCGCCCGGAATGGGTGTCCTTTATGTCGATATAGACGTAATACCGCGCGTCGCGGGAGAAGATCGTCTTCAGCATCGTGAAGTACATCTTGTAGTACCAGAGGTCATGGTCCTGGTTGAAGCGGGCGTGGTCCAGCTTTGATTTGTCGGGAACTACAAGGCCCCTGAAGTGCAGGTCGTCGTCATCGAAGAAATAGTCGATGATGTCGACATAGAGGTCGTAGTTGCATGGCGACACCTTCGTCCACTTGACCTCGGCGCCCATCCCGACGCCATGCTTCGCCTTTATCTCCACGAGGCGCTTGCTTATCTCCCTGACTTTCGATTTGGGGCACCATACCGCCCCGAGCGACATCGCCTTGAAGCGATCGTGCTCGAGATGGCAGCTCTCGTCGCAGTAGACATTAAACTCCTCGCCGCCGAAGGCAGCGCCGTTTCCCGATTCGTAATATGCCCGCACGCCATCCAAAGCTAATGGCCTCATGCGTCCCACCTCTTTTCCGTTCCTACTACCTCTCGTCCCGCTCGCCCATGTACCAGACGACGCGGCCCTTGCAGACCACGGGCTCGTCGCCCGGCCCGGCGAGGATGTCGTCGTACTCGCCGCTGTGGCTGTCCGCCGTGAGCATCACGGTCGAGCGGCCCCGGGTGTAGTTGCGCACCACGGCGCCGTAGTCGGCCGTCTCGGCGAGTACGGGCTGGCCGTTGACCGACTCCATGTCGGGGTCGACGAGCAGCAGGGCGTCGTGGGGGAAACGGTTGTCCATGCAGCCGCCCTGCGCGTGGACCATGAAGCCGCGCGGGTGCGCGTCGGCGATGGAGGCGGGGACCTCTACCTCGTCGGCGAGGTTCCCCTCGTCGCACGGCTCGCCCATGTGGGCGAAGCCCAGCAGGGGGACCATGCGCGAGGTGCCGCTTATCGCGGCCTCGGCGGCGTCCTCTCCCATGAGGTCGGCCACCGTCGTGCCGAAGAGGTCGGCGAGTTGCTCAAGGTTCGCTTTTCTCGGCATCGACTTCTCGGATTCCCACTGGCCGATGGCAACTCGCGATACATCGAGTTTGTCGGCTATTTCCTGCTGGGTCAGTCCAGCTTTACTTCTAAGCCGGCGAAGGTTTTTACCGATTTCCATGGGCCTCTCCTTGCCTATGTATAACTTTACTTATCATTTTAGAAAAGAAAACTTTTCATTCTAGAAAAGTTTTTGTTTACACGATGCAAAGAAAGACTTACTATTAGTTCAGCAAGAGAGAGGAGGCCACTTGAACACCCTGCGAGACGTTCGCGAGAGCAAAGGGGTTAAGAAAGTCGCAGTTCAACGGATGTTGGGGGTTAGCCAACCGACCTATGACCGTTACGAGCTATATCCCGGAGAGATGCGAGCCAAGGACCTCGAAAGGGTCCTGACGTTCCTCGGCATCACTCGCGACGATATTTTTTTGGCAACAGAGGAAAGTTAAAGTTTGCATCTAACGAAACGAAGAGAACAATGAACGAGAACTACATCGACATCGAGCTGGGCGGCTGGAACATCCCCGAGGCCATCACGGTCGAGGCCGAGCCCGTCGAGGCCCGCGACTTTTCCGACTTCGAGCTGTAGGGGAGGGCGACATGGGAGACGTGAAGATGCGCCGCGAGAACATCAGGTACGAGGCGCGCGGGAAGTCGTTCGAGATCGAGTGCCCGAGCGGCTTCGCGGGCATCGAGGCCATCGTCTGCTGGTGCGACGACGGGGGCGGCTGGCACCGCGAGGCCTTCGAGTCGTTCCTCGACGCCCGCGGTCGCCTGGACGGCCTGCTGCGCGGCGAGGCGGTCATGGCCTACGTCCAGCGCACGGTAGTGATGAACACCGCCGACGCCATCGACCCCGGCATCCAGCCGGTTGAGGTCGGCCTCGCTGCGGGCGAGTGGGTCATGTATCAGCTGCAGAAGGGGCGTGAGTAGCGATGGGTAAGCGGGTCCGCTACGACTTCGAGCTTGTCGACGGCTCCTATGTCGAGACCGACAAGGGTGCCGCGTTCCGTATCTCGGAGACGTTCGGCTTCACCAACGAGAAGAACATCAAGATTTTGAAGAAGGGCACCGAGAAGCTGGGAAAGCTCGACGGGACCGAGTACTACATCGCCTCGCCCGTGACGTTCGCCCTGTACGAGCGAGTCTACTTCACGCTGGGCAACTCGCTCGTCTACATGCCCGGCCTGGAGGAAGTCTACCTGGGCGGCGATGGGCGATGAGCAAGTTCTGTCAGGCGGTTCGCCTCGTGGTCGCCATCGTCGTCACCACGCCGCTCGTTCTGGTCGTCGCGGCGCTCGCGCTGGTCGAGTGCCTCTTGAGGATGGTTTCCGGGGCGTTGATAAGGCTCGGCATCTCAATCCTCAGAACTCTGTCCGCATAGCGGCGATAGGCCCCGCTCCCGGGGCGGCACCGTTGCCCCGCGGCTCTCCAATAACCATCCGCGGGGACGTTCCCTACCGGTGCCGTGCCGGGGGCGAGGCCCCGAAACCGACAAAAAAGAGCCGCCCGGTGTGGAAAGCGGGGGCGGCTCCAGACCTGGAAGGAGGTCACTCATGGATTCTAGCAGAGCCAAGACGTTCCAGCAGATGGCCGACGAGCTTGGCATCCGCCACAAGCTGATGTACACGCTGCGCGAGGCATCGAGGGTGACGGGTGTGCCCTACGACACGCTGCGCATCGAGTGCAAGGCGGGCCGCCTGCGCTCGCAGCTGCCCGAGGGGCGCAAGGTGGGGCGCATGGTGCGCCCGGAATGGGTGGAGCAGTGGATCGAGGAGGGAACGCATGGCATCGAGGCTGCTTAGGTGCGCGGGGTTCGTCGTGCTCTGCTGGCTCGTCGACTACGTGGTGATGCCGGCGGTGCTGTGGACGGTGCTCGCCCTGTTCGGGGCGGTGCCGGCATGACGGCCCGCATCGAGTTCTCGGTCTGCTTCGCGGCGGGCAAGCAGCGCCACAGGCTCGACCGGCGCCACGCCCGGATGTACACCCCCAACGAGACGCTGAGGAACGAGCGGGCCATCGCGGCGGCGTGTCGGGAGGCGATGGCAGAGGCGGGCATCCAGCTCATGCCCTTTGGCCCGTACGAGCCGGTGATTCTCAACGTCGACGCCTACCGTCCGCTGCCGGAGAGCCGGCCCAAGAGCGTGCGCTCGGAGCCGGACACCTACAAGCCGGACGGGGACAACGAGGGCAAGCTGGTCATGGATGCGCTCAACGGGCTCGTCTGGGCCGACGACGCGCAAGTGGTCGACCTGCACGTGGTAAAGCACCCCAGGGTGCGCGGGCAGGCCGAGCGCATGGACATATCGATAGCGCCCGGGTGGTCCGGGCGCAGGGACGAAACGGAGATTAAGTAATGGAGTACATGCACGTAAAAGTCCAAGTCGATGGCGATGCGTTCGAGGTGCTTGACGAGTTTGCCACGAACTTAATCCTCGTCGCGGACGAGGAGGGCGCTGAGATAGGGAAAAGGGGCCTTAAGCCCGCGTGCCTGCGCGGCATCGCCTACGGGCTTCTGTTCAGTCTGAAGCTATTGGGAGCCGATGCGCAGGACCTCGAGATCTACGACCGCATTGTCGACAGCGCTGGTCGCATGGAGCGCATCTGCCAGCTGGACGGGCCGCGTGGCGTGTTCGCCGAGCTGGCAGGCGTGAACATCGAGAAGGTCGAGATCGAGGACGGAGAGGTGACCATCAATGAGTAACGAGATCATCGAGTTCAAGGACGACGCGGGCATGCCCGTCAAGTTCACCTCGCAGGACATCCGCGAGCGCCTGTGCCCCAACGCGACCGACAGCGAGCTGGCGCTGTGCGTGGAGCTTTGCAACCGCCAGCACCTGAACCCCTTCACCAAGGAGGTCTACCTCATCAAGTACGGCAACGCGCCGGCGAGCATCATCACTTCCTACCAGGTGTTCAACCGCCGCGCGAACAAGCAGCCCAACTACGGCGGCATCGAGAGCGGCGTCGTGGTGCTCCGCGACGGCGAGGTCGTCAAGAAGAAGGGCTCCGCCGTCTACAAGATGATCGGGGAGCAGCTCATCGGCGGCTGGGCAGAGGTCGCGTTCACCGACGGCAAGAAGCCCGCATACGTCGAGCTGGCGCTCACCGACTACAGCACCGGCAAGAGCAACTGGGCGAAGATGCCGGGCGTCATGATCGAGAAGTGCGCCAAGGCCGGCGCGTGGCGTCTGGCCTATCCCGACGAGTTCGGCGGGATGTACACGGGCGAGGAGATGGACCAGAAGGTCGCGCAGGACATGCGCGCCGGCACTCAGGCCGTCGAGACCGAGAGCGTCGAGCCCGTGGCCGACCTGCAGCCCATGCGCGACCTGTTCAAGCCGTTCATGGCGGCGACTGGGCTCGACAGCGCCGGGGCCATGGCCGCCATCTGCGCCGCCGTGGGCTGCGCGTCGGGCTCCATGCACGACATGACGCTCATGCAGGCGCGCCACGCGGCCTCGTGGATGGAGGAGGAGATCGCGGCCCGCAAGGCGCAGCCCGAGCCCGCCGCCCCCGAGCCGGAGCCCGCGCCCGTCTATGTGTCCGCGCCCGCCGAGTACGCGACCGACGACGACCTGCTGGGAGTCTTCTAATGGCAGACGGGGTTTTGGCAGTCGAGGCCGTGCCGCTCGAGGAGGACTTCGACACGCTGGTGGCGTCGCTCGCCATCGACGACACGCTCGAGGACAAGCTGGCGAAGCTCAAGAAGAACGTCGACGAGAAGCTGGCGGACTACGCGGACGTCAAGCGCATCGAGAAGGACGAGGACTTCAAGGCGGCGAAGAAGTACCGCACGGCGGTCAACGACGTGAAGAAGCCCATCGAGGCGCAGCGCAAGGCCGCGAAGAAGAAGTACAGCGACCTGCTCAAGACGTTCGACAAGACCATCGGCGAGATCACGGCGCCCATCGACGCGCTCTCCGATGAGTACAAGGCCGAAATTGACCGCTACGACGGCGAGTGCAGGACCCGCCGCCTCGCCGCGCTCAAGGGCCACTACTACGACCTCGCTGGCGAGATGGGGCCGCTGGTGCCCTACGAGCGCATCGCCGACGACAGGTGGCTCAACGCGAGCTTCGGCGAGGTCAAGGCCAAGAACATCATCGAGCGCCGCGTGGGCGAGCTGCTGCACCAGTTCAAGTTCGTCAACGGGCTGGACTACGCGGACGAGTCCGAGAAGGCATGGGCCGTGGCGTGGTGGGCGAGGACCCTGCCGGCGGACTCGGGCGAGGTGGCGGCAGCAGTCGCCGCGCACCGCGAGGAGGCGGCCAAGGCCGCCGCGCTCGTGTCGACCTACGAACAGGCGACGGCGCCCGCACCGGAGCCCGACCCCGAGCCTCTGCCCGACGAGCAGACCGAGCCTGAGCCGCCCTTGGGCGTGCCGAGGTGCGTGCGGGTGGTGCCGTCGCGCCCCGAGCCGGATGTGGCCGAGGATGCGGCCCCAGTGCCGCAGAGGGGCTACCGCGTTGTCATCGAGTGCGCCACGGCGGACGAGCTTCGCCGCGTGAGGGCAGTCATGGTCGAGAACAGCGTCCACGGACACGTAGAGAGGATGTAGGACATGGAGAAGAACCTGCCGCCGACCCGAACGCCGGAGCAGCGCAAGGAGGCGATGGCGAAGGCCGTCCACACGCGCCGCGAGCGCGCCGCGTTCAAGGCCGCCTGCAAGGCGGGCAACATCCCGCCCGAGGTCGCCATCGAGGCGCCCATCGCGCAGAGGCTCAAGGTCGAGGAGTTCGCCCGCTCATTCCCGGGCATCGGCCCGGTCACGGCGCAGAAGATCGTCGAGGTGTGCCATATCCGCGACGGCCGCCGCGTGAGCGGCCTGGGCTACATGCAGGGGCCGCGCCTCGTCGATGCCATCAAGGGCTGCATGACCACAAAGGAGGACGGGCAGTGAGCATCAACCGAGTGAACATCAGCGGCAACCTCACCCGCGACCCCGAGCTTCGCGCCACCGCCGGCGGCACGCAGGTCCTGTCCTTTGGCGTGGCGGTAAACGACCGCCGCCGCAACGCGCAGACGGGCGAGTGGGAGGACTATCCCAACTTCGTCGACTGCACCATGTTCGGCAACCGCGCCGAGGCCGTTGGCCGTTTCCTCGCCAAGGGGATGAAGGTCGCGATCGAGGGCAAGCTGCGCTACAGCTCTTGGGAGCGCGACGGCCAGAAGCGCTCGAAGCTCAAGGTTATCGTCGACGAGATCGATGTCATGGTGCGCCGTGAGGGGCAGACGCAGGCCCAGCCGCAGCAGAGCCTCGCGAACACGGTGCCCGTGCAGCCACAGGCGCAGGCCGCGCCGCAGTGGAGCGCCCAGCAGGCCTACGCCGCGGTCCCGCAGTCCGAGTTCTACGACGAGGACGTGCCGTTCTGATGAGGCACGTACTCGACATCATCCGCGACCACTGGGAGGCGGCCCTGTTCGCCGCCTCCTTCTCCGCGGGTTTCCTGTTCTTCTCTTCGCTTCTATGGTGGTGGTTCTGATGGCCTTTACCGTGTTCGACAGCTTCGCCGAGGTCTACGACGACTTCGACGCGAGCGACCCCGAGGACCTGCGCGACCGCGCGATGCTCGCCGACGCGATCATGATGTACGGGCTGCACGGCGTCGAGGCCGACCTTCCGAAGCACCTCCGCCGCGTTTTCAAGGCGATGAAGAACGCCATCGACAACTCCAAGGACGCGCGCGGCAGGGGCGGCAAGGGCGGCCGCCCGCGCAAGAAACCAGTTTCCGACAAACCCGAAACGCAGGTTTCCGAAAGTGAAAACCTAGGTTTTTCAAACGGGAAACCAATTTCCGACAAACCCGAAACGCAGGTTTCCGAAAGTGAAAACCCTAACCTAACCTGTCCTGTCCTGTCCTGTCCTGAACTGGATTGTGCTGAGCTGTCCTGTGATGGGGGCGATGCCCCCGCCGCGCCGCCCGAGTTCGAGCCGCCGTCGCTGGAGGAGGCCCGCGGGTACTTCGGCGCCAACTGCCTGAGCGGCGACCCGGACGCCTTCTGGGCCTACTTCGAGTCTCAGGGCTGGGTCAAGGGCAACGGCCAGCCGGTGAGCAACTGGGGCGCCCTCGCGCTCGACTGGTCCAGGCGCCAGAAGCGCATCGACGCCGACGACCGGGCGAGGGGCAAGCCCACCGCCTCGGAGGTCGAGGCCGCCACGTTCAGGCCGACGAGGACGCCCGAGCAGACGAGGGCGGAGCTCGAGCGCAGGTGGCGCGAGGACTACCCGGGCATCGACCCGGCGAAGGTGAAGGCCCCGAGGGGGACGACCGCCGACCCGGTGGCGCTCAAGGCGTACCAGGACGCGCGGCGTCTGCTTGATGCGAGGGCCGCATGCGAGAGGAGGGCGTCATGAGCTTGGACGCCGAGAGGAGCGAAAACATGGGCAGACGAAGGGGTCTGTGAGCATCTACGACGAGGGGCCGCGCAGCGCCCGCTGCGAGACATGCGGGTTCTGCGCCGTGAGCGAGGCGGTCATGTCGGCGTCGGGCGAGGGCCGCAAGCGGTACACGTGCATGCGCTGCCCCGACTTCGTGCACACCACGCAGGGGCTCGCGAGGTGCAACTACTGGGAGGCGCGACATGAGGGCTGAGTCGCTGGATAGGCGCGGGGGCTACGTGCTCGTGTGCGGGCAGTGCGGCAGGCGGTTCCGCACGGCGTACAGGAACCAGAGGTACTGCTGCGGGTGGTGCGAGAACGTGGCGCGAAGGGACGCGAGCAAGCGGCCCGTGGACGTGTACCTCGGCGCGAGGAGCGAGAGGGGCCGCGAGATCAACGCCATGCGCGCGGCGCTGGCGGAAGGGAGGTGCGTCTGATGCGGGACGGCTACAGGCTCGCATTCGGCGCGTTCGACAAGCCGGATGCGCCCAAGGCGCAGGCGCTCAAGCCGCTCGAGGAGGCGGCCGAGGTGTTCGGCGCCTGGCAGGACTGCGACGACATGCGCCTCAGCCCGATCATGACGGCGCGCAGGGAGTACCGCCAGAGCCTTATCGACGAGTGCATGGACGTGGTCCAGGCGGTCGTCAACCTGCTCGATGCCGAGGGGTTCACGCAGGAGGACGTGGACGCGGCCATCGGGCGCTGCAATGCGAGGAATTGGGAGAGAGGACGTCTGTGATGGAGACTTTGGAGCAGATCAAGGCCGACGCGGTCGAGGTGTTCCATTTCGACCGCGAGTGCAGGCCGCAGGACAGGGCGCACGCCTACCTGGGGAAGTATCGCGTCAGGCGCGGCTACAACGACACGGCGATGCAGGTCGCGGTGACCGACATGATCGAGCGCGCCTACGAGGCGGGAAGGGCGGAGGTCACCGGCGCGAACCTCGTGCAGGACCTGCGCCGCCAGCTGACGAGCATCGAGGCGACCGTCGGGGATGCCATCGACCTGCTCGACGAGAGCACGGGGGCGGTGGAGTGCGATGAGTGACTCGAGGGTCGGCGGCTACCCGATGGGGGTGACCGACGCCGCCATCGAGCGCCACTTCGGCGGGGCCTGCGAGCATAGGATGTGCGGGAACTGCAGGCATTTCTGCAGCAGCGACATCCACGTCGACTACGGCTACTGCCGCCTCGAGTTCGAGCGCGCCTACGACGCAGAGGCGCCTGACCGCAAGGAAGGGTTCTGGCGCCTGGCGAAGTGGGCCGTGGCGTGGCTCATGGAGAACCTGCTGTACTGCGAGGACGAGTGCGGCGAGTGCCGCGACTACGAGGAGTTCGGGTTATGAGTATCGAATTGCCGAAAGATGCCGAGGGACGCGAGATTCCGCTTGATACCGTTGCACTGTTCAACCGTGTCGGGAACGTATACAGCATCGTGCGCTGGACATTCACCACGGACTTTGATTTGAGTGACGGATGGTCGAACAAATGGCGTGCGATTACCGACCGTGGATTTGCACTCGACCCAGTACTCGTGTACCTCACCAAGCCAGACACATGGGAGAAGCTGGAAGAGGACTTGGGCAGGGGCGCGGACGCGCTGAATTACGAAGCCTGCGCCTATTTTGGCAAGAGTGCATGCGACTGCTCCTCATGCATCGCCGATAAAGGCGAAACCTGCGAAAGGGTTGTCATGCGCAACATCGCCGACCGCATCCGAAAGCTGAGGGGTGAGGACGATGTCTAACGGCTGTGTGATGTGCGGCCCGACGCGCTTCAACTTCGGCGATTACGGCGAGGGCGTCGAGATGTGGATTAACAAGACGAGCACCGGCGAGCACGTCATCGTTACCGACCCGCCGTACGCATGGAGCATCCCGATTAACTTCTGCCCGTTCTGCGGGCGCAAGCTGGAGAAGGTGAAGGCTGATGCTGACTAACGACTTGGTGCCGTGCTTCGTCCAGATGTTCAAGACGGACTCGAAGACCGGCTACGAGAAGGCGCTGCTCGTCGGCGTGTTCGACAAGACGACCACCTACCTCGACTGCTGCATATCCTCGAGCAGCAGGGATACGGGTAAAACCCGTCAGCCGGTCGCCGTGGTCATGTGCAAGGATGGCCGCCTGCAAGAGGTGAACGTATCGAATGTCATCATCGACGACTCGTATGAAGTGTTCGACATGTACTCGTGGACGTTCAACGAGAACGACATAACCGAGCAACTCGGGTTCACGCGCAAGGAGGACTGATGGACGAGATTGAGCTGAAACCGTGCCCGTTCTGCGATGGCGATGCTGAGATGTAGCAGGGCAAGTATCAAGGTCTGCGCACCTTCTACGTGAGCTGCTTGGGATGCGGCGCACGGACGGATCTAGAGTACGCCGAGGAGTTCGCCGCAGATCTATGGAATGAAAGGGTGAGCCATGTTGAATAAGCGAGCGATGATTTCTCAGCCCATGGCCGGCAAGACCGACGAGGAGATCGCGGAGGCGAGGGACAAGGCGCACGCCAAGCTGCACGAGATGGGCTACGAGTTCGTGAACACCCTGTTTACCGACGAGTGGTACAGCGACGAGGCCATGGAGGAGCGCGGCGTGGTGCAGGTCCCGCTCTGCTATCTCGCGAAATCTCTTGAGAACATGAGCCTGTGCCATGCGGCCTACTTCTGCAAAGGCTGGGAGAACGCACGCGGATGCCGCATCGAGCATGGTGCCGCCGTCGCGTACGGGCTTGAGGTGCTGTATGAAGATTAGCGATGAAGAGCGCCGTGAGGCCGTCGAGTTCCTGCGCTCGGGCAAGTGCCTATACTTTGACGAGCACCGGAAAACGGAGCTCGACTGCAACCGGTGCATGAAGGTGAGCACGATGCTTTTCGGCCACTGCGATGCGCTTTGCTGGTTGGACAGCTGCGGGACCGATACGTGGCAAAGACTTGCCGACCTCATCGACCGCCCGAGCGAGAATATCGAGCGTTCTCGGTGAGTTGGTCCCCGGCGCTTGATAAGGTTCTGCCGCGGCGGTTGAGCTTTAGGGGGTATGCGAATGGCGTGTAGGCCACCTGTAGGAGATGGGCCAAAAGGCCCATCCACAAAGTCAACACATCCGTTGAGGGACGAGTGGGCGCTCCGGAAGGGGCGCTCCTCTTACGTCCTGTGGACGGACGAGATGATAAGGCGGATGCAGGCGCACCCGGAGCGGACGGCGGCGGAGATCGCGGCGGACCTCAGGGTGACGCCGAGCGCCGTGAGGCACGCGCGGCAGCGGTACGGGCGCTTTTCGACCGGAACGGATGGGCTGTGCATCGCGTGCGACGCGCGGCCCGTGTTCGACACGTCGGCGCAGGCGAAGAAGTGGAGGCTGTGCAAGGGGTGCTATCTGGCGGAGCGGAAGAGACGGCTCGAGGAGGAGGCGGAGAGCAACCGCATACGTCAGGCCGCGCACAGACGGCAGAAGCTGGACGGAGACGTTTGAGAGGCTGGCCGAGGCAATCGGAATCAAGCCGATCAAGGTCGAGTAGCCGAAAGGCCCCGGGAAACCGGGGCCTTTTCTTTAAACGTTACCCCCTTTTTACGCTCGTGGGCAAACGCACGCGCTTGTCCACGTGCGTAAAAAGGTGGGAACGTTCGCGTTTCCATATGGCTATCTACCAGCGGAAATGTGATTTTGTGGCGGGAAAAGGGCGTGAAAAACTGACCAAGGAGGGCATCGAGGATGCCGTCCGCCTGTGCCGTGCCGGAATGACCGACAAGGACATTGCCGCGTATCTCGGGGTCGCACGCGAGACATACAGCCGCTGGATCAACCACCCCAGAACAGACAATCAGCGTCAACTGTGTCACGTTCTAAAAAAGGCCGAGGTCGAGCGCAAGGCGACGCTCGTGGGCCGCATCATGGACGCGAGCGGCGACAGCTGGCAGGCGGCGGCGTGGCTTTTGGAGCGCAAGTACCCGCAGGAGTACGCCAAGGCGCAGCGCATCATGGATACCACCGACACGGCGGTGCTCAAGGCCGCCAAGGAGCTGGTGCTGTCCGTGCCGTCCTCAATCGGCGGGGACGAGTAGCCGATGCCGCTCACGAGGATGCAGCGCGAGTACCTCGCCAACTGCACGCACCGCTACAACGTGAAGTGCGGGGCGACGGGCTCGGGCAAGAGCTACGTCGACATAGCCGTGACCATACCGCAGAGGCTTCTCGCCATGAGGGGCGAGGGGCTGGCGGTGATGATCGGGAACACCCGCTCGACGCTCGAGCGCAACATCCTCGAGCCGATGCGCTCACTCTACAGCGAAGACGTCGTCAGCCAGATCGGGCGGGACAACACGGCTCAGATTTTCGGGCGCAAGGTCTACTGCCTCGGGGCGGACAAGAAGACAAGCGTATCCAAGATTCAGGGCGCCACGTTCGAGTGGGTCTACGGCGACGAGGTCGCCACGTGGAGCGAAGACGTGTTCCAGATGCTCAAGAGCCGCCTGCGCTGCGAGCACAGCCGCTTCGACGGCACCTGCAACCCCGACAGCCCCAACCACTGGTTCAAGCGGTTCCTCAACGGCGACAGCGACATCTACAGGCAGGACTACACGATCTGGGACGGTGCGCTGGCACCGGATGTCATCGAAGCCCTCATCAAGGACTACGGCAGCGGCGTGTACTACGACCGCTACATCTTGGGCAAGTGGACGTTGGCCGAGGGTCTGGTCTACCCCGAGTGGGAGGGTGCCCTCGAGAGCCGATATACGGGCAGCGCCGTCAAGTACGCGGTGTCTTGCGACTACGGCACACAGAACGCCTTCGCGGCGCTGCTGTGGGCGTTTGACGGCAAGGTGTGGCACGTGGTGGACGAGTACCGCTACTCGGGCCGCGACGCGGGGCACCAGAAGACGGACGCCGACTACGTGGCCGACATGGCCGACTTCGTGCGCGGGCTGGGCAAGCCACCCGCGTTCATCATCGACCCGAGCGCCACGAGCTTCATCGCCGCGATGCGGCAGGCCGGGTTCAAGACCAAGAAGGGGCGCAACGACGTCGCGGACGGCATACGAGAGACGGGGGTGTGCCTGGGCAACGGCACGGTGCGCATCTCCGATGCCTGCGCGGGGCTGATAGGCGAGCTCGGCGGCTACTGCTGGGACGCCAAGGCGGACGGCGACAGGCCCGTCAAGGTCGAGGACCACAGCTGCGACGCGCTCCGTTACGGCGTGGCAACACTGCGCATGTACAAGCCTGCGAAACGGCAGGTAAACCCATTTTTTGAAGGGAGGTAGCGGCTTTGTCTAAGGGGCCTTTGGTGACCGATGGCGACCTCAAGGCGGCGGCGTCGGCGACGGCGTTCGCGGCCGATGCCATCGAGCGGCACATGTCGAGCGAGATGTACCGCAACGCCGTCACCGCGAACGAGTACTACCGCCAGCACAACGTCACGATCAACCGTTTCGTGCAGAAGATCTACTCGTGCTCCGGTGCCGAGGCCGAGGACTTCACGGCCTCGAAGCTGAGGCTGGCGAGTAACCTGTTCAAGCGCCTAAACGTCCAGCGCTGCACGTACTCGCTCGGTAAGGGCGTGAGCTTCGTGGACGTCTCGGCGGGCGGCAAGGACACGACCAAGGAGGGGCTTGGCGACCGCTTTGACGACGACGTCATGGAGATGGGGCTCAAGGCGCTCATCCACGGTGTGTCATTTCCGTTTTGGAACCTCGACCACATCGACGTGTTCACCGCCGACGAGTTCTGCCCGGTGTGGGACGAGTACTCGGGGGCGCTATACGCCGGCGTGAGGTTCTGGCGGCTCGACTCCGACCACCCGTGGCACGCGACCCTCTACGAGCAGGACGGCTACACGGAGATGGTGTCGGGCGGCAGCGGCTTCGACTTCGAGGTGGCCGAGGCCAAGCGCGCCTACAAGGTCACGTATCAGGAGATACCGGCGGACGGGATGAAGCTGGCCGTCGATGCGGAGAACTACTCCCGCCTGCCCATCGTGGCGGTCTGGGGCAGCGACGCGCACCAGAGCACGCTCGTCGGCATGCGCGAGAGCATCGACGCCTACGACCTCATCAAGAGCGGCCTGGTGAACGACACGCGCGACTGCGCGCAGATCTACTGGCTCATCAACGGAGCCGGCGGCATGGACGACAGGGACCTCGACCTGTGGCGGGCGAAGCTCAAGCTGACGCACGTGGCCGAGGTCGACGCCGAGCAGGGGCAGTCCGTGACGCCGTACACGCAGGAGGTGCCCGTCGAGGGCCGCAAGGAGACGCTGGCGCAGATCAAGGCCGACATCTACGAGGACTTCGGCGCGCTGGACGTCCACACCATCGCGGCGGGGGCGACCAACGACCATATCGACGCGGCATACCAGCCGATGGACGAGGAGGCCGCCGAGTTTGAGCGCCACATCCGCGAGGGTATCATGGACATCCTCGCCCTCCAGGGCATCGAGGACACGCCCGTGTTCACGCACACTCGCATCAGCAACACCAAGGAGCAGGTCGAGACCGTGTGCCTGGAGGCCGAGTATCTGGACGACGAGACGATCCTGCGAAAGCTGCCGAACATCACGCCCGACGAGAGGGCGAAGATTTTGGAGCGCAAGCAGCGGGAGCAGGAGGAGCGCATGGCAGCGCTGCCGCCCGCCCTGGCAGCGAACGCGAAGGGTGCCCAGGAGGGCGACGAGGACGAGGAAGGTGATGAGTGATGGCGGCATTGCAGGTGCTTGACGGCGAGCTGTGGCAGTGGGACACCGGGCGCGAGGTCGAGGTTGTCGGCTGTGAGCAGGTGCATTTCGCCAAGTCGACCACAGGGACGTGCTACACGGTTGCGGTGGCCGACAGCAAGGCGAAGATTCCCGACGAGCTGCTCCAGGCGGCTGGGCGCGTGTACGCATGGGCCTACATCACGGACGAGGCATACGGCGGTCGCACGCGCATCGAGGCGCTCTGGGACGTAAAGAGGCGAGCCAAGCCCGCCGAGTATATCTACGAGCCGAGCGACCAGCGCACCATCAAGGACGCGGAGACGGCGCGAGACGAGGCCAAGGCCGCGCAGAAGGCGGCGGAGGCCGCACGCGACAAGGCTGTCGCCGCCGAGGTCAAGGGGGCACGCGCCACGACTCTTGCCTCGGGCTCGGAGGCAACGGCGGCGATGGAGGGCAACGTGCTGGTCGTCGGCGTGCCGAAGGGCGACGCGCTGAGATACAGCGACCTCACCGCCGAGCAGATCGCGGAGCTCAAGAAGCCCGCGACGGACGCGGCGGCTGGCGTGAACAAGGTCAACAACGAGTTCAAGCAGCTCAAGGCTTCTGTCGAAACGGCGGAGAAGGGCCGCGCCGACGCCGAGGCCGTGCGCAAGGAGAAAGAGACCGAGCGCGGGCAGAACGAGACGGAGCGCAAGGAGGATGAGGCCAAACGCAAGACTGCCGAGCAGAAGCGCGAGCAGGATTCGACCAAGGCCCTCGCTGACGCGCAGGCGGCGCTCAAGGACGCCAAGACGGCAGCCCTGAACTACCAGTCGATTATCGACTCGGCGGCTGCCGTGACGGCGCTGGGACTCAAGAAGGTAAACGGCAAGATTTGCCAGATGCGAAAGGTAGGTGCCTAAATGGCCGATACGCAGGCAACCGAGCAGGCAACCGAGCAGGCAACCGAGGGGTTCGAGTACGCGGACCCGCTGGCATCGGACAAGGCGGTGTGGGCGCTTGTCGGCGCGGTGAAGAATCTGGGCGACCAGAAGGCGCTCGAGCGCGACGCCTCGACGGGCCGCTACTCCAACGAGAGCGTTGCCGCGATGGTGGACAAGCACAAGACGGGGCTGGTGTACACGTTCCTCATCCCGGCGGGCAGCCCCACCGACATCCAGCCGATGAGCGCCGCCGCGAAGCGCGTGGCCTCCACCGAGTTCGTGCCGGCGACGGCGACGAGCGCGGCTGTCGACCCGTTCGACACCGAGGGCGGCCCGTGGTTCCACGTGTCCGCCAACGCGGGCGCCGATGCCGACGGCGTGCCGTGGGTCGAGGCCATCGACGGCGTCGACTACGGCTTCTCGCGCGTGGACAACGGACACGGCAACAACGTCTACGAGATCGCGCCGGTCGTTTGGCAGGCGGTCGAGGTGCTGACGAACGGCAACCTGCTCGTCTCGTGGTCCGACAGCCGATTCAGCGGCTCCC
>OBWI01000338.1_pt1 | contig 32085 bp, 27 predicted proteins | sample 1495201 | NCBI WGS metagenome assembly OBWI01 (sample SAMEA2580050, study PRJEB22360) | human gut metagenome | biome: human gut; feature: human-associated habitat; material: faeces | place: Denmark | collected 2008/2010
GTTTTCTAGGCAATTTCCAATCTAACGGGTGTTGCACTTTCATTTAGACAACGGGGTTTTCAGGTGAATGCTCATGCGCGGAGTAGACTGGGGAACCGTTGGACCACTCAAAGACAGAGTGGACCACCAGTTAAGACACTAGCTCAAAAGGAGAGCCCCTATGGTGTACCGCATGATTTTCAACCAGACTGCATACTTCGGACGTGGCGCGATCAAGGAGATTCCGGCCGTCGCCAAGCAGCACGGCTTCACCAAGGCATTTATCGTCACCGACCCGGTGCTGCTGGAGACCGGCACCGCCGAGAAGGTCACCAAGGTTCTGGATGAGGCCGGCCTGCCGTACGAGGTGTTCTCCAACGTCAAGCCGAACCCGCCGGTCGAGTGCATCAAGGACGGCGTCGCCAAGTTCGCCGAGTCCGGTGCGGACTTCCTGATCGGCCTGGGCGGTGGCTCCCCGCAAGACACCTGCAAGGGCATCGGCATCATCACCGCCAACCCGGAGTTCGCCGACGTGCTTTCTCTGGAAGGCGTCGCGGATACCAAGAACCCGTCCGTCCCGATCTTCGGCGTGCCGACCACCGCCGGCACCGCCTCGGAGACGACCATCAACTACGTGGTCACCGACACGGCCAACAAGCGCAAGTTCGTGGCTGTCGACCCGCACGACATCCCGATCGTCGCTTTCGTGGACCCGGATCTGACCGACTCGATGCCGCGCGGCCTGAAGGTCGCCACCGGACTTGACGCCCTGACCCACGCCATCGAGGGTTACATTACCCCGGGTGCCTGGAGCCTGTCCGACTGCCTGTCCATGCAGACCATCCGCATGATTGCCAAGAACCTGGCCAAGTCCGCCGACGGCGACATTCCGGCCGGCGAGCAGATGGCGTACGCCTCCTACATCACCGGTATGGCCTACTCCAACGTGGGCCTCGGCCTGGTGCACGGCATGGCTCACCCGCTGGGCGGCCGTCTGGGCGTGGCCCACGGTGTGGCCAACGGTATTCTGCTGGCCCCGGTCATGGAATACAACAAGGACTACACGGGCGAGAAGTACCGCGACATCGCCGACGCGTTCGGCGTCGAGGACGCCTACACCGGCGACCTGGAGAAGGTGCGCGAAGAGGCCGTGCAGGCCGTCCACAAGCTGACCGTGGATCTGAAGAACCCGACCACGATCAGCGAGGTCGGCGCCACCGAGGCTGATCTGGAACCGCTGGCCCACGACGCCTTCAACGACGTGTGCACCCCCGGCAACCCGCGTCAGGCCACCGAAGAGGACATTCTCGCGATTTACAAGTCGCTGATGTGATCAGTCGATGACGGTAAACATTAGCTCCCTCTGATGAGGGAGCTGTCAGCGTGGCTGACTGGGAGAGAAGTTGCGGCGTAGCCGCTGAATAATAGGTATCGGCCTGCGGCCGATTCAATGTTTTAGCGGCTGCGTCGCAGTCTCTCCCTCAGTCTCACTTCGTTCGACAGCTCCCCCATCAGAGGGAGCTTGCATAAGCAGAGGGGGCTCGTATATCCAGCTACTTCTCGTGCTTTTCGTCGTAGACTTCGTCGGTGGGGGTCTCGTCGTACAGCTGCTTGCCTTGCACCTCCGCCAGTTCCATCTGCTCGTTGATCCACGCGGCTTCAGCAGGATTGATATCCGCGGAATTCAGCACTTTCTGCCACACCGGGTAGAACATATGCATCGCCGGATACATGGCGGTGAACAACACCTCCGGCTTATGCGTGCGCGTATGTTGCGGATGCGCATCAAACGTATTCTTAAAACGTCGCATGTAGTTCAGGAACGAACTCAACGACGTGTCCATCCGTCGCGCACTCATCGCGGCGATCATGCGCGGCGAGTACACGGTTTTCAGATCCTTGCCCATCAGATGCAGGGAAATATCGATATCCTCATGCATCACATCGGCCTTATCCCGGCAGACCTCATTCGCAATCTGATGCCAGGCCGAAGCGCGCAAGGCCATATTCGAGCCGAACAGCAGCGGCTGGCCGCCATCGGCACGGTAGATTCGCTTGCGTAAGGAATTGTCGCCCTTCAACCCAAAATGACGTGAGGGCATGTCGTAATACATCACCGGACCAGTGGCACCCATCGCGGCCGGGTCTTCGGTGAAGATGCCGGAGACCACCTCCACCCAGTCAGGCCGGATCATACAGTCGGCGTCAAAACGGCCCAGCACATCGCCGGTCGCGGCGTTCAGGCCAAAGTTGCGGGTGGGAATCAGCCCCTGTTCATCGTTCTGGTGCAACAGTTTGACCGGGGCCTCGGGATGTTCGGCAATGAACTGTTCGACAACCGCACAGGTGTTGTCCGTAGAACGATTGTCCACCACCAGCACCTCATGCGGCATGATGGTCTGACGGGTGGCGTTCAGCAGACAGTCGCGGATGCGTTCGGCTTCGTTCCACGCTGGGATGATGATCGAAACGTTGAGCATAACATCAACAATAGAAAAGCGGGTGTACGCCGCCGGCGTATCCGAGCTTCAAACCCCTCGCTACAATGGGGAGCCATGAGCGAACGCGCGCGAAACATAAACAGCACCGACACGTCGAGAAGCGGTGCCGCAGAAGCCGGGGCAGACCCGGACGACGAGAATCGTATCGACTTTGGTACTTTGTTCCCCGCCAAGGGAGATTCCCGCAGGCCGCCGGAATGGTTCGGCCGCGCGCTGCTGTATGTGGCCCTCGCCGTCATCGTATTCATGTTCTGCTGGCGCTCGTGGGGCGACATCTCCTATCTGGTGTTCGACATCATCATCTCGCTGTTCCTGGCGCTGGCCGTCGAACCGCTGGTGGTGGCGCTGGTGGCTCATGGCTGGAAGCGTGGCGTGGCTTCCGCCGTCAGTCTGGTGGGCGTGGCCGTGGTCGTGGGTGTGCTGCTCACGCTATTTGGCAATATGTTTGTACAGCAGATGATTGCCATGGTCCGCGGTTTGCCGGCAATGTATGGGCAGATTCGTGAGTTCGTGGACCAGCACGCCACGTTCAAGATGCCGGAGATCAGCAATCTTGGCATGGAAATCTTCAACAATATCCAGACCTCGTGGGTCACCGATTTCGCCGGCACCGCCATGAGTACGGTGGGTGGCCTGTTCTCCTTCCTGCTGAACCTCATGACCGTGGTAATGACCACGTATTACATCTCCGCCGCCGGCCCAAAGCTGCGCCGCTCCTTCTGCCAGTGGCTGGCCCCCAACACGCAGCGCCGATTCCTGCTGGTGTGGACCGTGGCCCAAGGCCAGATTTCGTCCTTCCTGTTCTCCCGTTCGATTCTGGCGTTGATCAACGCCATTTGCACCGCCATCTTCTTGGAGATCCTGCATGTGCCCTACTGGCTGCCGTTGGCCCTGTTCTGCGGCGTGGTATCCCAGTTCATCCCCACGGTCGGCACCTATATCGGCGGGGCGCCGGCGGGGGCGTTTGCCTGGGGGCACCCCGTTCATCAGCGGTGCGCTGCCGGTGCTGTTCGCTTGGGGCAACCGCGGGTGGACGTACGCCGTGGCGGTGCTGGTGTTCATCATCGTCTACCAGCAGATCGAGAACCTGATTCTCTCGCCGAGGATTTCGCAGCGCACGATGGATATCAACGCGGCCGTCGCCTTCCTCTCGGTGCTGGCGTTCGGCTCGCTGTTCGGCGCGTTCGGCGCGTTCCTGGCGCTGCCGGTCACCGCATCGCTGCAGGCCATCTTCCGTGCGTACACCAGGCGCTATGAGCTGATTGACTCACCGCTGATGAACGATCCGACTCCGGAGAAGAAGTCCAAGATCGTCGAGGCGTCCGAGGCGTTCGGCGAGCACGTATTGCAGCCAATCGGCGAGCACATGCCGCGTGCGGCCAGGGGATCCACCAACCGCGTGCCGATGAATGAGGAACTGCGTTTGCTGCAGGAACAGATTTATGCGATTCCGTCGCACGAGACGAAAGAATCCGATTTGGACGATTCCGCCACCGTGGCGATTCCGAAGAACGTGCTATCCTCCAGCGCTCGCAAGGGATTACGCGGCACTGAGCCGGAGTCGGATGCCGATGATACCGATAACGCCGATAATACAGTCGGTGCGGATGCAAGCTTTGATGAGCCGGATACGGCGGCGATTCCGCAGCGTGGTGCCGCGGATACGCAGCAGTCTGAGCAGCCCGAGCAGCCTGAGCGGTCCGCCGAACAGCCTGAGCAGCCCGAGCAACGCAAGCAAACCAAGCAGTCTGATCAATCTGCCTCCAGCAATCCTAGGGCAGGGTGGCGCTGATGACTCTGCTTTCCGTACTCGATATTCTTCTGATGATCGTCGGCGGTGCCGGCATGATATATCAGGGACTGTGCATCGTGATGTCCCTGTTCGCCAAGCCCGTGCGCTTCCCCGACGCCCCGATGGCCAACCGGTATGCCGTGCTGATCTCCGCGCGCAACGAAGAAAAAGTGATCGGCAACCTTATTGGGTCGATTCGCGATCAGACCTACCCGTCCAACCTCATCGACATCTGGCTGGTGGCCGACAACTGCACCGACAACACCGCCGACGTGGTGCGGTCTTTGGGCTGCCATGTGGTGGAACGCCACAATCTTGAGCTGGTTGGCAAGGGATATGCGCTGACGTATCTGTTGGGGCATATGCTCGACATCGGTGTGGCCGATGATTATGAGGCCTACTTCGTGTTCGATGCCGATAACAAGCTGGACAAGCATTACTTCGAGGAAATGAACAAGGCGTTCTGCTCCGGATTCAAGATTCTGACCAGCTACCGTAATTCGGTGAATCTGGCGGATAACTGGGTGTCTTCTGGTTCTGCGCTGTGGTTCATCCGTGAATCGCGATTCCTGTCTAACTCGCGTATGATTCTCGGTTCCTCTTGCCATGTGGGCGGTACGGGATTCATGTTCTCCCGCGAGGTGATGAAGCGGAACAAGGGATGGAAGTTCCATCTGCTCACTGAAGATCTTGAATTCACTATGGATTCGATTCTGCATGGCGACCGCATCGGCTATTGCGGTACTGCGATCCTCTACGACGAGCAGCCGGTTACCTTCTCGCAAAGTTGGCGTCAGCGTTTGCGTTGGAGCAAGGGATTCCTGCAGGTATTCCGTTATTATGGCTCGGCATTGCTGAAACGCGCGGTTCGCGAACGTGATTTCTCCTGCATCGACTTCACATTGATGCTGTGTCCGTTTACCGTGTTGGGCGCGATTCGCGCGGTGATGGGCTTGCTGTTCGCCGCGTGTGGCTTCGTGAGTTGGCCGAGCCAGCTGCAATCGCTGGCCGATTGGTCCAGCGGCATCATCATATCGGTGTTGGGCCTGATGGCATTGGCTGCATTGACCATCATTGTCGAGCGCGACCAGATCGGTGCCACGAACAAGGAGCTGCTCGCCTATGTGCTCAGCTTCCCGATTTACATACTCAGCTACGTGCCGATCTCCTTCCAGGCCATCTTCGCCAAAGCCCAGTGGAAGCCCATCGCGCATAAGGGTTGACCGAGTCCGCTAGTCCGGAGCCGCTCAGCGGGGCAATCCAACAGCAACCCGGGGGTTTGCTTCGCTGAGGGTTGACTGGTGGGGTAGAGTGGATGTATGAGCTTAGACAATACTCAAAGGAATGTCGGATTTCAGCCGCCGATGATGCCAGCTGCCGCCCCCGCGCCTGCACAGCCGTCGCAACCGCAGCCACAAGCATGGCCGCCGAATCCGAATGCGGCGGTGTCCATTCGTGGCCTGTTCAAGCACTTCGACCGGAAGATCGCCGTCAACGGACTCGCGCTCGATATTCCGGTCGGCTCGTTCTATGGACTTGTAGGCCCCAACGGCGCCGGCAAAACCACCACGCTCAATATGGTGACCGGTCTATTGGTACCGGACGCCGGCACCGCCATGATTTTGGGCCATGACGTGTGGAGCGACGTGAACACGGCCAAGCGCATGATCGGCGTCATGCCCCAGCCCGACCAGATCTTCGACCGACTGACCGGTTTGCAATTGCTCGTCTACTCCGGCATGCTGCGCGGCATGAGCCGCGATGAGACCACGCGTCGCGCCCAGGACCTGCTCAATGCTTTCGACTTGGCCGGGGCCGCCAACACGATGGTCACCGATTATTCGGCCGGCATGACCAAGAAGATCTGCCTGGCCTCCGCGATGATTCATAGCCCGCGCATTCTGGTCCTGGACGAGCCGTTTGAATCCGTGGACCCGGTGTCCAGCGCCAACCTCAAAGACATCCTCATCGAATACGCGAAGACCGGCGGCACGGTGATTATCTCTTCGCACGTGATGGCATTGGTCGAAAAGATGTGCACGCATGTGGCCGTAATCAACAACGGTCTGGTGTGCGCGGCCGGCACGGTGGACGAGGTCGCCGCCGGCGAAGAACTCGAAGACCGCTTCCTGCAACTGGTCGGCGGCCGCCACGAAGCCGCCCATCTCGCATGGCTCGACGGCGGGCAAGCCCAAGCCCAAGCACCAACTTCGGTCCAGCCGGTCCAGCCCATTCCGCTTACAACCGCCACGCCCGCCATACCCACCGATGAGGCCCGCCGATGATCAGCAGCGCCATCACCCTGGTCCGCCTGCGCTGGACGCTCACGCTCGCCACCCTGCGAAAATCGGTGTGGCAGACCGTCGCCTATGTCTTTTCCGCCGTACTCGCGGCCGGCACCATCATCGGCACCGGCGTGCTCGCATGGTTCATCGGCATACTGCCGCCCTTCACCGTGAACGCGGATGGCTTTCCGCTGAACATCCTTGGTTCCGGAGGCATCGTCAACATAGTCGTCGTGCTGGTCGGCGCGACCATGACCATCTTCATCGGCTTCATCCAGCTCATGATGCTTGGCGAAGGCTCCACCATGAGCCCACGCAAATTCGCACTCTACGGCATCGCCGACCGCAACCTGCAATTCGGCTTGCTGCTTTCCGGCCTGTCCGGCATCCCCTCCCTTACTGGCGTGGCCTCACTGATGCTCTGGACACTGGCCTATCGGCATATGGGACCAGCCGTAATCATCAGTTCCCTCCTCGCCGCAGTGCTGGCCGTCATCACCATGATGAGCATCTCCAAACTGGTCATCGCCCTATCCACCACGCTGGTGACCAGCAAACGCGGCAAAGGCGCGTTCTACATCTTCATCGTGCTGACTTTCGTCATCATCTGCCAGTTGCCGAACATTCTGGTCAACTCCGGCATAGCCTTCAGCCTCAACACCGAAACCTGGGGCGCGGCGACCGCCATCGCCGCATGGACGCCGTTCGGTGCGGCCTTCCAACTGCCGTTCGACGCGCTTACCGGAGCTTGGGCGGTGCTGATCGCCCGCATCGCCATCCTTGCCGTCACATGGATCGTCTGCTTCGCCGTATGCACTTGGTGTCTGAGGCATGAACGGCTCACCATCGGCGCAAACAGTCCGTCCGAGACCGCCAAAGGCATCGGCGCATTCGCATGGATGCCCGATTCGGCATCCGGCGCGGTGTCCGCACGCCTGATCACCTATCTCAAACGAGACCCCCGCCAAGCCATGACCTTCGCCATGCCGGTCCTGTTCCTGATCATCTTCGCCTTCCAGGCGCACGGCATCAGCGCGGTCGTCTGGCAGTCGCTGATCTGGTGTGGCTGGTTCATGTCAGTGGTGGAAAGCAACGGGCTCGCATATGACGGCCGCGGCTTCACCATGGAAGTCATCGCCGGCGTGCGTGGCCGGACCGACAGAATCGGCCGCGTGCGCGTCTACGTCGGCATCATGGTCGTCTACATGGTGCTGCTCTATCTTGCCGGCATCGTGCTGGTCGGCGCACTGACCGGCCGCTGGGCGCAGCCCGATGACCTCGTCACCGGCCTGATCTTCCTCGCCACGGGCATGGGCATCGCCTTGAGCGGACTGGGCGTGGCCGAAGTCACCTCCTGTGTACTGATGTACCCGGTCGCCTCAATGGACAAGCCGTTCTCCGCGCCTCAAGGCCGCGCCATGGCCCAAGGCTTCTTCCCGTTCGTCTACATGCTTGGCAGCCTGCTGCTCATGCTGCCCACTGGCATCGTGGTGCTGGTCATGCTGCTGACAGGAGCCGAAGGCGGCATGTGGCTGGCGATTATTCCGGTCGCGCTGGCCAATGGCATCGGCATTCTGGCACTCGGGACATGGCTGGGCGGTAAGCTGATGGATGCGCGAATGCTCTCGATTGTGGCAACACTCGACTCGTTCGCCTCATTGCAGAAATGATTGCCTTGGCATAAGGAGCACGATGGTATCTACAGCGGTATCACGCCGTCAGCGACGTGAAGCGCAACGGCGGACCCAACGATCGCATCGCCGAACACTGACCGTCATCATTTCCGCACTGACCACCATCGTCCTGTTCGCGGGGTACTGCGCCGCCGACATCACCGACGTGGCCCCCGGATTGTTGACGTTAAAACCTGTCACCGCACCTGTTTTCGCCAATCCGGCCACCGCCAAATCAGGCGGCACCATCGCCGGTGCCCTGAACGCGAACAAGGCCATTGATTCCACGGCCGCTTCTGCGCTGGTCAACGAATTGCTGTCCGCGCAAGGCGTGGGAAACGATACGTCGGTGATCATTGAAGACGCCCAAGGCACCGTCGCTGCCGAACATGAGTCGAACACTCCACGCGAGCCTGCATCCACACTGAAAACGCTGACCGCGCTCGCCGCCTCATCCACCCTGAATATGGCATCCACCTTGGATACCCAAGTGTTCCTCACCCAATCCGATGACGGCACCAATACGTTGACCCTCAAAGGCAATGGCGACATGCTGCTGTCTGCAGGCGATTCTGACGCCAACCATACCAACGGACGTGCCGGTCTGAACACCTTGGCCAAGGCCACCGTGGCCGCGCTCGCCCAGCGAGGCATCACTTCCGTCAATCTCGAGTACGACGACACCCTATTCGGCGACTCACGCATTCCGGCAGGTCTGTCGGAAGGCGGCGCAGTCTTAAGCGACTACACCGTCTACTTCACGCCGGTCTCATCAATGGCGATTGATGGAGGCCGCCAATACACCGCCGATACGCCTGCGCCGGCCGACCCCGATGATTCGGCCGGATACCCGGAACTGTCCCAGCACGCCGCCAGCGACGTGGCCGCGAAATTCGCCGAACTGCTCCAATCGAACGGCATGGCCGTTACCGGAGACGTGACGGCAAACACCGCTCCATCCGGTGAAACGCCTTTGGCTTCGGTGAGTTCGGCAACACTGTCCGAAATCATGGCATACACGTTGCGGCATTCGGACAATACGCTGGCCGAGGAGTTCGGTAGACTCACCGCCTTGGCGAAATCAGCGACAAACAGTCCTGAAGGCGGCACGGAAGCGGTCAAATCCACTCTGAACGATCTCGGTCTCGACACATCCGGTCTGACCATGGCCGATTGCTCCGGCCTGTCTCCCGGCTCCCGGCTCACCGTACGCACGCTGGCGGCCGTCCAACAACGTAATCTGACCACCGAGAGCGGTGCTGCTGGTGCGGAAGGTCTATCCATCGCGGGGTTGGTGGGCACGGCGCAGGATCGGTATACGGATGATGCCGTGGCCGGTCTGCTGCGCGTCAAAACCGGCAGCCTCGGCACGGTTACGTCGATGGCCGGCAATGTGTCCCGTACCAATGGGGGAGCGTTGTCGTTTGCCGTGGTGGTCAACAATCCTGAGGATTATGCCGCCGCGCGTAGCGCCATCGACTCGTTCATCACCAAGCTCGCGGGGCTGTAAAAGAGGCATCAAGGGCCATCAAGGGCTACAAAGGCCGTAAACGTCCATAAACGCACGAGTGCCTATAACCAGAAAAGGGTGGTGAGTACATGGCATATTCCGCACGATTGCGCAAGGCCGTAGGCGCGGTCCGCGCAACGCTGAGCGCCGTGGAACTATGCGATGTGCAGGCTCCCGAATTCGCGCAGCATGGGGACCATGCCGTTGCCGCCGATGCACCACTCGTGCTCGTGGCCTGTTCAGGCGGGCGCGATTCGATGGCGCTGGCCGCGGTAAGCCATATCGTATGCACGTCCATGGGCGTGCGTTGCGGTGTCGTGATTGTGGATCACGGCTTGCAGGAGGGTTCCGAACAGGTCGCCGGCGAGGCCGCGGATCGTTGCCGTGCGTTGGGACTGGGCCCGGTCATCGTGCGCAACGCAACCGTGCAGGCACGCGGTGAGGGCCTCGAAGCGGCCGCACGGCAGGCCCGGTACAACGAGCTGTGCGCCGCGGCGCGTGAATCAGGTGCCATTGCCGTGCTGTTGGCCCACACTATGGACGATCAGGCGGAAACCGTATTGATCGGACTGCTGCGCAGCCGTGGCGTGGATGCGTTGGCCGGCATGCCGCAGGTCTTCACACGCAGTGGCGTGACTTTTGCGCGGCCGCTGCTGACCCTTACTCGAGACGAAACCACCGGCCTCTGTGAAGACTTGGGTGTGGAATATTGGGATGACCCCACCAATGGCGATGCGGTAGACGGCGAGTTGCCGGACGACTATCCGTTGCGCTCGCGGGTGCGCCACGACCTGCTGCCGGCCATCGAACGATTCGCTGGATTCAATGTCACCCGCCATTTCGCCGAAAGCGCACAGCTGGCCAGAATGGACAAGGAGTATCTGGATCAGCGATCCGACGAGGTGATGGGGGAGGCGGTTACGGCAGTTGACCGGCCGGCATCGTCGGCAGCGGTATCGACCGATACGCCACGAGCCTGTGCTGCAGACGATACCAACGATTCGGGCCATGGCATCGGCCTGATGATCGGCGTCAAACGTATTGCACGTGAGCCAGAGGCGATTCGGTTGCGGGTCATCGCTCACGCGCTGAGCCAGGCCGGTGTGAACGCCAGTGCCGCCCAGATTGCCGCCATCGACCGGCTGGTCGTCGATTGGCATGGCCAAGGCGGCGTCTCACTTCCCAGAGGTTATTCAGCCAATCGCAAGAAACACGTCATTCGCGTGTGCCAAGATGGAGCGCATGCGAATCGCTGACGTTGAGGAAGATATTGACCACGAGCTGGTCAGCAAAGAACAGATCGATGCCAAGATCCACGAGATGGCCGCTCTCGCGAGCGAGGATTACCGCGATAAGAATCCGCTGCTCGTTGCGGTGCTGAAAGGGGCCGTGAATACGCTGGTCGCGTTCACCGAGGCCATGAGCATTCCTGTACAGATCGACTTCATGAGCCTGTCGAGCTATGGCTCGGGCACAGTGTCGAGCGGTGAGGTCACAGTCAGGCAGGATTTGTCCGCCGATGTTCGCGGACGGCACATTTTGATTGTGGAGGATATTGTTGATTCAGGACGCACGCTCGCGTGGCTGGTCGCAGAACTGAAACGTCGTGGTGCCGCTTCCGTGGAGGTCTTCGCTTTGCTGAGCAAGCCTTCCCGCCGAGAAGTGGACGTTGATGTGAAGTACGCCGGCTATGAGATTCCGGACGAGTTCGTCGTCGGCTTCGGCCTCGACTTTGACGAACGCTACCGCAACCTCGATTCGATCGCGGTCCTCAAGCCGTCCGTCTACCAAGGAGTGCAAGCATGAGCTTCCCGCAAGGGCCGGGTAACGGCAATAATCCGAACCCGAACAACAACCGTAACAACGGCAACCCGTTCACCAACCCGTTCAACCGTGGCAATAACGGGAACAATGGCAAAGGCAACAACAACGAGAACCGCCCGATATGGCAGTCCCCCTGGCTGTGGGGTGCCGTGCTCGTGGTCATGGTCGTGCTGATGTTCCAGATGTTCGCCGGCGGTGGCACGAAGACCATTGACACCAAAGATGGTTTCGCGCTGATCAATCAGGGCAAGGCCACCTACGCCGAGATCACGGACAACAAGCAGGTCGTCCGCCTTAAGCTGAAGAACGACTACACCAAGAAAAACGCCGACACCGGCAAGGTGACCAACTACGGCAAGAACGTGCAGTTCTACTACACCTTCGCGCAGGGCGCACAGGTGGCCAAGGCCGTGGAGAACGGTGATCTCGAAAAGGGCTGGACCTCGAATATCGAGCAGACCAGCATGATGAGCTACCTCATCACCTCGATTCTGCCGTTCGTCATCGTCTTCGCCCTGTTCTGGTTCCTGATGAGTCGCATGGGCGGTGCCGGCGGCATGCTCGGCATGGGTGGCAAGAAAAACAGCGGCAAGCTGCTCGACGGCCAGACCCCCACCACCAAGTTCGCCGATGTGGCCGGCGAAGACGAGGCCGTGGCCGAAGTCGAGGAGATCAAGGACTTCCTCAAGGATCCGTCCAAGTACAAGGCGCTGGGCGCTCGTATTCCGCGTGGCGTGCTGCTGTACGGTCCTCCCGGCACCGGTAAGACGTTGCTGGCCCGAGCCATCGCAGGCGAGGCCGGCGTGCCGTTCTACTCGATGGCCGGCTCCGACTTCGTCGAAATGTTCGTGGGTCTCGGTGCCTCCCGTGTGCGTGACCTGTTCGATGAGGCCAAGAAGAACGCCCCCGCCATCATCTTCATCGATGAAATCGATGCTGTGGGCCGCAAGCGTGGCTCCGGCATGGGCGGTGGCCACGACGAGCGCGAGCAGACGCTGAACCAGCTGCTCGTCGAGATGGATGGTTTCGACAACGACACCAACCTCATCATCATCGCCGCCACCAACCGCCCTGACGTGCTTGACCCCGCTCTGCTGCGTCCGGGTCGATTCGACCGTCAGGTGGGCGTGGCCGCCCCTGATCTGGAAGGCCGTGAGGCGATCCTGAGGGTGCATGCCAAGGGCAAGCCGTTCGTACCGGACGTCGACCTGCACATGGTCGCCGTGCGCACGCCGGGCTTCACCGGTGCCGATCTGGCCAACGTGCTCAACGAAGCCGCGTTGCTGTGCGCCCGTGCCGGTGCCCAGTTGATCGACAACCGCGCCATCGACGAGGCCATCGACCGCGTTCAGGCCGGACCGAAGCGTAAGTCCAAGGGCATGGCTCTGGAAGAGCTGCGCAACACCGCATACCACGAGGGTGGCCATGCGCTGGTGGCCGCCGCCCTGAACAACACCGACCCGGTGACCAAGGTGACGATTCTGCCGCGAGGCCGCGCCCTCGGCTACACCGCCGTCATGCCGACCTCCGACCGCTACTCGCAGTCGCGCAACCAGCTGCTCGACCAGATGGCCTACGCGATGGGCGGTCGCACCGCCGAGGAAATCGTCTTCCACGACCCGACCACCGGTGCCTCGAACGATATCGAGAAGGCTACGAACATCGCCCGTACGATGGTGATCGAATACGGCTTCTCCGACAAGCTCGGTGCCATCAAGTGGGGTTCCGACGACGACCAGACCACCGTGATGGACGGTCTGCAGCCGCGCAAGTACTCCGATCGCACCGCCGAAGTGATTGATGACGAGGTGCTCAAGCTGGTGGAGACCGCGCACACCGAGGCGTGGACCATCATCAACGACAACCGCGAAATCCTTGACGAGCTGGTCCGCCAGCTGTTGGTCAAGGAGACCCTGAACGAGAAGGAACTTGCGGCGATCTTCGCGCCGATCAAGAAGGCTCCGGTTCGTCCGGTGTGGCTGTCCAACGACCGCCGCCCCGACTCGGACAAGCCGCCGGTGGAGATTCCCGAAAGCCTCAAGCGCTCGGTCGGCATGAAGCCGGAAGAGTAGACACGATGACGATTCGCCCGACCTGTTCATGTGGCTTCTCACGTACGCAGGCCGGGCCGACGTCGTTGTGGACAATGACAAGGGAGAGATGAGATGAACGAATATATAGAGTCTTGCCAGCGGGAGAAACACACATACGACGAGGAAGGCGTGCGCGAGGCCGTACGCCTGTTCCTGAAGTCGATTGGCGAGGATCCCGAGCGCGAGGGGCTGGTGGAAACACCTGACCGTATCGCCCGCGCGTGCCGCGAGCTGTTCGCCGGTCTGCAGGCTTCCCCGGCCGATGTGCTGGAGAAGCACTTCGACGTGGATACCGACGAACTGGTGCTGGTCAAGGACATCGAACTGTATTCGGTGTGCGAGCATCACCTGCTGCCGTTCCACGGCGTGGCCCATGTGGGCTACATTCCCGCCAAGGATGGGGTGATGGGGCTGAGCAAGCTCGCCCGACTGGTCGAGGTGTATGCTCGCCGGCCGCAGGTGCAGGAGCGTTTGACCCAGCAGATCGCCGACGCGCTGGTCGAGTATGCGGGCGCACGTGGTGTGATTGTGGTGACCGAATGCGAGCACCTGTGCATGTCTATGCGCGGCATCAAGAAGTCTTCCGCCCGCACGGTGACCTCTGCGGTGCGCGGCATGCTGCGCAATCCGGCCACCCGAGCCGAAGCCATGAGCCTCATTTTGGATAAATAGTGTCTACTAAGCTCCCTCATCATAGGGAACTCACTTGGGACCTACATAGAAGGGGAAACATAATGACTGATTTGCAGGCGTTGCATGACACTACGCACACCATGGTGATGGGTGTGCTCAACATCACCGAGGACTCGTCCTCGGACGGCGGCCTGTGGCTGGACCCGGCCAAGGCGGCCCAGCACGGGCGCGACATGATGGCCGCCGGCGCGGACATCATCGACATCGGAGCCGAATCCACGCGCCCCGGCGCCAAGCGCGTTGCCGAGGCCGACGAGCTGGCCCGCATCACCGGTGCCGTCAAGACATTGATTCCGGCCGGTGCCATACTGTCCATCGACACCACGCGCGCATCCGTGGCCGCCGCTGCGCTGAGCGAGGGCGCCCAGATCATCAACGACGTTTCCGGTGGCACGCTGGATGCCGAACTGCCGCATGTGGTCGCCGACCACGACTGCCTGTACATCGTGCAGCATTGGCGCGGTTGGCTCGCCGGCTCCAAGGGCGCGAACCCCGATCAAGACACCTCCGTCTACGAGCACGGTGTATTGACCGACGTACACGACGAACTCATGCGCCAAGTCGACGGTGTGCTGGCCGCCGGCGTAAAGCCTGAGCGCATTATCATCGACCCGGGCCTGGGCTTCTCCAAGCCCGGCATCGAGCACAACCTGCCGCTGCTGACCGGACTCGAGACCTTCCGCGCCACTGGATATCCGGTGCTGATCGGCCAGTCCCGCAAACGCTTCATTTCGGCGATGCTTAACGAGGCGGGCGCTGCCGGTGCTGATGGGCCGATCATGGCCCAGCGCGATGACGTGACCGCAGCCTTGTCCGCCCTGTCCGCCGAACATGGCGCATGGGCCGTGCGCGTACACGACGTGGCCAAAAGCCGCGCCGCCGTCATCGCCGGCAACACCTGGCGCGAATACGCATGATTCCCCTGGCTCCCTGTTTTGGTTGCTTCTAGGCCTTGGCTCCCCTCGGGCGAGGGGAGCTGGCGCCGAAGGCGACTGAGGGGAGCATTTGAGCAGAAAGCCTTACCAATGGACACCATCACACTTACCGGCGTACATGCCAACGGCACCCACGGTGTGCTCGCCTTCGAACACGAACGGCCACAAACCTTCGTCGTGGATGTCACCCTGCACCTTGATCTGGCCGCAGCCGGTCAATCCGACGATCTCAACGACACCATCGATTACGGCCGTGTGGCCAAGGACATCACGGCTGTCATCGAAGGCCCTCATGTGGACCTGATCGAGCGTCTGGCCCAACGTATCGCGGATAAGATCCTTGCCGATGCGCCGGCCGTCGCCTCCATCGACGTCACCGTGCACAAGCCTCATGCGCCCATCGTCGTGGCTTTTGCAGATGTATCGGTCTCCATCTCGCGCGTGCGTGCCACCGATAATGGACGCACTGCTGAAGAGCATGCCATCCATAACGCGGTGGTGGCCTTGGGCGGCAATGTGGGCGAGGTGGAATCCACCTTGCGAGCCGCCGTTCGGGAGATTGACGCGTTGCCTGGCACACAGGTGACCGGTATCTCACCGCTTTACCGCACGGCCGCGTGGGGCATGGCCGACGGTACGCCGGATTTCCTGAACGCCGTGGTGGAGCTTGAAACCACAATGGGCAGCCACGAATTGCTTGCCGCGTTGCAAAACATCGAAGCGAACCATGGACGAATTCGTGAGAATCATTGGGATTCCAGGCCGTTGGACTTGGACATTATCGACTTTGATGGCATCACCAGCGCGGATCCGGATCTGGCATTGCCCCATCCGCGTGCTTGGCAGCGTGCGTTTGTGCTGGCTCCTTGGTTGGCATTGAATCCGAACGCCAAACTCGCCGGAGCCCATGAGGGGCCTGTAGCCGATTTGCTGGCCGCCGCATCGGACCGTAACGCCGTGCAGCTCGAGAGCGAAGACTGGATGCTCGGCGGGCATGCAGTCAAGCAAAAATCAGCGTCGGAGTCGGCACCCGTCTCACGCAAGGCGATTATTTCGCTGGATTCCACCTCGCAGGATGCCGAACGGCTGTTCCGCGAAACCATCGTTTCCATCGACAGTGTTCCTGGCAATCAGGTACAGGGCATCTCGCCGCTCTACCATGTCAGCCATTTCGACGGCCCGGACGCGATGAGCGCGGTCATCCAAATCGAAACCAAGTTGCCGCCCGCCGACCTGATTGCCGTATTGGGCAGCATCGAAAGCGTTCATGATCTGGCAGTCGACCTTGACCTTGTCGACATGGAAGGCGTGACTTCCGACGAGCCCAACTGCAGCATTCCTTGGCCGTCGGCCCGTAACCATGCGTCGGTATTGGCACCTTGGCTGGATATGGACCCGAATGCTTCTCTGGGCGGCGACCCGGTGGCCTTCCTTTTGGCCATGGCACCGGATGCCGGACAGGTCGGATTGCTATCGGACAACTGGATACTGTCGAACAGTTGAGCTGATGGCAGAACCAGTTACGAACGGTAGGCTAGAAACCAGACGGTGACGGACCAGTCTCCGGCCTCGAACAGCCGGGCACGGCAGTGACGAAAACCAAATCAAGATGAACAGCCCAGGCGCGAGGGCCGTTCGCAAACAGCAAACAGCAACGCAACGATAAGGAGGCCGGATATGAAAACACGGCGAACACCATGGTGGCAGTATGTGATCGGTGCCGTGCTGGGCCTGTTGGCGGGTATCGGTCTGGCCTCCTACGGCGAAAGCTCGGGACTGTCGCTGATTGGTGCGCCTTGGATTGTGACCGGATTGCTGGCCGTGCTGGGCGTTATCGTGCTGATCTTGGCCCTGCAAGTGCATAAATACGCGAATACCGACCCCAAGAAGCGTCCGCATAGCTTCATCAATCCCACTATCGCGGTGTATACGCTGGTGCTGGCAAAGGCACTGGGATTGGCGGGCGCAACGCTCGCCGGCTGGTATGGCGGTCAGATTGTGATGAGCCTGAGCCATATCGAGGCGGATTTCTATGCACACGCCGTCACCGAGTGCGCAATCGCGGCCGTGGTGTGCATCGCCGACATGATCATCGGCATTATCGGCGAATGGTTGTGCCAGCTACCGCCGAACGAAGGCCCCGAAAACCTGAAAATCAAGGAAGCCAAGCGCCGTAGCGACATAGCCCAAGCCTACAAGCGATAATCCGTGATAAGCCCCCTCTGGCGAGGGGGCTGTAGGCGTAGCCGACTGGGGGAGAGAAGAAAAAACCACACCATCGGCCAAGCCGATTCCCGCTATTCCTGCGGCACGCGAACCATAGCTTCCTGAGCGATGGCCGCCACCAAGTCGCCATTCTGCGCATACACTTTGGCGATGCCGAGTCCGCGTCCGTGCGCGGCGATAGGCGTATCCTGCACATATAAATGCCATTCGTTGATATCGATATCCTGATACCACCACATCGAATGGTCGATGGACGCATAGGAAATGCCCGGTGTGGAAATCGACAGTCCGGCGCGGCGCAGCACCGGTTCCATCATCACCTGATCGCAGCCGAGTGCCAGCATCGCACGATGCATGACCTGCGGCACATCGACGTGGCCATCGGCCTTCATCCACACCATCTGCTTGCCGGAATCATGCTCGGCGGAATCCTTGTCTGCGCGCAGCATCACGGTCGGCGTCACGTGGCGGATATCGAATGGCGATTTCTCGACATAGAAATTGGCGAACGGCGACTTTTCGGCGAACGGCTGCATGAGTTCTTTGGCGGAAGTCAACGTTTCGGGATCGGGCAGGTTTTCCGGCATCGGATCGGCAAATTCCACACCCTCCTGACCGGTCTCCTGGAAGGAGGCGATGGCCGTGAGAATCGACCCCTCGGCTTGGGTGACGTTGACCCGACGAGCGGAGAACGAGCGGCCGTCGCGCAGGTTCTCGACGTCAAACAGCAGGTCTTGACGAATATCGCCGGCGGCAATGAAATAGCCATGCACCGAATGCGGCAGGCGTGAAGGGCCCACTGTTTTGGACGCGGCGATCACCGACTGGGCGATGACCTGGCCACCGTAGACGCGGCCGGTGGGGAAGTACATACTCTCGCCATTGATATATGTGTGATTGCGGTAAGCGGAAGGCTCGCCCAACTTCAGCACCTTCACCAGATGGTCCAATGGAGTTACGGTGGTTGCCTGAGCCATGGCGTTCCTCGATTCTTGTTCTGCTGTGTTCAGTATTCGGTTATCGTATTCCAACCTATGGTTGGCAGTCTATCCGGTGGGGGTTAAGAGTTCCGGGAGCGAAATGTAACGAGACTGTTTGGAAGGTAAACGGTGGGTTATGCGGCGCATTGCCGCTACGTTGCTGCTGCGCTGCCGGTGTGTTGCCGTAGGCGACTGTGGGATTTTATGGGATGCGGGGCGGGCAGCCATGGGGCAATTATGGGGAGAGCCGCCCCTGAGGGACGGCTCTCGACGTATAAAGCGCGTTGTGGCACTAATGCCGGCGTATCTCAGCCGCGCACAAGCTTCTTGTGCAGGCGGTGCGGGCGGGCCGCATCCTCGCCGAGGCGTGTCACCTTGTTCTCCTGGTAGGCCTGGAAGTTGCCTTCGAACCAGTACCACTTGGCCGGGTTGTCGTCGTCGCCTTCCCACGCGAGGATATGCGTGGCGACACGGTCGAGGAACCAACGGTCGTGGGAAATCACCACAGCGCAGCCAGGGAATTCGAGCAGCGCGTTTTCGAGGGATTCCAAGGTCTCGACGTCCAGATCGTTGGTGGGCTCGTCGAGCAGCAGCAGGTTGCCGCCCTGCTTCAGGGTCAGGGCCAGGTTCAGACGGTTGCGCTCACCACCGGACAGCACGCCGGTCAGCTTCTGCTGGTCGGCGCCCTTGAAGCCGAAGCTGGCCACGTAGGCGCGGGTCGGCACTTCCACGCCGGCCACCTCGATGAAGTCGAGGCCGCCGGACACGGCTTCCCACAGGTTCTTGTTCGGGTCCAGGCCTTCACGGTTCTGGTCCACGTAGCTGATTTTGACGGTGTCGCCGATCTTCAGCTCGCCGCTGGTCAGCGGTTCCAGGCCCACGATGGTCTTGAACAGCGTGGACTTACCCACGCCGTTCGGGCCGATCACGCCGACGATGCCGTTGCGCGGCAGCGTGAAGGACAGGTCGTCGATGAGCACACGCTCGCCGAAGGCCTTGTGGATGTGGTTGGCTTCCAGCACGGTGGAGCCCAGGCGCGGGCCGGCCGGAATCTGAATCTCGGAGAAGTCGAGCTTCTTGTTGTTGCGCGCCTCGTTCTCCATCTGGTCGTAACGCTCCAGACGGGCCTTGTTCTTGGCTTGGCGGGCCTTGGGGGAGGAGCGCACCCAGTCGAGCTCGTTCTTCAGTCGCTTGGCGAGCTTGGCGTCCTTGGCGCCCTGGATCTCCAGACGCTTGGCCTTGGTCTCCAGGTAGGTGGAGTAGTTGCCCTTGTACGGGTACAGGTGGCCGCGGTCGACCTCGCAAATCCATTCGGCCACATTGTCCATGAAGTAACGATCGTGGGTGACGGCGATGACTGCGCCCTTGTACTGGTGCAGGAACTGTTCCAGCCACAGGATGGACTCGGCGTCCAGGTGGTTGGTGGGCTCGTCGAGCAGCAGCAGGTCCGGGGCCTCAAGCAGCAGCTTGCACAGGGCCACACGGCGGCGCTCGCCACCGGAGCACACGTTGACCGGGGTGTCCGGGTCCGGGCACTGCAGGGCGTCCATCGCCTGCTCAAGCTGGGAGTCGAGGTCCCAGCCGTCGGCGGCGTCGATCTCGGTCTGCAGCTTGCCCATCTCTTCCATCAGGGCGTCGAAGTCGGCGTCCGGATTGGCCATCTCCTCACCGATTTCATTGAATCGGGCGACCTTCTCGGCAATCGGGCCGAACGCCATCTTGATGTTCTCGCCCACGGTCTTGGTGTCGTCCAGCGGCGGCTCCTGCTGCAGGATGCCGACCGTGAAGCCCGGGGTCAGGCTGGCCTCGCCGTTGCTCACGGTCTCCAGGCCGGCCATGATCTTGAGCAGGGTGGACTTACCCATGCCGTTCGGGCCCACGACGCCGATCTTTGCGCCGGGCAGGAAGCTCAGGGTCACGTCATCGAGAATCACGCGGTCGCCGTAAGACTTGCGGGCCTTGATCATCTGAAATACGAATTCTGCCATGTTGTGCAGTTACTCCTTAAAAAGGGGTTGGAATTCCGCTGTTTCTTTAGTCTTTAGTTTGTGATGGATACGCTGTGTGCAGCGCGGAGCACGCCCCCCGAATCACGGATCGCGGTGCGCCGCGTCAGGCCTGTGCCGCCCTGTCCGCATAACGATCGAATCCACGCCAAACCACCGCCCACCATGGTATCGGAAGGGCTGGAATGGCGGGCGTCGCTATGGCTTGGAGGGGTAATGGATGGGCCTGACATTGCCGTGGCGCGACGCGCCGGGCGGCGCGCCGTGGTCCAGTGATGCTGTAGTATATCCTCTTGTGCTTCATTGAGGTACAGATGGCCCCGTAGCTCAGTTGGTTAGAGCGCCGCCCTGTCACGGCGGAGGTCACCGGTTCAAGTCCGGCCGGGGTCGCCACCAAGCTCCTGACAAATGTCAGGAGCTTTTTTGTTCTTTTGCCGTATTTCGTGGTGTAGGGCGAAATATGGGGTTATAGGCCAAAATGTGTGTCTGGTGTTTAGTCGTTTGATGGCCATTCGACTCTGGCATGGAAGCTGTTTCAGTCGATGCCGATGCCGTATCGCATGGAAATACCGAAGGTTTCGTGCTGGCCTTGGGGCTCTGCTCGACACGCCGATAGTCTGAATGACAACGTTTGCTATTGAATGACAACGTTAGCGTTAACAGTGCTTATAAATGGTGAAAAACGTGTGCAGGGTCACATTGGCAGAACGTGCGCGAGATATGACAAATCATGAAAAATACGCTATGGGAGGTCATGGCAACTCGTTACTATTTTCGCTGTCTCGTACGCCACACAAGCCTTCAAGGAGTAAGCCATGACCACGCTCGCCATTGATATCGGAGGAACTAAGATCGCCGCCGCCGTCTGCGATGAAAACGATAGCATCATCCAGCGCTGGCGCGTCCCCACGCCGATGGATGCCGACGCCATCAACCAGCACATCGCCGAGGTGTACCGCGAGGCTGTGGCCGCCGGACACACCGATATCGAGGCCATCGGCATCTCCGCCGCCGGCAACGTGAGCGCCGACCGCAAGACGCTCACCTTCTCCGCCAACATCCCGGCCTGGATCAACTACGACCTGTCCGAGCACGTCGGCGCGCTGATCGACCATGCCGTGCCGGTCGTTGTCGAGAACGACGCCAACTGCGCCGGCTGGGGCGAATACGTGCACGGTGCCGGCCAGGGCAGCTCCAACATGGTCGCCCTGACCGTGGGCACCGGCCTCGGCGGCGCCATCGTGATCAACGGTCAGCTGTACCGCGGCTCCTTCGGCATGGCCGCCGAACTCGGCCACCTGCCGATGGTCCCGGACGGCGACCACTGCGGCTGCGGCCTGCGCGGCTGCGCCGAGCGCTACACCTCGGGCACTTCGCTGGAGAACTTCGCCAAGTCCGCCGTGCGCCGTCGTCCTCAGGACGCCAAGCGTCTTCTGGAACTGTGCGGCGGCGACATCACCAAACTGGAGGGGCCGATGGTGTCCCAAGCGGCTCAGGAAGGTGACGTACTTGGCCTGTATGCGTTCGGCAAGATCGGCGAATGGCTGGGCCGCACCATGGCCGCCGTTTCCGCCGTGCTTGACCCGGACCTGTTCGTGATCGGCGGCGGCGTGGTGGCCGTGGGCGACATCCTGCTGGAGCCGGCCCGCTACAACTACCAGCGTTTCCTGGAAGGCAGCGCCTACCGCGGCCATGCCAAGATCGTCGCCGCCACCGCCGGCCAGGATGCCGGTCTGATCGGCGCGGCCAACCTGGCTCTGCGCTGACGATGCCGCTCCGGCAACGGGGCGTTAGTCTAATGGTGAGTCATGGCCGGTGCCATGGCTCACTGCCGCGCTGATAGTGCGGTCGATGAGTTTCCGCTGCCTGACCATGGAATCGAATTTCGGGTTCTCGGCGATTTCCTCATACTCGTGTTCGGTGGTCACGCCGGCGATTTCGGCGATAATCTCCTCATAGGACGTTTCGACGGTTCGATGCACGCCGGTGACGTGCCCCTGACGTATCACGACAATGCGGTCGGATACCGCGAACACATCCGGCAGATCGTGGCAGACCATCACCACGGACCGGCCTTCGGAGCGCAGTCGCTTGATATATGCGAGCACTTCCGCCGACTGCATCACCGACAGTGCGGCGGTCGGTTCGTCCAGCAGAATAAGCTGCGGGTCATTGAGCAGCGTGCGCGCTATGGCCACGGTCTGGCGCTGGCCGACGGATAAGGATGCGATAGGGGAGCCGACCCGAATCGCCGAGCTCAGGGTCTTCAGCACGGAACGGGCACGCGAGTTCATCGAATCGTCATCGCGTATGCCAATCTGATTGATCTCCTTGCCGAGGAACAGGTTCGAGGCCACGTCCAGGTTGTCGCAGAACTCCTGCCCCTGGAACACCGATGCGATGCCCATGCGGTCCGCCTCCCTGATCGAGGGAATGGTCACCTGTTCGCCGTTGAGATAAATATGGCCGAATCCCGGCTGCAGAAATCCCGCGATGACCTTGATCAGAGTGGACTTTCCTGCGCCGTTATCGCCCACGATGGCGATGACCTCCTGGCGCTGGATGGACAGATTCACCGATTTCAACGCCTCGACGAAGCCGAACTTCACACAGATGTCCTCCAGCCGCAGCAGAGGAGGTGTGCTCGAATTCCTCATGGTGTGTTCCTTCTTATCACTCTTCTCCTGGTACCGGTCACTGGCTGACGTCATTGCGAACCGAGAACTCGATGGCGCATAATGCGCCGCCTAGCGCGCAATTGTCGTCCGGGTGGGATGACACGAGTACATCGATGGGTGCCACGGCATCAGGGAACAGCATGCGCTGCAACGCTTCATTGAACGGTTGGATGAATACGTCGCCGGTCATGGCCAGCTTGCCGCCGAGCACAATGACCTCCGGATCCACGCTGATGCACAGATCAGCCGCCACCTGACCGATACGCACGGCCGCGTCGGCGATGATGCGACGGCAACCGGGGTCGCCTTCGTTGGCAAAGGACACCAGATCATCCAGCGTCATATTGCCGTGTGTGACGCTGAGCAACTGCACCAGCCTGTTTTCCGCCACGACGGTGTCAAGGCAGCCGCGGTTGCCGCACGAACAGATGGCACCCAGCGGGTCGACCTGGATATGGCCGATTTCACCGGCCAGGCCGGTCACGCCATGCATGATTTCGCCGTTGATGACGATGCCTGCGCCAACCCCGTCGTTGGCTGAGATATATACGAAATTGCGTTTGCCTGCCGCCACGCCCATACGGGATTCGCCGTATGCCGCGAAATTCGCGTCATTATCGACGTATACGGGAACGTTGAACGCCGTGCGCAACGGGGCCGTGATATCGACGCCGTCCCATCCGGGCAGAATGCCGGGAATCGCTATGGTGTGGTCGCTGGTGGCCACCGGTGCGGCCACGGCCACGCCGATGCCGACCAGCTCGCTGGCTTCGGCGTCGATGCTGCTCAGGGTCTCATTGATGAGCAGCATGGCGCGTTCCAGCGTTGTGTCCGCCTTGTGGCCCAACGGCAGGGGGAGCGTGTGCTCAGCGATGATTGACTTCGAGAAGTCAACGATAGAAAGCGTAAGATGACGTCGCGCGATCCAAAGCCCGACGCCGAGGCCCTGATGCCGTGCAAGGGTCACCAGAGTGGCTCTGCGACCGTTGCGAACGGTGTTTTTGGTCTCCAGCTGGTCTTCGTCGACAAGCTGATGGACGAGCGTGGACACGGTCGCAGTGGACAGTCCTGTCACCTCTGCCAGTTCGACCTGTGTCATGGCGCCGAACTTGTGGATGCTGGCCAGCAAGTTGGCGCGGTTTGCCTCGCGAAGCGAGGTCTGCGAACCGAAAAGCCTTGTTGCCATAAGAGTTCAGTGTAGTCGTTACCAGCATGAGGCACAGCGAGGCGCAGAGCGTGGATTTTTCGGCGTGTCGCCTTGTGATGCGCGAAAAATCGCCATTGCGTTCATTGGTTGAACATAAACGACAGGAAATTCGCTTTCTTGAGTTTGACAACTTAACTCAATACGGTATTCTATGAGATGAACCTGAGGTTATTCCCAGATTCGGGCGACCAAGGAGGGTTCGCCATCCCCTCGAAGATGAAGGAGAACAAATGAAGTTCACTAAGAAGATCGTCGCCGTGGTGGCAGGCGTTGCCATGTGCGCGGGCCTCGCGGCCTGCGGTGGCAGCCGTAGCGGCCAGGCAACTGGCGGTGATGCCAAGATCGAAAAGGGCGCCACTATCGGCATTTCGATGCCGACCAAGTCCGAAGAGCGTTGGAACAAGGACGGCAACAACCTGAAGGCCAAGCTGGAGAAGGCCGGATACAAGGTCATCCTGTCTTTCGCCGACGATAAGCCGGCCCAGCAGAACGCTGACATCGAGAACATGGTCAACAACGACGCCAAGATCGTCGTGGTCGCTTCCAAGGACGGCACCGCAGTGGGCCCCGCCGTTGAGAAGGCCCGCGATGCAGGCGCCAAGGTCATCGCCTACGATCGACTGATCATGAACACCGACGCCGTCGACTACTACGCCACCTTCCAGCTGGAGCAGGTCGGCGTGCTCGAGGCCACGTGGCTCATTGACCAGCTCAAGCTTAAGGATGGCGCCACCGGCCCGTTCAATATCGAGCTGTTCACCGGTTCCCCGGATGACAACAACGCCAAGTACTTCTTCAAGGGCGCTTGGGATCTGCTGCAGCCGTACTTCGAGAAGGGCGTGCTCGTCTCCCCGTCCCAGCACGGTCAGGGTGGCGTGACCAAGGACTTCACCGTTGAGGATTGGCAGAAGATCTCCGTGATGAGCTGGAAGACCGAGCAGGCGCAGAAGGACATGGAATCCATCCTTGACTCCACCTACGCCCACGGCGAGAAGCTCGACGCGGTCCTCACTCCGTACGACGGCATCGCCCAGGGTGTGATCAACGCCATCGAATCCAAGCGTCCCGACATGAAGCCGGGCACCGACTCCTGGCCGTATATCACCGGTCAGGACGCCATGGAGATCGCAGTTGCCAACATCGCCAAGGATAAGCAGGGCGAGACCGTGTTCAAGGACGTGAACAAGCTGGCTGACGCCGTGTACGACATGGTCGTCGAGATCGCCGAGGGCAAGGAAGTCTCCGGCCTGAACGGCAAGTTCAACAACAACAACATCGACGTCCCGTCCAAGCTGCTTGACCCCCAGAACATCACCAAGGACAACCTCCAGGATCTGGTCACGGCCAACTACATCACCCAGGATCGCTTCGACGAGCTGACTAAGTAGTCCTCATCAGGCAATCCGTAAACAAACACAATGACATGCGGCGCATAGCCGATATGCGCCGCATGTCCATGAACACAGAACTGTGACGAGGAGTGGTGACATGTCATCAAATGACACCATCTTGACGATGGAAAACATCACGAAGACGTTCGGTCCGGTCAAAGCCCTCACCGATGTGAATCTTTCCGTCGATCGCGGCGAGATCCACGCCATCTGCGGCGAGAACGGTGCAGGTAAATCGACCCTGATGAACGTGCTTTCGGGTGTGTACCCATACGGTAGCTATTCCGGCAAAATCACCTTTGATGGCAAGGAATGCAAATACCATACTATTAATGATTCCGAGGCCGACGGCATCGTAATCATTCATCAGGAACTGGCGTTGAGCCCGTTCCTGTCCATTGCGGAGAACATCTTCATCGGCAACGAGCAGGCCAAGGGTGGCGTAATCGACTGGGACAAGACCCGTGCCGAGGCGAAGAAGCTGCTCGATCGTGTGGGACTTCCCGAAGACCCGGATACCAAGGTTATGGACATCGGCGTCGGCAAGCAGCAGCTCGTCGAAATCGCCAAGGCATTGTCCAAGGACGTGAAGCTGCTCATCCTCGATGAGCCGACCGCTGCACTGAACGATGAGGATTCCGCCCACCTGCTTGACCTGGTTCGTCAGCTACGTGACGAGCAGGGCGTGACCAGCATCATCATCACTCATAAACTCAACGAGGTCGCCGCCATCGCCGACAATGTCACCATCATTCGAGACGGTTCGACCGTCGGTGTGATGTACGTGACGCCGGAGACGCCGCTCGACCAGGAAGAACTCATCCGCAAGATGGTGGGTCGTCCGCTGCACAACCTGTACCCGAACCACCCCTCCAATACCCCGGGCGAGGAATACCTGCGTGTCGAGGATTGGACCGTGCATCATCCGCTCGACGCGGAGCGCGTGATCGTAGACCATGCGAACATCAACGTGCATGCCGGCGAGATCGTCGGTCTGGCGGGTCTGATGGGTGCGGGTCGTACCGAGATGGCCATGTCCATCTTCGGCCACTCTTACGGTTCCAACATCTCCGGCAAGGTGTTCGTCAAGGGCAAGGAAGTCAAGATGCCCAACGTGCAGTCCGCGATTGACGCAGGTCTCGCCTACGCCACCGAGGATCGTAAGGGCAACGGTCTGAACCTGCTGCAGAACATCCGAGAGAACGCGTCCCTGGCCTCCCTGACCAAGATCAGCAAGGGCGGGGTTGTGGACGACAACCTTGAGCGCAAGGAAGTTGAACAGTACCGCAAGGACTTCAACATCAAGTGCCATGACATCGATGTGAATGTCTCCACCCTCTCCGGTGGTAACCAGCAGAAAGTGCTGCTCGCCAAGTGGGTTATCTCGCAGCCGGACATCCTCATCCTCGATGAGCCGACCCGAGGCATCGACGTCGGCGCCAAGTATGAGATCTACGAAATCATCGATAAGCTTGCCGATGCAGGCAAGGCCGTCATCGTGATTTCCTCCGAGCTGCCCGAGCTCATCGGTATCTGTGACCGCATTTACACGGTGTCCTACGGTGTCGTCACCGACAATGTTGAGAAGAATGGATTTACCCAGGAATACCTGATGAAGGGTATGACCAAGGAAAGGGAGGTGGCAGCCTGATGAGCGCCGCAACTGCAACACCTGCAAAGAAAGAAGAAAAGACCGGCCTGCTGGCCACGGTTGCCAACAATGCCCGTCAATACGGTATTGTCGGCGCACTGCTGGTCATCGTCGTGGCCTTCGAGGTCCTGACCGGAGGCGTGCTGCTGAAGCCGAACTCCTTCGTGTCCCTGATTCAGCAGAACGCTTACGTGATCATCCTGGCCATTGGTATGGTGATGGTCATCATCGCCACCCACATCGACCTTTCGGTTGGTTCCTTGGTAGCCTTCATCGGTGGTGTGTGTGCACTGCTGATGGAACGCGCCGGAGTCAACTGGATGCTCGCCATCGTCATCGCTCTGGTCGTCGGCCTGATCGTCGGCGTCTGGCAGGGCTTCTGGGTCGCCGTCATCGGCATCCCGGGCTTCATTACCACTCTGGCCGGCATGTTGATCTTCCGTGGTCTCGCCACCGTGATCGTCGGCGAATCCGTGCCGATTACCTCCCTCGAATTCCGTGGCATTGCCCGTAACTACCTGCCCAACATCCTTGGCTGGTGGGGTCCGTTCGATGGTCTGACCATTGTGCTCGGCATCCTGTGCATCGTCGGCTTTGCCTGGAGCCAGCTGCGCAAGCGCGCCCGTGTGGCCAAGGTCGGCCTGGTGCCCGAGCCGATGAGCCTGACCGTCCTCAAAATTGTGCTTGCCGCGGTCGTCATCGCCTTCGTCACCTACCTGCTGGCTTCCTCCGGTAACGCTGATCAGGGTGGTACCCCGATCATGCTGGTGATCGTCGGTGTGCTGGTCTTCATCTACAACTTCATCCTGACCAAGACCGTGTTCGGTCGCCACGTGTACGCCGTTGGTGGCAACCGCAAGGCCGCCATCCTCTCCGGTATCAACACCCGCCGCGTGGACTTCCTGCTGTTCGTCCACATGGGCTTCCTGTCCGCAGTGGCCGCTGTCTGCATGCTCTCCCGTCTGGCTTCCGCAACTGCTCAGGCCGGTATGGAGTTCGAGATGGACGCCATCGCCGCCTGCTTCATCGGTGGCACGGCCGTTACCGGTGGTATTGGTACCATCCCGGGCGCTGTGATCGGTGCATTCGTGATGGGTGTTATCAACCAGGGTCTGTCGATCATGGGTGTTGACACCGCCGTGGTGAAGACCATCAAGGGTCTCGTGCTCCTGCTGGCCGTCGCCGTGGACATCATGTCCAAGCGCAAGAAGAGCTGACCTTCCCCTTTCTCCTCCTCGATGTGGGATTCGTGCCGGTGCCGCTGGTGCGGATCCCACACTGTTATCTGCCGTCATTCTTGTAATCAAAGGACTTTTTCCGCCATGAAACTCACCGCGCGCTCCACCTCCCGTATGTATGCATTGACCTGCTTGGCCTGCGTTATCTGGCTCTGGCAGTCACTGGTCGAGGCCAATAACGATGGCTCGCTGTTCAATTGGGCCACTATTGTCTTCTCGCTGTGCTTGCTAGTGGTCATCGGATGGAGTGGTTGGAATGCCGTCGCCGGGTGGAACGCCAAGGAGACTGAGGCCGCCACGGCAGGTGCCAAGGATGATGAGGGCAGCACTGATCGGTAGCGTATATACGGCTGTTGTTGCCGGGGACATATAGGTCCCGGCAAATCTGCAGCGATATGTGCATTGCAAGCCAGGGATTCCCTGGCTTTTTTATGTCGAAACGGAACTCGACACGGGCGCGCAGGCCGTTGGGTTTGTCTAGAGCCTGCATATAGTTACTTATGGTAATGACTATTGGTAACTAATTGGAGGTTGGGCCAGCGATGTGCGATTCCCGAACCGATACCAAGACCGGCTTGCTTCCGGTGAATGAGGTGCGGAGCCTCCTGGATGTCTGCTGGAAAGCGAAGGCTATCACCGAGCTGATGCCGGCACTGCCCAAAGGCCTGAAACCGCGCTACGTACACGTCATTGATGCCGTCTGGCATATCAACGAAACGAATGGGCAGGAAATCGGCACCGCACGGGTAAGCGATGTCAGCGCCTTTCTCGGCGTCACTACGCCGAGCGTTACCAAACTCGTTGGCGAGATGGTGGAGCTTGGTCTGGTGGTCAAGCATATGGATGCCGCCGATCGGCGTGCGGTGACGCTCACGCTCACCGAGCGTGGACTAGATATCCGCCGCGTTTACGTAGAGGAATACCATGCGCATCTTAGCCAGCTATTGGGCGGGCTGACCGTGGAACAATGCGAAACCACTGTGCGCACATTGACCGAAGCCCTGCGGCTTATGCAGGAAGACGCGCAGCATCGCAAAAGCATGTGAATGAATGGAGGAGAGCAACGATTATGACTGATTCAGCAACACAACTACCTCACGGCGGCAAACAACCCTTTTCCGGCAAGCTCGTCATCGCGGTCGTCTCGCTTGCGATTCTGACCTTCCTCGGCATCCTGTCGGAAACCTCACTGAACATCGCCTACTCCACGCTGATGGAGGAGTTCTCCATCGGCGCTTCGGTGGTGCAGTGGCTCACCACCGGCTATCTGCTCTTGCTGTCAGTATCGATTTCGAGCTCGCCGTTCATGGTGCGCAAGTTCGCCACCAAAACCCTGTTCATCATGGCCGTCGTGATCTTCGCCGCCGGCACACTGCTGGGCGCGCTCGCGGTCAACTTCCCGATGCTGCTCGCCGCCCGACTGGTCATGTCGCTCGGCACCGGCATCTCCTTGTCGCTCATCACCAGCATCATTCTGGAAAAGCGCCGCTTGAACAGCGCGGCTCGATGCTCGGCATCGTCAGTCTGGTCACCTGCGCTGCACCGGCCATCGGCCCGGTATTCGGCGGCGTGCTGAAGAGCCACTTCCCGCCCAAGTTCATCATCATCGGCTTCGCGGGCACCGTAATCATGGACGCGGTGTTCGTGACGCTGTCCGGCAATGTGTGGGTGGTGGCCATCGCCGCGAACGATGGGGCAGACGCCGCCGGTTCGTATATGATCGCCTTCCCACGCAGCATGATGGTGTTCGCCGGCATGGCCGTGCTCGGCGTGATCCTCGCCTCGCTCATGTTCCGATTCTCCACTCGCCGCCCGCCGGAAATGAGGGAAGTCAAATAGTATGCCCGCAGCGGATTGGTTGGCTTTATGATGGAACAGATATGCCATCACAGGAGAAGCAGGAGAACTATCATGCTTGAACCACCGGTCACTCCGATCCGCAAGGCCAACGACGGCCTCGAACTGCCAGCCACCGGATTCGGCACCTACAAGGTCAACGGCCTGGCCGGCGTGGACGCCATCAAGTCCGCCATTCATCAGGGCTACCGACTCATCGATTCCGCCTTCAACTATGAGAATGAAGGCGTGGTGGGCCGCGCTATCCGCGAATCCGGTGTGCCGCGCGAAGACATCATCGTCACGTCCAAGCTGCCCGGCCGCCACCACGCCCATGACGAGGCGCTGCTCACCATTGAGGAGAGCGTGTGCCGTATGGGCCTCGACTACATCGATCTCTATCTGATCCACTGGCCGAACCCGAGCCAAGGCCAGTTCGTTGAGGCATGGGAGGCGCTGGTCGAAGCCCGTGAACGTGGGCTGGTCAAGCATATCGGCGTCAGCAACTTCTTGCCCGGCCATATTGATCTGCTCATTCGCGATACGGGCGTGACCCCGGCCGTCAACCAAGTTGAGCTGCACCCGTACTTCCAGCAGCGCGAACAGCTGGCCTACGACAACGCGCACGGCATCATCACCGAGGCATGGAGCCCGCTGGGCCGCGCCAACCAGATGCTGCGCGACCCGGACCTGAAGCGTATCGCCGCCAAGCACGGTATTTCCGTGGTTCAGGCCATTTTGCGCTGGCACCTCCAGTACGGCGACGTGGCCATCCCGAAGTCCTTGAACCCGGAGCGCCAGCGTCAGAACCTCGACCTGACCGCTTTTGAACTCGATGATCAGGACATGGCCGATATCGCCGCAATGGACAACCCCGAAGGTCACACCTTCGGCCAGAACCCCCATTGGCACGAAGAAGCGTGATTCCAGCATGCAACGTCCTATTATGACTTCGCGGTCGTTTTTGCGCACGCCGTCCGAAGCGGCCGGGCCCGGCGACGAGCAGGTGATCGAAGACCTCGTAGACACGCTGGAGGCCAACCGTTCACGGTGCGTGGGCATGGCCGCCAACATGATTGGCGTAGGCAAACGCATCATCGTCTTTGTGGATGAAGACCTTGGCGGGCGCATAACGGTGATGCTCAACCCCGTGATTACCGCTTCGGACGGTGCCTTCGATACCCAGGAAGGATGCCTGTCCCTGACCGGCGAACGCCGCACGCTGCGTTATCGACGTATTGAGGTCAACTACGAGAACCGTCGGTTCCGCGCCCGCCACGCCACCTTCGCCGGTTGGACTGCGCAGATTATCCAGCATGAAGTCGATCACTGCAACGGCATCATTATCTGATTCATATCGGTGCTCATTGCAGCCCAACTCCCGAGGCTGGTCATCGCGATTACGATGCGATTACATCGCAACCGCTATGACCAGCCTTTTTGTGCACTGGTGGGGTGGGTGTTCTCATCGGTGTTGGGGTGCCATGCGCTGGCAGGTTGGCTTCGCTGAGGGGTGTGGGTGGTGTCATGTCGCCAGCGGTTGGCTGGTTGGCTTCGCTGGAGGTTCTCTCAGCGTCGGTGATGTGC
>OBWI01000386.1_pt1 | contig 28661 bp, 25 predicted proteins | sample 1495201 | NCBI WGS metagenome assembly OBWI01 (sample SAMEA2580050, study PRJEB22360) | human gut metagenome | biome: human gut; feature: human-associated habitat; material: faeces | place: Denmark | collected 2008/2010
GAGCACCGAATTGGGTCGCCCCGCGGGGCAAACCGCGCGCTTCCGCCAGTTCCACCGCCGCGTGCAGATAGCTTTCTTCATCCGGCCTGCCGGTGCGGATCAGCTCGAGAAAATAGCGATCCGGGAAGTGTTCTTCATAAAACGCGACACACTCATCTACCAGCGCGCTGTTACCACGCAAAAGACTGCGTCCGACGTCGCCCATGCGTCCGCCGGAAAGAAGGATCAACCCTTCGTTTAATTCGATAAGCCAGTCGCGATCGATGATCGGCCCGGCGGCACCGTACCCGCGCTGATACGCTTTTGAGATCAGCAACGTCAGATTCTGATAGCCGGTATTGTTCGCCGCCAGTACCGTCAGGTGGGTTAACTCATCACCCAGCAGGTCGCACTGGACGTTAAAATCTGCCCCGACGATAGGCTTAATCCCTGCGCCATGTCCCGCTCCGTAGAACTTCACCAGACCACAAAGGTTGGTGAAATCGGTGATCGCCAGTGCTGGCATACCCAACGCCGCCGCCTTTTTTACCAACGGTGCGGTTTTGGCCAGGCCATCGATCATCGAGTAGTCGCTGTGCACCCGCAGGTGTACGAAACGTGGTTCAGACATCTTCAGATTCCGGTTTACTTAATCTCGACACAAGAATCAGGACGCAAGTCCCAGTGCGCGTTTGACAGGCCCAAAGCTGCGCCGATGGTGTTCGGTCGCGCCGTGTTCAGCCAGTTTTTCCAGATGAAAAGCGGTTGGGTACCCTTTGTGTTGGGCAAAACCATATTGCGGGAAAACAATATCCAGCGCCGCCATTTCGGCGTCACGCGTCACTTTCGCCAGGATAGACGCGGCACTGATTTCCGGTACGCGGCTATCGCCTTTCACCACAGCCATCGCAGGCATCGGTAATTTCGGGCAGCGGTTACCATCAATCAACACATATTCCGGCGCAATATGCAGCCCAGCGACGGCACGCTGCATCGCCAGCATGGTCGCATGAAGAATGTTCAGCTCGTCGATTTCGTGGGGTTCCGCGCGGCCCAGACTCCAGCTCAACGCTTTCTCTTTGATCTCTTCATAGAGCGCCAGACGGCGTTTTTCGCTCAGCTTTTTGGAATCATTCAGCCCGGCAATCGGGCGCGCCGGGTCAAGGATCACCGCAGCGGTGACGACCGCGCCAACTAACGGCCCGCGTCCGACTTCATCCACACCCGCAACCAGCTGCGTGTGCGGATAAACAAATTCGATCATTGTGCTAACTCCAGAACGGCTTGTTGCCCCCGCTCCTCCGCATTTCAGCGGATCTGCTGATGCAGTTCACGGAAGGTATCGTGCATCGCGTGGCTGGTTTTCCCGTTCGCCAACAGCGGTAACAGCGCCGCAGCCAGTTTTTGCGGCTCACACTCTTCCTGCAATAATTCTTTGACTAACTCTCTACCCGCCAGCAGATTTGGCAGCGAGACATAATCAGTTTTCACCAGCCGCTTCGCCAACCAGAAGGTAAAAGGCTTCATGCGATATCCCACCACCATCGGGCATTTCGCCAGCATACACTCCAGGGCTGCCGTACCCGACGCCAGTAGCGCCGCATCGCTGGCGACCATCGCCTCACGGCCCATCCCATCCCGCAAATGAACTGAAAGGTCTGGCGCGACTTCAGCTTTGATGCGTTCAAACTGCTCGCGGCGTTTGGCATTCACCAGTGGCACCACGATTTCGAGATCCGGATATGTCTGGCGCAAAAGCTGGGCCGTTTTCAGGAAATCGGCACTAAGCATTTCAACTTCTGCACCACGGCTCCCTGGTAGCAACGCCAGGCAGTGGGCATCGTGAGGGATCCCCAGCACATCACGGGCGGCATTTTTATCTGGATCTAACGGCATGGCATCAGCCATGGTATGACCGATAAAGCGGCACGGTACATTGTATTTGTCATAAAACGCTTTTTCGAAAGGCAGAAATGCGAGCACCAGATCGGTGGCTCTGCCTATTTTGAAAACGCGTTTCTGTCGCCACGCCCAGACGGATGGACTGACGTAATGAATGGTTTTGATACCCTGCTTTTTGAGGTTACCTTCAAGAGTAATATTGAAGTCAGGCGCATCAATACCAACAAAAATATCTGGCTTCAGTTCGCCAAAACGCTTTGTCAGATCGGCACGAATATGCAGTAAGCGACGCAGACGACCGAGCACTTCAACAATGCCCATCACCGCCAGTTCTTCCATTTCGTACCAGGCTTCGCAGCCTTCAGCCTGCATTCGTGGCCCGGCAACACCAACAAAGCGGGCGTTGGGCACACGTTCTTTCAGAGCGCGGATTAAACCGGCCCCCAGGATATCGCCGGAGGTTTCTCCGGCGACTAGGGCAATCGTTAATGGACGCTGTTCAGTCATTAACGAATCAGACCGCGCGTTGAGCGTGCAAAGAAATCGGTAAAGGCTTTCACTTCCGGATATGTTTCCGCCAGTTCAGCAATTTCCGGTTTCACTTCATCGAGCGTTTTACCGCTACGATAAATCAGCTTATACGCATTGCGGATAGCGGTAATCGCCTCACGGCTGAATCCGCGGCGCTTCAGCCCTTCGATATTGACACCGAACGGCGTTGCGTGGTTACCCTGCGCAATGACATAAGGAGGGACGTCCTGCGCCACACCGGAGCAGCCGCCAACCATCACGTGCGCACCAATGATGCAGAACTGATGGACTGCGGTCATGCCGCCGATGATCGCGAAGTCGTCAACCGATACGTGACCCGCCAGCGTTGCGTTGTTGGCGAGAATACAGCGGTTACCTACCGTACAATCGTGCGCAATGTGCGCGTTGATCATCAGTAAGTTGTCGCTGCCCACCTTCGTCAATCCACCGCCCTGGACTGTGCCACGATGAATGGTGACGCTTTCGCGAATGCGGTTACGATCGCCGATTTCCACACGGGTCGGTTCGCCAGCATATTTCAGATCCTGGTTAACTTCGCCGATGGAGGCGAACTGATAAATCTCATTATCGCGGCCAATTTTAGTATGACCATTCACGACAACGTGAGATTTCAGTACGGTACCCTCACCAATTTCGACATGGGGTCCAACGATACAAAAAGGACCAATGTGTGCGTTCGCGCCAATTGACGCGCCCTCTTCCACAATGGCGGTTGGATGCACAAAGGCGGATTTATCAATCACGTATCAGGCCTCCCGGCTACGAGCACACATCATCGTTGCTTCGCAAACTACTTTACCATCGACCAGAGCAACCCCTTTAAAACGGGTCAGGCCGCGGCGCGTTTTTTCGAAAGTGACTTCCATGATCATTTGATCGCCAGGCACGACCGGGCGCTTGAAGCGCGCTTCGTCAATACCAGCGAAGTAGTACAGCTCACCCGGTTCCAGTTTTCCTACGCTTTTAAACGCCAGAATACCTGTTGCCTGTGCCATTGCTTCCAGAATCAGCACACCCGGGAAAATCGGTTTTCCAGGGAAATGGCCCTGGAAGAATGGCTCATTGACAGAGACATTTTTTACTGCGCGCAGAAAACGACCTTCTTCAAAATCCAGCACGCGATCCACCAGTAAGAACGGGAAACGGTGCGGCAGAAGTTCTAAAATCTCTTCAATCTGCAGAGTATGAGTGTTAGTAGTCAAGATACTCTTCCTGTCAAAATATAAGAAACGACAATAATAACACGGCCTGCCGCAATCGTAAGAATGAGACAGGCCGTAAAGTTTGGCGAACAAAAGATGGAACGTTAGTCTTGTTGATTAACCTTGCGCTCAAGCGATTTCAGACGCTTGCTCATGTCATCAATGTTCATCACCAGTGCAGCGGTTTTGCGCCAGACTTTGTTGGGTTGCAGCGGAATGCCTGAGGAATAGACGCCTGGTTCAGTGATGGGACGCATCACCATACCCATGCCCGTAACCGTCACTTTGTCGCATATTTCCATATGCCCGTTGATTACGCTGGCTCCGCCGATCATGCAGTAACGACCAATTTTCAGGCTGCCCGCCATAATGACGCCACCGGCAACCGCCGTATTGTCGCCAATCACGACGTTATGTGCAATCTGGCACTGGTTATCAATGATCACGCCATTGCCAATAATAGTGTCATCCAGCGCGCCGCGATCGATGGTTGTGCAGGCACCGATCTCCACGCGATCGCCAATAATTACGCGACCAATCTGTGGGATCTTCACCCAGTTACCACGATCGTTGGCATAACCAAAGCCGTCTGCGCCTACCACTGTTCCGGACTGGATCAGGCAATTCTGACCGATCTGGATCTCATGGTAAATGGTTACGTTCGCCCAGAGACGCGAACCTGCACCGATTTTGCTGTTTTTACCTACGAAGCAACCGGCACCGATAATCACGTTATCGCCCAGTTCAACGCCGGACTCAATCACCGCGTTAGCGCCAATCGATACGTTGTTACCCAGCTTCGCCGTCGCGTCGATCACCGCACTGGGTGCAATGTTCTGCGCGGGCTGCGGCGTGGTATCTAAAATTTGCGCCATGCGCGCGTAAGTCAGGTAGGGATTCTTCACTACCAGCGCGGCACTTTTCGCGAAAGGAAGATCGTCCTGGGTCATGACAACCGCGGACGCCTGGCACAAGCCTAAATGCTCACGGTATTTTGGGTTAACCATGAACGTAATGTGACCTGTTTGTGCAGATTGCATGGACGCAACGCCGGTGATGACGATATCGCCATCACCGTGTAGTTCTGCATCCAACTGCTGCGCTAAATCAGCCAGTCGAATTGAAGGCATTACTTATTTAACCTGTTTCAGTACGTCGGCAGTGATGTCTTTTACATCGCTGCTGTTGTAAGCAACGGCGTTTGCATCAACAACCAGATCGATATCCTGGCTGTTGGCAACGGATTTCACAGCAGTCTGGATACGAGTAACCAGTTTGCCGCGTTCTTCGTTGGAACGACGTGCGCGATCCTGCTCAAAAGCCTGCGCTTTCTGAGCAAAAGTCTGGCGCTGAGCCATCACGTCTTTTTCCAGCTTAGTGCGATCGCTGCCCGCTTTCATGGACTGCAGCTTTTTCATTTTAGCCTGCAGATCGGTTTCCATACGCTGCAGTTCGCTGGCACGGCCTTTGAACTCATTTTCCAGCGTGTTAGAAACACCGGTTTTCTGCGCTACCTGCTGGAACAGGCTGCCCATGTTGACGATTGCAATTTTGTCAGCCGCCTGAGCAGAAGTTGCCAGTGCTAAACCGAGACCTGCAGCTAATAACCACTTTTTCACAATAAACTCCTTACCATCCCATTTGCACCGGAGGGTGCAGTTCTTTGCGTGGCCCGGCGATCTTATATTGATCGCCTAAAGTCATCGCTACACTACCACTACATTCCTTTGTGGAGAACACTTACCAGGTTTTACCGATGTTAAACTGGAACTGTTCTGCCTTGTCTCCATCGTACTTTTTGAACGGCTGGGCGTAGGAGAACACCAACGGCCCCAATGGGGACATCCATTGTAATGCGATACCCGCAGACATACGGATATTGCTTGGATCACTATAGTCCGGATATCCAGAATATTGGCTGGAATCCCAGTTTGTATCCCAAACGGTACCCATATCCCAGAAGAAGGAAGTACGAACCGAGTTAGCATACTTATCGCTAATAAACGGCGTCGGGGTGATGAACTCGAGGCTGGCAACCGCCATGGCGTTACCGCCTACAGCATCATCCGATTTACACAGGTCTTTCGCGCCGTCCTGAGTCGCACATTCGTAATCATAGTCCGGATCATAATTACTGGCCTGATGCGGGAAGTAAACTGCTTTCGGACCAATTGTATTGGACTGGAAGCCACGCACGGTGCTGGAACCACCGGCATAGAAGTTCTCGTAGAACGGCATCTCTTTGCCGCCTAAACCATCACCATAACCCCAGCGGGTACGCCCCAGAACAACCCATTTGTGATCGTCATCGATCGGCACATAAGTCGCCGTGTCTAACGTCACTTTGTAGTATTCGTTATCCGATCCAGGAATGGTCACTTTACCGGTCAGGTTGACACGTGAACCATCTGTCGGGAAGTAACCACGGTCAAGCTTGTTATAGGTCCAACCATAGTTGAACGTGAAGTCGTCCGTTTTGAAGCTATTATCCTGATCAGAGGTGCTCGGATGTTCACCCATAGAGTACAGATAACGCCACATCGCAACCTGAGGCTGCATGTTGGACAGGGAGTTATGTACATAACCCAGACCTGCACGCAGCGAGTTATATTCGTTGATCGGGAAGCCCAACGTCACGTCTGTACCATAACTCTTGTTGGTATAGTCGGACAGGTCGGCGTCATCTGCCTGGAAGTCATTATAGAAGAGACGACCACCGAGGCTTACACCATCTACAGTGAAGTACGGGTTGGTTACCGACAGTTCAGCATAGGTCTGGTAATCGTTTTTGGTCCCGTTGATACCAACAGCATAACCTGTACCTAACCAGTTATCCTGCTGCACACCAGCCTGGAAGCTCACGCCACTTTCAGTACCGTAACCAATACCAAAGTTGAAGCTACCGGTGTTGCGCTCTTTTACCTTGTAGACGACATCTACCTGGTCCGGGCTACCCGGAACACGTTGGGTATCGGTATCGACAGTTTCAAAGAAGCCCAGACGATTCAGACGCTCCTTACCCTGATCGACCAGATCGCTTCCCAGCCATGCACCTTCCATCTGACGCATTTCGCGACGCAGGACGGCATCTTTCGAGGTATCGTTACCTTCAAAACGGATCTTACGCACGTAGAAACGGTTACCCGCATCAACGTTCACGCGTAATTTAACGGTTTTGTCGGCATCGTTAATTTCAGGCATCGACTGTACGCGCGGATAGGCATAACCATAGCGACCGAGAAGCTTTTTGATGTCATCTTCCATCTTGGTCACTTTGGTGCCGTTATACAGCTCACCCGGCTCGATCTTAGTCAGCTGCTCAATTTCAGCGGAGTGCCCGGCAAGGTTGCCGCTCACTTCAACGCCAGAAAGCTTGTACTGATCGCCTTCGGTGATGTTCACCGTGACGTAAATACCTTTTTTATCTGGCGTCAGACTGACCTGGGTAGAGTCGATGTTGAAACGGGCATAACCGCGATCCAGATAGTAGCTGCGCAGGGTTTCAAGGTCGCCCGCCAGTTTCTGTTTCTGGTATTTACGATCGCCTACCACGTTCCACCACGGCACTTCGTCACGCAGTTGGAAATGAGAGATCAGTTCGTCGGTGGTGAAAGCATGGTTACCAACAATGTTAATTTGCTGGATTTCAGCTGACACACCTTCCTGGAACACCAGTTTTAGGTCAACACGGTTGCGCGGCAGCGGGGTCACGACAGCTTTTACGCTGGCGCTATATTTACCGACGCTGTAGTAGAAGTCTTCCAGACCTTTCTCGATATCGGCAATGGTGGTGCGATCGAGGGATTCGCCCACACGCACACCAGAAGCCTCGAGGTTTTGCTTCAGCATGTCATCTTTCACCGATTTGTTACCGGAGAAAGTAATGCTGGCAATGGTCGGACGTTCTTTTACCTGAACCAGAAGGGTATCACCATCACGAAGGACGCGAACATCCTCAAAGTTGCCGGTAGCAAACAGAGCGCGAATGGTATTACTGATATCTTCATCATTAACCGTGTCGCCTGTGCGCACCGGCATACTGAGGAGGGCCGCACCAACGGCGACACGCTGAAGGCCTTCGAAATGAATATCTTTCACTACGAACCCTTCAGCACCGTATACGGTGGCGCTGCTAAACAGCAGCGACGCTATGAGCAACTTTTTCATCGCCATCGTTATTATGCGTTCTTCCTAACTAACTCTCATAACCGAGAGAAATCATTGAAAAGTGCAAGCCCCATTAACAGCACCAGCAGAATCGAGCCAATGCGATAACAAAAGTCTTGAACCCGCTCGGATACCGGTCCGCCCTTGATCTTTTCGATCGCAAGGAACAGCAGATGCCCCCCGTCAAGTACGGGCAACGGAAACAGGTTAATTATCCCTAAGTTCACGCTAATAAGCGCAAGAAACGGCAGGTAATAAACTACCCCGAGTTCCGCTGTCATCCCAGCCCCCTTGGCGATAGAGATCGGCCCACTGAGGTTGTTCAGTTTCACATCACCGGTGATCAATTTTCCCAGCATACTGACCGTCAGCTTCATCAGCTGCCACGTTTTGTCCGTGGCTTCGACGATGGCGTTGAACGGCCCATACTGGCGTACAACTTTATACTCATCTGGCAAAGGAATGACTTTCGGCTCAATACCGACAAAACCAATCGCTTTACCATTACCCGGTTTACTCTCCGGGATTAATGTCAAAGACAAGGGACTTCCCTGCCTTTCGATTTCTAACGCTAAGGATTTACCCGGGTTATCCCGGACAAGCATCACAAAGGTCACCCACTGCGTTAAGGGCTGACCATCGACTTTAACGATCCTGTCGCCTGCTTGCAAACCTGCCTTGCTTGCCGCCGAGTTTGGCTGCACATTTTCCAGTACAGGTTCAATTTGCGGCCCACGAGGACGAATCCCCAGCGAAGATACCGGATCTTCTTTATCAGGCTCAAACGCCCAGTGACGTAAATCGAGCTTTACATCCCGCCGTTGATCGCTGCCAAATGGCGCTACTGTAATGGTGGTGCTTTCATCGCCAATTTTATCGACCAACTGCAAACGCACGGCATCCCAATCAGGCGTTTCGATACCATCTACGGCTTTTAGTTCCGTACCTGGTGCAATTTGTGCTTCCGCAGCTATCGAATTGGCTGCTATTTCACCAACCACCGGACGTACGCCAGGCACACCAATAATAAAAACCAGCCAGTAGGCAAAGATAGCAAAAATGAAGTTTGCAACCGGACCTGCGGCAATAATCGCCGCTCGTTGGCCAACAGATTTATTATTGAAGGCATGGTGGCGGAGTTCCGGAACGACCGGTTCTGCGCGCTCATCCAGCATTTTGACATAACCGCCCAGCGGGATCAGGGCGATAACATATTCGGTGCCGAGCTTATCAGTTCGCCGCCAGAGCGCCTTACCAAACCCTATTGAGAAACGCTCAACGCGAACACCACAACGCCGGGCAACCCAGAAATGACCAAATTCATGCACGGTGATAAGTACACCCAGTGCAACGATGAACGAAGCCAAATCCCAGAGAAAACTCAGCATATTACCTTCCGTTAAAGCGTCCTGAATACCAGTAACAACAAGCAAGCAAAGACCGGTACCGCAGCCGTCAGGCTATCAATACGATCTAAAATACCACCGTGTCCTGGAATTAAATGACCGCTGTCCTTAATTCCTGCTTCACGCTTAAACATACTCTCGGTCAGATCGCCGAGCACTGAGGCTAACGCTGCGACAATAGAGCAAATGAGTAAGGTGACGGGAGCGACGTCGAGATTCGCCCACATGCCATAACCCCATGAGATTACCGCTGCGGTCGCTAGTCCACCTATAAAGCCTTGCCAGGTTTTACCCGGAGAAACCTTCGGTGCCAGCTTATGTTTACCAAACAATTTGCCAAACATATATGCGCCAGAGTCAGCGCCCCATACCAGGATCATGACATAGAGCAGCCATATTGCGCCACTGTAATGATTCTCGTCGTAGTGCCAGGCCCGTAACGCCAGCATGCCCCAGAAGAAGGGAACAATGGTTAGCACGCCAAAAATAAGGCGCAATGTTTTAGAGTTACGCCAGATTGCTGCGGAACCAGGGTAAAACAGCACCAGCAATAGCGCGACAATCCACCAACCCAGCGAAGCCCAAAGTGAGATTTCAACCAGCGGTTGATGAATATTTCGGTGATATTCCGGCAACAGAAAAAGCATCAGCGCCAACAATAACCCGCATAACACCGCCAACCATACTCGCTGCGAACGAGTGGTAAAACCGCTAAGCTGTCCCCATTCCCACGCTGCCAGCATGCAGACCACCAGCGTTACGATGGCGAACCCCACCGGCGGCAACAGAAACAACGCCGCGATGACGACGGGTATTAACACAAAAGCAGATATCAGGCGATACTTCAGCAAAAGCGACCCCCATCAGGCTGTTTCATCACCGGGCTCGGTGCCGCCGAAACGACGCTCTCGATTAGCAAAGGCATTTAACGCCCCTTCAAAGTCTTGTTCATCGAAATCGGGCCAGAGAACATCTGTAAAGTAAAGTTCGGCATAGGCAATTTGCCAAAGCAAAAAGTTACTAATGCGATGCTCCCCCCCAGTCCTAATTACTAAATCTACAGGGGCCAGTTCATGCATACAGACATGCTGGTTTAGCATCTCTTCATCTATCTGATCTGGTTGCAGGTTTCCTTGCTGCACCTTTTCAGCCAGTTGCCTGACTCCCTGGACTATATCCCAACGTCCACCGTAGTTCGCCGCAATATTCAGCGTCAGACCGGTATTCCCGGCTGTTAGCGCTTCAGATTTACGAATACGTTCTTGCAAACGCGAGTTAAAGCGACTGGTATCGCCAATAATACGCAGACGCACGTTATGTCGGTGCAGACTTTTTACTTCGCTATCGAGCGCCCACACAAACAGTTCCATTAACGCACTGACTTCCTGCGCTGGTCGGTTCCAGTTTTCACTACTAAAGGCATACAGCGTTAACGCCTCAATACCGTTGTTGGCCGCAAAAGAGACAGCCCGGCGGACGGATTTTGCCCCGGCTTTATGCCCAAAGGCACGAATCTTCCCTTGCTTTTTTGCCCAGCGACCATTGCCGTCCATAATGATCGCAACATGACGGCAGCCATGCGCTGGCAATTTTTCGCTAAGTGGTTGAGTAGCAGACAACATCACGCGTTTTTTATTCCCTGACAGGGTTTACGGTACTCAGGAATACTGAAGCCTATACAAAAAAAAGCCGTGTAAAACCACGGCATACCTGACCTTATAAAGCCAACTACTTACGATCAGATGGCGCAGACTATATCACTGAAGCCCTACGCTAACAAATAGCGCGACTCTCTGTAGCCGGATTATCCTCAGCTTGCGAGACGCATCACCTCTTTTCTGGCGACTTCACGCGCGTTCGCATCAACAGATAACACATCGTCCACACATTGTGGTTCGCGCATATCCATTTTTTCCAGTACGGATAAATTCAACGCAGCGATATCCGTAAAGCGGATTTGTTGCGCAAGAAAAGCAGCAACGGTGATTTCGTTTGCGGCATTCAATGCTGTCGTCGCTGCCTGACCTTGTTCGAACGCCTCCATCGCCAGTTTCAGGCATGGATAACGATCATAATCCGGTGCGGCAAATGTCAACGCACTTAGTTTGCAAAAATCGAGCGGCTTCACGCCAGAGTTCACGCGATTCGGCCATGCCATGGTGTGGGCAATTGGCGTACGCATATCCGGTTCCCCCAGCTGCGCCAGAACACTGCCGTCCTGATAGCGCACCATTGAGTGAATCACTGACTGCGGGTGAATCAGCACTTCCATCTGGCTGGCGCTGGCGTTAAACAGCCAACGCGCTTCAATGTATTCCAGACCTTTGTTCATCATGGTAGCCGAATCGACAGAAATTTTACGCCCCATCGACCAGTTCGGATGACGGCAGGCTTGATCCGGCGTCATTGTTGCCAAATCGCGCAATGGCGTCTCACGGAAAGGGCCACCAGACCCGGTAAGTAAAATGGACACCACGCCATTTTGCTCAAGGTCAGCGTATCCCAGATTATGCTGGATAGGTTGCGGTAAACTCTGAAAAATGGCGTTATGTTCGCTATCGACCGGTAACAATTGCGCTTTGCTCTGCTTTACGGCGTCCATAAACAGACGTCCGCAGGTAACCAGTGATTCTTTATTGGCCAGCAAAATGGTTTTACCCGCGCGGATCGCAGCAAGCGTAGGTAACAGCCCAGCAGCGCCAACAATGGCTGCCATCACCTGATCAACATCCTCAAGCGCTGCCATATCGCAAGCGGCTTGTTGCCCACTTAAGACTTCGGTGCGGCTACCCTGTTGCTGTAGCATCGTTTTAAGAAGTTTCGCACTCGCTTCATCGTCCATTACGGCATAGCGGGGAGAGAATTCCAGGCACTGTTCTACCATGCGAGTGACATTTTTGCCTGCCACCAGCGCAACTACGCGGAAGTGTTCGGGATTATGGCGCACCACGTCCAGCGTGCTGCAACCAATCGAGCCGGTCGAGCCCAGAATGGTGAGTTGCTTCATGAAACATCCAGAGTTGAGACAGAATAAAAAGCAAAACGCCGCCAGCCGATCCGCAAGGATCTACTGAGCGGCGTTTTTGTCGTTCAAGAAATCAGAACTGCATCAGTTCTGCTTCTTTGTCTGCCAGCGCCGCTTCAATTTTCTTGATTGCAGCATCAGTCAGTTTCTGTACATCGTCCTGAGAACGGCGATCGTCGTCTTCGCTGATCTCTTTATCTTTCAACAGTGCTTTCACTTTGTCGTTCGCGTCACGACGCACGTTACGTACTGCAACACGCGCTTGTTCTGCTTCACCACGAACGATTTTGGTCAGATCTTTACGACGTTCTTCCGTCAGCGGCGGCAGCGGAACACGGATGTCGCTACCCGCAGAGTTCGGGTTCAGGCCAAGATCGGACGCCATAATCGCTTTTTCAACGGCCGGAGACATTGAACGATCAAACACGTTGATTTTCAGAGTACGGGAATCTTCTACCGTTACGCTTGCCAGCTGACGCAGCGGCGTCGGCGTGCCGTAATATTCCACGACAATGCCATCCAGCAGGCTGGGAGAAGCACGACCCGTGCGTATTTTGCTGATTTGGGTTTTGAACGCTTCTACGCATTTGTCCATGCGTACTTCAGCATCTTTTCTGATATCGCTAATCACGTTACGAATCCTTGAAAACTTGTCTCAGTCAGACCAGACAGTCACACACAGTGGAAGTGTGCTAAGTATAGCCCTGATTAAACATATTACGGGTAATCGTCTGGATTATTAGGCTATTTTATTTGCCATTTTGGCCCCGGGTAGTGCTCGCCATCCTCACGTACTTGTGTACGCACCGGTTGCTGCGCGCTGGCCGTGACCAAACTGCCTGCAACAATAACGCCTTATAACCAGACTTACGCCCCCGCGATACTTATGCGGAATCTTACCCTTATTTATCCATCACGGGAATTATTCCGTGATTAAAGTCCCTTCTTTTTCACCCATTACCACACGGCGCAGCGCACCCGGTTTGTTCATGTTGAAAACACGAATCGGTAATTTATGGTCACGAGCCAGCGTGAAGGCCGCCAGGTCCATGACTTTCAGCTCTTTTTCCAGCACTTCGCTGTAAGTCAGTTGCTCGTACATGGTTGCAGTTGGATCTTTCGCCGGATCAGCAGTAAACACGCCGTCAACTTTGGTTGCTTTCAGCACCACATCGGCTTCAATTTCGATACCACGCAGGCAAGCTGCTGAGTCGGTGGTAAAGAACGGGTTACCTGTACCGGCGGAGAGGATCACCACACGGTTGTTGCGGCACAGGGAACTGGTTGCGCAACAGGCTGATAGCTTCTGCCCAGCTGTAGCTGTCGCACACGCCATTCAATGGAATAGCGGACATCAGACGAGCGTTCACATAGGCGCGGTGCAGTGCATCACGCATTGCCAGGCCGTTCATTACGGTCGCCAGCATCCCCATGTGGTCGCCCACAACGCGGTTCATACCCGCTTTCGCCAGACCAGCGCCACGGAACAGGTTACCCCCACCAATCACCACACCAACCTGAATACCCAGTTCAACCAGTTCTTTGATTTCCTGAGCCATACGATCCAGTATGCTTGCATCAATACCGAAGCCTTCAGTGCCCTGCAGAGCTTCGCCACTCAACTTAAGCAGAATGCGTTTATAGACGGGTTTTGCATTGGTAGCCATGTTTCTTTCCTGAGACTGTCAACGATTGAAATGAATTAATACTAGCGACATTGTACGTCGCTTTTCAGCGCAGCCCCACAAGGGTTAGCTGAATTTACAAGATGGGCACAAAAAGAAGCCGCCCTCAGGCGGCTCCTTTTCGATAATTAAGACTGCTTGGACATCGCAGCAACTTCTGCTGCAAAGTCAGTCTCAACTTTCTCGATGCCTTCACCCACTTCGAAGCGGATGAAGCCAGTCACTTCAGCGTTATGCTCTTTCAGCAGCTGACCAACAGTTTTGCTTGGTTCCATAACGAACGGCTGACCGGTCAGAGAAACTTCGCCGGTGAATTTCTTCATGCGGCCTTCAACCATTTTCTCTGCGATTTCTTTCGGCTTACCAGACTGCATCGCGATATCCAGCTGTACCTGGTATTCTTTTTCTACCACTTCAGCGGATACGTCTTCTGGTTTGATGAATTCTGGCTTGCTTGCAGCAACGTGCATAGCGATGTGTTTAACCAGCTCTTCGTCAGCGCCTTTAGCAGCAACCAGAACGCCGATACGCGCACCGTGCTGATAAGAACCCAGAACGTCGCCTTCCAGCGCAGCAACGCGGCGAATGTTGATGTTCTCACCAATTTTCGCTACCAGCGCAACACGTTCTTCTTCGAACTGTGCTTTCAGAACTTCAACGTCAGTGATTTTGCCAGCAACAGCTGCGTCCAGAACTTTGTCTGCGAACGCCTGGAAACCAGCGTCTTTTGCAACGAAGTCAGTCTGGCAGTTAACTTCCAGAATGATGCCGTAGTTGCCGTCGATTTTGGTTTTGATCACGCCGTCAGCAGCAACGTTGCCTGCTTTTTTCGCTGCTTTAATAGCACCGGACTTACGCATGTTTTCGATTGCCAGCTCGATGTCGCCGTTAGCTTCAGTCAGTGCTTTTTTGCAATCCATCATGCCTGCGCCAGTACGCTCACGCAGCTCTTTTACCAGGGATGCGGTAATTTCAGCCATTCTAAAATCCTCGGAGATGTGATCTGCCCGGCATTAAACCGCACAGATATAAAAGTGAAAAAGGGGGCCATATGCAGGCCCCCTAACCAAACGTGTACTACCTGGTCTATAAGGGCTCTCCCCCTTCATATTTCGCGCCGCAGATGCGTTATCTTCGCTCGCTCATCCCGGTCACTTACTGATGTAAGCTCCCGGGAATTCTCGAGCTTGCCGCCTTTCTGCAACTCGAACTATTTTGGGGGAGTTATCAAGCCTTATTACTCAGCTTCTACGAAGCTTTCTTCCGCCTGGGAAGCCAGATCCTGAGAACGGCCTTCACGTACGGTTGCAGCAACAGCGCCCAGGTACAGGGTCACAGCACGGATTGCGTCGTCGTTACCCGGGATAACGAAGTCAACACCGTCCGGATCAGAGTTGGTATCAACGATAGCAAATACCGGAATACCCAGGTTGTTTGCTTCTTTGATAGCAATGTGTTCGTGGTCAGCATCGATTACAAACAGAGCGTCCGGCAGACCGCCCATGTCTTTGATACCGCCCAGGCTGTTTTCCAGTTTCTCCAGCTCACGAGTGCGCATCAGCGCTTCTTTCTTGGTCAGCTTTTCGAAAGTACCGTCCTGAGACTGAGTTTCCAGGTCTTTCAGACGTTTGATGGACTGACGAACGGTTTTCCAGTTAGTCAGCATACCGCCCAGCCAGCGATGGTTCACGAAGAACTGGTCGCAGCTCAGAGCAGCGTCTTTCACCGCTTCGCTTGCAGCGCGTTTAGTACCAACGAAAAGGATTTTACCTTTGCGAGAAGCAATCTTGTTCAGTTCAGCCAGAGCTTCGTTGAACATCGGTACAGTTTTCTCAAGGTTGATGATGTGAACTTTGTTACGCGCACCGAAGATGAACGGCTTCATTTTCGGGTTCCAGTAACGGGTCTGGTGACCGAAGTGAACACCAGCCTTGAGCATGTCGCGCATGGAAACAGTTGCCATGATTAAAACCTCTATATAAAAGTTGGGGTTATGCCTCCACGTATCCCATATTACCGACCCCAAAGGGCACCCCGGAATATGTGCCGATACGTGTGTGTTGTTACACAAAGTGAGATTGTCGCTTCCGTCCAGTCTGTGTATACGAAATGGATCGGAAGTCCGGCGCGCTTTATACCACAAATACGTCATGGACACCAATAATTGTTGGCGCTGTGTACAGCATCAGACGTTGAATTTTCTATTATAGAAAACGTTCAGTGGCACGTTTGGCGAAATTCAGAATGATTCTCAATTTGCCCGGGTGTGATACCATTGACGGCACTTACATATATATTGTCGGTATCACCGACGCTGATGGACAGAATTAATGGCTATCTCAATCAAGACCCCAGAAGATATCGAAAAAATGCGCGTCGCTGGCCGACTGGCTGCCGAAGTGCTGGAGATGATCGAACCGTATGTTAAACCGGGCGTCAGCACCGGCGAGCTGGATCGCATCTGTAATGATTACATTGTTAATGAACAACACGCGGTTTCTGCCTGCCTCGGCTATCACGGCTATCCGAAATCCGTTTGCATCTCTATTAATGAAGTGGTGTGCCACGGTATCCCGGACGATGCGAAGCTGCTGAAAGATGGCGATATCGTTAACATTGATGTCACCGTAATCAAAGATGGTTTCCACGGCGATACCTCGAAAATGTTTATCGTCGGTAAGCCGACCATCATGGGCGAACGTCTGTGCCGCATCACGCAAGAAAGCCTGTACCTGGCGCTGCGCATGGTCAAACCAGGCATTAACCTGCGCGAAATCGGTGCGGCGATTCAGAAGTTTGTCGAAGCAGAAGGCTTCTCCGTCGTTCGTGAATATTGTGGACACGGTATTGGTCGCGGCTTCCATGAAGAACCGCAGGTGCTGCACTATGACTCCCGTGAAACCAACGTCGTACTGAAACCTGGGATGACGTTCACCATCGAGCCAATGGTCAACGCGGGTAAAAAAGAGATCCGCACCATGAAAGATGGCTGGACGGTAAAAACCAAAGATCGCAGCTTGTCTGCACAATATGAGCATACTATTGTGGTGACTGATAACGGCTGCGAAATTCTGACGCTACGCAAGGATGACACCATCCCGGCGATAATCTCGCACGACGAATAAGATGAAGCCGGCGAATGCCGGCTTTTTTAATGCGATAATTTAATCTTATGGGTGGCGCACAATGAATACCCTTCCAGAACAGTACGCAAATACCGCACTCCCCACCCTGCCCGGTCAACCGCAAAATCCATGCGTCTGGCCCCGTGATGAATTAACCGTCGGTGGGATAAAAGCCCATATCGATACTTTCCAGCGTTGGCTGGGTGATGCCTTTGACAATGGGATCTCTGCAGAACAGTTGATTGAGGCGCGCACCGAGTTTATCGACCAGCTCCTGCAACGATTATGGATTGAAGCGGGATTCAGCCAGATTGCCGACCTGGCATTGGTCGCCGTCGGTGGCTACGGTCGTGGCGAGCTGCATCCACTTTCTGACATCGATTTACTGATTTTAAGCCGTAAAAAGCTCCCGGACGATCAGGCGCAAAAAGTGGGCGAGCTGTTAACGCTGCTCTGGGATGTAAAGCTGGAAGTCGGTCATAGTGTGCGCACGCTTGAAGAGTGCATGCTGGAAGGGTTATCGGATTTAACCGTCGCCACCAATTTAATCGAATCCCGCTTATTAATTGGCGATGTTGCGCTCTTCCTCGAACTGCAAAAACATATTTTTAGCGAAGGATTCTGGCCTTCCGACAAGTTCTACGCGGCGAAAGTTGAAGAACAGAACCAGCGCCATCAGCGTTACCACGGCACCAGCTACAATCTTGAACCAGACATCAAAAGTAGCCCTGGCGGCTTGCGCGATATCCACACTCTGCAATGGGTGGCCCGCCGTCATTTTGGCGCAACATCGCTGGATGAAATGGTTGGGTTTGGCTTCTTAACCTCAGCGGAGCGGGCGGAATTAAACGAATGTCTGCATATACTGTGGCGTATTCGCTTTGCCCTGCATCTGGTCGTCAGCCGTTACGATAATCGTCTGTTATTCGATCGCCAACTTAGCGTCGCTCAGCGTCTGAATTACAGTGGTGAAGGCAACGAACCGGTCGAGCGGATGATGAAGGATTACTTCCGCGTTACACGCCGCGTCAGTGAACTCAACCAGATGCTGCTGCAACTGTTCGATGAAGCCATCCTCGCCCTTCCCGCCGACGAAAAACCACGTCCAATCGACGATGAGTTTCAGCTACGCGGTACGCTAATCGACCTGCGTGATGAAACACTATTTATGCGCCAGCCGGAAGCCATCTTGCGTATGTTCTACACCATGGTGCGCAACAGTGCGATCACCGGCATTTACTCCACCACGCTGCGCCAGTTACGCCATGCCCGTCGCCATCTGCAACAACCGCTGTGTAATATTCCGGAAGCACGAAAACTGTTTTTGAGCATTCTGCGTCACCCCGGAGCGGTGCGGCGCGGGCTATTGCCAATGCATCGCCATAGCGTGCTCGGCGCGTATATGCCGCAATGGTCGCATATCGTCGGGCAGATGCAGTTTGATCTGTTCCACGCCTACACGGTGGATGAACATACTATCCGCGTGATGCTGAAACTGGAGAGTTTTGCCAGTGAAGAAACGCGCCAGCGCCATCCGTTGTGTGTGGACGTCTGGCCGCGCCTGCCGTCAACTGAGCTGATTTTCATCGCCGCGCTGTTTCACGATATCGCCAAAGGACGCGGCGGCGACCACTCCATTCTCGGTGCTCAGGATGTAGTGCATTTTGCAGAACTCCACGGGCTGAACTCACGCGAAACACAGCTGGTTGCCTGGCTGGTTCGCCAGCACTTGCTGATGTCGGTGACAGCACAACGCCGCGATATTCAGGACCCTGAAGTCATCAAGCAGTTTGCCGAAGAAGTTCAAACGGAAAATCGTCTGCGCTATCTGGTATGCCTGACAGTGGCTGACATTTGCGCCACCAACGAAACGCTGTGGAATAGCTGGAAGCAAAGTCTGTTGCGCGAACTCTATTTTGCCACCGAAAAGCAGCTACGACGCGGAATGCAAAACACGCCGGATATGCGCGAACGGGTTCGCCATCACCAACTCCAGGCACTGGCACTACTGCGCATGGATAACATCGACGAAGAGGCGCTGCACCAAATTTGGTCACGCTGTCGTGCTAACTATTTTGTCCGCCATAGCCCAAATCAACTGGCCTGGCATGCCCGCCATTTATTACAGCATGATTTAAGCAAACCGCTGGTATTGCTTAGCCCGCAGGCTACGCGTGGAGGCACCGAGATTTTTATCTGGAGCCCGGACCGCCCCTATCTGTTTGCCGCCGTCTGTGCCGAATTAGACCGCCGCAATTTAAGTGTTCACGACGCACAAATTTTCACCACTCGCGACGGTATGGCGATGGATACCTTTATCGTGCTGGAACCCGATGGCAGCCCGCTGTCCGCAGATCGTCATGAGGTTATTCGGTTTGGTCTGGAGCAAGTACTGACGCAAAGTAGCTGGCAGCCACCGCAGCCCCGTCGCCAACCCGCCAAATTACGCCATTTTACTGTTGAAACCGAAGTAACTTTTTTGCCGACCCATACCGACCGCAAATCGTTCCTTGAGCTTATCGCGCTCGACCAGCCAGGACTGCTGGCGAGAGTCGGGAAAATTTTTGCCGATCTGGGAATTTCGCTTCATGGTGCCCGAATTACAACCATTGGCGAGCGAGTAGAAGATTTATTCATAATTGCCACCGCTGACCGGCGTGCACTTAATAACGAGTTGCAGCAGGAAGTGCATCAGCGGTTGACAGAGGCCCTCAATCCAAACGATAAAGGGTGATGTGTTTACTGATATGAAAAGAGTTTAACAATGCAGCAGTTACAGAACATTATTGAAACCGCTTTTGAACGCCGTGCCGAGATCACGCCAGCCAATGCAGACACCGTAACCCGCGAAGCGGTAAATCAGGTGATCGCCCTGCTGGATTCCGGCGCACTGCGTGTAGCGGAAAAAATTGACGGTCAGTGGGTGACGCATCAGTGGTTGAAAAAAGCGGTGCTGCTCTCTTTCCGTATTAATGATAATCAGGTGATCGAAGGGGCAGAAAGCCGCTACTTCGATAAAGTGCCGATGAAATTCGCCGACTACGACGAAGCGCGTTTTCAGAAAGAAGGCTTCCGCGTTGTGCCACCAGCGGCGGTACGTCAGGGTGCATTTATTGCCCGTAACACCGTGCTGATGCCGTCTTACGTCAACATCGGCGCATATGTTGATGAAGGCACCATGGTTGATACCTGGGCGACCGTCGGTTCTTGTGCGCAGATTGGTAAAAACGTCCACCTTTCCGGTGGCGTGGGCATCGGCGGCGTGCTGGAGCCGCTGCAGGCTAACCCGACCATTATTGAAGATAACTGCTTCATTGGCGCACGCTCCGAAGTGGTTGAAGGGGTGATTGTCGAAGAAGGTTCCGTCATCTCTATGGGCGTATACATTGGTCAGAGCACCCGTATTTACGACCGTGAAACCGGCGAAATCCACTACGGTCGCGTTCCGGCGGGGTCTGTGGTTGTTTCAGGTAATCTGCCGTCGAAAGATGGCAAATACAGCCTCTACTGTGCGGTTATCGTTAAGAAAGTTGACGCGAAAACTCGCGGCAAAGTCGGCATTAACGAACTGCTGCGTACCATCGATTAAGAGTACATATACGGGCAGCATGATGCTGCCCGTATGCTTTCTGGCTCAGAATAATTCGTCCTACTCATTCTTCTTCCCCCCTTTTTTAAATACTTTTTCATCTTGTTTCGGACTGTCATGTAATTCGCAAAACGAAGATAAATGTGTTAATCCATCCCATGGAATATCACCACAATAGGTAATTTTTTGATTTTTACGCCATGATAGAAGTCTGGAAGAAAAAGGCTTTCTGCGATCACAGTCGAGCCGGGCGGGCCAGGCCAAATGCTAAAATAAGCACAATTTACTGACTCATTTTGAGGTAACGCTATGTACGACAATCTGAAAAGTCTGGGTATTACCAATCCTGAAGAAATTGATCGTTACAGCCTCCGGCAGGAAGCCAACAACGATATTCTGAAAATCTATTTCCAGAAAGACAAAGGCGAGTTTTTCGCCAAGAGCGTTAAGTTTAAATATCCGCGTCAGCGTAAAACGGTCGTCGCTGATGGTGTGGGTCAGGGTTATAAAGAAGTCCAGGAAATCAGCCCGAATCTACGGTATATCATTGATGAGCTTGATCAAATCTGCCAGCGTGACCGCAGCGAAGTTGATCTTAAGCGTAAGATCCTCGACGACTTACGTCACCTGGAGTCAGTCGTAACCAATAAGATCAGCGAGATTGAAGCCGATCTGGAAAAACTAACGCGTAAATAATGCCGAACTGACGGTTAACTCGGACATTCCCCTCTACCCTTCGGGCTGAGGGGAATGAGCCAGCGCCGCCTCGACCTTAACGCATAACCTACCGCTCTTCATCCAGCTGCAACGCCACATACAGCAGCAACCTGTCATCAAAATTACCCAAATCAAGCCCGGTCAGTTCCGATATACGATTAAGCCGATACTCCAGAGTATTACGATGAATAAACAGCGCCTTTGACGTAGCCAGCGGTTGCACATTGTGGCGAAACCACGCCGCCAGCGTTCGTCGCAGCAAGCCATTATTGTCCATCGCTTTCAGCCGCGCCAGCGGTCGCGCCAGTTCATTGGCCTGCCAGTCGCCACGCAAACTGTCGAGTAACACAGGTAACATCAGATCCTGATAAAAATAGCAGCGACTTTCTGGCATCCGCTGTTTACCCACCACCATCGTCGTTTTCGCCGTACGATAGGATCGGGCAATACTGCCAGGACCGGTAAAATAGTTGCCCAGCGAAACGCGAAAACGCAGCTGGCCATACTCTTTCATGCGGGTAATCAGTTGTTCAACTCGCTTACGATGATCTTCTGCATCCCAGCGCCCAAAAGAGTTCAACGCCGGTTTCAACACCACCATTTCGGTCAGCGAGACAATCGCCACCAGATTATTACGCTCGGGCGTAGTCAGCGCATTTTGCAGTTGTTGTAACTCCGCCATTGCGCTGTCCACGCCAAGCTGACCGCTGTCGACCTCAACAATAGCCACTACTCGCGGTTGATTGAGATCGATCCCCAGCCGTTGCGCCCATTCAGTAAGTGCGGGAGTATTCTCCTCAGCCTGAATCAGGTTCATCACCAGTTCTTCCCGCAAACGGCTATCCTGCGCCAACAGGTGCATCAACCGCGACTGTTCCAGCATCATTTCAGCCGTCATGCAGACCAGTTCGCCATATTTACGCAGATTCTCTGGTTCACCTGTCAGGCCAATTACGCCGACAATTTCACCTTCCAGCCGTAACGGTAGATTAATCCCCTGCCGCACACCGTGCAGATGGCGTGCCACCGCGTCATCGATATCGACGACTCGTCCCTGTGAAAGTACCAGCAATGCACCTTCGTGCAATTCACCAATACGCTCACGATCGCCGCTGCCGATAATTCGCCCGCGGGCATCCATTACGTTGATATTGGTATCGATGATGCGCATGGTACGTGCCACGATATCCTGCACCATTTTGGTATCAAGATGCCAGCCAGCCATAAGTCCTCCGTTATGCACGGCTTAGCATAAGGAAGTACGTAACGTACGGCATTGTGCAAATGCCCAAAGGATGATGAAGATGTATGGAGTTGTGGTGAAGTTCACAGATTGTAAGGAGAACCCCTTCCCGTTTTCAGGAAGGGGTTGAGGGAGATTACTGCATTAACAGGTAGATGGAGCTGTCGCCGCGCTGAATGTTCAGTGCCAGCACAGACGGTTTGCTGTCGAGAACTTTACGCAGTTCAGCGATGTTTTTCACTGCCTGCTGGTTCGCGCCAATAATCACATCACCTTTCTTCAGGCCGATCTGCGCAGCCGGAGTGCCCGTTTTCACGTTGTTCACTACCACGCCCTGATCTTTGCCTTTGTTGCTCATCTCAGCACCTTCAATGCCGTTGAAGATGGAGCTGGAATCAACCTGATTCTGGCTGCTCTGCTGCAGTTCCAGATTCACGTTGACCTGCTTACCGTCGCGCAGCAAGCCCAGGGTCAGTTTGCTGCCCACCGGCATAGTACCCACCTGAGCACGCAGTGCGGCAAAGCTGCTGATTGGCTTACCGTTCAGTGAGGTGATCACATCACCCGCTTTAATGCCCGCTTTTGCAGCGGAGGAATTAGGCAGAACCTGGCTTACGAAAGCACCGCGCTGGGCGTCAACTTTCATCGCTTTCGCCAGTTCGGAATTCAGCTCAGTCCCCATAATACCCAGCTCACCGCGTTTCACCTGGCCGTATTCCACCATCTGCGAGGTCAGGTTTTTCACCATGTTGCTCGGGATAGCAAAACCGATACCGATGTTGCCGCCGTCCGGTGCGAGGATCGCGGTGTTGATACCGATCAGTTCGCCGTTCAGGTTAACCAGCGCACCACCGGAGTTACCACGGTTGATCGCTGCATCGGTCTGGATGAAGTTTTCGTAGTTTTCGGCATTCAGGCCGCTACGCCCCAGCGCAGAGACAATCCCGGAAGTTACCGTCTCTCCCAGACCAAACGGGTTACCAATCGCTACGGTGTAATCACCCACGCGCAGTGCATCAGAATCCGCCATCTTAATTGCGGTCAGGTTTTTCGGGTTCTGGATTTGGATCAGCGCGATATCAGAGCGCGGATCTTTGCCAACCATCTTCGCGTCGAACTTACGACCATCGCTCAGCTGGACTTTAATCACCGTCGCGTTATCAACAACATGGTTGTTGGTGACGACATAGCCTTTATCGGCATCAATGATGACGCCGGAACCCAGCGCCATGAATTTTTGTTGCTGGCCGCCGCCATTACCGCCCTGGCCCCCCTGGCAGAACGGAGAGCTCTGGAACGGAGAACCTTCCTGGCAGAACGGAGAATCATCACCGAAGAACTGCTGGAAATTACGCGGCATACGCGGTGTATTAACGGTTGTGCTACCTTCTACGTTAATGCTGACCACTGAAGGCATCACCTTTTCGAGCATCGGTGCAAGGCTTGGCATCTGCTGGGCTGTCGTTGCTGAAGAAGTCTCAGCCGCCGTTGCAGAGAGCGGAGATAACGCCAAACCTAAACTCAGAGCCAGTGCACTCAGTGCTAATGTGGTTTTTTTCATGTATTTCAGTCTCGATTAACAGATAACGCAAAATTGCTGTGTTCTTCAGATTCGTTTTATAGCGCGAAGTTCCGAACTAAAGTTTCTGCAAAAGGTAAAAATTTATTGTTCGTCTTTACAAAAGCCTGGTTATTGTTCTACGGCCATCAGACGTCGGTATTCATCCCACGCATAGAGGTCGGTCATACCGCTGATATAATCCTGCAACAGGCGGCAACGGTAATAATATTCCCATAGCGGAAACTCAGGAGAATCTGACGGTAATTTACTGACAGCCTCGACATAGGCCAGCCGATGGCGCGTCGAGAGTTTGTGGAATAAGCGCGATTCAATAGGGAAACGTTTCACCCGTTCTTTTTCTACCAGTTCAGTAAAGTCTGATAACGACAGGCTTAATAAAGGACGATAAATCTCTAATAATCCGCTAATGACCCGATAGCCCTGCAATTCAAGCTGCTCGACATCTGGATGGCTAAACACATGTTTTACAGCGACATTTTTATATAGCTTAAGAAGATCGCTGCATTCGCTGGCATCTTCCAATAATGCATGATTAAACGTTCCGGCGAAAATCGCAGGCAGATTATCAATAAATCGTTGTGCCGCGTAGGGTACCAGTTTATTTAGGGTGTTTACCCGTAAATACATAAAAAACTGATCTTCCGTACTGCGGCTTAAACTATTTGAGCGTGATTTTTCCCAGGCATTTTCAACCACCAGCGAAAAGAGCGAACCTTTCTCATGCTGGCCCCACGCTTCGTGCAAATGATGATAAAGCTGCTCAACGGTAAATATTCTTTTCTCTACTGCATCTTCAAGGTCTGCCACACAATAGGAGATATCGTCGGCAGCTTCCATAATCCACGTTAATGGAAAACGACTGTAAAGCGCCAAATTAAGTTCTTTACGCAACCGGGCAATATAGGCTTCTTCAGAAAGATAATAACCCGGCTTTTTCATTAAATAGTGATGTGTCTCAGGCGTTTCGCCACGCCACCACGCCGGACGGGTATATTTTAAAATACCGCCAACCTGTGCCCAGGTGAGATTCATCCGCATCAATGTATGCACCAGACGAATGCCTTGTGCATTCCCCTCAAAATGACATAAGTCCTGACGAATCTTGCGCCGCAGCTCGTTAAGCGGTTCTTCCCCGTCCCGTAAACGTAGTGCCGCCACGCTGCAGCGATCGTCAGTCAGAGGCTGGCTTTCGGCATCTTCCGGGTGCAAACGTTGGCGAAACCAGTCATTTATCGCTGCTTCGCCAAAATGACCAAACGGCGGATTGCCGATATCGTGCATCAGGCATGACATCTCAACAATGCTTTCAAAAGGTCCGGTCAGTTCATCCAGGCCGTATGCTTCCAGCAATTTAAGCTCTTTCAGACGGCTTAAAATTTCTTTGGCGATGTAGCGCCCCACCTGCTGGACTTCCATCGAGTGGGTAAGACGCGTGCGCACGGCGGCATTGCGCTCCAGTGGAAAAACCTGCGTCTTTTGTTGCAGACGACGAATTGCCGGAGAGTTGATGATACGCCCGCGATCGCTCTCGAAGATCCGCAGGATCTCATGTTCGGTTTTAACGCCCTGCGGTGAACGGTAACGACGATGCCAGTTTATTTTTTTTCGGAAATCAATCTGTGCCATGTCCTCTCCCGCGTGAGAAATACGCTTCCCCGTAAGCGCATGGTAAACTATGCCTTCAAATCGGGCTTATCGCGAGTAAATCTATGAAAATCGGCATCATTGGTGCAATGGAAGAAGAAGTTACGCTGCTGCGTGACAAAATCGAAAACCGTCAAACTATCAGTCTGGGCGGTTGCGAAATCTATACCGGCCAACTGAATGGAACCGAGGTTGCGCTTCTGAAATCGGGCATCGGTAAAGTCGCTGCGGCGCTGGGTGCCACTTTGCTGTTGGAACACTGCAAGCCAGATGTGATTATTAACACCGGTTCTGCCGGTGGCCTGGCACCAACGCTGAAAGTGGGCGATATCGTTGTCTCGGACGAAGCACGTTATCACGACGCGGATGTCACGGCATTTGGTTATGAATACGGTCAGTTACCAGGCTGTCCGGCAGGCTTTAAAGCTGACGATAAACTGATCGCTGCCGCTGAGGCCTGCATTGCCGAACTGAATCTTAACGCTGTACGTGGCCTGATTGTTAGCGGCGACGCTTTCATCAACGGTTCTGTTGGTCTGGCGAAAATCCGCCACAACTTCCCACAGGCCATTGCTGTAGAGATGGAAGCGACGGCAATCGCCCATGTCTGCCACAATTTCAACGTCCCGTTTGTTGTCGTACGCGCCATCTCCGACGTGGCCGATCAACAGTCTCATCTTAGCTTCGATGAGTTCCTGGCTGTTGCCGCTAAACAGTCCAGCCTGATGGTTGAGTCACTGGTGCAGAAACTTGCACATGGCTAAGTCACTGTTCAGGGCGCTGGTCGCCCTGTCTTTTCTTGCGCCACTGTGGCTCAACGCCGCGCCGCGCGTCATCACGCTTTCTCCCGCCAACACTGAACTTGCCTTTGCCGCCGGGATCACGCCGGTTGGGGTCAGCAGCTATTCCGACTATCCTCCACAAGCGCAAAAGATTGAGCAGGTTTCCACCTGGCAGGGGATGAATCTGGAACGCATTGTCGCGCTGAAACCCGATCTGGTGATTGCCTGGCGTGGAGGTAATGCCGAGCGGCAGGTTGACCAGCTGGCTTCGCTGGGAATAAAAGTGATGTGGGTCGATGCGACAAGCATTGAACAAATTGCCAATGCGTTACGTCAACTGGCCCCCTGGAGTCCGCAACCAGACAAGGCCGAACAAGCCGCGCAATCCCTGCTGGATCAGTACGCGCAATTGAAAGGGCAATATGCTGATAAACCTAAAAAACGTGTTTTTCTGCAATTCGGCATTAATCCGCCATTTACCAGTGGAAAAGAGTCGATTCAGAACCAGGTACTCGAAGTTTGTGGCGGAGAAAACATCTTTAAAGACAGCCGGGTTCCCTGGCCGCAAGTTAGCCGCGAACAGGTGTTAGCACGCTCGCCACAGGCGATTGTCATTACAGGCGGACCGGACCAAATTCCTAAAATCAAACAATACTGGGGTGAACAGCTCAAAATTCCCGTTATTCCTCTCACGAGTGACTGGTTTGAACGTGCAAGCCCACGTATTATCCTCGCTGCACAACAGCTCTGTAATGCGCTTTCACAGGTAGATTAGCGCCTGACCTTTTCAGGTGCTCAGTGGGGATTGAACAATGCTCGTCTATTGGCTGGATATAGTCGGCACAGCGGTATTTGCCATCTCCGGCGTTTTGTTAGCCGGAAAATTGCGTATGGACCCTTTTGGTGTTCTGGTACTGGGCGTGGTAACCGCAGTAGGCGGCGGGACAATTCGCGACATGGCGCTGGATCACGGCCCGGTATTTTGGGTGAAAGATCCCACCGATCTGGTCGTTGCAATGGTCACCAGCATGCTGACCATCGTGCTGGTGCGCCAGCCAAGACGCTTACCAAAATGGATGTTGCCGGTGCTGGACGCCGTTGGTCTGGCGGTGTTTGTCGGCATTGGCGTGAATAAAGCCTTTAATGCGGAAGCCGGTCCGTTAATCGCGGTTTGCATGGGCGTCATTACTGGCGTTGGCGGCGGGATCATTCGTGATGTACTGGCCCGCGAGATCCCCATGATTTTACGTACAGAAATCTACGCAACTGCCTGTATTATCGGCGGTATTGTCCACGCTACGGCTTATTACACATTTTCCGTACCACTGGAAACAGCCAGTATGATGGGCATGGTCGTGACGCTATTGATTCGGCTGGCGGCTATTCGTTGGCATCTTAAGCTACCGACGTTTGCGCTGGATGAGAATGGGCGTTGAAGAGAGAAGATGTGCCGGATAGTTTATCCGGCACATGAACAACAGATTAGATGCTAAAGGAAGAACCGCAACCGCAGGTGCTTTTCGCGTTCGGGTTGGTCACGATGAAACGAGAACCTTCCAGACCTTCGGTATAATCAACGGAACCGCCGACCAGATATTGCAGGCTCATCGGATCAACCACCAGGCCAACGCCCTGTTTTTCGATGGTCATATCGCCTTCGTTCACCTGATCATCAAAGGTGAAACCATACTGGAAGCCGCTGCAACCGCCACCGGTGATATACACGCGTAATTTCAGATTCGGGTTATCTTCGTCAGCGATCAGGCTTTTAACTTTGTTGGCTGCTGCGTCGGTAAACTCCAGCGGCAGTGCTACGTCATCACTCATATTTTGCTCCAAACGACATCGGCAATTGGGCAAATTCTAACCCAATAATAATCGCCATTATCTAATACCCTGGTATTTCGTTCAAGTATTCTCGCTGGCTGATGCGGCCTTGCTTCGCGCCAGTTGCATAGCTTCCTGTTTTGCCAGCGTGCGCGCAAGAATCGCCGAGTATAGCGGTTTCCCGCCGGTAAATTGCGCTAATAGTGTTGCGCCAAGACCGGTAATAATCATTGG
>OBWI01000408.1_pt1 | contig 27730 bp, 29 predicted proteins | sample 1495201 | NCBI WGS metagenome assembly OBWI01 (sample SAMEA2580050, study PRJEB22360) | human gut metagenome | biome: human gut; feature: human-associated habitat; material: faeces | place: Denmark | collected 2008/2010
CCGTGGTGAAACCTATATGGCGGCATGGAACGTCAGCGGCCTGGGCACCTTCGGTGCAATTCAAAGTACCCTTAACGTTACGCTGTGGTCGTTCATCGGTGTGGAAAGTGCCTCCGTTGCCGCAGGTGTGGTGAAAAACCCGAAACGCAATGTCCCTATCGCCACCATTGGTGGGGTATTGATTGCCGCCGTTTGCTATGTACTTTCTACCACCGCGATTATGGGGATGATCCCTAATGCCGCACTGCGCGTTTCTGCTTCGCCATTCGGTGATGCCGCACGGATGGCGTTGGGTGACACCGCCGGGGCCATTGTTTCCTTCTGCGCAGCTGCGGGTTGCTTAGGTTCACTGGGCGGCTGGACGTTGCTGGCGGGTCAAACGGCGAAAGCCGCTGCCGATGACGGACTGTTCCCACCGATTTTTGCCCGTGTAAATAAAGCGGGTACGCCAGTGGCGGGGCTGATTATCGTCGGTATTTTGATGACCATATTCCAGCTCAGCAGCATTTCACCAAACGCGACCAAAGAGTTCGGTCTGGTTTCTTCCGTCTCGGTCATCTTTACACTGGTGCCATATCTTTACACCTGTGCGGCGTTACTGCTGCTCGGACACGGTCACTTTGGTAAAGCACGCCCGGCATATCTGGCAGTTACTACCATTGCCTTCCTCTACTGCATCTGGGCCGTGGTGGGGTCCGGAGCGAAAGAGGTTATGTGGTCATTTGTCACCCTGATGGTCATCACCGCCATGTATGCGCTGAATTACAACCGGCTACATAAAAACCCGTATCCCTTAGATGCACCAATAAGCAAAGATTAATTCCCCTTAATCCAGCAAACATAAAAGCCAACCTTAAGAACTTAAGGTTGGCTTAATTTTGCTTTGCGAGCATATGCGCACTTTGTTCGATGGAAACACCGTGATGTTGAAGCGCCTACTAAAAAGACCCTCTTTGAATTTACTCGCCTGGCTATTGTTGGCCGCTTTTTATATCTCTATCTGCCTGAATATTGCCTTTTTTAAACAGGTGTTGCAGGCGCTGCCGCTGGATTCGCTGCATAACGTACTGGTTTTCTTGTCGATGCCGGTCGTCGCTTTCAGCGTGATTAATATTGTCCTGACACTAAGCTCTTTCTTATGGCTTAATCGACCACTGGCCTGCCTGTTTATTCTGGTTGGCGCGGCTGCACAATATTTCATAATGACTTACGGCATCGTCATCGACCGCTCGATGATTGCCAATATTATTGATACCACTCCGGCAGAAAGTTATGCGCTGATGACACCGCAAATGTTATTAACGCTGGGATTCAGCGGCGTGCTTGCTGCGCTGATTGCCTGCTGGATAAAAATCAAACCTGCCACCTCGCGTCTGCGCAGTGTTCTTTTCCGTGGAGCCAATATTCTGGTTTCTGTACTACTGATTTTGCTGGTCGCCGCACTGTTTTATAAAGACTACGCCTCGTTGTTCCGCAATAACAAAGAGCTGGTGAAATCCTTAAGCCCCTCTAACAGCATTGTTGCCAGCTGGTCATGGTACTCCCATCAGCGACTGGCAAATCTACCGCTGGTGCGAATTGGTGAAGACGCCCACCGCAACCCGTTAATGCAGAACGAAAAACGTAAAAATTTGACCATCCTGATTGTCGGCGAAACCTCGCGGGCGGAGAACTTCTCCCTCAACGGCTACCCGCGTGAAACTAACCCGCGGCTGGCGAAAGATAACGTGGTCTATTTCCCTAATACCGCATCTTGCGGCACGGCAACGGCAGTTTCAGTACCGTGCATGTTCTCGGATATGCCGCGTGAGCATTACAAAGAAGAGCTGGCACAGCACCAGGAAGGCGTGCTGGATATCATTCAGCGAGCGGGCATCAACGTGCTGTGGAATGACAACGATGGCGGCTGTAAAGGTGCCTGCGACCGCGTGCCTCACCAGAACGTCACCGCGCTGAATCTGCCTGGTCAGTGCATCAACGGCGAATGCTATGACGAAGTGCTGTTCCACGGGCTGGAAGAGTACATCAATAACCTGCAGGGTGATGGCGTGATTGTCTTACACACCATCGGCAGCCACGGTCCGACCTATTACAACCGCTATCCGCCGCAGTTCAGGAAATTTACCCCAACCTGCGACACCAATGAGATCCAGACCTGTAGCAAAGAGCAACTGGTGAACACTTACGACAACACGCTGGTTTACGTCGACTATATTGTTGATAAAGCGATTAATCTGCTGAAAGAACATCAGGATAAATTTACCACCAGCCTGGTTTATCTTTCTGACCACGGTGAATCGTTAGGTGAAAATGGCATCTATCTGCACGGTCTGCCTTATGCCATCGCCCCGGATAGCCAAAAACAGGTGCCGATGCTGCTGTGGCTGTCGGAGGATTATCAAAAACGGTATCAGGTTGACCAGAACTGCCTGCAAAAACAGGCGCAAACGCAACACTATTCACAAGACAATTTATTCTCCACGCTATTGGGATTAACTGGCGTTGAGACGAAGTATTACCAGGCTGCGGATGATATTCTGCAAACTTGCAGGAGAGTGAGTGAATGAAAATTCTGATTGTTGAAGACGATACGCTGTTATTGCAGGGATTGATTCTGGCGGCGCAAACCGAAGGCTACGCGTGCGATGGCGTGACAACCGCGCGGATGGCGGAACAAAGCCTTGAGGCCGGTCATTACAGCCTGGTGGTACTGGATTTAGGGTTACCCGACGAAGATGGACTGCATTTTCTCGCCCGTATCCGGCAGAAAAAATACACCCTGCCAGTACTGATCCTCACCGCTCGCGATACGCTGACCGACAAAATCGCCGGGCTGGATGTCGGTGCCGATGACTATCTGGTGAAGCCTTTTGCGCTGGAAGAGTTACACGCCCGTATCCGCGCCCTGCTACGACGCCATAATAATCAGGGCGAAAGTGAGCTGATTGTTGGCAATCTGACGCTGAATATGGGTCGCCGTCAGGTATGGATGGGCGGTGAAGAGTTGATTCTGACGCCCAAAGAATATGCTCTGCTGTCACGGTTAATGCTCAAAGCAGGCAGTCCGGTACATCGGGAAATTCTCTACAACGACATCTATAACTGGGACAATGAACCCTCGACCAACACCCTGGAAGTGCATATCCACAATCTGCGCGACAAAGTGGGCAAAGCCCGTATCCGCACCGTGCGCGGCTTTGGCTATATGCTGGTCGCGAATGAGGAAAACTAATTGAATCTGATGCATTTTCTGCGCCGACCAATATCGCTGCGCCAACAGCTGATATTGACCATCGGGGCCATTTTGTTGGTGTTTGAGCTGATCAGCGTCTTCTGGCTATGGCATGAAAGTACCGAGCAGATTCAGCTGTTTGAGCAGGCGCTACGCGACAATCGCAACAACGATCGCCACATCATGCGTGAGATCCGCGAGGCGGTCGCCAGCCTGATTGTCCCCGGCGTCTTTATGGTCAGCCTGACGCTATTTATCTGCTATCAGGCGGTGCGCCGCATCACCCGCCCGCTGGCGGAGCTGCAAAAAGAGCTGGAAGCGCGCACTGCCGACAACTTAACGCCCATTGCCATTCACAGCGCCACCCTCGAAATCGAAGCGGTGGTTTCGGCGTTAAACGATCTGGTCAGTCGCCTGACCAGCACGCTGGATAACGAAAGGTTGTTTACCGCTGACGTCGCGCACGAACTGCGAACGCCACTGGCGGGGGTGCGTTTGCATCTGGAACTGCTGGCGAAAACGCATCACATTGATGTAGCACCGTTAGTGGCACGACTTGATCAGATGATGGAGAGCGTCTCCCAGCTGCTGCAACTGGCGCGTGCCGGACAGTCATTTTCTTCCGGTAATTATCAACATGTAAAACTGCTGGAAGATGTCATTCTCCCCTCGTATGACGAACTCAGTACCATGCTCGACCAGCGACAGCAAACCCTGCTATTGCCAGAGAGCGCCGCCGACATCACCGTTCAGGGTGATGCAACCCTGCTGCGGATGTTATTGCGAAACCTGGTAGAAAACGCCCATCGTTACAGCCCGCAAGGCAGCAACATTATGATTAAGCTGCAAGAAGATGGCGGAGCGGTCATGGCAGTTGAAGATGAAGGACCAGGTATTGATGAGAGTAAATGCGGGGAGTTGAGTAAAGCGTTTGTACGTATGGACAGCCGTTATGGCGGGATTGGTCTGGGGTTAAGTATTGTCAGCCGCATTACACAGTTGCATCACGGGCAGTTTTTCCTGCAAAACCGGCAAGAGACTTCCGGCACGCGGGCCTGGGTACGGCTGAAGAAAGATCAGAACGTGGCAAACCAGATATAAAGAAAGCTGCTGACCACCAGCACGCTGAACACGGTAGTTAAACTTTCATAAACACGGTTTTTCATTGCACTCTCCTCCGTTAACCTGGAGGAGAGTATGCGCGTCAGAGATTAAGTGAACCTTAAGAGTTCAATTGGCCTGATAAGACAGCGTCACATCAGGCCATCCGTTTCAGCTTATTCATCAATTCGCGGATGTTGCTGCACCAGGCGGGTACGTTTCGCCTGCAAATCGGCAATCTCGTGGTCAATATTATCGATTTTCTGCTCGATATTATCGTAATGCTCGACGAGAATTTCCTTCGCTTCCTGTATATCTGACGCCGCCGGTGTCGCACCTTTCAACGGACGATTTGCCGTCTCTTTCATGGTTACGCCGGTGATAAAACCAATCACCGCCACTACCATCAGGTAATAGGCAGGCATCATCAGATTCTGCGAGCTTTCGACCAGCCAGGCCGCCAGTGTTGGCGTCAGACCGGCAACCAGCACCGAAATATTAAATGCCGCCGCCAGCGCGCTGTAACGGATATGCGTCGGGAACATCGCTGGCAAGGTAGAAGCCATAACGCCCGTAAAGCAGTTAAGGATCACCGCCAGCATCAGTAACCCGGCAAAAATCAGGCCGATGACGTTACTGTTAATCAGAATAAACGCCGGGATCGCCAACACAAACAGGGCAACACTACCAAGTAGCACAAACGGACGACGGCCAAAACGGTCACTCAGCAAGCCCATCACCGGCTGGACAAACAGCATACCGATCATAATGGCGATAATAATCAGCACCCCGTGGTCTTCGGAGTAATGCAGGTTATGCGACAAATAACTCGGCATATAGGTCAGCAACATGTAGTAAGTCACGTTGGTGGCAATTACCAGACCAATACATGTCAACAGGCTGCGCCAGTGTTTGGTGGCAATCTCTTTAAACGAGACTTTCGGGCCATCCTGCAAACCTTCGCGGTCGCCCTGTTCCAGTTTATCGACATGCTGCTGGAACGCCGGAGTTTCTTCCAGCGCATGGCGCAGGTAAAGCCCGATAATCCCTAACGGCAGAGCAATAAAGAACGGAATACGCCAGCCCCAGTCGAGGAAGTTCGCTTCGCCGACAATGGTCGAAATTAACACCACTACGCCAGCACCCAGCACAAACCCGGCAATAGAACCAAAGTCCAGCCAGCTGCCCATAAAGCCACGTTTACGGTCAGGGGAGTATTCCGCAACAAATATCGACGCCCCGGTATATTCACCGCCGACCGAGAAACCTTGTGCCATCTTACAGATCAACAGCAGAATCGGTGCCCAAATACCAATCGTGTCGTAGGACGGTATTAAGCCAATACAGAACGTACTGATCGACATAATCACAATAGTGATAGCGAGGATCTTCTGGCGACCATATTTATCGCCCAACATACCAAAGAAGAGTCCGCCAAGCGGTCGAATCAGAAAGGGAACGGAGAACGTGGCAAGTGCAGCAACCATCTGCACGCTGGGGTCAGCCCCCGGGAAAAAAACTTTACCTAATGCGTAAGCAACAAAACCATAAACACCAAAATCAAACCATTCCATTGCATTACCCAGTGATGCTGCGGTAATGGCTTTACGCAGTTTACCGTCATCAATAATGGTGACATCACGAAGGGTAATGGGTTTTACTTTTTTCCTTTTCAGCATAGCTTTCCTCGCAGAGTTGGCCCATTTCCGCAAACGCCAGAAAAATCAGCGCGACGGCCGCAAAAGGGGAGCGGGAATTGCAGGATGCAATCTCTGTAACAAGCGTAGCGGGTTTGCTTACACCCTCCGGTTAAGGAATGTACAATCAAACCAGTTGACGCCTGAATTGGGCAGTTAATGACCTTTTTACCCTACCAGTGTTTAAATTTGTGATCAACTTCACACATGGATTTCGTTTAGGACTCATTGATGTAACTGATTATTTACGCCAAATTTACAGAGAAGATTTCCTCGACCATTGCCCCCGCCAGACGCTGCGCTGAACAGAGTCGTGGCATCCCCAGCGCGACAGTTTGCCAGCGTTGGGTCACTGACCAGCAAACGGGTTGTTTATCTGCCGTGGTCCACTTTCCCAGCCAACTTAAAAAATCAGCATGATCCCCGCCCGTCGGAACGGTCGAAGAGGCAAACCACTGATGGTAATAGTGACGCGTGGTCGGGGCCGCATTGATACTCTCTGCCAGATGTTGTGTCGCTTTCACGCGCAAATCACCCAGCAACAACGCCACCGCTTGCGGGCTTCCCAGACGACAGGCATCGCCAAATGCCCCCCAACGCAACTCTTCGAGAACGATAAAACAGCGCCCAGGCAACGACCAGGCGTTATACGCCCCAGCACGCCAGCGGGTAAAAATTTGCTCGCTCTGTTCACCCGCCTGCACCAGTAGGCCTCGTTGCGTTAATGCCTTTTCCTTCCAGCGACAACGGGCTGAAAACCACTCATACAAGGCGGCAATTTGCTGGGGGAGCTCCGGGAAAGCAGAGTGCTGGCGGTGATCCATTTTTTGCAGCAGCGCCAGATGCTGCGCGATCTGCGTCAGTGCCAGATGACCGGGATCCAGCATCGACGCCAGTTTTTCCACCAATGTCAGACGCAGGCTAAGCGGCGCATTTAACATGCCGCCGTTCGTCCATGTCTGAAGCTGCACGCGCGCAAGAAGTTCCTGCATCAGTCGTTCACGAAACTGCTGCTGATGGGCTTGTGGAAGGCGGGCATCATCGCCCTGCGCCAGATCCACTAAAAAGCGGGGATAAACCGACTCCAGCACGCGACCGGGGCCGTCAAGTAACGTCTTGGTCAATATCGTTCTGCCGTGAAAAGTGTTTGAATATCATCGCGTAACAGCTGGGCGTCGGTGTAAATCCAGCCGTGAGTCATCACAGTCTGCTGCAATTGCTGCTGCATCAGCCTGACCACCGATTCATTTTGTTGACGCAGAGCCAGACTTTCGCGTAAACGCGTCTGTAATTCCGTCAAACATGAAGCGAACTCAGCGAAAAAAGTATTCATGCCTGCCGTAACAGATTCATCGACCTGCTCTGCCAGAACTTTAGCCATTTGTTGGCAATAAAGATCGACTTCTGCGCTTAAAGCTCGTTGCAACACACTGTAATCAACCGTTTCTGTCGGGGATTTCTCATTTCCCCGTCCCCAGTCGGGCTGATTCAACCAGCGCGAAAAAGTCTCACGCACAACGCCTAAACGCGTGCTCTGCTCGTCCGTTGCTTCCTGGCGCGAAATGACTTCACTGAACAGCTGGCGAGTGTTGAAGTGGGGAACTACGCCGTGAAAAACAGGAAAATGAAACCCAGGACGAAACCCTGACTCGCTCAATTCCATTTTGACTTGTTGCTCAATGGGCCGAATAACATCGGTTAACACCCGGCAAAGGGTGGATTCAAGCTCGGCAAAACGCAGCGTAAAGTCGCGACTGATGGTGTTCTGCGCCGTCTGTAACAGTGTCTCACAGCAGGTACGAATCTCGCTTAACGGCTCCGAATCATCCTGAAACAAGGCGGCTAACTGCGCATTCAGCGCATCTTGCTGTTGACGCAGAAAGTGGTTGGCGGAGGTCAGGGCCAGCTCGATTTCATGTTTAACCTCGCCGCTCACCTGCGCCTGATTGAGTTGCAATAGCTGCAAACTTTCTTCGACCTGATGGATATTTTGCCGCAATTGTTCACAAGCGACGTTTAACCCGTGCGCACGAAAATCCAGGTATCCCCGCGCCTGCTGCGCGTAATTCAACAGTTTATGCGCAGCAGATCGCAGAGCATACAACGAGGCGTTAGCGTAAGCGGCATGAAGCAACGCCTGAATTGGCTGGGCGAACAGCGAATCTTCCCACAACTGATCGGCAGCATGACGAATATGTTCGAGGTCCGCCAGATCGTCATGACGCCAGCGCCTGCCGAGCGCAGCATGGGCAAAATCTTCCACCCAGCGTTGTTGCTCTGGCGCTGGTAACTTACCGTTGTTGGCTAACTCATGGCGCGCTCGATTCGCCAGGTAGCCCCACATCGACGACACCGGAAATATCTGCTGTGGCGTAATACAGCCTTTCATCAGCGTCCCGGAAATCAGTGCCCGCACCTGGTCGGCGTCGTCACTGTTACGATCCTGTTGATCGAACTTATTGACCAGCACATACAGCGGCACCGATTGCCCCACCGCCAAAATCGCCTCACGGACCTCTTCATCGGAGATCGATTTCAGTTGCGTATAATCCAGCACCGCCAGTACCGCCGAGGCGCGTGCCAGCTGCTGGTTAAGCATTTTTTGCAGATGCGGTTGCCCGGCTTCATTTGGCCCGGGGGTATCCAGTAACGTCAACTGACCGGGATAACTCTCCAGCCCCGCCAGATGGACAAACTCCACTTCAATCACGGGAATATGCTCAATGGCGGCGTAAGCAGAAAAAGGAAAATCGACGTCCAGCGCCTTCGCCAGTCGCACTAAATCATTCAAACTTTTCAGACAATGAAAAATAGGCTGGGCACCCAGATAATATTTTTCGAAAGCGACGCCATTTTCGATCCGCTGCATAAGCGCACGCATATCTTTATCTATTTCCAGCACATCGGTCAGATGCTTAATATCGCAATCACGCAGGCGCTGTTGTAATTGTTGAATTAAACAATCGATTGGCGCGACATGTGAAAAATGCAGTACCGGTTCCTTTTGCCCGGGCGTATGGCGAATAAGCGTCGGCAGCGCAGTCATTGGGCGATTACGATTAGGCAGAACCTCCGTACCAACAATGGCATTAATGGTGGTTGATTTCCCTGCTTTCATGGTACCGACAATTGCCAGCACCATTTCCAGTCGGGAAATTTTACGCAACTCATTATTCAGCATCGCGTGACGTTCGGCGATATTAGGCTGACTCCAGGGTAAAGCCAGTTGTGGCGCGTCGTCTCCGGGTACAGAGAGAGGCATTTTTTCCAGTAACTGCAACTGTTGGCGAGAAAGCTGTAACAGGCGTTCAGCCTCCTGACTTAACTCATACAGGGTCTGTGTGTACATAGAAAATTCTTCCTTAAAGCAAATTTTGTTACTTTTATTTAGCCAGATTGTTTTTGAGTTCTGTTTTCGGCTTTTATAATTACTGCAAGAAATAATTTTATATTTAGTGTGTTGTTTTTTATCAGAATAAATAACGTCTTCTGATACGTTTAAAACGTCAGAAAGATAAAAATATCATGTGAATAAAAAAAAGAACAAGTAGAGCATTAACATTATCTTAAATAATAAATAGAGGCAAAAAGATTATTTTCTTTTTGCGTTTCCTTTCAAATGAAAACGATCGTCGTCTAAAATCAGCAGTACCCCCGACAAACTCAGGGATTTTGTGTATAATTGCGGCCTTTTTCGGCAATCTGCCGTTTTTTGGCGCTTTTGCCCTGCTGACTTTTGAGGAAATCCACATGTCATTACCACACTGCCCAAAATGCAACTCCGAATACACTTACGAAGATAACGGCATGTACATCTGCCCGGAATGTGCCTACGAATGGAACGACGCAGAACCTGCACAGGAAAGCGACGAGCTGATCGTTAAAGATGCTAACGGCAATCTGCTGGCTGACGGCGACAGCGTTACCATCATTAAAGATCTGAAGGTGAAAGGTAGCTCTTCGATGCTGAAAATTGGCACCAAAGTGAAAAACATCCGCCTGGTTGAAGGCGACCATAACATCGATTGCAAAATCGACGGTTTTGGTCCGATGAAACTGAAATCTGAGTTTGTGAAAAAGAACTGATTGTATTGTGATCGGTAAGCCGGATAAGGCGCTCGCGCCGCATCCGGCAACGATGCCGACTGCCTGATGCGACGCTGACCGCGTCTTATCAGGCTTCCCTCTCATCTGTATAAATTTCGAACTACACTTAACTGGCTTCTCTTAACTGAGGTCACCATCATGCCGTTAAGTCCCTACCTCTCTTTTGCCGGTAACTGTGCCGACGCAATTGCTTATTATCAACGTACGTTGGGCGCTGAACTGCTCTATAAAATCAGCTTCGGCGAAATGCCAAAATCAGCGCAGGACAGCGCCGAGAACTGCCCTTCCGGAATGCAATTTCCCGATACCGCCATCGCTCATGCCAACGTGCGCATTGCCGGAAGCGACATCATGATGAGCGATGCCATGCCGTCAGGAAAAGCCAGCTACTCCGGCTTTACGCTGGTGCTCGATTCGCAACAGGTCGAAGAAGGAAAACGCTGGTTTGACAATCTTGCCGCTAACGGAAAAATCGAAATGGCCTGGCAGGAAACTTTCTGGGCGCATGGCTTTGGCAAAGTCACCGATAAATTTGGCGTACCGTGGATGATTAATGTCGTCAAACAACAACCAACGCAATAATCCGCCGGGAGGCCCGCCCTCCCGCACTGTCATCGAATTCCCGTTAACTCTTCATCTGTTAGTCACTTTTAATTAACCAAATCGTCACAATAATCCGCCACGATGGAGCCACTTTTTTAGGGAGGCTGCATCATGCAAACGATTATCCGTGTCGAGAAGCTCGCCAAAACCTTCAATCAGCATCAGGCGCTGCATGCGGTTGATCTGAACATTCATCACGGTGAAATGGTGGCTCTGCTTGGGCCGTCGGGTTCCGGCAAATCCACCCTTTTACGTCACTTAAGCGGTTTGATTACCGGCGATAAATCCGCCGGCAGCCATATCGAGCTGCTGGGCCGCACAGTCCAGCGCGAAGGCCGTCTGGCGCGCGATATCCGCAAAAGCCGCGCCAACACCGGCTACATCTTCCAACAATTCAACCTGGTGAACCGCCTGAGCGTACTGGAGAACGTGCTGATTGGCGCGCTCGGCAGCACGCCGTTCTGGCGCACCTGTTTTAGCTGGTTCACCGGCGAGCAGAAACAGCGCGCGTTACAGGCGCTGACCCGCGTTGGCATGGTGCATTTTGCCCATCAGCGCGTTTCCACCCTCTCCGGCGGACAGCAGCAGCGTGTGGCGATTGCCCGCGCGCTGATGCAGCAGGCGAAGGTGATTCTGGCCGATGAACCCATCGCCTCGCTGGACCCGGAATCCGCCCGCATCGTGATGGACACCCTGCGCGACATCAACCAGAACGACGGCATCACCGTGGTCGTCACGCTACATCAGGTGGATTACGCCCTGCGCTACTGCGAACGCATCGTCGCCCTGCGCCAGGGGCACGTTTTCTACGACGGCAGCAGCCAACAGTTTGATAACGAACGTTTTGACCATCTCTACCGCAGCATTAATCGCATCGAAGAGAACGCGAAAGCTGCCTGACATCCCCATCATTGAGGAAAACGAATGAACGCTAAGATAATTGCCTCGCTGGCCTTCACCAGCATGTTCAGCCTCAGCACCCTGTTAAGCCCGGCACACGCCGAAGAGCAGGAAAAGGCGCTGAATTTCGGCATTATTTCAACGGAATCACAGCAAAACCTGAAACCGCAATGGACGCCATTCTTACAGGATATGGAGAAGAAGCTGGGCGTGAAGGTGAACGCCTTCTTTGCCCCAGACTACGCAGGCATTATCCAGGGAATGCGCTTCAATAAAGTGGATATCGCCTGGTACGGCAACCTGTCGGCAATGGAAGCGGTGGATCGCGCCAACGGCCAGGTCTTCGCCCAGACGGTCGCGGCGGATGGATCGCCAGGTTACTGGAGCGTGTTGATCGTCAACAAAGATAGTCCGATCAACAACCTGAACGATCTGCTGGCGAAGCGGAAAGATCTCACCTTCGGCAATGGCGATCCTAACTCCACCTCTGGCTTCCTCGTCCCCGGTTACTACGTCTTTGCCAAAAACAATATCTCCGCCAGCGACTTTAAGCGCACCGTCAACGCTGGGCATGAAACCAACGCGCTGGCCGTCGCCAACAAGCAGGTGGATGTTGCCACCAACAACACCGAAAACCTCGACAAGCTGAAAACCTCCGCGCCAGAGAAGCTGAAAGAACTGAAGATGATCTGGAAGTCGCCGCTGATCCCAGGCGATCCGATCGTCTGGCGCAAGAATCTCTCCGAAACCACCAAAGACAAGATCTACGACTTCTTTATGAACTACGGAAAAACGCCGGAAGAGAAAGCGGTGCTGGAACGCCTGGGCTGGGCCCCGTTCCGCGCCTCCAGCGACCTGCAACTGGTGCCGATTCGCCAGCTCGCACTGTTTAAAGAGATGCAGGGCGTAAAAAGCAATAAAGGACTGAATGAGCAGGACAAGCTGGCGAAAACCACCGAGATTCAGGCGCAGCTGGATGACCTGGACCGCCTGAACAACGCGTTAAGCGCGATGAGTTCGGTGAGTAAAGCGGTGCAGTAATGTGCTCGATCGGTCCCCTCTCCCTTGAGGGAGAGGGAGAAAACATTAAACGGAGCCAAACATGCAAACCATCACCATCGCCCCATCCAAGCGTAGCTGGTTCTCGCTTCTGAGCTGGGCCGTTGTTCTCGCCGTGCTGGTCGTCTCGTGGCAGGGCGCGGAAATGGCCCCGCTTACGCTGATTAAAGACGGCGGCAACATGGCAACCTTCGCTGCCGACTTCTTCCCGCCCGATTTCAGCCAGTGGCAGGATTACCTCACCGAAATGGCCGTCACGCTGCAAATCGCCGTCTGGGGCACCGCGCTGGCAGTGGTTCTCTCCATCCCATTCGGCCTGATGAGCGCCGAAAACCTGGTGCCGTGGTGGGTTTACCAGCCCGTTCGCCGCCTGATGGACGCCTGCCGCGCCATTAACGAAATGGTCTTCGCCATGCTGTTCGTGGTCGCCGTCGGTCTCGGACCGTTCGCTGGCGTGCTGGCGCTATTTATTCACACCACCGGCGTGCTCTCGAAACTGCTTTCCGAAGCGGTGGAAGCGATTGACCCCGGCCCGGTGGAAGGCATTCGCGCCACCGGCGCCAACAAGCTGGAAGAGATCCTCTACGGCGTGCTGCCACAGGTGATGCCGCTGCTGATCTCCTACTCCCTCTATCGCTTCGAATCCAACGTCCGCTCGGCGACCGTCGTCGGCATGGTCGGCGCGGGCGGGATCGGCGTCACGCTGTGGGAAGCGATTCGCGGTTTCCAGTTCCAGCAAACCTGCGCCCTGATGGTGCTGATTATCGTCACGGTCAGCCTGCTGGATTTCCTCTCTCAACGGTTGCGTAAGCACTTTATCTGATAAGCGAGGCATTGATATCTATGCACTTGTCTACACATCCGACCAGCTATCCAACACGCTATCAGGAGATAGCCGCAAAACTTGAGCAGGAGCTTCGTCAACACTACCGCTGCGGCGACTATCTTCCCGCCGAGCAGCAACTGGCAGCGCGCTTTGAGGTGAATCGCCACACCCTGCGCCGCGCCATCGACCAACTGGTGGAAAAAGGCTGGGTACAGCGCCGTCAGGGCGTCGGCGTGCTGGTGCTGATGCGCCCGTTCGATTACCCGCTCAACGCCCAGGCGCGTTTTAGCCAGAATCTGCTGGATCAGGGCAGCCATCCCACCAGCGAAAAACTGCTTTCGGTATTGCGCCCCGCGTCCGGCCACGTCGCTGACGCACTGGGGATTACCGAGGGGGAGAACGTCATCCACCTGCGCACCCTGCGTCGGGTCAACGGCGTCGCGCTCTGTTTAATCGACCACTACTTCGCGGACCTCACCCTCTGGCCGACGCTGCAACGCTTCGACAGCGGCTCGCTGCACGATTTTCTGCGCGAGCAAACCGGAATTGCGCTGCGCCGCAGCCAGACGCGGATCAGCGCCCGTCGCGCCCAGGCCAAAGAGTGCCAGCGCCTTGAAATCCCGAATATGTCGCCGCTGCTGTGCGTGCGCACCCTTAACCACCGTGACGGTGAAAGCAGCCCGGCGGAGTACTCCGTCAGCCTGACCCGCGCCGACATGATTGAATTCACTATGGAGCACTGAATGCACGCAGATACCGCGACCCGCCAGCACTGGATGTCCGTACTGGCGCACAGCCAACCGGCTGAACTGGCAGCCCGCCTGAAAGCACTGAACATCACCGCCGACTATGAGGTTATCCGCGCCGCCGAAACCGGCCTGGTGCAGATTCAGGCGCGGATGGGCGGCACCGGCGAACGCTTTTTTGCCGGCGACGCCACGCTCACCCGCGCCGCCGTACGCCTGACTGACGGCACGCTCGGCTACAGCTGGGTGCTGGGGCGCGACAAACAGCACGCCGAACGCTGCGCGCTGATTGACGCGCTGATGCAGCAATCTCGCTATTTTCAAAACTTATCAGAAACCCTTATTGCCCCGCTGGACGCTGACCGTATGGCACGCATTGCCGCACGCCAGGCCGAAGTGAACGCCAGCCGGGTCGACTTCTTTACGATGGTTCGCGGAGACAACGCATGACCCTGGAAACCGCTTTTATGCTTCCCGTGCAGGATGCCCAGCACAGTTTTCGTCGCCTGTTAAAGGCCATGAGCGAGCCGGGCGTGATTGTCGCCCTGCATCAGCTCCAGCGCGGCTGGCCGCCGCCGAATCTCCCCCCCCCCCGCCAACATGCGCCAAACGCGGCTGGCAACCGCTGAATATCGCCACCACCAGCGTGCTGCTGACGCTGGCCGATAACGACACGCCGGTGTGGCTTGCCGCGCCATTGAGTAACGATATCGTCAGCCAGAGCCTGCGTTTTCATACCAACGCGCCGCTGGTCAGCCAGCCGGAACAGGCGACCTTCGCGGTGACGGATGAGGCGATTTCCAGCGAACAGCTTAACGCCCTTTCCACCGGCACCGCCGTTGCGCCGGAAGCGGGTGCAACGCTGATTTTACAGGTCGCCAGCCTGAGCGGCGGGCGCATGTTACGCCTTACTGGTGCGGGTATTGCCGAAGAACGAATGATCGCTCCGCAGCTGCCGGAGTGCATTCTGCACGAACTCACCGAGCGCCCGCACCCGTTCCCGCTCGGCATCGACCTGATCCTGACCTGCGGCGAGCGTCTGCTGGCTATTCCGCGAACCACTCATGTGGAGGTGTGCTGATGTACGTTGCCGTGAAAGGGGGCGAGAAGGCGATCGACGCCGCTCACGCCCTGCAAGAGAGCCGACGCCGGGGCGATACCGATTTGCCTGAACTGAGCGTCGCCCAGATTGAACAGCAGCTTAATCTTGCGGTGGATCGCGTGATGACCGAAGGCGGCATTGCCGACCGCGAACTGGCGGCGCTGGCGCTGAAACAGGCCAGCGGCGATAACGTCGAAGCAATTTTCCTGCTGCGCGCCTACCGCACCACGCTGGCGAAGCTCGCGGTAAGCGAGCCGCTCGACACCACAGAGATGCGTCTCGAACGGCGTATTTCGGCGGTTTATAAAGACATTCCCGGCGGCCAGCTGCTTGGCCCAACCTACGACTACACCCATCGCCTGCTCGATTTCACCCTGCTGGCAAACGGTGAAGCGCCGACGCTGACCACCGCCGACAGCGAACAACAGCCGTCGCCGCACGTTTTCAGCCTGCTGGCGCGTCAGGGGCTGGTGAAGTTTGAAGAAGATAGCGGCGCACAGCCGGATGACATCACCCGCACGCCGCCGGTTTACCCCTGCTCACGCTCCTCCCGCCTGCAACAATTAATGCGCGGGGACGAAGGCTATTTGCTGGCGCTGGCCTACTCCACCCAGCGTGGTTACGGGCGCAATCACCCGTTCGCGGGCGAGATCCGCAGTGGTTACATCGACGTGTCGATTGTGCCGGAAGAGCTGGGATTTGCGGTAAACGTCGGCGAACTACTGATGACCGAGTGTGAAATGGTCAACGGTTTTATCGACCCGCCGGATGAGCCGCCGCACTTCACGCGCGGCTACGGGCTGGTATTCGGCATGAGCGAGCGCAAAGCGATGGCAATGGCGCTGGTCGATCGTGCGTTGCAGGCTCCGGAATACGGCGAGCACGCGACAGGCCCGGCGCAGAATGAAGAGTTTGTGCTGGCACATGCCGACAACGTCGAAGCCGCAGGCTTTGTCTCGCACCTCAAACTCCCCCACTACGTCGATTTCCAGGCCGAACTGGAGCTACTCAAACGTCTGCAACAGGAGAAGAACCATGGCTAATCTGAGCGGCTACAACTTTGCCTACCTCGACGAGCAGACCAAACGCATGATCCGCCGCGCTATCTTAAAAGCGGTGGCGATCCCCGGTTATCAGGTGCCGTTTGGCGGGCGCGAGATGCCGATGCCATACGGCTGGGGAACCGGCGGCATACAGCTCACCGCCAGCGTGATTGGCGAAAGCGACGTGCTGAAGGTGATTGACCAGGGTGCGGATGACACCACCAACGCCGTGTCGATTCGCAACTTCTTTAAGCGCGTGACCGGGGTAAACACCACTGAACGTACGGACGATGCGACGCTTATCCAGACGCGTCACCGCATCCCCGAAACGCCGCTGACCGAAGATCAGATCATTATCTTCCAGGTGCCAATCCCGGAACCGCTGCGCTTTATCGAGCCGCGCGAAACGGAAACCCGCACCATGCACGCGCTGGAAGAGTACGGCGTGATGCAGGTGAAACTGTATGAAGATATCGCCCGCTTCGGTCATATCGCCACTACCTACGCCTATCCGGTGAAGGTGAACGGGCGCTACGTAATGGACCCGTCGCCGATCCCGAAATTCGATAACCCAAAAATGGACATGATGCCCGCCCTGCAACTGTTCGGCGCGGGGCGCGAGAAGCGCATCTATGCGGTGCCGCCGTTTACCCGCGTGGAAAGTCTCGATTTCGACGATCACCCGTTCACCGTTCAGCAGTGGGATGAGCCATGCGCCATCTGCGGATCGACCCACAGCTATCTTGATGAAGTGGTGCTGGATGACGCCGGAAACCGCATGTTTGTCTGCTCCGATACCGATTATTGCCGCCAACAGAGCGAGGCAAAAAACCAATGAATCAACCGTTACTTTCGGTCAATAACCTGACCCACCTTTACGCGCCGGGCAAAGGCTTTAGCGATGTCTCTTTTGATTTATGGCCGGGGGAAGTGCTGGGCATTGTCGGGGAGTCCGGCTCCGGGAAGACCACGCTGCTGAAATCAATCTCCGCGCGCCTGACGCCGCAGCAGGGGGAGATTCACTATGAGAGCCGTTCGCTGTACGCAATGAGCGAGGCCGACCGCCGTCGCCTGCTGCGCACCGAATGGGGCGTAGTGCATCAGCATCCACTCGACGGCCTGCGCCGTCAGGTCTCGGCAGGCGGCAATATCGGCGAGCGGCTGATGGCGACCGGGGCACGTCATTACGGCGATATTCGTGCCACCGCGCAGAAGTGGCTGGAAGAGGTGGAAATTCCCGCCAACCGGATCGACGACCTGCCGACCACCTTTTCCGGCGGCATGCAGCAACGTTTGCAGATCGCCCGCAACCTGGTGACGCATCCGAAGCTGGTGTTTATGGACGAGCCGACCGGCGGACTGGATGTGTCGGTACAGGCACGCCTGCTCGACCTGCTGCGCGGCCTGGTGGTGGAGCTGAACCTCGCGGTAGTGATTGTCACCCACGATTTAGGCGTCGCCCGCCTGCTGGCGGACCGTTTGCTGGTGATGAAGCAGGGGCAAGTGGTGGAGAGTGGGTTAACCGACCGCGTGCTCGACGACCCGCACCATCCGTATACACAACTGCTGGTGTCATCGGTTTTGCAGAATTGAGCCGGTGCCGGATGCGGCGTAAACGCCTTATCCGGCCTACAAATGCGCTCCCCGTAGGTCGGATAAGACGCGTCAGCGTCGCATCCGACACCCGAACCACGAGGCGAAAAATGATTAACGTACAAAACGTCAGTAAAACCTTCATCCTGCACCAGCAAAACGGCGTGCGCCTGCCCGTCTTACAACGTGCCTCGCTCACCGTCAACGCGGGCGAATGCGTGGTGCTCCACGGCCATTCCGGCAGCGGCAAATCAACCTTGCTGCGCTCGCTGTACGCCAACTATCTGCCCGACGAAGGGCAAATCCAGATCAAACACGGTGACGAATGGGTCGATCTGGTCACCGCGCCAGCGCGCAAAGTGGTGGAGATCCGCAAAACCACCGTCGGCTGGGTGAGCCAGTTTCTGCGCGTCATCCCGCGTATTTCAGCACTGGAAGTGGTGATGCAGCCGCTGCTCGATACCGGCGTTCCGCGTGAAGCCTGCGCCGCTAAAGCCGCGCGTCTGCTCACCCGCCTGAACGTGCCGGAACGCCTGTGGCACCTGGCGCCATCAACCTTTTCCGGTGGCGAACAGCAGCGCGTCAACATCGCCCGCGGCTTTATCGTCGACTACCCCATTCTGCTGCTCGACGAACCTACCGCCTCGCTGGACGCCAAAAACAGCGCCGCCGTAGTCGAGCTGATTCGCGAAGCCAAAACCCGTGGCGCGGCCATCGTCGGCATCTTCCATGACGAAGCCGTACGTAATGACGTCGCCGACCGCTTGCACCCAATGGGAGCCTCTGCATGATTATCAATAACGTCAAACTGGTGCTGGAAAACGAAGTGGTACACGGTTCGCTGGAGGTGCAGGATGGCGAAATCCGCGCCTTTGCCGAAAGCCAGAGCCGCCTGCCAGAAGCGATGGACGGCGAAGGTGGCTGGCTACTACCCGGCCTGATTGAGCTGCATACCGACAACCTCGATAAATTCTTCACCCCGCGCCCGAAAGTCGACTGGCCCGCCCATTCGGCGATGAGCAGCCACGACGCGCTGATGGTGGCAAGCGGCATCACCACCGTACTGGACGCCGTGGCGATTGGTGATGTGCGCGACGGCGGCGATCGGCTGGAGAATCTGGAGAAGATGATCAACGCCATCGAAGAGACGCAAAAACGCGGCGTCAACCGCGCCGAGCACCGCCTGCACCTGCGCTGCGAACTGCCGCATCACACCACACTGCCGCTGTTTGAAAAACTGGTTCAGCGCGAACCGGTGACGCTGGTGTCGCTGATGGACCACTCACCGGGCCAGCGCCAGTTCGCTAACCGCGAGAAGTATCGCGAATATTATCAGGGCAAATACTCCCTCACCGATGCGCAGATGCAGCAGTACGAAGAAGAGCAATTGGCGCTCGCCGCACGCTGGTCGCAGCCGAATCGCGAATCCATCGCCGCCCTGTGCCGCGCGCGACAAATTGCGCTCGCCAGCCACGATGACGCCACGCACGCCCACGTTGCCGAATCCCACCAACTTGGCAGCGTGATCGCCGAATTTCCCACCACGTTCGAAGCGGCGGAAGCCTCGCGTAAGCATGGCATGAACGTGCTGATGGGTGCGCCAAATATCGTGCGTGGCGGCTCGCACTCCGGCAATGTGGCGGCCAGTGAACTGGCGCAGCTTGGTCTGCTGGATATCCTCTCTTCCGACTACTACCCCGCCAGCCTGCTGGATGCGGCGTTCCGCGTCGCCGATGACGAGAGCAACCGCTTTACGCTACCGCAGGCGGTGAGGCTGGTGACCAAAAATCCGGCGCAGGCGCTGAATCTTCAGGATCGCGGGGTGATTGGCGAGGGTAAACGCGCTGACCTGGTGCTGGCGCATCGCCAGGGCAATCACATTCATATCGACCACGTCTGGCGTCAGGGTAAAAGGGTGTTCTGATGATGGGAAAACTGATTTGGTTAATGGGGCCGTCCGGCTCCGGGAAAGACAGCCTGCTGGCGGAACTCCGCCTGCGGGAACAAACGCAGTTACTGGTGGCGCATCGCTACATCACGCGCGACGCCAGCGCCGGAAGTGAAAACCATATCGCCCTGAGTGAGCGGGAGTTTTTTACCCGCGCGGGGCAAAACCTGCTGGCCTTAAGCTGGCACGCTAACGGTCTGTATTATGGCGTCGGCATCGAGATTGACCTCTGGCTGCACGCTGGATTCGACGTAGTCGTCAACGGTTCACGCGCGCATTTGCCGCAGGCACGGGCGCGCTATCAATCGGCGCTGCTGCCCGTCTGTTTACAGGTTTCGCCGGAGATCCTGCGCCAGCGCCTGGAAAACCGTGGCCGTGAAAACGCCAGTGAAATTAACGCCCGCCTGGCGCGCGCCGCCCGCTATACTCCACAGGATTGCCATACGCTCAACAATGACGGCAGCCTGCGCCAGTCGGTCGACACGCTGCTGACGCTGATCCATCAGAAGGAGAAACACCATGCCTGCTTGTGAGCTTCGCCCGGCCACGCAGTACGATACCGACGCGGTTTACGCGCTGATTTGTGAGCTAAAACAGGCGGAGTTTGACCACCATGCGTTTCGCGTGGGCTTTAACGCCAACCTGCGCGACCCAAACATGCGCTACCATCTGGCGCTGCTGGATGGCGAAGTTGTCGGCATGATCGGCCTGCATTTGCAGTTTCATCTGCATCATGTCAACTGGATCGGCGAAATTCAGGAACTGGTGGTGATGCCGCAGGCGCGCGGTCTGAACGTCGGCAGTAAATTACTGGCATGGGCAGAAGAAGAAGCCCGCCAGGCCGGGGCCGAAATGACCGAGCTTTCCACCAACGTGAAGCGCCACGACGCACACCGTTTTTACCTGCGTGAAGGCTACGAGCAGAGCCACTTCCGCTTCACCAAGGCGCTGTAACATGAGCCTGACCCTCACGCTCACCGGCACTGGCGGCGCACAGGGCGTTCCGGCATGGGGCTGCGAGTGCGCGGCCTGCGCCAGAGCGCGGCGCTCGCCGCAGTATCGCCGCCAGCCATGCAGCGGCGTAGTGAAGTTTAACGACGCGATCACCCTGATCGACGCCGGGCGGCACGATCTCACCGATCGCTGGTCGCCTGGATCGTTCCAGCAGTTTTTGCTGACGCACTACCATATGGATCACGTCCAAGGGCTATTTCCGCTACGCTGGGGCGTGGGCGATGTGATCCCGGTCTACGGCCCGCCGGATGAACAGGGCTGCGACGATCTGTTTAAACATCCGGGCCTGCTTGATTTCAGCCACACAGTGGAACCGTTTGTGGTGTTTGATTTGCAGGGGTTGCAGGTCACGCCGCTGCCGCTTAACCACTCAAAACTGACCTTCGGTTATCTGCTGGAAACGGCACATAGCCGGGTGGCGTGGCTGTCTGACACCGCTGGCCTGCCGGAAAAAACGCTGAAATTTTTACTCAATAATCATCCGCAGGTGATGGTGATTGATTGCAGTCACCCGCCGCGCGCGGATGCACCGCGTAATCACTGTGATTTAAATACCGTGCTTGCGCTGAATCAGGTTATCCGCTCGCCACAGGTGATTCTGACCCATATCAGCCACCAGTTTGATGCGTGGCTGATGGAAAACGCACTACCGTCAGGGTTTGAGGTGGGGTTTGATGGGATGGAGATTGGGGTGGCGTGATGAGAGGGAATGTGCGCGCTGGCCCCCTCACCCTAACCCTCTCCCCAGAGGGGCGAGGGGACCGATTGTGCTCAATATTGAATATTGCGCTCGTTTTCTCCCTCTCCCCATTGGGGTGAGGGGCGATGCCTGCTCCATACCCAACCTCATCGCCCATACTCATCTTCCATTCTCCGCTCTTCATCCTCCAGTTGCCGACGCTCCTGATCAAGCTGGCGCTGGCGATCGTCCAGCTGCCTGCGGCGATCTTCAAACTGGCGGCGGTCGTCATATTGTCTGCGCCGATCGTCGCTCACTTCACGCTGCCAGCCGTCGTCGCGCGAATCTTCATAGTCTCGCCCACGGTCAGGGTTATAAGCGTCATTAATCGCCTGCTGAATATTACCAATAGTATCGTCGATAATATCAGCCTGGGCCGGAACGGTGGACAGCGTGAGCAGGGTGAATAAAAGAAATAGCGGAAAGCGTTTCATTAGCCAACCTCAAAAAGAAACTCTATCCACATTAGTCATTACTCATCCATGCAAGTAGTGGATGAATCTCAATTTCTCCGCTGCTCTATTGCCGTAATCGCCTCCACGCGTTGTTGATGACGACCGCCTTCGTACTGTGCGCCCAGCCACGCATCCACAATCATTTTTGCCAGTTCGAGGCCAACCACTCGTGAACCAAAAGCCAGCACGTTGGTGTCGTTATGCTGCCGCGAAAGTTGCGCGGAATAAGGTTCGCTACAGACGACCGCGCGAATTCCGGCAAACTTGTTCGCCGCTATCGAAATACCGACGCCAGTACCACAAATCAAAATCCCGCCATCAACCTCTCCGCCAGCAACAGCCAGTGCGACTTGACTGGCGTAATGCGGATAATCAGTACGCTCTGACGACCAGGTTCCTTTATCAATCACTTCAACGCCACGCTCAACTAAATGTGCCACTATTTCATGTTTTAAAATGAAACCGACATGATCACAGCCAAATGCAATCTTTTTCATTCATCTTCCCCGTTCGTGCAAAAACTTCACAATCAAAAAACATTTGTGATGTAAATGAATTAAAAACACCCAAAATCGATGAAATCCGCCTTCCTGATCTGTTTTACAGAGTTACATCTGACAGCGCAATAGCGTTAAAGACACTTACTATCCAGCAACATCTATCATCTAAAAAACCAGAAAAACAAATAACATCATGTTTTTAAAGTGATTGATTGAAATAAAATTTTAAGCCACTATCCATTTTTCACAACAAAACAAACTTTATAAATTTTATTTTTTTGTGAAGTAGCCAGCATCTTTTCTGTTCTTGCTGTGGTGATATAGTGGCGTCTTCAATTCAAGGACAAGAGAACGTGATGAGCCAGTCAGAGTTTGATTCAGCGCTTCCGAACGGTATAGGGTTAGCGCCTTACCTGCGAATGAAACAGGAAGGAATGACAGAAAATGAAAGCCGCATCGTGGAGTGGTTACTCAAACCCGGTAACCTGAGTTGTGCACCCGCAATTAAAGATGTCGCAGAAGCTCTGGCGGTATCTGAAGCGATGATAGTTAAGGTATCAAAGCTGCTGGGGTTTAGCGGCTTTCGTAACTTACGCAGTGCGCTGGAAGATTATTTTTCTCAGTCAGAACAAGTATTGCCTTCCGAGTTGGCTTTTGATGAAGCGCCGCAGGATGTGGTGAATAAGGTATTTAACATCACTTTACGCACCATTATGGAAGGCCAGTCGATCGTCAACGTTGATGAGATCCACCGTGCCGCCCGCTTTTTCTATCAGGCCAGACAGCGGGATTTATACGGTGCCGGAGGATCAAATGCTATCTGTGCTGATGTACAGCACAAGTTCTTGCGCATTGGCGTACGCTGTCAGGCCTATCCGGACGCTCACATCATGATGATGTCCGCTTCGTTGTTACAGGAAGGAGATGTTGTGCTGGTAGTGACCCATTCCGGGCGAACCAGTGATGTAAAAGCGGCCGTAGAACTGGCAAAAAAGAACGGGGCAAAGATTATTTGTATAACGCATAGCTACCATTCACCAATAGCGAAACTGGCCGATTATATTATTTGCTCACCAGCCCCGGAAACGCCGTTATTAGGTCGTAATGCCTCGGCAAGAATATTACAACTAACTTTGCTGGACGCTTTTTTTGTCTCTGTCGCCCAGCTCAACATTGAACAAGCTAATATTAATATGCAAAAAACCGGCGCAATTGTTGATTTCTTCTCACCAGGCGCGCTGAAATAAGAAAAAGGTAATTCCGCCATCGCGGAGTTACCTGTCCCCTTACCGTGAGAACAATATTATGAATAAATATCTGAAATATTTCAGCGGAACACTCGTGGGCTTAATGTTGTCAACCAGCGCTTTTGCTGCCGCCGAATATGCTGTCGTATTGAAAACCCTCTCCAACCCATTTTGGGTAGATATGAAAAAAGGCATTGAAGATGAAGCAAAAACACTGGGCGTCAGCGTTGATATTTTTGCCTCGCCTTCAGAAGGCGATTTTCAATCTCAATTGCAGTTATTTGAAGATCTCAGTAATAAAAATTACAAAGGTATCGCCTTCGCTCCATTATCCTCAGTGAATCTGGTCATGCCTGTCGCCCGCGCATGGAAAAAAGGCATTTATCTGGTTAATCTCGATGAAAAAATCGACATGGATAATCTGAAAAAAGCTGGCGGCAATGTGGAAGGTTTTGTCACCACCGATAACGTTGCTGTCGGGGCGAAAGGCGCGTCGTTCATTATTGACAAATTGGGTGCTGAAGGTGGTGAAGTCGCAATCATTGAGGGTAAAGCCGGTAACGCCTCCGGTGAAGCGCGTCGTAATGGTGCCACCGAAGCCTTCAAAAAAGCAAGCCAGATCAAGCTTGTCGCCAGCCAGCCTGCCGACTGGGACCGCATTAAAGCACTGGATGTCGCCACTAACGTGTTGCAACGTAATCCGAATATTAAAGCGATCTATTGCGCGAATGACACGATGGCAATGGGTGTTGCTCAGGCAGTCGCAAACGCCGGAAAAACGGGCAAAATATTGGTCGTCGGTACAGATGGAATTCCGGAAGCCCGCAAAATGGTGGAAGCCGGACAAATGACCGCGACGGTTGCCCAGAACCCGGCAGATATTGGCGCAACGGGTCTGAAGCTGATGGTTGACGCTGAGAAATCCGGCAAGGTTATTCCGCTGGATAAAGCACCGGAATTTAAACTGGTCGATTCAATCCTGGTCACTCAATAAAACTGAATGATGCCGGATGATGATGCTAATGAAGTGTCTTATCCGGCCAACAAAATAACCTGAACGTAGACCTGATAAACGTAGCCATCAGGCAATAATACGATATTTCGTGCAGAGAGGTTATTTATGGCCACGCCATATATATCGATGGCGGGGATCGGCAAGTCCTTTGGTCCGGTTCACGCATTAAAGTCGGTTAATTTAACGGTTTATCCTGGTGAAATACATGCATTACTAGGAGAAAATGGCGCGGGTAAATCCACGCTAATGAAGGTTTTATCCGGAATACATGAGCCGACCAAAGGCACCATTACTATTAATAACATTAACTATAACAAGCTGGATCATAAATTAGCGGCACAACTCGGTATCGGGATTATTTATCAGGAACTCAGCGTTATTGATGAATTAACCGTACTGGAAAATTTATATATTGGTCGTCATCTGACGAAAAAAATCTGTGGCGTCAATATTATCGACTGGCGAGAAATGCGTGTCCGCGCCGCCATGATGTTATTACGCGTGGGCTTGAAAGTTGATTTAGATGAGAAAGTGGCGAATTTATCTATCAGCCACAAGCAGATGCTGGAAATTGCCAAAACGCTGATGCTCGATGCCAAAGTCATCATCATGGATGAACCCACCTCCTCACTCACCAATAAAGAGGTGGACTATCTGTTTCTGATCATGAATCAGTTGCGTAAAGAGGGTACGGCCATCGTCTATATCTCGCATAAGTTGGCGGAAATTCGCCGTATTTGCGACCGCTATACGGTGATGAAAGACGGCAGCAGCGTTTGCAGCGGCATAGTGAGCGATGTGTCAAATGACGATATCGTCCGTCTGATGGTAGGCCGCGAATTGCAAAACCGTTTTAACGCGATGAAGGAGAATGTCAGCAACCTTGCGCACGAAACGGTTTTTGAGGTGCGCAACGTCACCAGCCGTGACAGAAAAAAGGTCCGGGATATCTCATTTAGCGTCTGCCGGGGAGAAATATTAGGCTTTGCCGGGCTGGTCGGTTCCGGACGTACTGAACTGATGAATTGCCTGTTTGGCGTTGATAAACGCGCTGGCGGAGAAATCCGTCTTAATGGCAAAGATATCTCTCCACGTTCCCCCCTGGATGCCGTGAAAAAAGGGATGGCTTACATCACAGAAAGCCGCCGGGATAACGGTTTTTTCCCCAACTTTTCCATCGCTCAGAACATGGCGATCAGCCGCAGTCTGAAAGACGGCGGCTATAAAGGCGCGATGGGCTTGTTTCATGAAGTTGACGAGCAACGTACCGCTGAAAATCAACGCGAACTGCTGGCGCTGAAATGTCATTCGATAAACCAGAATATCACCGAACTCTCCGGGGGAAATCAGCAGAAAGTCCTGATCTCCAAATGGCTGTGCTGTTGCCCGGAAGTGATTATTTTCGATGAACCTACCCGCGGCATCGACGTTGGCGCGAAAGCCGAAATTTACAAAGTGATGCGCCAACTGGCGGACGACGGAAAAGTCATCCTGATGGTGTCATCTGAACTACCTGAAATTATCACCGTCTGCGACCGCATCGCCGTGTTCTGCGAAGGACGACTGACGCAAATCCTGACGAATCGCGATGACATGAGCGAAGAGGAGATTATGGCATGGGCTTTACCACAAGAGTAAAAAGCGAAGCGAGCGAGAAGAAACCGTTCAACTTTGCGCTGTTCTGGGATAAATACGGCACCTTTTTTATCCTGGCGATCATCGTCGCCATTTTTGGTTCGCTGTCGCCAGAATATTTTCTGACCACCAATAATATTACCCAGATTTTTGTTCAAAGCTCCGTGACGGTATTGATCGGCATGGGCGAGTTTTTCGCTATCCTGGTCGCTGGTATCGACCTCTCGGTTGGCGCGATTCTGGCGCTTTCCGGTATGGTGACCGCCAAACTGATGTTGGCAGGTGTTGACCCGTTTCTCGCAGCGATGATTGGCGGTGTACTGGTTGGCGGCGCACTGGGGGCGATCAACGGCTGCCTGGTCAACTGGACGGGGCTACACCCGTTCATCATCACCCTTGGCACCAACGCGATTTTCCGTGGGATCACGCTGGTGATCTCCGATGCCAACTCGGTATACGGCTTCTCCTTTGACTTCGTGAACTTCTTTGCCGCCAGCGTAATTGGGATACCTGTCCCCGTTATCTTCTCGCTAATTGTCGCGCTCATCCTTTGGTTTCTGACAACGCGTATGCGGCTCGGGCGCAACATCTACGCACTGGGCGGCAACAAAAATTCGGCGTTCTATTCCGGGATTGACGTGAAATTCCACATCCTGGTGGTGTTTATCATCTCCGGTGTTTGTGCAGGTCTGGCAGGCGTCGTCTCAACTGCACGACTCGGTGCCGCAGAACCGCTTGCCGGTATGGGTTTTGAAACCTATGCCATTGCCAGCGCCATCATTGGCGGCACCAGTTTCTTCGGCGGCAAGGGGCGCATTTTCTCTGTGGTGATTGGCGGGTTGATCATCGGCACCATCAACAACGGTCTGAATATTTTGCAGGTACAAACCTATTACCAACTGGTGGTGATGGGCGGATTAATTATCGCGGCTGTCGCCCTTGACCGTCTTATCAGTAAGTAAGGAATTGAACATGAAAATCTCCCCCTCGTTAATGTGTATGGATCTGCTGAAATTTAAAGAACAGATCGAATTTATCGACAGCCATGCCGATTACTTCCACATCGATATCATGGACGGTCACTTTGTCCCCAATCTGACACTCTCACCGTTCTTCGTAAGTCAGGTTAAAAAACTGGCAACTAAACCGCTCGACTGTCATCTGATGG
>OBWI01000409.1_pt1 | contig 27723 bp, 19 predicted proteins | sample 1495201 | NCBI WGS metagenome assembly OBWI01 (sample SAMEA2580050, study PRJEB22360) | human gut metagenome | biome: human gut; feature: human-associated habitat; material: faeces | place: Denmark | collected 2008/2010
GCGGCAAATTTTTTGCTCACGCGGCTTGCTGGCTTTCAGCATCCAGCCACACATCATTGGCGTTAATGTCAGAGAAACCAGCAACGATATAACAATGGCGACAGAAAGCGTCACGGCAAATTCGCGTAACAGTCGGCCCGGCAATCCGCCCATCAACAGCAGCGGCAGGAACACCGCCACCAGTGACAGACTCATCGACAGCACCGTAAAGCCGACTTCGCGAGTACCTTGTAGCGCGGCCTGTAGCGGTTTCATCCCCGCTTCCAGATGACGGGCAATGTTTTCCAGCACCACGATGGCGTCATCCACCACGAAACCAGTAGCGATGGTGAGCGCCATTAACGAAAGGTTATTGAGACTGAATCCGCACAGGTACATCGCCGCAAACGTACCAATCAGCGAAACCGGCACCGCAACGGCGGGAATAATAGTGGCGCGACCCGAGCGCAGGAATAAAAACACCACCAGAATCACCAGCGCCACCGAGATAATCAGCGTTTGCTCGACTTCTTCCAGCGAGGCGCGAATGGTGGGGGAGCGATCCTGAGCAATTTGCAGATCAATCGCCGCCGGAATGGTTTCCTGCAACTCCGGTAATTTTGCCCGGATGCTGTCTACCGTCTGGATAATATTGGCTTCCGGCAGCTTGCGGATCATCAGCAAAATAGCCGGTTTGGCATTGGTCATCCCGGCGTTACGTACATCCTGTACAGAGTCGGTCACTGTCGCCACATCGCCCAGACGAACCGCGCCGCCGTTGTTGTAATGAATAATCAGCGGCTGATATTCGGCGGCGGTTTTTAGCTCATCATTGGTCTGGATCTGCCAGCGGTGAGTGCCATCTTCCAGCGCCCCCTGCGGTTTACGCACGTTGGCATTGCTGATGGCAGTGCGTACGTCGTCCAGCGAGACGCCCTGATTAAACAGCGCCTGCGGATTCAGCCCGACGCGTACGGCGGGCAGTGAGCTGCCGCCGACATCGACATCACCAACACCGTCGATTTGCGAAATCGTCGGAGCCAGCTGCGTCGAGGCAAAATCGTACAGTTCACCCTGCGAATAAGTATCGGATGTCAGCGTGAGGATCATAATTGGCGCATCCGACGGGTTAGCTTTGCGATAGGTCGGACGGCCGGGCATCCCGCTGGGCAGCAAACTTTGTGCAGCGTTGATCGCCGCCTGCACATCGCGCGCCGCGCCGTTGATATCCCGGTCAAAATCAAACTGCAAAATAATACGCGTGCTGCCGAGCGAACTGCTGGAGGTCATTTCACTGACTCCGGCAATGCGCCCAAGTGAGCGCTCCAGCGGCGTGGCAACGGAAGACGCCATTGTTTCTGGTGACGCACCGGGCAGCGAGGCGCTGACCATAATCACCGGAAAATCGACCTGCGGCAGCGGGGCGACCGGCAGCATACGGAAGCCCAGTATGCCGCACAGGGTAATGGCAACCGACAGTAAAATCGTCGCCACCGGGCGGTAAATGAAGAGGGCAAAAAACTTCACTTACGCCTCCTCTTCATGACGGGCAAAGCGGCTTTTGGTCCACAATGCCAGGCGGTCGAACAGCAAATAAATCACCGGCGTGGTAAACAGCGTCAGCACCTGGCTGACAATCAGACCGCCGACCATGCCGATACCTAACGGACGACGCAGTTCCGCGCCGACCCCGGTACTCAACATCAGCGGCAGCGCGCCAAGCAGAGCCGCCAGAGTGGTCATCAGGATCGGACGAAAACGCAACAGACAAGCCTGGTAGATTGCCTCGCGCGGCGACATGCCTTGCTCGCGCTCGGCAGCCAGCGCGAAGTCGATCATCATGATGGCGTTCTTCTTCACGATACCGATCAGCAAAATAATGCCGATAATCGCAATCACATCCAGTTCGCTACCAGCAATCAGCAACGCCAGCAGTGCGCCAACCCCTGCGGTGGGTAGCGTCGAGAGAATGGTGATCGGGTGAATAAAGCTCTCGTACAGAATGCCGAGCACGATATACATCGCCACCACCGCCGCGACAATCAGCCAGACAGTGCTGCCCAGCGCCGACTGGAAGGCGAGGGTGCTGCCCTGGAACTGCGTGGTGATATCCACCGGCAGATTCAGCGTCTTTTCGGTGTCCATAATCGCCTGCACCGCATCGCCCAGCGAATAGTTATCCGGCACGTTAAAGGAGATGGTCGTTACCGGGAACTGATCCAGATGGTTGATGGAGAGCGGCGCAAAACGCTGCTCAATTTTGGCAATTGAGCTTAGCGGCACCACGCCGCCGTCGCTGCTGGTCAGGCGAATGGTATCCAGCGCCGCGAGGCCTGGGGTATTTTCGGTGTTGTGCTCCAGCACCACGCGATACTGGTTGGCCTGAGTATAAATAGTGGAAATCAGCCGCTGACCAAACGCGTTGTACAGGGCGTTATCGACATCCGCCATGCTGATCCCCAGACGGCTGGCGCTGTCGCGATCAACATTGACATACGCCACCAGCCCTTTGTCCTGCCAGTCGCTGGAGACATCAGAAAGCTGTGGCAGTTGCTGGAGGTTTTCCATCAACTGTGGCACCCAGGTACTGAGCGCATCCAGTGACGTGGCCTGCAAGGTAAACTGGTACTGGGTGCGGCTGACCTGAGTATCAATAGTCAGATCCTGCGTTGGTTGCAGGAAGAGATCGACGCCCGGCACTTTATCTACCGCCGTTTGCAGACGGGCGATGACTTTTTGCACCCGATCATCACGTTCATCCAACGGTTTGAGGTTGATTTGTAAACGTGCACTGTTCAGCGACGGGTTAGTGCCATCAACGCCAACAAATGAGGTCAGGCTTTGCACTGCCGGATCCTGCAAAATCACGTCCGCGACCTGGCGTTGTCGCTGGGCCATATTGGCAAAGGAGCTGGATTGCGGTGCCTGCAAAGTGCCCTGAATAATGCCATTGTCCTGTACCGGGAAGAAACCTTTCGGAATGAACCCCCACAGCAGCACGCTAAGCAGCAGCGTGCTGAGTGCCACGCTTAAGGTCAGCCACGGATGATTCAGCACTTTCGCCAGTCCACGACCATAGGCGGCGATTATCCTGTCGAACATTTTTTCCGAGGCACGGGAGAAGCGGTTCTGTTTACGCAACGACTCCTGGCTGAGCATCCGCGCGCACATCATCGGTGTCAGGGTCAGCGACACCACCGCTGAGATCAAAATCGCTACCGCCAGGGTAATAGCAAATTCGCGGAACAGTCGCCCGACGATATCGCCCATAAACAGCAGTGGGATCAACACCGCAATCAGTGAGAAGGTCAGCGAGATAATGGTAAAGCCGATTTCACCTGCGCCCTTGAGCGCCGCCGCCAACGGTTTTTCGCCTTTTTCGATATAGCGGGAAATGTTTTCGATCACCACGATGGCGTCATCGACCACGAATCCGGTGGCGATAGTTAACGCCATCAGTGTCAGGTTATTGATTGAAAAATCGAGAAACACCATAACCGCGAAAGTGCCGATTAACGACAGCGGTACAGCAACACCGGGAATGATGGTCGCCGGAATATTGCGCAAAAACAGGTAGATAATCATGACTACCAGCGCGATAGCCATCATCAATTCAAACTGAGTATCATCGACGGATGCGCGGATATTGGTGGTGCGATCGGAAAGCACTGTCACCTTCACCGATTTCGGCAGACTCTCAGTGAGCTGTGGCAGCATCTGCCGAATGCTGTCGGCGGTGGAGATAATGTTAGCACCGGGCTGGCGCTGAACATTCATCACAATGGCCTGTTCTTTGTTCGCCCACGCGCCGAGCCAGCTGTTTTCTGCACCTTGCTCTACAGTTGCGACATCGCCCAGACGAATTGGCGCGCCGTTCTGGTAGGCGATGATTAGCTGGCGATACTCTTCGGCGGATTGCATCTGGTCGTTAGCGGAAAGCGTAACCGCACGGGAAGGGCCGTCGAGGCTACCTTTTGCCGAGTTAACGTTAGCGCCGGTAATGGCGGTGCGCACGGTTTCGCTGGTCAGGCCGAGGGCGGCAATCGCCTGAGCGTTAAGTTTGACGCGAACAGCCGGACGCTGACCGCCGGAAAGCGTCACCAGTCCGACACCGGAAATCTGCGAGATTTTCTGCGCGACGCGGGTTTCCACCATATCTTCCACTTGCGTCATCGGCATGGCGGTTGAGGTGACGGCGAGCGTCATGATCGGCGGATCTGCCGGGTTCACTTTGCTGTAAACCGGCGGGTTAGGCAGATCGCTCGGCAACAAGTTGGTCGCAGCGTTAATCGCGGCCTGCACTTCCTGCTCGGCGACATCGAGCGGTAATGTTAGCTGGAACTGCAAAGTGATAACTGACGCACCGCCGGAACTTTGCGACGACATCTGTTTCAGGCCAGACATCTGCCCGAACTGGCGTTCTAGCGGCGCGGTAACGGCAGAGGTCATGACATCCGGGCTGGCACCTGGGTAGAGCGTGACCACCTGAATGGTCGGATAGTCCACTTCCGGCAGCGCCGAAACGGGCAGGGCGCGATAACCGATAATCCCGGCGAGTAAGATCGCCACCATCAGCAGCGTGGTGGCGACAGGACGCATAATAAAAAGGCGCGACGGGCCGCCTGTGCTGCTCGGGGGTAACACCTGCATCAGGAGCGTGCTCCTTTTTTCGCGTATTCGCGGCTGGTGGCTTTCTCTTCCGGAGTGGTGGGGCTCTGGGCTTCCACCACTTCCACTTTCGCCCCTTCGGTCAGGCGATCAATGCCGTCTGTCACCACGCGATCGCCCGCAGAAATACCTGCACGGATCACCACTTTCTGACTGTCCTGAATGCCCGGCGTCACCAGATGTTTGCTGACCTTGTTTTCGCTATTCAGCACCCAGACAAAATGGCCTTCATTGCCCATTTGCAGGGCGGCTGTTGGGATCACTACGGCGTTTTGTTCGGTGTCGACTAACATGCGCGCGTTAACAAACTGATTGGGAAACAGCGCATCATCCTGATTATTAAAGCGTGCTTTCACTTTAATCGTACCGGTTGTGGCATCGATTTGGTTATCGAGGCTTAACAGCGTGCCTTCACTTAATTTCTTCGAATTGGTGCGATCCCAGGCTTCTACCACCAGCGGTTTTCCGGCTTTTTGCGCCTGCACTACGGTAGCGATATCGCTTTCCGGCAGGGTAAAGACTAAATCGATAGGATGCGTCTGGGTGATCACCACAATTCCGGTGGTATCACCACTGGAGATTTGGTTACCAACATCAACCTGCTTGAGACCAACGCGACCATCGACTGGTGCGGTGATGCGGCTCCAGTCGAGTTGCAGCTGCGCGCTGGCGACGCTTGCTTCATCAGCCTTAATGGTGCCTTCGGTTTCACTGACCAGCGCCTGTTGGGCATCCAGCTCCTGACGGGAGACGAGATTGGTTTTTGCCAGTTGCTGATAACGCGCCAGATCACGGCGGGCGTTAGCAAGCGTGGCTTTATCTTTTGCCAGTTGGCCCTGGGCTTGTGCTAATGCAACTTTGAACTGGCTGGGGTCAATTTCTGCCAGTAAATCGCCTGCTTTGACCTGCTGGCCTTCCTGGAAATGTAACGCCATCAGTTGACCGTCCACGCGGCTGCGCACCGTAACAGTATTAGCGGCGGTAATGGTGCCAAGCCCGGTGAGGTAACGCGGAACTGCCTGTTCTACGGCGGTCGCCGCCTGAACCGGGGCTAATGGGCCGGAACGCATACCACGGCGACCACCCGCTGGCGATTGCTGCGCTTGTTTCGTCGCCCCTGGGGCTGCACTCTGGGAGTCATTGCGGCCTTGCCAGAACCAGAATGCGGCGATGGCGGCGATAACCACCACGATTACGATTACCCAACGGGATTTATAACTGCCTTTCATCGTTAAGAGTTTCTCTTCCTGAAACGTTTCGCGGAATGATACTAGTGTAGCCAGCCAATAAGGGAGAAAAATGGAGGAATTATGAAACACTATCGGGAATCGTCTGAATGGCGGGCACATTTGCGATCACGCATCCAGTAATAACACAGGAAACTATTTTATCTACGCGTTAGCGATAGACTGCATACAGGGCGAAAGGAGGTAAGCCGCAGATTTCAGCCGGATGCTGAAACGGGAAAGCCCCTCCCGAGGAAGGGGCCTTAAATAAGGAAAGGGTCATGATGAAGCTACTCATCATCGTGGTGCTCTTAGTGATTAGCTACCCAGCATACTAAGACTACCAGGGCGGGGGAAACCCCGCTCTACCCTCACTCCTGAAAGTATGCCTTCACGATAAGATTGTCAATCCGCAGGCTTTGCCGTCTGCGATCCTGCCAGCAAAAATTCTTTGCGAGACGTTACGCAATAATCACACTGGAAACTATTTTATCTGCAAGTCAGCGATAGACTAAGTGCATGGCGAAAGGAGGTAAGCCGACGATTTCAGCGGGACGCTGAAACGGGAAAGCCCCTCCCGAGGAAGGGGCCTTAAATAAGGAAAGGGTCATGATGAAGCTACTCATCATCGTGGTGCTCTTAGTCATAAGCTTCCCCGCTTACTAAGACTACCAGGGCGGGGGAAACCCCGCTCAACCCTCACTCCTGAAAGTATGCCTTCACGGTCAGATTGTCAATCTGCAGGCTTTGCAGTCTGCGATCCTGCCAGCAAATATTCTTTGCGAGACGTTACGCAATAATCACACTGGAAACTATTTTATCCGCAAGTCAGCGATAGACTGCATACAGGACGGAAGGAGGTAAGCCGAAGATTTCAGCGGGACGCTGAAACGGGAAAGCCTCTCCCGAAGAAGAGGGCTTTTAATAAGGAAAGGGTTATGATGAAGCACGTCATCATACTGGTGATACTCTTAGTGATTAGCTTCCAGGCTTACTAAGAACACCAAGGGGAGGGGGAAACCTCTCCCTAACCCTCACTCCTGAAATTATGTCACTCCGCCCTTAGTGTCAATCGACGGCTCTCCGTTCTTGCGAGGCGAATAGCAAAATTATCTACGCCGCCGGGCCTAATTCTGAAAGTTTCTTCGTTTGCTCTTATTTCATTATTGCAGTCGGTATGATACCGGACCTCAATAATTCTCTAAGAAAGGATTTCTTATGAGCGAACAAATCACGTTTGCCACCAGCGATTTTGCCAGTAACCCGGAACCACGTTGCCCCTGCATTCTGCTGCTGGATGTTTCTGGCTCGATGAGTGGCAGACCTATTAATGAACTTAACGCCGGATTGGTTACCTTTCGCGATGAGCTGCTTGCCGATTCGCTGGCCTTAAAAAGAGTGGAACTCGGTATTGTGACGTTCGGCCCGGTGCATGTGGAACAACCCTTTACCAGCGCCGCTAATTTTTTCCCGCCCATCCTGTTTGCCCAGGGCGATACACCAATGGGGGCCGCCATTACCAAAGCCCTGGATATGGTTGAAGAGCGGAAACGTGAGTATCGTGCAAATGGTATTTCGTATTATCGCCCGTGGATTTTCCTGATCACCGATGGTGCACCAACCGATGAGTGGCAGGCTGCCGCCAACAAAGTGTTTCAGGGGGAAGAAGATAAGAAGTTTGCCTTCTTTACCATTGGTGTTCAGGGGGCGGATATGAAGACGCTGGCACAAATCAGTGTTCGTCAGCCTTTGCCACTGCAGGGATTACAATTCCGTGAACTGTTTAGCTGGTTATCCAGTTCGCTGCGTTCGGTTTCCCGCTCCACGCCGGGAACGGAAGTTGTGCTGGAAGCGCCAAAAGGCTGGACGTCAGTGTGAGCTGGCGTCTGGTCTATGCATCAGCCGTCGGAACATCGCACATTAGTGCTGATTTGCCTTGTCAGGATGCCTGCCAGATGCAGGTTGTCTGGTTAAACGACCAGCAACCATTACTGGTGATGTTCCTTGCTGATGGCGCAGGTAGCGTTTCGCAGGGAGGAGAAGGCGCGACGCTCGCCGTCAATGAAGCGATGGCGTTTATGGTGCAAAAAGTACAGGACGGTGAATTGGGGCTTAATGATGTCCTCGCCACAAATATGGTACTGACTATTCGTCAGCGACTTTTTGCCGAGGCGGAAGCCAAAGAATTAGCAGTTCGCGATTTTGCCTGCACGTTTCTGGGATTGATTTCATCGGCTAATGGCACCTTGATTATGCAGATTGGCGATGGCGGCGTGGTGGTGGATTTTGGTCACGGTCTGCAATTGCCGCTTACGCCGATGGTGGGTGAATATGCCAATATGACGCACTTCATTACCGATGAAGATGCCGTTTCCAGACTGGAAACTTTCACCAGCACTGAGCGTGTGCATAAAGTTGCAGCATTTACGGATGGTATCCAGCGACTGGCGTTAAATATGTTGGATAATTCTCCGCATGTGCCTTTCTTTACCCCGTTTTTCAATGGACTGGCGTCAGCAACGCAGGAACAACTCGATTTATTACCTGAATTGTTAAAGCAGTTTTTGTCCAGCCCAGCGGTAAACGAGCGTACCGATGATGATAAAACGTTAGCACTGGCGCTGTGGTTACCATGAAACCCACTTTATATACTGCTACTGGTGAGTGCGTTACGCCAGGCCGTGAACTGGGCAAAGGTGGTGAAGGCGCGGTTTATGATATCGAGGAGTTTGTCGATAGCGTCGCCAAGATTTATCACACGCCGCCACCCGCCTCAAAACAGGACAAACTTGCCTTTATGGCTGCGACAGCTGACGCGCAGTTGTTGAATTATGTCGCCTAGCCGCAGGCAACGCTTCACGGTGGACGAGGCGGAAAAGTTATCGGTTTTATGATGCCAAAAGTTTCTGGTAAAGAACCGATTCATATGATCTATAGCCCGGCACATCGTCGCCAGAGTTACCCTCATTGTGCGTGGGATTTTCTACTCTATGTTGCGCGCAATATTGCTTCATCTTTTGCTACGGTTCACGAGCACGGGCACGTCGTGGGTGACGTAAACCAGAACAGTTTTATGGTAGGTCGCGACAGCAAAGTGGTACTGATTGATAGCGACTCCTTTCAGATTAACGCCAATGGCACACTGCATTTATGCGAAGTCGGCGTGTCGCATTTTACGCCGCCAGAGCTACAAACCTTGTCGTCATTTGTCGGCTTTGAACGCACAGAAAATCACGATAATTTTGGCCTTGCGTTGCTGATTTTTCACGTCTTGTTTGGTGGCCGGCATCCTTATTCTGGTGTGCCGCTTATCTCTGATGCGGGTAATGCGCTGGAGACGGATATTACCCATTTCCGTTATGCCTACGCGTCAGATAATCAGCGACGTGGTTTAAAACCGCCGCCACGATCGATTCCGCTATCGATGTTACCGAGTGATGTTGAAGCCATGTTTCAGCAGGCATTCACGGAAAGTGGCGTGGCAACCGGGCGTCCGACGGCTAAAGCGTGGGTAGCGGCACTTGATTCTCTGCGCCAACAGTTAAAGAAATGTCCCGTTTCGGCAATGCATGTTTATCCCGCTCATTTGACCGACTGCCCGTGGTGTGCGCTGGATAATCAAGGCGTTATCTATTTTATTGATCTCGGCGAAGAGGTCATTACCACCGGCGGTGATTTTGTGCTGGCGAAAGTCTGGGCGATGGTGATGGCGTCAGTAGCACCGCCAGCATTGCAACTGCCATTACCCGATCATTTCCAACCGACTGGCAGGCCGCTTCCTTTAGGCCTGTTACGGCGCGAATACATCATTCTGCTTGAGATCGCACTGTCAGCATTATCGCTGCTGCTTTGCGGCCTTCAGGCAGAACCGCGTTATATTATTTTGGTTCCTGTGCTGGCGGCTATCTGGATTATTGGCAGTCTGACAAGCAAAGCTTATAAAGCAGAAATCCAGCAACGCCGTGAGGCATTTAATCGCGCGAAAATGGACTATGAGCATTTAGTCAGCCAGATCCAACAGTTGGGCGGGCTGGAAGGTTTTATCGCCAAACGGGCGATGCTCGAAAAAATGAAGGACGAAATTCTCGGGTTACCGGAAGAAGAGAAACGCGCTCTGGCAGCACTTCATGACACTGCAAGGGAACGGCAGAAGCAGAAGTTTCTGGAGGGATTTTTTATTGATGTTGCCTCTATTCCCGGCGTTGGCCCTGCGCGTAAAGCGGCGTTACGGTCTTTTGGTATTGAAACAGCCGCAGATGTTACCCGTCGTGGCGTTAAGCAAGTGAAAGGGTTTGGCGACCATCTGACCCAGGCGGTTATCGACTGGAAAGCGAGCTGTGAACGCCGTTTTGTGTTCAGGCCGAATGAAGCGATAACGCCAGCAGACAGACAAGCGGTAATGGCGAAAATGACCGCCAAACGACATCGGCTGGAATCGACGTTGACTGTCGGCGCGACAGAGTTGCAGCGATTCCGCCTTCATGCTCCAGCACGGACCATGCCGTTGATGGAACCTTTACGTCAGGCGGCAGAAAAACTGGCTCAGGCGCAGGCAGATTTAAGCCGCTGCTGAGCCATTTTCTTTTAACGAAACACCACTTCCGCCCAGCGTGCCAGCCCGGCGGTGACGGAGCCAAAGTCATCGCCGCCTGCAATCGGAATTCCCGGCAACTGTTCTGCCAGCGCTTTTTTAATCAGCGGCGAACGGGCGCTACCGCCGGTCAGGTAGATAACGTCCGGTTTTTCCTGGGCGTTATCCAGGGCCAGTTGCACCTGTTCCAGAATCCGCGCCAGTGGCTGGCTGAGGGCGCTTTCCAGCCCTTGCTGGCTAATCAGCGTAGCCAGTTCATCGCTGATAAACGGCAGTGAGGCGCGGGTTTCCGCTACGCTTGAAAGAGCAATTTTGCACTCTTCTGCGCTACGCACCAGGCGATAGCTTAAACGCTGACGCCAGACTTTCTGTAGCAGGGCCACTTTTTCCGGTTCGCGGGCATCGCGTACCAGATCGTTAAGCAGACGACCGTTGGCACTACTGTAGAAATCACTCTGCGCAGGTACGTCGTTGATGGCAACCGCATTCCACCACGGCAGAATCGGCAGGGCGATGCCTTTTTCGGTTTCGCCACCCATGCCCAGTAACGGCATCAGGTTTTTAAACGCCAGTGCGATGTCCAGATCGTTACCGCCAATACGGCAACCACTGTGACCCAGCAGGCTGGCTTCACGATCGAGACGCGAACGCCACTGCGGCCCCATCAGCAGCGATGAACAGTCAGTCGTACCACCGCCGATATCCACCACCAGCACCCGTTTTTCTTCCTGCAAGGTGGCTTCGTAATCCAGCCCAGCCGCGACCGGCTCGTACTGGAATACCACGTCCCTGAATCCGGCACGCTTCGCCGCGCGTTCCAGAATCCCTTGCGCCTGGGTGTTTGCTTCATCGCCGCCCAGCCCCTGGAAGTTGATCGGGCGACCAATCACCGCCTGAGTAATCGCTTCTGGCAGCTGCGCCTGCGCCTGCTGGCGAATGTGCAACATCATTGCGCAGACCAGATCCTCAAACAGCGCTACCTGCTGCGGTTTTAAGCCGCTGGCACCGAGGAACGATTTTGGTGATTTCACAAACCACACTTCTTCTGGATCATCAATGTACTGTGCCAGTGAGGAAAGACCGAACTGCACGCTTTTCGCCGTAACATCGATATCTTCTTCGCGGTTATAACGAATCGCCCGACGTAACAGCGCCTGCGTTTCATCGTCGTCTGCCGGAACATCATGATGGCGGTACAGCCATTCACTTACTGCTTCACGCGTTGGCGCGCAAAGCATTGAAGGCAGCAGCGTGCTGTCGTTTTCCATTTTCAGTAATTGCGGTTTACCGTCACGCATGACCGCCACTGAACAGTTTGCTGTACCGTAATCAAAACCAATAAACACGAATTAATCCCCATGCCGGTGAAGAAGGGGCGTGACTTTAGCGAAATGTTGCCGTCGCGACAACCGGAATATGAAAGCAAAGCGTAGCGTCTGAATAACGTTTATGCTGAAAGCGGATGAATAAGGAGATGCGATGTATACCCTGAACTGGCAGCCGCCGTATGACTGGTCGTGGATGTTGGGATTTCTCGCCGCCCGTGCAGTGAGTGGTGTGGAAACGGTCGCTGACGATTATTATGCCCGTAGTCTGGCGGTGGGCGAATATCGCGGCGTGGTGACTGCTATTCCGGATATGGCCCGTCATACTCTGCACATAAATTTAAGTGCAGGTTTAGATCCCGTTGCCGCTGAGTGTCTGGCGAAAATGAGCCGCCTGCTTGATCTGCAATGTAACCCGCAGATTGTTAACGGTGCGTTGGGCAAGTTAGGCGCGGCCCGGCCCGGATTGCGTTTACCCGGCTGTGTTGATGCTTTTGAGCAGGGTGTGCGGGCGATTTTAGGCCAACTGGTGAGCGTGGCGATGGCGGCAAAATTGACTGCCAAAGTGGTACAGCTTTATGGCGAACGGCTGGATGATTTTCCGGAGTATATCTGCTTCCCGACGCCTCAGCGGCTGGCAGCAGCCGACCCGCAGGCATTAAAAGCGTTAGGTATGCCGTTGAAACGGGCAGAGGCGCTGATTCATCTGGCAAATGCGGCGCTGGAGGGCACCTTACCAATGACAATACCGGGCGATGTGGAGCAGGCGATGAAAACGCTGCAAACTTTTCCGGGTATCGGGCGCTGGACGGCGAATTATTTCGCTTTGCGTGGCTGGCAGGCGAAAGATGTTTTTCTGCCGGATGATTATCTGATTAAACAGCGATTTCCGGGGATGACACCGGCACAAATCCGCCGTTATGCCGAGCGCTGGAAGCCCTGGCGTTCTTATGCGCTGTTGCATATCTGGTATACGGAAGGCTGGCAACCAGACGGAACGGACGAATTGTAGGCCTGATACGTCGCATCAGGCAATGGGCAAACGCTCCCTCAGTTAATCGCGAAATAACTGCTATTCACCAGCAAATCCAGCGGTTGGGCATCGGCAATCACATCACCATAAATCAGATCGACGCCGATGCCAGAAAGCGTATCCATCACTAAGGGTAAAACGACTGGCCCGGCGATGGTTTTCATCCCGAGTCGCTGAGCGTGCCCCTGAATAATCGTAATCAGCATCTCATCCATCAAATTACCCTGCACGTTGGCGCATAACTCACCATCAAGTAGCAGGTAATCTGCCATATTCGCTTTCAGCGAGTTGAAGATTTGCAGATCGCGGCCCACCTGGCTGAGCACTATCCGACATCCCGCCAGCCGCAGTTTTTGCACGCTTTCTGCGTGATCTAAAATCGCTTCAGCCGGAATAATCAGATGTAATAACCGTGGTGGTAGAGGGCTATTTTCCAGCTGCTCAAGCAGTTCATTCACCAGCGTGGCGCTACTCAAACCGGCAACGGAAAGGGGGAGGGCGATGCTTATGCCTTTACTGGCAACCGCTTTTGCGGCCTGCTGGAAAAATTCGTGGAATACCCGTCGGTCAAGAGCATGGCTAAGTGCCGGATCGCTGAAGCTACGACGAAATTTTTGTTCATCAATAATCTCGCCTTCGCAACTCCAGAGCTTAAGTGAAATCAGCCACAAATTACGCGCTTCCGGGATCCGCGGCGAAGCGACACCGTGGGCGATCATCATCAACTGATTCTCTTTAATCATCCGCCACTGTTCATCAAGCGACATCGCCGCCCGTTCGCTATGTGCGGCAGCTTGCTGTGGTTCGTAAACCGTCACCCGGCCCCGTCTACCATTTTTGGAGGCATAACAGGCGATATCAGCCTGCGACATCACTTCTGCCGCCTGATGATTGTTGTCATCAATCAAGGTAATCCCGGCACTGGCACCTACCCGATGCACACGGCCTTCCCATATAAAGTGATAATCATTCACGGCACTGATAATGCGTGTAGCGATAAAACGCGCACTTTCGATATTACAGTCTGGCAACAGTAGACCAAATTCATCACCACCGAGTCCGCCAGCACGTCGCTGGAGCGCAGCATACTCAGCATCAACGACGCCAGTTCGCGCAGTAAAGCGTCACCCGCCGCATGCCCGGCGCTGTCATTCACCGCTTTAAAGCGATCAAGATCGATAAACACCAGGGCATGTCGCTGATGTGTACTGTTTACCGTTTGCAGCAGGATACGCAGTTGTTTCTCAAAACTGGCGCGATTGGCGAGATGCGTCAGTGCATCATGGGAGGCGCTGTAGCTCAGCTGGCGCAGCATTTTGCGTGATTCGGTAACGTCCTGAATCACCAGAACCGAACCAATATTGCTGCCGTCCAGAGTACTTAACGGCGTAATACTGTAATGCACGTCGTAGCTGCCGCCGCTCCGGCAGTGCAACACCACATCTTGTTCAATCGCGGAACGTGAGGTGTCGGCACTGTAAATGTTCTCCATCAGGGGACCATTGTCGCCAAAGGTAATATGCAACACCGTCAGGAGCGGAACACCTAATGCTTCTTCCTGCGTCCAGCCGCTCATCTTCTCCGCCACTGGATTCATAAAGGTAATTTTCATTGCCATATCAATACAGACCACGGCTTCGCCGATGGAGTCCAGCGTTATGTGCAGGCGCTCTTTTTCCTGAAACAATGCCTCGTTAAGCTGTTTAACCTCAGTCATATCCATATTAATGCCGAGCAGGCGTTCGACTTCGCCTTCTTTATTCAGTACCCGGTTGGCGAGGGCGCGGATATGGCGAATACCGTCTTTTACGGTAATGCGAAATTCCAGTTTAAAGGGCGAGCGTGATTGCAACGAATCACGAATCACGAATCACTTTTTCGGCATGCTGGCGATCTTCCGGCAGCACGCACTCGTACCACACCTACCAGTTCGGTTTGATATGTGGAGGAATTTCATACAGCTCGAACATCCGCTTATCCCAGCTAAAAATATTCGGCTTCAACTCCCACTCCCAGATGCCAATCCCGCCCGCTTCGTTAGCCAGCGTGATGCGCTCCATCAGTTGCTGATTCACCTGTTCGGTGCGTTTTAGCTCGTTAATGTCTTCAATCTGAGCGATAAAATAGAGCGGCGTGCCATCCGTGTGGCGCACCAGTGAGACGGCAAGCAACGCCCAGACAACATCGCTATTGCGGTTGTAGTAGCGTTTTTCCATTGAATAGGTGTTTATTTCACCGCTTATCAGCTTTTCAACCTGTTGGAGATCTTTATTGAGATCCTCCGGCCAGGTCAGTTGCTGAAAGGTGAGTCCGCGCAGCTCTTCCTGACTGTACCCGAGAAACTGGCAGAGCGCTTTGTTGGTTTGCAGCCATTGTCCCTCGGTGCCCACTAACGCCATACCGATAGCGGAATATTCCATGGCGTTCCGAAAACGGGTTTCGCTTTCGGAAATGTGTTTGCGTTCCGCACGAAAGGCATACATCACCATCGTCATGATGTTGGCGGGCAGCAGGATCAGCAAAAACGGTAGCCACGGCATATGGCTCATCAGGTATGTACGCGGCGTAGCAAGCAGGGAGGGATCCGCGGCCATCATCAGCGACACCATCATCACCGTGGTAAGGAAGATCAAAAAGGCTTCCATTCGTGGCAGGCGCACGGCGCTCCACATCAACAGCACAATAATGAAAGTAAAAGGCCACGGCAGATACAGCATCGAAAGCCAGCTTAACGTCAGTGTGATGGCTAACGTGAGCAGCGACTCAAAAAGCAACCGTGGGTTGCGATGGCGCAGCAGATAGTGTGGTTTAAATAACAATCCCAGCGGCACCAGTGCCAGAGCGCCGATGGATTCTGACAGTACCCATATCAAAAATGCCCTGAGAGGATCGTCTCCGGGCGTCAGCAGGACAACCAGAACACCCCCTAGCAGAGGCGGAACAATGGCGCTGCCGAATGCCAGACGCAGCCAGTCAGCCAGATTTTGCAAGGGGTTATACCACGGCAGCAATTTACGTAGCAGCACTGCCCCGACCACGGCTTCAACAATATTGATGGTCGTCCAGGTCATGTTCAGCGAGCTGGTGGAAAAAAGCAGGATGGATGCGGCGATATTTCCCAGCGAGCAGCTCAGCGCAATTCCCGGCCACATGCGCCCGGCATGGCGATAAAACGCCACCATCATGATGGACGTCGGGAACCACAGTGGGGCGAGTTGGGTGCCAAACTGCGAAAGCTCAAGCGAGAAAAGGGTAAAGATAAACGAGACTAAACCTAAACTGACCAGGTGAAGCAGCGGGTGGGGCAGGGCAATTAATACATGCTGTGATTGTTTGCTCATTACCGCTTTATCCGCAAGACCAGGTCGCCAGTATTCGTTTCTGTGTTTATGCTAGTACAAAAGTTTTACATTTTATATGCGAATTGCTCATAAAGTGACGTAAAGGCGGATAATTTGCGCAACTGCGTATAACATTTTTTACCTTGTATAAAACTGATCAACGTAATTTGCCACCGGGAATTCTTCGTCAACAATTAACTCTGAGCGCGCGGCAGCGCTATTCGACTGGTATCAGGCGGATGAAATCCCTATAATTGCCGCGTTTGGCGCTTCGTCGCCCCCTTCCTAACATCCAGGTTAATCAGGTCGCTAAATATATGACTGATCAGTCTCATCAGTGCGTCATTATCGGTATCGCTGGCGCATCGGCTTCCGGCAAGAGTCTTATTGCCAGTACCCTTTATCGTGAATTACGTGAGCAAGTCGGTGATGAACACATCGGCGTAATTCCCGAAGACTGCTATTACAAAGATCAAAGCCATCTGTCGATGGAAGAACGCGTTAAGACCAACTACGACCATCCCAGCGCGATGGATCACAGCCTGTTGCTTGAGCATTTACAAGCGTTGAAACGCGGCTCGGCAATTGACCTGCCGGTTTACAGCTATGTTGAACATACGCGTATGAAAGAAACGGTGACGGTTGAGCCGAAGAAGGTCATCATTCTCGAAGGCATTTTGTTGCTGACGGATGCGCGTTTGCGTGACGAACTTAACTTCTCCATTTTCGTTGATACCCCGCTGGATATCTGCCTGATGCGCCGCATCAAGCGTGACGTTAACGAGCGTGGGCGTTCAATGGATTCAGTGATGGCGCAATATCAAAAAACCGTGCGCCCGATGTTCCTGCAATTCATTGAGCCTTCTAAACAATATGCGGACATTATCGTGCCGCGCGGCGGGAAAAACCGCATCGCGATCGATATATTGAAAGCGAAAATAAGTCAGTTCTTTGAATAAGCTTGATAAATTGTGTACCGTTCAGTGATAACCTGGTATGCCCTTGACGTAATTGGCGTTAAGGGAGTGATGCGCGAAAGGAGAAAATGCCATGCGTCTGTGTGACCGAGATATTGAAGCCTGGCTTGATGAAGGCCGTTTGTCGATCAACCCACGTCCGCCAGTGGAGCGTATTAACGGCGCGACGGTGGATGTACGCCTGGGCAATAAATTTCGTACCTTCCGTGGTCACACGGCAGCGTTTATCGATCTGAGCGGTCCCAAAGATGAAGTGAGCGCCGCGCTTGACCGCGTGATGAGCGATGAGATCGTTCTCGACGAGGGCGAGGCGTTCTATCTTCACCCAGGAGAGCTGGCGCTGGCGGTGACGCTGGAGTCGGTGACGCTGCCAGCCGATCTGGTGGGCTGGCTGGACGGGCGTTCCTCTTTGGCGCGTCTGGGGCTGATGGTGCACGTCACCGCGCACCGTATCGATCCGGGCTGGTCTGGTTGCATTGTGCTGGAGTTCTACAACTCCGGTAAGCTGCCGCTGGCGCTGCGTCCGGGCATGTTAATTGGTGCGCTGAGCTTTGAGCCGCTTTCCGGCCCGGCGGCGCGACCTTACAACCGCCGTGAAGATGCGAAATATCGCAACCAGCAGGGCGCGGTAGCCAGCCGAATCGATAAAGACTAATTCAGGCCCATTGAGGATACCATGAGACGATTTCTGACGACGCTGATGATACTCCTGGTCGTGCTGGTGGCCGGGTTATCTGCGTTAGTGTTGCTGGTGAATCCGAATGATTTCCGCGACTATATGGTCAAGCAAGTTGCTGCACGTAGCGGTTATCAATTGCAGCTCGACGGGCCACTGCGTTGGCACGTCTGGCCGCAGCTTAGTATCCTCTCCGGGCGAATGTCTCTCACCGCCCAGGGCGCAAGCCAGCCACTGGTTCGCGCCGACAACATGCGTCTGGACGTGGCGCTTTTACCACTACTGAGTCATCAACTGAGCGTTAAGCAGGTGATGCTAAAAGGGGCAGTGATCCAACTGACGCCGCAGACGGAAGCGGAGCGCAGTGAAGACGCTCCGGTTGCACCGCGCGACAATACCTTGCCGGATCTGTCAGACGATCGCGGATGGTCGTTTGATATATCCAGTCTTAAGGTGGCGGACAGCGTGCTGGTGTTCCAGCATGAAGATGACGAGCAGGTGACAATCCGCAATATTCGCCTGCAAATGGAACAAGATCCCCAACATCGTGGTTCATTTGAGTTCTCCGGGCGGGTTAATCGCGATCAGCGCGATCTCACGATATCCCTTAACGGTACGGTAGATGCTTCTGATTATCCGCATGATTTAACGGCGGCTATTGAACAAATTAACTGGCAGTTGCAGGGTGCAGATTTACCAAAACAAGGTATTCAGGGGCAGGGGAGTTTCCAGGCCCAGTGGCAGGAGTCACATAAACGCCTTTCATTTAACCAAATCAGCTTGACCGCCAATGACAGCACGCTGAGCGGGCAAGCACAGGTCACGCTGACAGAGAAACCTGAATGGCAGCTGAGACTGCAATTCCCGCAACTGAATCTTGACAACCTCATCCCGCTTAATGAAACAGCGAATGGTGAAAACGGTGCCGCGCAGCAGGGGCAGAGCCAATCAACATTGCCGCGCCCGGTCATTTCTTCGCGTATTGATGAACCGGCATATCAGGGACTGCAAGGCTTTACGGCTGATATTTTGTTGCAGGCCAGTAACGTGCGCTGGCGCGGAATGAATTTTACAGATGTTGCCACGCAAATGACCAACAAGTCGGGTTTGCTGGAAATTACTCAACTGCAGGGCAAGCTTAACGGTGGACAGGTTTCACTGCCGGGCACGCTGGACGCGACATCAATAAATCCGCGGATAAACTTCCAGCCACGGCTGGAAAACGTTGAGATTGGTACCATTCTGAAGGCGTTTAACTATCCGATTTCGTTGACCGGAAAAATGTCACTGGCTGGTGATTTCTCCGGTGCTGACATAGATGCCGACGCATTCCGCCACAACTGGCAAGGACAGGCACATGTCGAAATGACCGACACGCGCATGGAAGGGATGAACTTCCAGCAGATGATTCAGCAAGCGGTAGAACGTAATGGTGGTGATGTGAAGGCCGCTGAAAACTTCGATAACGTAACGCGTCTTGACCGCTTTACCACCGATTTGACGTTGAAGGATGGCGTCGTGACGTTAAACGACATGCAAGGTCAATCGCCTGTGCTGGCGCTGACAGGGGAAGGCATGTTGAATCTGGCAGATCAAACCTGCGACACCCAGTTTGATATTCGGGTCGTGGGTGGCTGGAACGGGGAAAGCAAACTGATTGATTTCCTCAAAGAAACGCCAGTACCGCTGCGGGTTTATGGCAACTGGCAGCAACTCAATTACAGTCTGCAAGTGGATCAGTTACTGCGCAAACATCTACAGGACGAAGCGAAACGTCGCCTGAATGACTGGGCCGAGCGGAATAAAGATTCCCGCAATGGCAAAGATGTGAAGAAGTTGCTGGAGAAGATGTAGGTTACCAGGTGACCTGTCCTGTAGGCCTGATAAGACGCGTAAAGCGTCGCATCAGGCGTTCGCGGCGGCACCATTATATTCTGAATATGTAAGATCGAAGGCTGTTCCGTTCACTTGATGTTCCTCACTACTATGGAACGCTCAAGCCGGTGAACGTGCCAGGGTGGCTCAATCGCCACCACCCTGGCAACCCGGGCTCCCGGCGGTAAATCGCCGCTGGCGCGGTTCCCTCATCTTATTCCTTTCGGCTATCGGGTAAAATGACCGATACCATCACACCTCGTACTCCATCTCGCCATCCTTACGTAGCGGAATAATCTGCACCTTCTGCACGCGATGGCTTTCCACCTGCAACGTTTTAAGCAAATAATCCCCCACCTGAACTTCTTCGCCAGGTTTTGGAATACGCTGTAAATATTCCATCAACAGCCCGGCAATGGTGTGATATTCACGTTTTTCATCCAGCGGTAGCGGCACATATTGCACCAGATCTTCCAGCGGCATATGACCATTCGCCGTCCAGGAACCGTCCGCATTTTTCTGAATATCATGGCGGGCGTCGATCTCTTCCACTTCGTTCGGTAAGTTACCGGCAATGGTTTCAGTGACGTCACTTAATGCCACAATCCCTTCCACCGAGCCAAACTCATCCACTACAAAAGCAAAGTGCGTGCGGGCATTACGGAACTGCTCCAGGGCAGGTAACAACGGCAAGGTTTCCGGGAACACCAGTGGCTGGCGAATCAACACCCGCAGGTTGAGCGGTTCGCCGCGCAGAGACTGTTGTAGCAGGTCGATAACGTGAACAACACCGAGCAAATCTTCTGCGTCATCACCGTCGGTAACCACCAGCCGCGTATGCTGATTTCGCTCCAGCAACTGGCGGATCTCGTCTTCCGGCGCGTTGAGATCGATATGCTCAATATCGTGGCGCGACGTCATAATGCTGCTGACGGTACGCTGGTTAAGATTAAGTACCCGCTCAATCATCCGCCGTTCCTGCGGATTAAAGATCTGCTGGTTACCATGATCCACCAGCATAGACGCGGTTTCGGCGTCCAGTTCCGCATCTTCTTTTTGCCCGCTAAGCAGGCGCATTACCGCTTCGGTAGTCCGCTGGCGCAGCGTCTGGTTAGCGGAAAGAAAACGTCGCCGGTTAAAGATAGCCAACTGATTGAGCGCCTCGATCATCACCGAGAAGCCAATGGCGGCGTACAGGTAGCCTTTCGGAATGACGAAGCCGAAACCTTCTGCCACCAGGCTAAAGCCAATCATCAACAGGAAGCTTAAGCAGAGAATAACGATGGTCGGGTGACTGTTAACGAACTGCGTTAACGGCTTGCTGGCCATCAACATCAGGCTGATAGCGATAACAACGGCGGCCATCATGACCAGTAAATGGTCGACCATCCCGACGGCGGTAATCACCGAGTCGAGTGAGAAGATGGCGTCCAGTACCACAATTTGTGTCACCACCCCCCAGAACTTAGCACCTTTGCGTTGTGTGGGATTATTGCTGTCTTTCCCTTCCAGCCGTTCGTTCAGCTCCATCGTGGCTTTGAACAACAGGAAAAAACCACCAAACAGCATGATTAAGTCGCGGGCGCTAAAGGTAAACGAGCGGAAGCTGAACAGCGGTTGAGTCAGGGTGACCAGCCAGGAGATTGACGCCAGCAGTAACAGGCGCATTAACATCGCCAGCAGCAGCCCGGTAACCCGTGCGCGGTCGCGCTGCTTCGGCGGTAGTTTTTCGGCGAGGATGGCAATAAAGACCAGGTTATCAATGCCGAGGACCAGTTCGATCACAATCAGCGTGATTAACCCGGCCCAGATAGACGGATCGGCAATCCATTCCATAGTAAGTACAAAACCTATTCGTTGTATGACAAATGTCACAATTCGATCATGGATAAATCGGGGCAAAAATGCAATGTTGCAGCACTATTTATCTCATATTATTTGAGGGTAATAACCTCACATTATCCCTGAATTAAAAGTGGTAATAATAAAACATTATTTAAGAAATATCGTCAACCTAAAGAAACTCCTAAAAACCATATTGAATGACACTTAATATAATTCTTAAAAATAGCCAATTGCCGAATTGTTACCTTGCCTGCTATTCCGTTAGCTGTAACACTTCCTCCTGCATTATTGGAGAGCCAATATTCAATTACCATAATGTCACCTTATATTCGGAAGTTAATTTCCGCAATAACCCTTTCTCATCAACGACTGGATGTTGAGAGGGTTTTAAAAATTAAGCTAAATCAGTGTATTGGTAGCTAAAAAGCCAGGGGCGGTAGCGTGTCTGGATGCCTGAAAGACCAGTCTGAATTATTCTGTCAATAGCCTGCGGATGAAATCAATTTTTTTAGGACTGATGCCAGTTAAATTTTTATTCAATTAACTGCAAGGTAAATGTGCATGGCGACATTGCTATTAATAGTGCACAGGATAATTACTCTGCCAAAGTGATAAATAAACAATGATGAAATCCAAAATGAAATTGATGCCATTATTGGTGTCAGTAACCTTGATAAGCGGTTGCACAGTACTTCCGGGCAGCAATATGTCGACAATGGGCAAAGACGTCATCAAACAGCAGGACGCTGATTTCGATCTCGACAAAATGGTGAATGTTTATCCGCTGACCCCGCGCCTGATTGACCAATTACGCCCACGCCCGAATGTAGCGCGCCCCAATATGACGCTGGAAAGCGAGATCGCGAATTATCAGTATCGCGTCGGGCCGGGGGACGTTCTTAATGTCACCGTCTGGGATCACCCGGAACTCACCACGCCAGCCGGTCAGTACCGCAGCTCCAGCGACACCGGCAACTGGGTACAGCCTGACGGCACTATGTTTTATCCGTATATCGGCAAGGTTCACGTAGTGGGGAAAACGCTCGCTGAAATCCGCAGTGATATTACCGGGCGCTTAGCAACGTACATCGCTGACCCGCAGGTGGACGTTAATATCGCCGCCTTCCGCTCACAAAAGGCCTATATCTCAGGTCAGGTGAATAAATCCGGTCAACAGGCGATCACCAACGTACCACTGACCATTCTCGATGCCATCAACGCCGCAGGTGGCCTGACCGACACCGCTGACTGGCGCAACGTGGTGCTAACACACAATGGTCGTGAAGAACGCATTTCTTTGCAGGCGCTGATGCAAAACGGCGACCTCAATCAGAACCGACTGCTTTACCCCGGCGATATTCTCTACGTGCCGCGTAATGATGATCTGAAAGTGTTTGTGATGGGTGAAGTGAAGAAACAGAGCACCCTGAAAATGGACTTTAGCGGCATGACCCTGACTGAAGCCCTGGGCAATGCCGAAGGTATCGACATGACCACCTCCAACGCCAGCGGCATCTTTGTCATTCGTCCGCTGAAAGGCGAGGGCGGGCGTAACGGCAAGATTGCCAATATCTACCAGCTGGATATGTCCGATGCGACGTCGCTGGTGATGGCGACAGAATTCCGCCTGCAACCTTATGACGTGGTGTATGTCACCACCGCCCCGGTTTCCCGCTGGAACCGTCTGATCAATCAGTTGCTGCCAACTATTAGCGGTGTCCGTTACATGACGGATACAGCCAGCGACATTCATAACTGGTAATCGTTATGTTTAACAACATCTTAGTTGTCTGTGTCGGCAATATTTGCCGTTCCCCGACGGCGGAACGCTTACTGCAACGTTATCACCCCGAACTGAAAGTGGAGTCCGCTGGACTCGGCGCGCTGGTCGGTAAGGGCGCAGATCCTACCGCTATCAGCGTCGCCGCAGAACATCAACTGTCTCTGGAAGGTCACTGTGCACGGCAAATCAGCCGCCGTCTGTGTCGCAACTATGACCTGATTTTGACCATGGAAAAGCGCCATATCGAACGCTTATGCGAGATGGCACCTGAGATGCGCGGCAAAGTGATGCTGTTTGGTCACTGGGATAACGAATGTGAAATCCCCGATCCGTATCGCAAAAGCCGGGAAACGTTTGCAGCGGTGTACACATTACTTGAACGGTCTGCCCGCCAGTGGGCGCAGGCATTGAACGCAGAGCAGGTATAAGAATGACAGAAAAAGTAAAACAACATGCCGCTCCGGTAACGGGCAGTGATGAAATCGATATTGGTCGCCTGGTCGGCACCGTCATTGAAGCGCGCTGGTGGGTGATTGGCATCACCGCCGTATTCGCCCTCTGTGCCGTGGTTTACACCTTCTTCGCTACGCCGATATACAGCGCCGACGCACTGGTACAAATCGAGCAAAGCAGCGGCAATTCGCTGGTGCAGGACATTGGCTCTGCATTAGCCAATAAACCGCCAGCATCGGACGCCGAGATCCAGTTGATTCGTTCGCGTCTGGTGCTTGGTAAAACGGTGGACGATCTCGACCTCGATATTGCAGTGAGCAAAAACACGTTCCCGATTTTCGGGGCGGGCTGGGATCGCCTGATGGGGCGTCAGAACGAGACGGTGAAAGTGACTACCTTTAACCGCCCGAAAGAGATGGCGGATCAGGTGATTACGCTTAATGTGCTGGATGACAAAAACTACACCCTGAGCAGTGATGGCGGCTTTAGCGCCCGTGGGCAAGCGGGCCAGATGCTGAAAAAAGAAGGCGTCACGCTGATGGTTGAAGCCATTCACGCCCGCCCGGGCAGTGAGTTTACCGTCACCAAATACTCCACGCTGGGGATGATCAATCAACTGCAAAACAGCCTGACGGTAACGGAGAACGGCAAAGACGCAGGCGTACTGAGCCTGACTTATACCGGTGAAGATCGTGAACAGATCCGCGACATTCTTAACAGCATCGCCCGTAACTATCAGGAACAAAATATTGAGCGCAAATCGGCGGAAGCGTCGAAAAGCCTCGCCTTCCTCGCGCAACAGTTACCGGAAGTACGTAGCCGCCTCGATGTTGCCGAAAACAAACTGAATGCCTTCCGTCAGGATAAAGATTCTGTTGATCTGCCGCTGGAAGCGAAAGCGGTGCTCGATTCGATGGTGAACATCGACGCGCAGTTGAACGAACTGACCTTTAAAGAGGCGGAAATCTCCAAGCTGTACACCAAAGTTCACCCGGCGTACCGCACGCTGCTGGAGAAACGGCAGGCGCTGGAGGACGAAAAAGCCAAACTGAACGGGCGTGTAACGGCGATGCCGAAAACCCAGCAGGAAATTGTCCGTCTGACCCGCGATGTCGAGTCTGGTCAGCAGGTCTATATGCAACTGCTGAATAAAGAGCAGGAGCTGAAAATCACCGAAGCCAGCACCGTCGGCGATGTGCGCATTGTTGACCCGGCAATCACCAAGCCTGGCGTGCTGAAACCGAAGAAAGGGCTGATTATCCTTGGGGCGATTATCCTTGGCCTGATGCTCTCTATCGTGGGTGTGCTGCTGCGCTCGTTGTTTAATCGCGGGATTGAAAGCCCGCAAGTGCTGGAAGAACACGGTATCAGCGTCTATGCCAGCATCCCGCTGTCGGAATGGCAAAAAGCGCGCGATAGCGTCAAAACCATCAAAGGGGTTAAACGCTATAAACAGAGTCAGCTACTGGCGGTAGGGAATCCAACCGATCTGGCGATTGAAGCCATCCGTAGTCTGCGTACCAGTCTGCACTTCGCGATGATACAGGCGCAGAACAATGTGTTGATGATGACCGGGGTTAGCCCGTCAATCGGTAAAACCTTTGTCTGCGCCAACCTGGCGGCGGTGATCAGCCAGACCAATAAACGGGTGTTGTTGATCGACTGCGATATGCGCAAAGGTTATACCCACGAGCTGTTGGGCACCAATAACGTTAATGGCCTGTCGGAAATTCTGATTGGTCAGGGCGATATTACTACCGCTGCTAAACCGACCTCTATTGCCAAATTTGACCTGATCCCGCGCGGTCAGGTGCCGCCAAATCCTTCTGAACTGTTGATGAGCGAACGCTTTGCCGAACTGGTGAACTGGGCGAGTAAAAACTATGACCTGGTGTTGATTGATACGCCGCCGATTCTGGCAGTGACCGATGCGGCAATTGTTGGTCGTCATGTCGGAACCACGTTAATGGTAGCGCGTTATGCGGTCAACACCTTGAAAGAAGTGGAAACTAGTCTGAGCCGCTTTGAGCAAAACGGTATTCCGGTGAAAGGGGTGATTCTGAACTCCATCTTCCGCCGCGCCAGCGCGTATCAGGATTATGGCTATTACGAATACGAATATAAGTCGGATGCGAAATAACGACGCCTGCATTCGCACCGCCCCGTAGGCCGGATAAGGCGCTCACGCCGCATCCGGCAAGCAAACCAGCTCATAAGCCGGGAGAACAACCTATGAAAGACAATCCGCTGATTTCAATCTATATGCCGACCTGGAACCGCCAACAACTGGCGATTCGGGCGATAAAATCGGTCCTGCGCCAGGACTACAGCAACTGGGAGATGATCATCGTGGATGATTGCTCCACCTCCTGGGAACAACTGCAACAGTACGTCACTGCCCTCAACGATCCGCGTATCACCTACATTCACAACGACATTAACAGCGGGGCGTGCGCGGTACGTAACCAGGCGATTATGCTGGCGCAAGGGGAATACATTACCGGGATCGATGACGATGACGAATGGACACCCAACCGCCTGAGTGTCTTCCTCGCCCATAAACAGCAACTGGTCACACACGCCTTTTTGTACGCTAACGACTACGTTTGCCAGGGAGAAGTTTATTCCCAACCGGCAAGCTTACCACTCTATCCCAAATCGCCGTACTCACGCCGCCTGTTCTATAAACGCAATATCATTGGCAATCAGGTCTTTACCTGGGCATGGCGTTTCAAAGAGTGTTTGTTCGATACCGAACTGAAAGCAGCACAGGATTACGACATCTTCCTGCGGATGGTGGTGGAGTACGGCGAACCGTGGAAAGTGGAAGAGGCGACGCAGATCCTGCATATCAATCACGGCGAAATGCAGATCACCTCGTCACCGAAAAAATTCTCCGGATACTTCCACTTTTACCGCAAGCACAAAGACAAATTCGACCGCGCCAGTAAAAAATATCAGCTGTTTACCCTCTACCAGATCCGCAATAAACGTATGACCTGGCGCACCTTGTTGACGCTGCTGTCGGTGCGTAACGGCAAACGTCTGGCTGATGGTATTCGGGGGCGCTAAAGATGCTGGAAGATCTGCGCGCCAACAGCTGGAGTTTACGCCCGTGCTGCATGGTACTTGCCTATCGCGTCGCTCATTTTTGTTCGGTGTGGCGCAAAAAGAACGTCCTCAACAATCTGTGGGCGGCCCCGCTGCTGGTGCTGTATCGCATTATCACCGAATGCTTTTTCGGTTATGAAATCCAGGCCGCCGCGACCATTGGCCGCCGCTTTACTATCCATCACGGTTACGCCGTAGTGATCAATAAAAACGTGGTGGCGGGGGATGATTTCACCATTCGCCACGGCGTCACTATCGGCAATCGGGGTGCCGATAACATGGCATGTCCACACATTGGCAACGGCGTCGAACTCGGTGCCAACGTTATTATTCTTGGTGATATCACGCTTGGTAACAATGTCACCGTGGGCGCGGGCAGCGTGGTGCTCGACTCTGTCCCGGACAACGCGCTGGTGGTGGGAGAAAAAGCGCGAGTGAAGGTAATCAAATGAATATTTTGCAATTTAATGTACGACTGGCGGAAGGCGGGGCAGCAGGTGTGGCGTTAGATCTTCACCAGCGTGCGCTGCAACAGGGGCTGGCGTCACATTTTGTCTACGGCTACGGCAAAGGCGGCAAAGAGAGCGTCAGCCATCAGAACTATCCGCAGGTCATCAAACATACGCCGCGGATGACCGCGATGGCGAACATTGCGTTGTTTCGTCTGTTTAATCGCGATCTGTTCGGCAATTTCAATGAGTTATATCGCACCATTACTCGCACACCGGGCCCGGTGGTCCTGCATTTGCATGTGCTGCACAGCTACTGGTTGAATCTTAAGAGCGTGGTGCGCTTTTGCGAGAAGGTGAAAAACCATAAACCGGACGTCACTCTGGTCTG
>OBWI01000426.1_pt1 | contig 26730 bp, 20 predicted proteins | sample 1495201 | NCBI WGS metagenome assembly OBWI01 (sample SAMEA2580050, study PRJEB22360) | human gut metagenome | biome: human gut; feature: human-associated habitat; material: faeces | place: Denmark | collected 2008/2010
GATTTGAAATGAAGAATTTTGGCGAGTATTCGGCTGAGTCCGCGATGGACTTCATCGAGGCTTGGGAGGGGGCCGCCTGCAGGCGTACAAGTGCCCCGCCGGCATCTGGACAATCGGCGTCGGTCACACGAAGGACGTGACGGAGCACGACGAGATCACTTATTTGCAGTCGAGGGAGATGCTTCGTGAGGACGTCGAGGAGGTCAAGCGAGGGCTTGCGCCTTTCGTCAATGTTCACGTGACTGAAGGGCAGTTCGTGGCATTGGTGAGTCTGGCTTTTAACGTGGGCGTGAGCTACGTCGTTCACCAGTGTCCGCGCCTCATGCGTGCACTCAATGCTGGAGATGCGGAGGCGTGTGCTCACGAATTTCTCGATATCAACCGCGCAGGCGGAAAGGTGCTTGCGGGCTTGACCGAGCGCCGTCGCGCCGAAGCAAAACTCTTTCTCTCGGGGGTCTGAACATGGTCTATCTGAAATGGCTGGCACTCATGCCTGCGTCGTTCATTATGGCCATTGTTGGCCGCCTCCTCGCACCAATCCTGCCGTTCTTCGTGGACAAGGAAACGCACCGCCTGCCGGATTGGCTCTCGTGGTTTGCCACTGATGACAATGATGCCGACGGGGATCAGGGTCACTGGGAGCGTTGGCCGGGGACTGACCCCTGGTCGACGTACAAGCGCCGTGTCGCTTGGCTTCTGCGCAATGTCTGCTACGGCTTCGACATCGATGTTCTCGGCGTTCGCGTCTATCCGACTGACGACTGGGAAGTTCGAGGAAACGAGGACGCCTCCGACACGAATGGCGTCTCGGGGACGTGTATCAGGCACTGTCGCCGCGATGGAAAACACATCGCTTTCCAGCTCTACTACATCAAGCACTATCGTCTATTCGGCAGGCCGTGCTGCGTGCGCGCGAATTTTGGGTGGAAGCTGTGGGCGTCTCGCGACAAGAAGGCACAGTACGTCGGTATCTACTTCAACCCCGTGAAGGGTTTCAAGCTGTAGGGACGGATAAAATTAAAGCCGCTCGGTTGTGGCGACCGAACGGCTTTTGATAGACCTTTTTGCACTGAGAAAAGCTCTTCAAAAGTACCCGGAATAATCGTTTGTACAATAATTCAACCTGTGTAATATACGAAAGTTCTCGAGGCGTAAAATTAAAGAGGGCTTTTGAAGAGCTTCCTGAGGTTCTATGAGGACAATTATAGCTTCTTTATCCATATTCTATTTCGCTTTTCTGAAGGCTTTTATTGTGTCTGACCGAAACCTAACGAGACGAGAATATGCCGTTTATTCGGCCGTGTCGTTTGTATTGGTTCTGATGTTGTGGCTTGTGTTTGTCGGAACTGTGTCGGATATCGCGAAAGAAAACGGATGGGCTCTGATGCCGGATTTCATTGAAGAGCTCTACAGCCCGTGGGAGCGGACCTTCGGCATGATTTTGATAGGCGCACTTCTGGCTCAAATTCCAATAACCTGGCTCAAGTTCCACAGTTATCCAACACATCTTTCAAACGAAGGGGTTGGGAAGTGGCGCGGGGATATGGTGATGGACGTGTTCAACCGCAACATGCTGATTCTCGTGTGCTTTGGATTTGATCTTTATCGCAGGCTTCCTTAATGACGAATCGAGTAACATTTTTTGGTGCTCTAGCTCTAGCGATCGGTTGTTCCGTTGCTGGCTACCAGTATGCCGCAGCGCTCTACGGAGAGGATATCGCGGCCCTTCGCGAGGATTACGCATCCCGCTCTCAAGCGCTTGAGGAGAAGTATCGTGAGAAAGAAAGAGTGCAGCATCAGTCCCTTGTCGAGGCGTGGGAAGAGCGTGACAAAGCTTTGGCTAATGTCGAGCGTTTGTCTGATGACGTTGACCGGGTGCGCAAGCAAGCAGCCGACGCTCGCAGTCGATTGTCCGCATCCGCCGGTGGTACCTGCGACGCTGAAAGAAAGCAGCTTGCCCGCTGCGCAGACTTACTCGAAAGAGGCACGGAGTTGGTTCGAAGAGGTGTCGAACTATCTGAGCGCACTGCGATAGACAAAGATGCTATGGCGATTATTGTGAGCCAGTGAAGTGCTAAACTCCCTGCAACAACACCGCGCAAGCATAGCCGGGGACGGATTGTCCCCGGGAAGCTCACTCCGCGCGGTTACCTATACGGGCTACGATAGTACCTGCGCTCGATCATGAGGAGCGCCGAGAAATCCTGTCCATGAAAATGCCCCACTTACCAGCAACGGTAGGTGGGGCGCTTTTTTTGTGCTCGCGGAAAATGTCACTTCTTTGGCATGATCGTGTCAGCCCATGCCTGCATAACGGGACGCCGTCGTTCAAGAAGATCGTCTCGTTGGTATGCGGCCTGCACGGACTTGAGCGAGTGCATCAAGCACTTTTCCGCCACGGCGGTGTCGACGCCTTCGCGCGCGCACCAGTCGCGAAATGTAGACCTGCAGCCATGCATTGTTGCCGTGCCGCCAGAGGCGTACTGCACCATTGTCGAGACATAGTAGCGAGCCACTGAGCGATTGTTGTAGTAGCTGCCCGAAAAGATGTACTCGCTCTCTGGCGTAATGCGCTTGAGCAACGCGATCGCCTGGTCAGACAGCGGGACGCGGAATGGCTCGGGCTTGCGGTCTTTCCTTCGTTCGGGCGGAACAGTCCAGACCTTATGCTCAAAGTCGATTTCGGACCATTTTGCGTCATTGAACTCAGCTTGTCGCGTGGCGGTGAGGACGCCGAAGACGAAAGCATTGTGCACGGGTCTGTCGACACGAAGACTCGCCTTCAGCTGATCGGCGAGCGCCTCGATGGTGTAGGCCTTCTGATGTTCGCGCCTATGGACCCTCGCCGGCGGCGGGAAGTACGCCTCCAGATTCCCTTTCCATGTGGCGGGATTCTCGCCAATGTAGACGCCTTCACGCTTCGCGAGCGTGAAGATCGCTTCCAGTTGTCCACGGATCCTCGATGCGATTCTCGTCTTCTTTTCCCACAGTGGGTCTAGCACTTCGCAGATGTCCTGCACCGTGATGTCTGCGACTAGTTTGTGCCTGAGCACTGGCAGGATGTGATTCTTCATCGGTCCTCGCCAAGACACCTAGGTCGCTTCGGACAGGTGCTTGAGCTCGAAGATCGTTTCGAGCGCGTGCTCCGCGCGATGCTCTGCTCTGACATCTAAAGGGTCGATGCCGCGCGCGAGCAGGGCGCGACACTTGGCAGCTTCTTGCTTGGCGGCCGTGACGGTGACGGTGGGGTGACTGCCGAGCGACAGATCTCGCCGGCGGCCCGCAAACTGGTAGCGAAAGATGAAGGACGCCTTGCTTTTCGTAACTCGGACTTGGAGATTCGTTTCGATCGTGTACCTGCCGTCCGGCAGCAGGCCGATGTTTTTTGAGGTGACTTGCATTTTGCGAAGTGAGGGAGAGAATATGAAGCCCTTCTATTTTGTCCCTCAGTCAAATCCGTAGTTTGCAAGCAAATGAGCGGTGCGCAGAAAGTAAAAACCCCGCAAGATGACTGTGGCGCAGTCAATCTTACGGGGTCTTCAAGTATTTAGCTGTTAGTTAGCCAGTCATCAGTAGTTTTCAGCGCGCACTTCGAAATAGGCCTGGCTGTAACCGCAGACGGGGCAGACTTCAGGGGCCTTCGTGCCGACGACGAGGTGGCCGCAGATGCGGCATTCCCACATGCATTCGCCGGCCTTTTCGAAGACCTGCTGCATCTCAACGTTCTTGAGGAGCTTGAGGTAGCGTTCCTCGTGGGCGCGTTCGATGGCGCCGACGGCGCGGAACTTGGCGGCGAGTTCGGGGAAGCCTTCCTCTTCGGCGTCCTTGGCGAACTGGACGTACATGTCGGTCCATTCGTAGTTTTCGCCTTCAGCGGCGGCCTTGAGGTTGGCGGCCGTGGACTGGATGCCGCCGAGGGCGGAGAACCACAGGCGGGCGTGTTCCTGTTCGTTGCGGGCCGTCGTCAGGAAGATTTCGGCGAGCTGCTCGTAGCCTTCACGCTTGGCGACTTCGGCGAAGTACGTGTACTTGTTGCGGGCCTGGCTTTCGCCTGCGAAGGCGGCCTGGAGGTTCTTTTCGGTCTTGGTGCCGGCGAGGGTCTTTTCGCCGGTGGCGGCGGGCTTTTCCTCAACCTTTTCGAAGACCTCGACGCCCTTGTGGCAGAGCGGGCAGATGTAGTCGGCGGGCAGTTCGTCGCCTTCGTAGATGTAGCCGCAGACTTTGCAACGGTAAGACATTTTCTTTTCTCCTAAATCCGACCGGCGGTCGGTGTAGTTGGTGTGAAGCAATTCCTCGGCGAGCTCGCTGAGCGGTTCGCCGTAGAAGTCACGGTAAAGGGCCTTGATTTCCTCGTTTTCGTCGCTCGTGCGGCAGTCCATCTCCTCATCGCGCTTGTAGAGGCTCGCAATGCGGGCCTCGCGAAGCACGTCGGCCTTGTTGCCGAAGGCGGAGGGCTGGCCGCCGCCGGAGATGCAGCCGCCGGGGCAGGACATCACCTCGACGAAGTGATAGGGCTTGTCCGTCTCGCTCGCGTTGAGGCGGCGGATGAACTCGCCTGCGGAGGCGGTGCCGTAGATGACGGCGACGTTGATGTCGTTGCCGGCGATCGTGACGGTGGCCTCCTTGACGTCCTGAAGGCCGCGGACGGGGGTCAGGTGATAGAGCTCGGCGGGGGCGGTCTCGCCCGTCAGGTGGCGGTAGGCGGTGCGAAGCGCAGCCTCCATGACTCCGCCCGTGTTGCCGAAGATGACGCCCGCGCCGGAGCCTTCGCCCATCAGGCGGTCAAAGGCGCCCTCGGGGAGCTCGGCAAAATTGATGCGGGCGGCCTTGGCCCAGTCGGCGAGCTCGACGGTCGTGATGACGTAGTCGGTGTCGAGCATGGCGGGATCGCCGAGCAGGCGGCCCGCGGCGTTCATCTCCTCGCGCAGGATCTCGGCCTTCTTGGCCGTGCAGGGCGTCACCGCCACGTGCACGATGCGCTTCGGGTCGAGGTTCATCTTCTTCGCGAAGTAGGTCTTGACGGTCGGACCCTGCATGCCGATGGGGCTCTTCGCGGAGGAGATGTGCGGAATCATCTCGGGATGGAAGATCTCGCAGTAGCGGACCCAGGCGGGGCAGCAGCTCGTGAACTGGGGCAGCGGACCCTTGGCTTTGGTGATGCGCTCGATGAGCTCGGCAGCCTCCTCGCAGATCGTAAGGTCGGCGGCGAAGTTCGTGTCGAGGACGTAGTCGCCGCCGAGGCGGCGCAGGAGCTCGACCATCTGTCCCTCGACGAAGGCGCCGTCGGCCATGCCGAAGGCGTCGCCGAGCGCCACGCGCACCGACGGGCTCGTCGAGAAGATCACGATCTTGTCGGGATCCGCGACGGCCTTCCTGACGGCGTCGCAGGAGGACTTGATCTGAAGGGAGTTGGTCGGGCAGACGGGAATGCACTGTCCGCAGTGGATGCAGACGGATCGTCCGCCCGTCTTGGCGAGATCGTAGGCGTTGTTGACGCCGACATACTCGTTGCAGATGCCGGCGCAGAGGCGGCATTCAACGCAGAGATCCTCGTCGCGGACAATGGCGGGATTATTCTCGTCGATGGCGACGCGAACCTCCTGCCGCATGTGCTTGGACATACGCTCTCCTAAACTGGGTGGTCTGAATGGGGCGTTCCGCGGCCGCCGGGGGAGCGGACTCGGAACGGGCTTCCTCATTGTAGCCCGTCGCGTTCCCGACTGCGGCGCGGTTTTCCCGAAGCGGCGGCTTCGCGGGACGATGATGCATTTCCATCCTGCGTGAGCCGGAGCGGGTTTTCGCTAGGTGAAGATGCCGTTTACCCTGAGAACGATTGCGGTAGCGAGATCAAGTCAACTAAGATGATCTGCCTAGACGACAGACAGACCGACGGTTCGACGAACGGTCCGCGCCCCGTCGCCGTCGCACCTTCGCAGGCGTCCGCCGCCACCTATATATAGAGGCGGATGCAGGCGCGCCCCGTCAGCGGACAGGGCGCGCGGCCCCATGCATATTCCGAACCGCCGGACGTCGCACGGGGCTTGAACACGAAGGAGCGGGCGCCCGATGCAGACGGTTCACCCACAGCCCCGCCCATCCCTTTTGACCACTCGAGCGGGACTACGTGAAATATGAGGAGACCAGCCATGTTCTTTCGCAAGCTTGCCCTGACGCTCGCCGTCACGACCGCGCTTTCCGCCTCCGCCCTCGCCTGTACCACGGTCGTGGTGGGTGAAGGCGCCACCGCCGACGGTTCCTTCCTCGTCGCGCGTGCGGCCGACAGCAGCGCCCTCAAGGCTCAGCACTTCGTCATTCATCCGGCCAAGAAGAACCAGTCCGGCATGTACCGCACCAAGGACCATGACGGTGCGACGAACTTCGAATATCCGCTCCCCAAGGAGAGCATGCGCTACACGACGGTGCCCAACTGGAAGACCCAACTGCACGGCGCCGTGGGCTTCAATGAAGCCGGCGTCGGCATCTCCGGCACGGAATCGATCTTCGCCCGCGACGACGCCCTGAAGCTTGACCCGTACAACGAAGAGACCGGCATCACCGAAGACGACATCCATGACGTCGTCCTGCCGCGTGCCAAGACCGCTCGCGAAGGCATCGAGATCCTCGGCTCCATCGTCGAGACGATCGGCGCCGGCGAAGGCTTCGGCGTGGTGTTCGTCGACCAGAAGGAAGTCTGGTACTTCGAAACCGGCACGGGCCACCAGTGGATGGCTCACCGCACCCCGAAGGACACGTACTTCGCCTCCGGCAACCAGGGCCGTCTGCAGCAGTACGACGCCAAGAGCGCCGACTTCATGGCCTCCAAGACTCTCGTGAGCTGGGCTGAAAAGAACGGCTTCTACGATCCGAAGAAGGACGGCGAGTTCAACTTCTCGAAGGCCTACTGCCGTGACGACGCCCGCGACCGCGTCTACAACGACCCGCGCGTCTGGCAGATTCAGAAGCTCTTCAACCCGAGCCTCGAACAGAAGCCCGACGAAGGCCGTACGTACCCGGTCTACCTCAAGCCCGAAAAGAAGCTCACCGTCGACGACATGAAGACGATGCTTCGCAACCACTACGAGGGCACGGACCACGATCCGTACAGCCCCGTCCTCAACGGCAACGAACCGTGGCGTCCGATCAGCGTGTTCCGCACGTATGAATCCCACGTCATGCACGTCCGTCCGTGGCTGCCGAAGGAAATCGGCGAAGTCGCCTACGTGGGCATCGGCATGGCCGACCTCTCCTGCTACGTTCCGTACTACCACGGCCTCGAATCCTACCCGGCCCACTACGGCATGGGCACGGACAAGGCCGACAGCAAGTCGATCTACTGGAAGTACCGCAAGCTCCAGACGCTCGTCATGACGGACTACCAGAAGCTCGCCCCGGTCGTGAAGGCTGCCTACAAGACGTTTGAAGCCGACACCGCCAAGGCCCAGGCCGACATGGAAAAGAAGTACATGGAAGTCGTGAAGAAGGACCCGAAGGCCGCCAGCAAGCTCCTCAACGAGTTCAACCTCAAGGTCATGAACGACGCCGAGGCGCTCACGGAGGACCTGACGAACCAGGTCTTCACGATCCGCACGACGGACATCCAGGCCGCCAACTTCTTCGCCAACAACAAGCGCAAGGACTAAGCGAGACCATCTGAGCCGCCTGCGCCTCGCCTGAGGCGCGGACGGCGTCGGATGAAACAAAATGGCCACGCAGGACACCAAGCCTGCGTGGCCATTTTGTTTCGTGCGGTGCAAGTCAGAGGAGCTTCACGATCGTCCAGCGCGCGCCGAAGGCGAGAAGCGCCAGACCCGCGATGATGAGGATCGGCCCCTGAATGCCGAGCGGACTGCCGTTGACGGGAGCGGCCACCGAGGGATCGTCGTGGCGGTAGCGGATCTCGATCGGGTCGCTGGGCCTGCCGCGGGCCTCGTCGTCGTTCTTCTCGGGCAGACGAGCCTCGACCTTGCTGCCGTCCCAGGCCGTGAACGAGACGACCTCGGTGTAGTAGTGCACGATCGCAGGCGCATCGTCCTTCCTGACGTGGGCCTCGCGAACCTCGACGCGCTCGATCGTCGCGGTCGTCTGCTCGCCGCTCGTCTTGAGCGTCCAGGCGGTGGAGGTGAGCTTCACGCCAGCGTAGAGGAAGGCGGAGCCGGCAAGGAGCAGCGCGGTGGCGAAGATCCAGGGAAAAATCTCTTTCATGACTGAGTCCCAAAATGTCACCGCAGGGCGCGGTACCTGAGGCTACTTTAGCAACTTTCAGAAGGGGTGGAGCCGCAGGACGGTGCGGGCGGATGCTTCCCGTGCAAAAAGAGAAGCCCGCCCAGCATCGCTGCTGGGCGGGCTGTCCTCAGACCCATCAAAACACGATCTCGAACGCAGGAGAAAGAACGTTCGGTTTGTTCGAGGCGGTGCTCATCCGCCTGCCACTCAGCGCGACCCCTCACGCTGTTTTGCAGTGGAACCGTGTTTCGTTGAAATGAACTATATCGAACCTGAGAATCGTTCGCAAGGCAAATACCCGAGTAAATGACTCGGGTATTGTAAGAAAGTTTTTCCAAGGGTTTGCCCTGAGGCGGCGTTTCTTAAGAAAGCGGGCTGAACGCCTGCAGCACAGTCGTTTTGGATTAAGTCGGGCGGCAAGATGCCGCAACATTTGCGAGGGGAATTTTGAGGGCGGGAGGCGGTCGGATGGGGAGAAAAGGGGGCGCGAGTTGCGGACAATCTCGGTATGATGGACGGACATTGAGAGAACCCGAAATGGGAAGGAGACATAAATGACTCTTGTCCGCACCGCGGCCCCCCTGATGGCCGCCACGTTCGCCCTCGGCGCCCTCGCTGCGGGAAACACCACGAACGAAGACTTCCGTGACTCGAAGAAGATGCTCGAGCGCAAGGTCTACTTCGACCATCGCGTGACGCTCTACTGCGGCTACGCCTTCGACAAGCAGAAGAACGTCAGTCTGCCTGCGGGCTTCGTCGCGCCCCAGCACAAGGAGCGCGCGGGCCGCGTCGAGTGGGAGCACGTCGTGCCCGCCGAGAACTTCGGTCGCGCCTTCAAGGAGTGGCGCGAAGGGGACGGTCGCTGCACGAATGAAAAGGGCCACTTTTACAAGGGCCGTCGCTGCGCCGAGAAGATGTCTGCCGAATACCGCCTGATGCAGGCCGACATGTACAACCTGTTCCCCGCCGTAGGTGCCGTCAACGCCATCCGCTCGAACTACAACTACGAGCTCCTGCCCGGCGTGCCCAACACCTTCGGCACCTGCGAGATGAAGATCGACGGCCGCCGCGCCGAGCCGCCCGAGCGCTCCCGCGGCGAGATCGCCCGCGCCATGCTCTACATGGAGGGCGCCTATGCACCCGTCTTCCGCATGAGCGACCGCCAGCGCCGCCTCGCCCAGAACTGGAACGAGCAGCATCCTGTCGTGCAGTGGGAGTGCACCCGCGCCGCACGCATCGAGAAGCTCCAGGGCAATGTCAACCCCGTCGTGAAGGACGCCTGCCTGAAGGCTGGTCTGACCTATCGCCCCTAATGGCTGAATCCGGCCTCGCCCGAGGCCGGGATCCTGCCCGATCCTTCAAAAGGGAGTTGAGCTCGCGCTCGGCTCCTTTTTTCGCATCCGTTCCTCTGACGGGTGACGGTTCCGGGAGGTGACGCATCGGCAGCCTCATGGATGCCGGCGGACAGTTCGCCGCGAGACGTCACCGCCTCGCGTTCCATTCGGGCTGAGGGACGCCCGCGCCGTCTGAAAGCGTCAGGGTTAACCCGGGTCTCTTGGGGGCGTCATCTAGGCACTTACGCCAATGCAGGTTGAGCAATGCGGTGTTGCGGCGCTTTTTCCCGTTGAAGTCTGTTACGCCTTGCTACACTTCGCATCAGCCTAAAATCCGCCACTACGTCCTCGCGGGACCGACACCTGCGGGGAAGAGGATTGAAGGACTTACAACCCAATGACAAACAGCGGCATCAGCTGCCTGCGTGCGGTCAAAGAGAGGCGCATGCGGGCCGCAGGGCTCCGGGACAGGGGGTCCTGCCGCACGAAAACCAAAGGACAGCGATTCTCATGGAACCGTTTAACGCCGGATGGCTTTCGATCGTCCCGCCGATCGTGGCCATTGCTCTTGCGCTCATTACGAAGGAGGTTCTCTCCTCCCTCGTTCTGGGCATTCTGACGGGTACCCTCATTTATACGATCGGCATGGACGGCAACGTCCTGATGGGCACGCTTGAAAGCGCGTTCACCGTGATGGGCAACAAGGTCGACTTCAACATCCTGATCTTCTGCTCGCTTCTCGGCGCCCTCGTCTACGTCGTCGCCATGTCGGGCGGCACGAAAGCCTACGGCAACTGGGCCGTCAAGCGCATCAAGGGCCGCAAGAGCGCCCTGGCAGCCACCACGGGTCTCGGCGCGCTCATCTTCATCGACGACTACTTCAACTGCCTCACGGTGGGCACGGTGATGCGTCCGATCTGCGACCGCTACAACATCGCCCGTGCGAAGCTCGCCTACATCATCGACTCGACGGCCGCTCCGGTGTGCATCATCGCGCCCGTTTCGAGCTGGGCCGCCGCCGTCGGCTCCTCACTGCAGGGCTCCACGGCCTTCGAAAGCGACATGGCCGCGTTCATCGCCACGATTCCCTGGAACTTCTACGCGCTGCTCTGCCTGCTGCTCATCGTCTTCATCGTCGTGACCGACTTCGACTTCGGCCCGATGCGCAAGAGCGAGGAGCGCGCCGCCAAGGGGGAACAGTTCACGTCGACCGCCGCTGCGTCCTCCGCCGAGCCGCCCAACGCCAATCCGCACGGCACGCTCTGGGACATGCTCGTGCCCATCGCCTCCCTGATCGTCTTCTGCGTGCTCGCGCTGATGTACTCGGGCGGCTACTGGGGCGCTGATCCGAAGTACCACACCTTCGCCTCCGCGCTGGGCAACTCCTCCGCCGCGCCGTCCCTCGTCTGGGCCTCCTTCGGCGCCGTCGGCATTGCCTTCCTGATGTACGTCCCGCGCGGTCTCGTGCCGTTCACGGACTTCATGAGCGGCCTCGTCGAAGGCATGAAGCTCATGCTTCCGGCCAACATCATCCTGGTGCTCGCCTGGACGCTCTCCGGCGTCTGCCGCGATCTTCTCCAGACCCCGCTCTTCGTGCAGTCCATCGTGACCTCGGGCGGCGCCGAGTGGTCGATCTTCCTGCCGGCCGTGATCTTCGTGATCGCCGCCTTCCTGTCCTTCTCTACGGGCACGGCCTGGGGCACGTTTGGCATCCTGATCCCGATCGTGGTGCCGGTTGTCGAGGCCATCGATCCGGGCCTCACCGTCGTCGCGCTCTCCGCAACGCTCGCGGGCTCCGTCTTCGGCGACCACTGCTCGCCCATTTCGGACACGACGATTCTCTCGTCGGCAGGCTCGGGATGCAACCACATCGAGCACGTCTCGACCCAGATGCCCTACAGCCTCACGGTGGCGTTCTCCGCCTGCCTGGGCTACGTGGTCGCGGGCCTGACGGGCGGCAACTGGATCCTCTCGATTACGACCGCCGTCGTTGCGCTCATCGGCACCGTCCTGCTGCTTCACTTCTGGAACAGCCGCAGGACCGCCGCGACCTGATCCGCAGCGTCCTTTGATTGAAAAACGGCGCCTTCGCACCCTGAAGGCGCCGTTTTTTTTTGCATTCGGAGCGGGTGATCACGCTCTGTTGTCAAGCCGAAAGGCTGTGAAAGCCGCTTTGCGGCCACAGGAGGAGACTTCATCTGTCGCCTTAAGGCGTCGCCCGCTCATTTCTCCTTGTCCGTCAGGTGATTGGCGGGGGTGCTATTCGGGTTCTCCCTCGGCGTCGTTGGGGTTTGTCCTCTAGGGTGTGTACGGGCTCGTTTGGCAAAATGAATCGTCCGTCGCGCTCCGACAAGGGCGCGGACATGACCCGGGACCGCAGAGTCCGGATGTTGACCCAAACCAAAGGACAGACAGACATGAACTTCAAGAAGACGCTTCTCGCCGCCGCGCTCACGCTTTCCGCAGGCTTTGCCATGGCCGCCGACCTTCCGCAGGTCGCGATCCTCGCCACGGGCGGCACGATTGCCGGCACCGCCGCCTCCGTCACGCAGACCACGGGCTACAAGGCGGGCGACCTGGCCATCCAGACGCTGATTGACGCTGTTCCGCAGATCAAGGACTACGCGACGGTGACGGGCGAGCAGATCGTGAAGATCTCGTCCAACAACCTGACCGACCAGGTCCTCCTGACGCTGGCCAGGCGCTGCAACGAGCTTCTCGCCGATCCGAAGGTGAGCGGCATCGTCATCACGCACGGCACGGACACGCTTGAAGAGACCGCTTTCTTTCTCAACCTCACGGTCAAGAGCAAGAAGCCCGTGGTGGTGATCGGCGCCATGCGTCCCGCCACGGCCATTTCGGCCGACGGTCCGATGAACCTTCTCAACGCCGTCAAGCTCGCCGCCGACCCGAAGGCGCAGGACCGTGGCGTGCTCGTGGCCCTCAACGACCAGATCTCATCCGGCCGCGACGTCACGAAGTCCAATACGACGAACGTCGCCACATTCAAGTCGCCCGACCTGGGCTACCTCGGCTACATCGCCGGCGGCAAGAACTACTTCCTGCGCAACCCCGCCATGCGCCACACGCACCAGAGCGAATTCGATGTCTCGAAGCTTGACAAGCTGCCGCGCGTCGACATCCTCTACACGCACGCTAGCGACGACCGCGTCCTTGCCGACGCCGCCATCGCCGCGGGTGCCAAGGGCATCGTGCACGCTGGTTCCGGCAATGGTTCCGTTCACGGCCAGACCGAGCCCGCGCTTGCCGAAGCCGTCCAGAAGGGCATCGCCGTGGTGCTCTCCTCGCGCACGGGCTCCGGCGTGGTCTGCCCGAACGTGGAGCAGTACAACAAGGCCGGCTTCATTGAAGGCCGCACGCTCAATCCCCAGAAGGCCCGTCTCCTTCTCCAGCTCGCTCTGACGAAGACGAACGATCCGAAGGAAATCTCCCGCATGTTCGAGGAATACTGATCCTTTCCCGAGCCCGCCGGCATGACGCCGCCCGCAGGGTGAAAACCTCCTGAAGGCGGCTTTCCGAGCATTCGGCCGTCCTGCTCCCATGCGGAGTCGGGGCGGTCTTTTTCTTTGATGCGGAAAAAAACCGAAGGTTTGCATGGGAATGGCCAGAATCGGCGCCGGAGCAGGGTTTGAGGAAGGCAAAACCCTCTATAATGGCGACAACCTTTTTTCTTTTATTTTCCACCCCGTCACGGCCGTCGGAAAATCCGGGGCCTGCTGACGATTCAGAGGAAACTTATGTCGACCTGCAACGGTATGGTTTTTGAACTCAACGGCGCCCGCGCCCTCTCGGACTTCCGCGCCGCGCGCGTGCTCGCGGCCCTGCAGCGCGTCTCTTCCAACATCGAAGCGGTCTCGGGCCGCTTCGTGCATTTCGTGCATGCCTCCCGCGAGCTCACGAAGGCCGAAGAGGAACGCCTCGCTTCGCTTCTCACCTACGGCGACGCCGCCGAGGACGTCCGCGCCGACCTGGCCTTCATGGTGGTGCCGCGTCTTGGCACGATCTCGCCCTGGGCCTCGAAGGCCACGGACATCGTGAAGAACTGCGGCATCGAAGGCGTCCTGCGCGTCGAGCGCGGCACGGTCTACAGCCTCGCCCTCAAGGCTCCCCTCACGCAGGAGGAGGCCGCTCAGGCCGCCGGCGTGCTTCATGACCGCATGACCGAATCCGTCGTCGCCCGCGACTTCCCGGCCGAAAACCTCTTCGTCGAGCTCGAAGGCCGTCCGATGGCGACCGTCGCCCTCGTCGAGGAAGGTCGTCCCGCCCTTGAGCGCGCCAACGTCGAGATGGGCCTTGCGCTCTCTCCCGACGAGATCGACTACCTCACCGACGCCTTCACGAAGATCGGCCGCAACCCGACCGACGTCGAGCTGATGATGTTCGCGCAGGCCAACTCCGAGCACTGCCGTCACAAGATCTTCAACGCCCGCTGGACGGTCGACGGTGAAGAGCGCGAGGAAACGCTCTTCGGCATGATCCGCCGCACGCACAAGATGGCCCCGCAGGGTACGATCACGGCCTACGCCGACAACGCCGCCATCTTCGAAGGCGCCGAAGTCACGCGCCTCTATCCGCGTCCGGGCTCCGGCAATGAATTCGGCCGCGTCTTCGAGCGCAAGGACGAAATGACCCACACGGTCTTCAAGGTCGAGACCCACAACCACCCGACTGCCATTTCTCCGTTCCCCGGCGCCTCCACGGGCTCCGGCGGCGAAATCCGCGACGAAGGTGCGACGGGCCGCGGTGCTCGTCCGAAGGCCGGCCTGTGCGGCTTCACGACCTCGAACCTCAACCTGCCGGAACTTCCGCAGGGTTTTGAAAACGACTCCGACACGGTGACGGGTGAAAAGACGGATGCCAAGTACGGCGCCCCGTCCCGCATCGCCACGCCGCTCTCGATCATGACGGAAGGCCCGCTCGGCGGCGCCGCCTTCAACAACGAGTTCGGCCGTCCGAACATCCTCGGCTACTTCCGCACGTTCGAAGCCAACATCGGCGGCACGCGCTACGGCTACCACAAGCCGATCATGCTCGCCGGCGGCATCGGCCACATCCGCGACGACCAGACGAAGAAGGACGTGCCGCCCGCCGGCAGCCTCCTGATCGTCCTCGGCGGCCCCGGCATGCGCATTGGCCTCGGCGGCGGCGCCGCCTCGTCCATGACGACAGGCTCCAACTCCGAAGCCCTCGACTTCGACTCCGTGCAGCGCGGCAACCCCGAAATGGAACGCCGTGCCCAGGAAGTCATCGACCGCTGCTGGTCCATGGGCGACGAAAATCCGATCATCGCCATTCACGACGTCGGCGCGGGCGGCCTCTCCAACGCCATGCCCGAGCTTGCCGACCTTTCCGGCAAGGGCGCCACGTTCGACCTCTCCAAGGTTCCGGTCGAAGAGTCCGGCATGAGCCCGCTCGAAATCTGGTGCAACGAATCTCAGGAACGCTACGTCATCGCGCTTGACGCCGCCAAGATCGACATCTTCCGCGACTTCTGCGAACGCGAGCGCTGCCCGTTCGCCGTCCTCGGTACGATCACCGAGGAGGCCGACCTCAAGCTCACGCGTCCCGAAGAGACCCCGGCCGTCGACATGCCGATGGAAGTTCTCCTCGGCAAGGCCCCGCGCATGCACCGCGACGTCGCCCACGTCGAAACGAAGCTTTCCGCCTTCAAGAGCGAAGGGCTCGATCTCGCAAAGGCTGTCACGGACGTCCTGCGTCACCCGACCGTCGGTTCCAAGTCCTTCCTCATCACCATCGGCGACCGCTCCGTGGGCGGCCTCGTCTCCCGCGACCAGATGGTCGGCCCCTGGCAGGTGCCTGTCGCCGACTGCGGCGTGACCACGCTCGGCTTTGAAACGAACCGCGGCGAAGCCATGTCGATGGGCGAACGCACCCCGATCGCCGTGATCGATGCCGCTGCTGCGAGCCGCATGGCCGTGGGCGAAGCGCTCACCAACATCGCCGCCGCCGACGTGAAGCTCCCCGAAGTCAAGCTCTCCCTCAACTGGATGGCTGCCTGCGGCGCCAAGGGCGAGGACGCCAAGCTCTTTGACGCCGTCAAGGGCGCGAGCGACTTCTGCGTTGCGCTCGGCATCTCCGTGCCCGTGGGCAAGGACTCGCTCTCCATGCGCACCGCCTGGGAGGACAACGGCGAGAAGAAGTCCGTGACGAGCCCCGTCTCGCTCATCGCCTCCGCCGCAGCTCCCGTCGGCGACGTGACGCTCACGCTTACGCCCGAACTCAGGAAGATCCCGTCGGTGCTCGTGCTTGCGGACCTCGGCTGCGGCCGCGCCCGCATGGGCGGCTCCATCCTCGCCCAGGTTGCCCAGCGCTTCGGCGACACGGCTCCCGACTGCGAGGATCCCGCCATGCTCGCCCGCTTCATGGGCGCGCTTCGCACGCTCGTCAATGAAGGCGCCGTCGTGGCCTACCACGACCGTGCCGACGGCGGTCTCGCCGCCACGGCCTCCGAAATGATGTTCGCCTCCCGCCTCGGCGTGAAGCTCGACCTGACGTCCCTCACGAAGGACGCCGACGTCTTCGCCGCTCTCTTCAACGAAGAGCTCGGCGGCCTGATGCAGGTGCCGGCCGAGAAGGCCGCCCGCGTGGCCGAAGTGATGCGCGAAGCCGGTCTTGCCTCCGTCTGCCACTTCGTGGGTGAAGTCGTCGACGACGATGCGCTCACGATCAGCGCCAACGGTGCTGAACTCGCCCGACTCGACCGTGCTGACCTCCAGAAGGCCTGGACGGAAGTCTCCTGGCAGATCGCCCGCGGCCGCGACAATCCCGCCTGCGCCGACAGCGAGTTCGCCCGCATCGAGCGCAAGGAGGACACCGGCCTCTTCGCGAAGACCACCTTCGACGTCAATGAAGACGTCGCCGCTCCGATGATCCTCACGGGCGTGCGTCCGAAGATCGCCATCCTGCGCGAACAGGGCGTCAACTCCCAGACGGAAATGGCCGCTGCGTTCACGCGCGCCGGCTTCGACGCCTATGACGTTCACATGACGGACCTTCTCACGGGCCGCGCCGACCTCGCCGAGTTCACGGGCCTTGCCTGCTGCGGCGGCTTCTCCTACGGCGACGTGCTCGGCGCTGGCGGTGGCTGGGCCAAGACCATCCTTCACAACGACCGCATGGTCGAAATGTTCCGCACGTTCTTCAACCGCGAGGACACCTTCGGTCTGGGCATCTGCAACGGCTGCCAGATGATGAGCCATCTGCGCGACCTGATCCCGGGCGCCTCTCACTGGCCGGAATTCGTGCGCAACACGTCCGAGCAGTTCGAGGCCCGTCTCGTGAACGTCGAGGTTCTCGAGAGCCCGTCGATCTTCTTCGCGGGCATGGCCGGCAGCGTGATGCCCGTCGTGAACTCCCACGGCGAAGGCCGCGTGCAGTTCCTGCGTCCGGAAGACGCCGCGCTCGTGAAGGCCGCCGCCCGCTTCGTTGATCCGTGCGGCAACCCGACCGAGGTCTATCCGTACAACCCGAACGGCTCCAAGGGCGGCCTCACGTCCGTGACGACCGAAGACGGCCGCTTCACGATCATGATGCCGCATCCGGAGCGCTCGCACCGCGCCCAGCAGCTCTCCTGGCACTCGGCCGAATGGACGGACGCCTCGGGCTGGATGCGCATGTTCCGCAACGCCCGCAAGTGGGTCGGCTAAGAAGCCGGCTCCGCTCCCGACGGAGGGCCTTCGGGCCCTCCTGATGGAGGACGACGGAAAGAGATGGGGCCCCGATTCGGGGCCCTTTTCACAGGGTGACGCTCAAATGTGAAAACGCCCTGCAGGTCTTCGTGTCCTGCAGGGCGTTCGCGTTTCAAGAGAAATTACATCGACTTCGCAGGGACCGGCGGGCGGTTTTCCCAGGCGGCGGTTCCCCAGAGCGGGATCGTCGAGAGGCTGTGCTTGAAGCTGCCCGTCGTCTCCTTGGTGGAGTAGGAGATGTAGAGGAGCGTCTGCGTCTCGGCGTCGTAGATGCGGCGGATCTTCATCGTCTTGAGCAGAATGCTCTTCGACTTCGTGAAGACCACTTCGCCCGACTTCGTGCGGTCGATCGAGGCGATCATCTCGGGCGTGATTTCGCCCGTCTGGCGGCAGGAGACGGAGCTGTCGGACGGGTCCGCAAGCGAGAGGTTGGCCTCAATGCTTGCGACATGGCAGGTGACGCCCGGAACCTTCGGATCCTGGAAGGTGTTGATCTTGATGTCCTTGAGCGTGAACATGCCGAGCGAGACGTCGCCCACTTCGTCGCCGCCCGAGCAGCCGGTGAGAGCGAGAACGGAGGCGGCAGCGAAGGCCGCGAGAAGCTTGGTCTTCATGCGTGTGGTCCTTGTCGGATTTGGTTTACGGTGTCGTCATTATATATGGCGGGCGGGCGTCGTCCTGTCCTGGGCGTACTACTTCAGCGCGAAGCCCTGCGTCTGCAGATAATCGAGCAGGAACCTGCGGCGCTCGCGGGCGATGACGGGATGGATAGAGTCGCGGAAGGTCGCCTCGCGGGCATTGCTTCCGCGTCCAGCGTAGTAGGCTCGCATCGTTGCGTCATAAGCGTCAAGTTCGGCTGGCGCGGGTTCTTCGTAGCCGTTTTCCATGAAGGTGATGGTGGCGGGCAGCCGCGGCTTGACGGGATTGCGCACGGCGGGATGCCCGAAGGCGATGCCGACGACGGGAAAGACGTTCTGCGGCAGGCGCAGAAGCGCAGAAACCTCTGTGATGCCGTTCCTGATCCCTCCGATGAAGCAGCCGCCGAGCCCGAGGGATTCAAGCGCCGTGAAGGCGTTCTGGGCCATGATGCCCGTGTCAAGGCAGCCGACGAGGAACTGCTCGATCCAGCCGAGGTCGGCCTCGGGGCAGAGCAGCTGAAGGCGGTGGTAGTCGGCGCAGAAGACCCAGAATTCAGGTGCGGCTGCGACATGGGCCTGACCGCCCGAGAGCTCCGCGATCCTAGCTCGAAGTGCTGGATCGGTGACGCGGATGATGCTTGTCACTTGCAGTGCGCAGGATGTGGACGCGGCGCGCGCCGCATCGAGGATCTGCGTGCGCAGTTCGGCCGTGACGGGCTCGTTGGTGAAGGCGCGCACGGAGCTGTGCGCGAGCTGGGTTCGGATCGTGTCGTTCATTATGAACTCCTTAAGGGTGATGCATCGAGTCTAGCTTTCTTGCCCGTGCGGGAGTACCGCCGTTCACGAATCTGAACGAAAAAAGCCCGCGGCCTCAAGGGACGCGGGCGAAGGACCGCCTTGCGGTCGGTCTGGTTTCCCGGACGCACCCTACACGGTGCGTCCGGAGGGAGAACCTGATGGTTCAAGAGGAGATTATTTCGCCTTGAGCGTGAAGTTGTGGCAGCTGTTGCACATCAGCTCAGGCTGCTTGGAGGGCTTGTCGGCCTTGTGGCATTCGACGCAGTTGACGGCGCCGAGGTGCGACTTGTGCGGGTTGGGCTCGAGGTTCTTCGTCTTTTCGGCGAGGGCGTCGTAGCTCTGGTGGCACTGGAGGCACTGGCCCTTCGTGGCCCAGCCGGTTTCGGCGGGAAGCTGGCCGCCGTGGACTTCGGCGAGGGTCTTTTCAGCAGCGCAGGCGCCGAAGGCAAGGCCCAGACCGAGGGTGGCGACAAGCGCCATGGTGATGGTTTTGGTCATGATTCGATACTCCGGAAATTAGTTCTTCTGGGCCTTTGCGCGGGCGGCGATTTCGTTGCCGGCGATGCGGCCGAAGACCGTCGCGGCACCGAGCTGTGCGCCGCCAGCGTAGTTGTGGAAGAAGATGCCGCCTGCGGAGTTGCCTACTGCGTAGAGGCCCGGGATGCTCGTGCCGTCGAGGTTCTGGATTTCAGCCTTGACGTTGATGAGCGGGCCGCCGAAGGTGGCCGTCATGCCGCCCTGGAAGGGCACGGCGTAGAACGGAGCCTTGGCGACTTCGTGGGGCTTCTTGTAGGTGCAGGGCGGGTTCATTTCGCCGAGCTTGCCGGACTTGACGGCTTCGTTGTATTCCTTGATCGTCTTGACGACCTTTTCAACCGGGAGCTTGACCTGCCTGCAGAGCTCTTCGATCGTGTCGGCCTTGCCGTACGGGCTGTTGAGGCGGTCGAACTTCGGAATGACCTTGTCGAGGACCGGGCAGGTGCTGTCGACGATGACCCAGGCCATGTTGTCGAGCGTCATCTGGCCGGTGGTGCGGGCCTTGATCACGTACGTGTTGTTTTCGTCCATGAAGCGCACGCCGGAGGTGTTGAACTGGACGCCGTAGCCGGAGTTGAGGACGTCGGCCGGGTTCACGTGCGTGGCGCCGATGATCGGGCCGGAGTGGAACTGGTCCATGTTCACGAACTTCGTGTAGAGCGGCATGCACAGCGAGATGTTTTCACCCGTCGTGGACTTGGAGCCGCGCAACACCATGCGGGTGGCCCAGCCGCCGATGTAGCGGTCGACCATTTCGGGGTTGGCCGAGAAGCCGCCCGTGGCGATGCAGACGCCGCCCTTAGCCATGAAGGTCCTGAAGCCTTCCGGAGTGGCAACCTTGACGCCCTTCACGGCATAGAGGTCGTCGTGAATGAGCTCAACGGCCTTGTGCTGGTACTTCACTTCGATGCCGCGCTTGGCGCAGGCGGCAAGAAGCTTCTGCACGAGCTGGGCGCCGCCGGTGAGGCCTTCGCCCATGACGCGGCAGGTACGGCCCAGACGCGGATACGGCATCGGGCGGATCTTGCCGAACTTGACGCCGATGTCCTTTTCGAGCCAGTCGATGCCGGCGGAGATGTTATCCGTGTAGCAGCGGTTGAGAGCCTTGTCGCCCATCTGCTTGGAGACGTCCATCATCATGGCATAGAAGTCGTCAGCCGTGTCCTTGATGCCCTGTTCGGCCTGGTGGCGCGTGCCCCAGCCGCAGATGGAGCCGAGGGCGAAGATGGCGTTGCCGTCGGGACGGTCGCGCTTTTCGAGCACGACGACCTTGGCGCCGGCGTCGTGGGCCGTGATGGCGGCGATCAGGCCGGCAGGACCTGCGCCGAGAACGACGGCGTCATAGGTCTGGGCGTTGGCGGCCTGTTTTGCCTGGGCCTGGGAGGAGAGGCCGAAGCCGGTGGCGCCGGCAGCGGCGGCACCGAGGAAGGAGGTCTTGAGAAGACCGCGGCGGCTCATATCGGTATGAGACATTGTTGATCTCCTGGGAATCCGGGTCGGGGATTCCGTCATTTAGGGGGAAGAATCTGTAGGGTGGGCGGGACTCCATCCGGTTTCTGTGGCTTTTGTGAGCCCCGCCCTGTTGTCGTCGAGGAGCTGTATGCATTGTCCTCTTGAGGCACCACTACGTAGTGCCGCATGAGGTCAACGAAACGTCACTTTCTGAAGCGTCTCTTAAGGTCAGGCCTTGAGAGCGTTCAGGGCGGAGCCGGCACGGAACCAGCTCAACTGCTTCTCGTTGTAGGAGTGCTTTGCCTCGAAGCGTTCCTTCGTGCCGTTTTCATGCGTGAGTTCGATGACGACGCGGCTGTTGGGCGCAAGGGTGTTCAGGTTGAGAACCGAGATGCGGTCCTTTTCCTGAATCTTGTCGTAGTCGGCCGGATTCACGAAGGTGAGTGCGAGGATGCCCTGCTTCTTGAGGTTGGACTCGTGGATGCGGGCGAGGCTCTTGGCGAGGACGACGCGGACGTTGAGATAGCGCGGTTCCATGGTGGCATGTTCGCGCGAGGAGCCTTCGCCGTAGTTGTCGTCGCCGACGATCAGGCTGGCGATGTTGTTGTTGCGATAGTGGCGCGCAACCTTGGCGGGCGTGTCATAGGCGTTCGTGTCCGTGTTCCAGACCTTGCCGGAGACGCCGTTGAAGGTGTTGACGGCGCGTTCGAGCAGGTTGTCCGAAATGCGGTCGATGTTGCCGCGGTACGGAAGCCACTTGCCGCCCGGGGAGATGTGGTCGGTCGTGCACTTGCCCTTGGCCTTGATGAGGAGCGGAAGGGCGGTGAAGTCCTGGCCGTCCCAGGCTGGGAACGGCTCGAGCAGGCGGATGCGTTCGGCCGTCGGGCTCACCTTGATCTCGATCTTCTCGAAGTCGGGAATGACGCAGCCCTTGATGTCGGAGACGAAGCCCTTGGCGGGGCGTTCCTGACCGACCGGGGCGGCGAGCTTCATGTTCGTACCCTTGGCGGTGCGGACCGTGCCCTCGAGCGGGTTGAACGTCAGGTCGCCGTTGATGGCCATGGCCATGACCATTTCAGGCGAGGCGAGGAAGGCGTTGGTGAGCGGGTTGCCGTCGTTGCGGCCGGCGAAGTTGCGGTTGAAGGACTCGATGATGGAGTTGGGCGTCTTGTCGCCCTTGAGGTTGCCGATCGTGCGCTTCCACTGGCCGATGCAGGGACCGCAGGCGGTGGCGAGGACGGTGGCGTGGAGTTTTTCGAAGACCTCGAGGACGCCGTCGCGCTTGAGCGTGTCGTAGATGCGGGTCGAGCCGGGAACGACCATCAGCGGGGTCTTGATCTCGACGCCGTTTTCGAGTGCCTGACGGGCAATGGAGGCGGCGCGGGTGATGTCCTCGTAGGAGGAGTTCGTGCAGGAGCCGATCAGGGCGACCTGAAGCTGCTGCGGATAGCCCTTGGCCTTGACCGTTTCGGCGACCTTCGAGATCGGCATGGCGGCGTCGGGCGAGAACGGACCGTTGATGTGCGGTTCGAGTTCGGAGAGGTTGATCTCGACGACGCGGTCGTAGTACTTGGCCGGGTCGGCATAGACTTCCTTGTCGGCGGCGAGGTCGACCTTGGAGGCGAGGTCGGCAACGGCCTGACGGCCCGTGGCGGCGAGGTAGCGGGCCATGGAGTCGTCGTAGGCGAAGACGGAGGTCGTGGCGCCCATTTCAGCACCCATGTTGCCGATCGTGGCCTTGCCGGAGGCGGAGAGCGTGGCGGCGCCTTCGCCGAAGAACTCGACGACGCAGTTCGTGGCGCCCTTGGTGCTGAGCATGCCGGTGAGCTTGAGGATCACGTCCTTGGCGGAGGCCCAGCCCTGAAGCTGGCCGGTGAGCTTGACGCCGATGATCTTCGGCATCTTGAGCTCCCATTCCATGCCCATAAGGGCGTCGACGAGGTCGGCACCGCCCACGCCGATGGCGAGCATGCCCATGCCGCAGGCCATCGGGGTGTGGGAGTCGGTCACGAGCATCATGCAACCCGGGAAGTTGTAGTTTTCCATGAAGACCTGATGGCAGATGCCGGAGCCGGCAGGCCAGAAGTCAAAGCCGTAGCGGCGGGAGACGTCACGCAGGAACTCGTACGTTTCGACGTTGCCCTTTTCGGCGACCTTGAGGTCGGGAATGGCGCCGACGTTGGCCTGAACGAGGTGGTCGCAGACGAGCGCTGCGGGCAGGGCGATGCGTTCCTTGCCCGAGGAGAGGAACTGAATGATGGCCATCGGGCCGCCGATGTCATGCGTGCCGGCGCGGTCCGGGCGAAGTTCGATGTAGTCGACTCCGCGCTTGAATTCACGCAGGCTTTCCGGATGGTAGAGGTGCGTGAAGAGGATCTTTTCCGTGAGCGTGAGCGGACGGTTGAGCGTGCCGCGCACGACGGCGAGCTTCTTAGGGTATTCGCGATAGAAGGCCTCGATCATGTCGAAGTTGCGGATCTTCGACGTGTCGGCAGCAACGCCATCGGCGGCCATGACGACGGACGGGATCGTGGCGGTGGCCGCGGTGGCTGCGGCGCCGACGGCGGCTGTGCGAAGAAGAGCACGACGGCTGAGCGCGAATGTCTTTTCCTGCATGGAAATTTCTCCTTGTTTGATGGACTGCAGATGGGGCTGGACGCCTGCGGTCCTGTGTTTCACGAGTTTCTCGAGTTTCTCGTGTATGAGTCATTGACGAAGTGCTTGGACATCAAGGGTCCCGAGCTTCGACAGGACGCATTCTTCGCTTGCGTCACTTCTAGTGGTGAATGTGAAAAATCAAGGATCTCGTTTTTGCTAGGGTTTTTACGAGGAAGGGTTTGCCCAAGTGTCGTCGTCGGCACCCAAAAGCCCGTATGATGAATGAAAATCTTCCTTCGAAGTCCTCTAAGCCATGTTTGCACAGATTTATAAAGGTTTCGGATTGCATCGGTTCTGGAATTGTCTGGCAGCCTTCGACGGGGCCGCTGTCCGTGTGTTATCCGTCCTTGTGGCTGTTCTTCTGATGTCGGTTAGCTTTATACCGGGAGATGCAACGGCTCGGTCCGACGACGAGGTTTATCCCGTTGATGCAACGCTTTTGCGAGCGCCCGCCCATAGATTTTCGACACCGCCTGTCAATGTAAAGAGACCTGTGAGGTTGGCGATTGTGAAGTACGTTCGCCCGTCGCCCAACGAGGAGATCGTGCCCGCATCGGTCACGGCGCTCAAGCAGTACTTCGGCGAGGACCGCGTGCAAGTGGCGCACCTTTCGCTCACGGAGCTCAGCGAGGCGATCAAGCGGGGTGATGTGGACGTCTTTCTCTCGAGCGCTGGCTTTTACAGGCGTCTTGCCGACGAAGGCGTCAAGTCGCTCGTCTCGGCCGTTTCGCTTTCCTATCCCGACCCGAACCACGGCGAAGGCACGGCGATCGTGGCGGCCGCCGACCGTTCGGACATCGAGTCCCTGAGGGACCTGAAGGGCGGCGTGCTCGCTACTTCGACGCCAACGGCCTTCACGGGGCTGCTCGTCCCCTACGGCGAGATGATGAAGCAGGGGATCAAGGTGGACGGGTTCTTCCGCGAGACGCTTTATCTGGGCGACGATGACGCGATGGAGACGGCGCCGAGGCACCTGCTTGACGGTACGGCTGACGTCGCCTTCCTGCGACTCTGTTTTCTGGAGGAGTGGCTCGAGCGCCATCCCGAGCATCAGGGCAGATTCAAGGTGATCAACAGAAAGGACGGACCGGGCGAGGTCTGTGCCAGATCCACCGAGCTCTATCCGACCTGGACCGTGGGAACCACAAAGGTGACGGATCCGAGGGTCTCGCGCTCCGTGACGCAGGCCCTTCTCGCTCTGAAGCCCACGGGTGCCAACGGCATCTACTGGGGCGTGGCGACCGACTACAGCTCGGTCGACAAGCTCTTTCGCGAGACAAGAACGGGGCCCTATGCCTATCTCAACACCTGGAGCCTGAAGCGCTTCATCGCCGAGTACTGGCACTGGCTCATGCTCGCGGGGGTCCTTGTCGCGGGCCTGACTTTGCACAGCGTGCGTGTGACGCAGCTCGTGCACAAGCGGACGGCCGCCCTGAGGCAGTCCCTTGCCGAGCTGCAGGTCCTCAAGGAGGAGGCCCAGGGGGCGGCCCAGCGCATCGAACGCCTTGAGCGTGCCGGCGTGGTGGCGCAACTTTCCGTCATTTTCGCGCACGAGATGAGGCAGCCGCTCGGTGCCATCTCGCTCTACAGCTTCGGCCTGAGAAGGATGCTCGGCAACGGCTCGACCGACACCGCCAGGATGACGGACGTCATCGACAGGCTGGATCGGCAGACCGAACGCGCCAACGAGATCGTCGCGCGCGTGAGAAGCTACGCGAAGGCCGAGCAGCCCACCCGCGTCCTCGTAAGCCTGCGCGAGCAGGTCGACAGGGCGGCGGCCGACCTCAAGACCACGGGACGCTACAGCACGGCGCTCAGGGTCATCGTCACCGACGAGCCCGTCGTGACGGCCGATCCTCTCGAGATGGAGCTTGTTGCGCTCAACCTCATGAAGAACGCGCTCGAGGCGTCCGACGCCGCGGGCGGCGCGGGCGAGGTCGTGGTGACGCTCTTCGAGGAGGACGAACGCGCGATCATCACCGTGGCCGACGACGGCGGCGGGACGCGCGAGACCGTCGAGCGCCTCAACAGAGGACTCGGCTCCACGAAGGCCGAAGGGCTCGGACTCGGGCTTTCGATTGTGCGCGGCATCCTCGAGGCCTACGGCGGCAGGCTCGCCTTCAGCGCACGCCGTCAGGGCGGGCTCGTGGCCCGCGTGACCGTGCCCGTGAGGGAGGTCTCCGGAGAGCCGTCGCCTTTGGATGACGATCCCTTGGCGACAGGCGATAATGCTGTTCGAGACAACAGGGACGAGAAGGCCTCCTGAGGCCGGGAGACGCAAGCATGGCAAGACGACAGATCAGAACGCTCACGCCCACGGAGCTCGCGCGGGTGCAGCAGGGAGTGCTCGTGCGCATTGTGGATGACGACGCTTCGCTTCGCGACGCGCTTCGCTTCGTGCTCGAGACCGAGGGCTGGCGCGTGGTCGACTATAGGTCGGCGAACGACTTTTTCAGAGGGGACGCGCCATCGGTGCGGGGCTGCGTCGTGATGGACGTGCGCATGCCCGGACTGACGGGCATCGAGGCGCAGGCCGTCATGAACGAGCGCGGCTTCAGCCTGCCCGTCATCTTTCTTACGGGGCACGGCGACATCGACATGGCCGTGATGGCGCTCCATGAGGGCGCGGCGGACTTCATCCAGAAGCCCGTCGACAACGAGCGGCTTCTGGCTGTCATCGCATCCACGGCGTTCGAGAGCCTGAGCGGAGCGGGCGCGGTGCTCGACGGCGAGACGGCGAGGGCGCGCTGCGCGGAGCTCACGAACAGGGAGCGCGACATCGCGAGGCTCGTGGCCGAGGGGCTGACGAACAGGCTCATCGGCGAAAGACTCTCGATCGCCGTGCGCACGGTCGAGGTGCACAGGGCGTCGGCTCTGAGAAAGCTCGGCGTCAGGACGCCCGAGGAGGTGAGGGCCGTGCTTGAGGCGGGCGCCTGACGGTCGGGAAAGGACGAGAGCAGACATAAGGCAGGCGCAACGAAGCTCCGCTAGACTCTGCGCACCATCAACATCACAGAAACAGCCGCAGGAAGCCTCCGAATTCATTCGGATGGAGGAACGCGGCAAACCTCTCTCTTCCAATCTATTTGTTGTCCCCGATGAAAGGCGTGTGTCTTTCCAGCCCCTGTGCTAAGGTACTTCCATGAGCACGAAATCCTTCATCATCAGTCTTCCGATCATCACCGGAGGTCAAGACCGCCGTCGGCTGCGCAAGAGCTTCAGCTTCGGCTGCAACCTTCAGAACGCCGTCATGGGCGGTGGATGGGATTGTGTTCTGAAAATGCGGGCCACGCCCGAGTGGCAGGCCGCAAGAGCCATGCCGAAGGGCAGTGAAAGGACAAAAGCCTTCCGTGATCTTCG